>ERZ773235.570-NODE-570-length-47251-cov-8.304708_pt1 | contig 47251 bp, 34 predicted proteins | sample MGYA00580522_ERZ773235 | MGnify/ENA primary metagenome ERZ773235 (study PRJEB29015, sample SAMEA2737797) | human gut metagenome | biome: human gut; feature: human-associated habitat; material: faeces | place: China | collected 2012 ...
TGTTGCTCAGGCACTTATAAATAATGTTAAACTATAGTGTTGCGGAATTAAGGATTATTATAACGACAATGGAACAGCCAATAGAAAATTTCTACAAGCTTGACGGTAGAGTGCCCGTCGGTAAAGCACTCCCATTTGGTCTTCAGCATGTCTTGGCGATGTTCGTCAGCAACATTGCTCCAATTATGATTCTTGCCGGTGCGATTGGATTGGATAGTTCGGTGAGCGCCGTGCTCATCCAGAACTGTATGGTCATCGCCGGTATCGGTACTTTGATACAGCTCTATCCTGTATGGCGCATCGGTTCCCGTCTGCCTATCGTGATGGGTATTTCCTTCACCTTCCTTTCGCTTGCCATCGCCATTGCCGGTGCTCATGGCATGGGTACCCTGGTGGGAGCGGTTATCGTCGGCGGTCTGGTAGAAGGTACACTCGGTCTCTTTGCCAAGTACTGGATCAAGCTCATTCCGCCTGTAGTGGCAGCAACCGTAGTAACAGCCATCGGTTTTTCGCTGCTTCCAGTAGGTGCGAACTCTTTTGCCGGTGGTCAGGGTGCTGCCGACTTCGGAAGCATGAACAATTGGGTTGTGGGTTCAGTAACCTTGCTCGCATGTCTCCTCTGCCAGATTTTTGCCAAGGGATTCCTCCGCTCTCTGTCGGTATTGGTTGGTCTGCTGGTAGGTTATGTCTTGGCGCTCTTTATGGGAATGATAGATTTTAGCGGACTTTCTGGTCTTTCTATCATTGCCTTGCCAAAGTTGTTGCCATTCACTCCTGAATTCAATATCGGTGCCATCCTCTCGGTGGTAGCAGTTTATCTGGTTTCTGCCACAGAGACCATCGGTGATACTTCTGCGCTCTGCAACAGTGCCTTGAAGCGCGATCCTAATACCAAGGAGATGGGTGCTGCCGTATGCTGTGATGGTTTTGTCAGCTCCGTATCGGGTCTCTTCGGATGTACTCCTATCACTTCCTTCAGCCAGAATGTAGGTTTGGCAGCCATGTCGGGAGTTGTAAACCGCTTTACCATAGCCTTGGGTGCCATCATCATGATTATCGGTGGTGTATTCCCTGCTATCGGATATGTGCTCACCACCATTCCTCAGGCAGTATTGGGAGGCTGTACCATCATGATGTTTGGTAGCATCCTTTTTGCCGGTTTTGGTATGATGGCTCGCACGGGTTTCTCTCAGCGCAACATGGTCATCGTGAGTCTTTCACTCAGCGTGGGTCTCGGCTTTACATCAGCAACAGGTATGTTCAATATCTTCCCTGAGATTGTACGCACCGTTTTTGCTGATAACTGTGTGGCAGTAGTCTTCCTGCTTGCCGTGATCCTGAACCTCGTATTGCCAAAGAATCTGGATAAGGCATAAGATTACTGTCCACCCAGTCTTTCGAAGAAGGTGATGATTTCTTCGAAGGTCTTGAATTCATCACTGCCATATTCTATGGTTGTACCCATGAAACCGTCGCATGGGCGAGGGTCGATGAAGTAATCGCCGTAGAGCAGGTTCTTCTGATTGCAGAAGATGATGTGGTTGTAGGTTGGGGTAGAGAGATATTCCTCTACCCAGGTCTGCACCTTCGCCATATATTCATGGTCGTTGGTTGGCGCTGGGGCTACGATATATACGTTGTAATGCTCTATCAGCATCTCGTAAGCCTTGTGCATTGAACTGGTTGCCTTCATGTAACTGTCGTGCAGGGCATCAAAGTCGATATATACGATAGGGCGCTCCTTGCCGTTCTGCTTGTCGTCAATCCATCGGATTACCGGACAGAGATAGTGGAATGCCACCTTGTCGATGAGTCGGTGCTCGCCATGGAAGTGGATGGCCTGTGGATAGTGCTCATGGAAGAGGTCGAAGGTATGTACCACCGGATCTTCATCGCCGAAGAGGCCATATACCCGCTCCTGTTCCTCGGGAGTGATATCCTGGAAGCATCGCTCGGTGAAGTCGCGGTATTCCTTGATAAGACCTTTGGTAACCATCAGCTCATTCACTCCATCCTTTCTCGGGTTCTGGAATTCCTGCTTGCCGGTCATGCTGCTCATCGTGTTGCCCATCTCGAAGGCTGGGTTTACGAGGATGCGGTCGAATCCTTTCAGCAGCTCGGTGTACATTCCGCCCATCGAAGTACCGATGATGAGGTCGGGTTGCTCAGTCTCTGCCATCTTCTGCAGCATCTCTATGGCTTCTTCCGGATGAACCGGGATGTCTTCAGCCACGAGAATGGCGTTAGGCATCAGTTCCTGCAACATCTTCACGGTGCCGCTCTGAGCAGAAGAGAGGAAACCGTGCACATACATGATTTTCTTGCCCGACATCAGGTCGGGGAATTGCTTGATATATGGATTCATATTCTTATAATTTTTATTGGGGGTAACTCCTTAACTTCTTTCACCCCCAGTTATTTTGCTGCAAAATTACGGTAAATTGCAGACAAAACAAAATTATTGGGCGATAAACTTTCTTGTTTGCGAAAAAAGTAGTAATTTTGCATCCAATAACCAAAAAGTTCAAGTCATAATGGATTTACTGAAAGAAAGAATTATGCAGGAGGGCCGCTGCTTTCCTGGTGGAATCTTAAAAGTAGATAGCTTCGTAAATCATCAGATGGACCCAATCCTGATGATGGACCTGGCTAAGGAATTCGTGCGCCTTTTCAAGGACATCAAGTACAACAAGATTGTTACTATTGAGGCTTCGGGCATCGCTCCTGCCATCATGGTGGGTTACCTGACCAATCTTCCTGTTGTCTTCGTCAAGAAAAAGCAGCCTAAGACGATGGAGGGTATGATTACCTCTGTGGTTCACTCTTTTACCAAGGATCGTGACTATACGGTTTGTGTGAGCAACAGCTATCTGACTCCTGAGGACCACGTGATTTTCATCGACGACTTCCTCGCCAATGGTAACGCATCCAAGGGTGTGATGGATCTCTGCGAGAAGGCTGGTGCCAAGATCGAGGCGATGGGCTTCATCATCGAGAAGGCTTTCCAGCATGGTGGTGACTTCCTGCGCAAGGAGGGAATCCGTTATGAGGCGCTCGCTACTGTAGAGAGCCTGGATGATTGCAAGATTGTCTTGAAGTAATACACCTATTATTATATATATTGTAAAAGCCGCCTGTTTATACGGGCGGCTTTTGCTGTTTCTATGTTTTTGCGTTTCTATTCTGTTTTCTATTTGATAATGTCTGCGGCATAGATTCCCATAGCCTTGTATCCTGCCGGATTCGGATGGAGCCAGTCGTTGCTGGCGTATTCCCGCTTCATTCTTCTGTCATCATTCGGATCTTGAAGCAGCTTGGCGAAATCCAGGATGCCATCCACGTTCTTCGCCTGACTTCGGATCCAGTCGTTTACATAGAGTCGGGCAGCTTCGTGGAAGTGGGTATAATATCCTGCGCCCTTGAAAGGAGTGATGGTTCCCAGATAAACTTTCATCTTCCGGGCTTTCGCCTTCTTCACCATTCCCTGTATGCTCTCGATGATCTGTCGGGCTACGGTTTCGCTGTTTCCGCTTTTGGCTGCACCGATGTCGTTGACTCCCTCGAAGATTACCACCTTCTTCACGCCGCTCTGCGTCAGGATGTCTCTGTCGAAACGTTCCTTGGCGAGGGCTCCGAAACCGCCCGGTACGGTTACGCGGTTGTTGCCGATGCCCAGGTTCAGCACACCTTGATTGGTTATCTTATGCTTCAGCTGCAGCATCTCCGACATCACGTCGGGCCATCGGTTCTGGGCATTGTCGGTAGAGCATTTTCCGTCGGTGATGGAATTTCCGATGATGGCGATGGCACTCATGTTGTTGTTCATCGTATAGACATCGATGCCGCTGATGTTGTACCAGTGGTTCTCCCGGAAAGCCTTCTCAAAGTTGGAGTGGGCATTGGTTACTCCCTTCATGATATAAGAGGTGGTGCGGGAACCCATGTGTACGGTCGGCACTTCGGGAGCCGAGGTATAGTTGATGGTGATGGCTACCCGTTCCAGATTTCTGAGATTGAACTTCAGGGCATCGCTCACAATCTGCTTGCCGGCAGGGATGACGGTCTTGTAGCTGTTGCCGAACTTGAAGTATTGTGCCGTTTTGGCATCGATGGCAAAGGAATCCTTGGCATGAGCGATGTAGATGGAGCGGATTTCCACGGATTGCATCGAATAGATGTTACTCAACTTGAGGCGAATCACGTCACCTCCTATGCTAACCTTTACCACCTGGCGTACCGAACGGTTAGTCATGCAATTGTTATAGGGCATAAATGATTTGACTACAGTTTGCGGAGCTGTGGCCCAGGTGCCTACCCAGTTCTGTGCAAATGAAACAGTTGATATGGCACAGAACACCATAAAGAAAACTAATAATCTTTTCATCATACGTGCAAAGTTAGATAGAAAAGGCAATAAAACCAAGAAATTTAAAAACTTTTTTCATAAAACTTTGGAGAATATAGAGAAAAGTTGTACCTTTGCCCAAAATTCTAACTAAAATATAAGTCTATGCAACCAACAAAAAGTTTTGCGATTCCATTGTCGTTTATTGGAATCATGTTTTTCTCTTTGGGCTTTGCCCTGGGTATTAATTCCTTACTGGTGCCTGTATTGCAGGGCTCGCTGGGTATTTCCAATGCTGCCTCTTATCTCATCATCGCAGCCACCTTCATTCCGTTCCTGATTTTCGGTTATCCTGCCGGACTCACCATCAAGGCTATCGGTTACAAGAAGACGATGTCGCTGTCGTTTGTCATCTTCGCAGCAGCATTCTATCTCTTCATCCTTTCTGCAGATGAGAAGAGTTTTCCTCTGTTCCTGCTTGCATCTTTTGTAAGCGGTGCTGCCAATGCCTATCTCCAGGCATCCGTCAATCCTTACATCACCATCCTGGGTCCTTTGGACAGTGCTGCCAAGCGCATCAGTATGATGGGTATCTGCAACAAGCTGGCTTGGCCAATTCCATCCATGTTCATCGTATGGCTGTTGGGTAAGGATGTGCATCTCATCGGAATCGAGGATTTGTCTAAGCCTTTCTGGATCATCATCGTAGCTTTCCTGGCTTTGGGTGTTCTGGCATTCCTGGCTCCATTACCAGAGGTAAAGGCTGCCGGAGAGGATGATTCTGAGGAGGAGGAGTCTGCTGCCTGCACTTATGCGGCAACCAAGACCTCTGTCTTCCAGTTCACTCACTTGCTTTTGGGTTGTCTGGCGTTGTTCCTTTATGTAGGTGTTGAGACGGTTTCTCTCGGAACATTGGTAGATTATGCCAATTCTTTGGGTTTGCCTGGTGCTGCTAATTATGCCTGGATAGCTCCTATCGGTATTGTTATCGGTTATATTTGCGGTATCATTCTGATTCCTAAGTATATCAGTCAGGCAGTAGCCTTGAAGCTCTGTTCGTTCCTGGCTATAGCTGGTGCATTGCTGGTAGTTCTTACTCCAGCCGAGATTTCTATCTATTTCATCTCATTGATGGCATTGGGTTGTTCTCTGATGTGGCCTGCCCTCTGGCCATTGGCAATGGCAGATCTGGGTAAGTTTACCAAGTCTGGTTCTTCATTGCTCATCATGGCGATGTTTGGTGGAGCCGTTCTTCCTACGCTCTATGGAAGTCTGAAGGATGCAGTAGGTGCTCAGCAGGCATATTGGCTCTGTCTCCCTTGCTTCCTCTACATTTTGTATTACAGCATTCACGGCTACAAGATTCGTTCATAGTATCGTTTCTTATCAGCTGAGATGATAAAAAAAGGTGTATCCTCTGTAGCCTTCGATGATGAAAGGCTAGGGGATACACCTTATAATAGTTATTCTCCACGATAAAAACCATTATTGCTCATTTCCGACCATTTTAAGAACATTTCCTGATAGTTGTCTTTTATGAATTCACGAATGATTCTCAATTCTTTATTGGTCAGAATACCCTGTTCTTTTATGATGGTATCACCATTTCCCATAACAAATAACTTAGCAGAACCTGATTCAGTTAAGTGCCGGTCACTGGCATGTACATGCCTTCCACTATACAATGGGAAGTAAAATAGAGATAATACCCACATATCATAAAGTCGTAATATTTAGGCATAAGCTTGCTCCATTAATTTTTTGTTTCGTATCCAATACTTTTGAACGATGCTGATTTCTATATCATTCATATTGGTTTCTGTTATTTCACCCTCGCTAGTCATAACAAGAGCATGATATGGCGGGTGTAGATACACAACACGTATAAAGCCTTCTTCGGTTTTCGAAAATGCATATCCGCAAACAATCATCATAGCATTTTCTGCCACGATTTTAATCTCTTCTTCATTCATGATAATCTATTTTTACTGACTTGATTGGTTTGAGGAAAGTCTCAGGATTAATATACAGATTCTTCAATATGGGCAAAAGGTCAATATACTCTTCCGTTTCACCCAAACCTTCATAATCTGCCATAACAACAATATATCCATTATCCCATTCCTTAACATCCACATATCGCTTGAGGCACTTGGGAGTACGAAATCGGATATTACTATTGCCATATCGAAAAGAAGTCATATCTCCTTGATTGGAGAGTAACGCTTCTGATGAAAGATTCTTATTGTCCATATTTACCTCCTTGTTTTAATGATTCAACTCTCGTGCTGCAAAGATACGTTTTTCTTCTGAAAGATGCAAGAAATTCTGGAAAAATGTTTGAGAGTGAGGGAGATAAAAAGAAAAAGGTGTATCCCGCTTGCCCGGTGTATGGGACAAGAAGGATCCACCTTTTATATTATAGTCTTTTAATTTCCTGCTCTGTCAAACCGGTAATTAAAGCTATCTGCTCTATGCTCAATCCATTAGCCAGCATTTTGCGGGCAATGTTATTTTTCTCTTCAGTTCTACCTTCAGCTCTGCCTTCAGCTCTGCCTTCTTCCATACCTTCCAATCTTGCATTTCCCAGAACGTCATTTTGAATCATGATGGCATTGATGTGCTCATCGTATGCATAGCGTTCTGCATCCGACATGGAATAGTATTTCAGCTTCTCACGAGCTTCCTGCAGACCTGGCGCTTGGGTTTCAGGAGAGATGACACCATTCTTCAGATACTCAACCCATTCTTCCAATGGTGATTTAGCCACCTTGTTGAATTCGTTTACACGAACCAGAATATAGGTTGGGAAAATCTCGGAAGGCGATTTCCTCACTATCGTATCTTTCTCCTTGGTGCTAATGATCAGATGGTCTTGGGTATGCAAGCCCACGAAGTTATTCTGTCCCACATAGATGTAGTCTGATCCCTTTCCCAGATCAAAGTACAGAATGCTGATGGAATATACTTTCTTCACCTCTTTATATGTATTTCCCAGATTGATATGCTCTGTAATAGCTTTGGCTACTCCATATAGTACACGCTCCAGGTAATACAGTTCACTTGTGTTCTGTATCTCGACGATAATGATTTCTCCCTTACTGTTTTTCGCCTTGATATCTACCCTGTTGAACTTATCATTAGCCTGTTGCTGGTTTCCTTCGCTTTCCAGGATATCAACAATCTTAATAGGTTCATTCAGAAACACAGTCAAGAAGCCCTCAAGCACACCAAAGTTCGCCTTTTGGCGAAGCAAACGCTTGATAGCCCAGTCAAATCTTATGTATCTATCTTTCAATTCTGCCATATTTACCTCCTTGTTTTAATGATTCAACTTTTGTTTTGCAAAGATAAAAACCCCGGGGTCATCACCAGCATCGAATAATCTGGGAGAGGGCCTTACCGGGACTGCGCTGCAAAGATACGTTTTTCTTCTGAAAGAAGCAAGGAATTATTGGAAAATGTTTGAGAGTGAGGAAGATAAAAAGAATAAGGTGTATTCCGCTTGCACGATATGTTGAGCAAGAAGGATACACCTTATTATATATATACGATATACAAGAGTTATATTAGATTGCTTATTTCACAATCTTTGTTGTCTTGTTTCCACACTTCAAGATAAACAAGCCATTGCCAGGGATATTGTTCATCTGGAACTCGGAGGTCTTCATCTTACATACCAGCTGGCCTTCGGCATTATATACATAGGTATAAGGAGAAGAAGTATTACCATCTGTTATCAGCTGATTGATATCCGTGGTAGTAGATTGCAGATAAACTTCATCCAGGAAGAAAGCCTTGGTAGAATTAAAGGTGAGCTTAGTCTTGCCCTGTGCCTTTACTTTCACTACAGCCTCGTTCCATTGACCATTCTTCATAGGAATGCTCTGGATGTCCAGTTCTGCATTCTCTGCTGACAAATTGAGCGTAACATCAGCCTTACCAATAGGAGCACATTTAAAGGTAAGCTTTGCCTCACCATTCAACTCGAACTCTGGAGATGTGAGGGTGACATTAGCAGCCGAAGTCGTACCGAAACGACCACACTGGTTTCCGCCCTTCCGATAATTGCAGGTCCATCCCTCAACATCAGGTGCAAAGGCTCCTGTAGCAAAGTCATGACCCAACATAGGTGGCACGAAACTACCATCGTTTCCACCCGTTCCCTGACACTTGTCAAAGGTTTCGTGGATGATATATCCATCCTGTGAAGAGGCAACATTATAGTTGATGAACTTGAAAGAAGCTGTCTTATCCTCAGCTATCGCCATATCGCTGATGGAGATATTCATCAGTTTCTTGCCATCCGTATTTTCATGCTGGGTGGTTGCGGCAGGAGTAGTCTTGCTGCCTAAGGCATTGACCCCATTATAAGGCCAAGCGTCGCCCTTTTCATCATTTTCCTTCTTGCTGTTATCAGCAGGAATGAATGTTATATGTTCAAATTGATTATACTCCGGATCATTGGTATTCGGCATATTGATTTCCCATATCTTTTCATCATAATTGATATGATTGATGATGATACCCGAACTTGCCAGCCCCGCATCCCAGCCTTCCTGCTGGCGGTTTTCGATGATGTAATACTCGTCGCTGAAACCAGGGTTTGTGAATTTATAGGCATTACCTCCCTTGGCTACTGTAGCCATACCGGTCACTTCAACATTCTCGGTTAATTCAACTGGTTCTATCCAGCCGGCAGCATACTTCTCGTAAGCTGTATATCCGGCAGGACAATAGCTGTTGCCATTGTAGCTGCCAGAGCACATCAAATCCCAGGTTCCCATGCCATAGAAGCCTTTATACTGCGTATCATAGGCATCAGGGAAACCTAGGCAATGGGAGAATTCATGGCAGATGGTACCAATACCATCTACTCTGGTATCAGAAGCCAACTCATTACTGCATGCATAAGTATAAACCTTTTTGTCTCCATACGCAGTAGGCATTGGCAAATTGTATTTATGCGGCCATATCGTATTGGCATCTCCACCTGTAGCTTCACCACGACCTGCATAGAGGACAAATACAAGATCTACTTCTCCGTCATCATCCCAATCGTAAGGAGCGAGATTCCAACCATCATTCACGGCATTCTGGCAGGCTGCTGCTACCATGCCTTGTGGATTCTTGTCGCCACCATCCTTTGAGTTTTCACCATAAACCTCATAATTGGCAAGAGTATAAGGACCAGCAATATCAAAGGTCAGGTCAAACTGTCCGTTGCTCTGTGCGTGGAAATAGTCCTTGACACTACCACGGAAGTTTCCTTCGCTGAAGCCTTCTTCGTTGGCTACTCTGTTATAGAATGCCTTAGGATCAGCCATGGAGAATTTCTTGTTGGAGAACTGGACCAGGATAATGAGACTGCGTTTCTTTCCGATATAGGATACTTTCTGGCGGACATTGGTACGGGCATTTGTCTTTACCAAGCCACCCCTTGTAAGATAAGGTCCCTGATTACTAGCTCTGAGTTCCTTGCTGCGCTGTACAAGATTCTCCATATTGGCTGTAACCAGACCCTTTTCGGTCATCGTATAGTTCTTGCCATCCTTATCTTGCCAGAACTTCATAAACTCATCGCCCCGAAGCTGTACTTCGATTGTTTGACCATTGGCTAGTTTCAGCGTCTTCCAGATACCAGGCTTGGCAGGAATGGCATAAAGAGAAACTGTGGCCAAAGCTAACATAATGAATGAAATTAGTTTTCTTTTCATAACGAACTTATTAATAATTGATTGTCTGATACCTCTTCAAAATCAAGAGAAACGATTTAAAAGAAAAAAAGGAGAGAGGCGGCTTCTTATGAAACCGTCATTCTCTCCTATTTTTATCATTGATTAAGCCATAAGGCTTATCGTGTCAACTTCATATTACCTACAAAGAAGAATGCTGCTCCTGTAGGTTTTACATCAGGATAAGAGTAAAGAGCACCTGCCATCATACCCTCGTCAAAGGTGATAGTCTTCATATCATCTGACCATGCACCCTCAATAGGGTCTTCTGTCAACTTACCATCCTTGAAATTGAATGGAAGTACATAGCAAGGACCGAGATCTCCACCAAAGTTATAAGCACCCATAGCATATTCACCCATGCCTTCAAATACCAGGCGACCCTTCTTTGTTTCCTTATCGAAATAGTAAGAAAGCTCAGCCTGGCAGGTTGACTCACCAGCAAAGCCGCCTACATAAAGCTTCTTATTGAAGTCAGCCTCACTCTCATCAGAAGCACCGGTGATAGTCACATTCCAACTGATTGGTTTACCACTTCTGTCAACACCGCTCAAAGTCCATTTACCCTGAAGCTTGCTGTAGAACTCAGAATCATTATCCTTCAAGGTGATGGTTGTGCTTGCATTCTCAGAAATCTTAGCACCCTTTGCATCTACGATAGTAACCTGGAAAGTACGAGGATCGTTGATATCATCATCGTCTACAGTCTCGATTTCTACGTTTCCTACACCGTCAGAGATGCTGATGGTCTTGTCTGTAACATAGTAGTTAACATCTTCCTTTGCAGGATTAGCACCAACTTCCTTAAGCTCAACAGTAACGAAGACATTACCATTGGTCTCGCCCTTCACTTCGATTGGAACGTTAAAGAGACCCTTACCCTCATTTACTGTCATTTCAGTTTGTGCCATTCCAACAGTAACATCAGAAGCAGAGTTCCATGAATCATCGTCGCTAGAGCAGGCTGCGAAGAAGGTTACTGCAGCCATCAACATGAACAATTTTATATATTTCATATTTTCTATTCTTTATTGTGATACAACTAGATTAATAACCTGGGTTCTGCTGACCTGCCAAGTTAGGGTTTGAATCCATCTCGGTCTTTGGAATAGGCCACAAGAAACGATGATCATCAGCTGCATAAGAGAGAGACTGACCCATCTTCACAACGATACCGTCGAGATCAGGATTCTCATCATGTGTAGCATAACGTGCAAAGCCCTTGCCAAGACGACGAACATCCATCATACGCATACCCTCACCGATGAACTCCTTCTGGCGCTCTTCCAGGATAACAGACAAGATGGTGTTAGCAGAATAATCGTTTGGCTCATAGCCCTCGATACGCTTAGCCAGGAATGCCTTCAAATACTTGTTGGCATTTTCTGTACTGCCCTGACGAGCCTCAGCCTCTGCAGCAATCAGATACATCTCTGAAGAACGGAACACCTTGCTCATGTTCATGATGTTGTTGGTAGAACCAGTACGAAGTGCTGTGTTACCAGGGAACTTATTCAATACGTATGCCTGATAATTTGTACCCTCTACATCAAGCTTCTGATATACCTTGAAGAAAGTATTGAAACGTACATCACCATCGCCATAGAGATTCAATACGCCGAATGTTGGGATATAGTCAGCACCCGTCTCTGAAGAGTTGATGTATTCTGCACCATTAGAGCCACCCAACTCAGTAGGGGTCATCATAGGGCGGAAGATTACCTCAGTACCCTCATCATCTGTCCACATCTTAGCATAGTCTGCAATCTCTGTCAATGGGAACTTACCAGAATTGATAACAGCCTCTGCATTATCTGCAGCTGTTTTCCAGTCACCCTTTACAAGAGCTACACGAGCCTTCAATGCCTGTACAGCATAAGAAGAAACATAAGCTGCATTCGCTGCAACCATATCCTTTACATCTGCAGCACCAGAAGCCTCATACTTCTGAAGACCTGTCAATGCTACGTTGATATCATCCTCTATCAACTGATAAGTCTCATCCAGTGTGCTACGGCTTGGATAAGTAGCGATATCACCAGTTGGATTATAAGTTGTGGTCAAAGGAAGACCAGAAGCAGCCTTAGATGGTTCTGCCTTTGTATAGGTCTGGCAGTAATGCTCTGCCAACCAGAAATACATATAGGCACGTACGAAATGAGCCTCAGCATCGTAGCGTGTGAAATCTGTCTTGTCTGCATCAGCAAAAGTTGCATCAGCAGACAACTTAGTTGCATTCTCAATCACAGAGTTACACTTAGCGATGACATTATATGCGCTCTTCCACATACCCTTGAGGTCGTTATCGGCAGATGTGAAAGTACCGTTAGAATAAACACCCTCACGGTTACCGTTGTTGATCAATCCGTGGAACTCGTCCATCTGGATGTCAGAGCGGTAAAGCCAAGCGCCAGATGTTACTGAGCGCATGTTGCTATAAAGCTGATTGCGGAATTGGCGAAGGTCTGCTGCTTTCTGAATAGCAGTCTTGTCATCCAACTTGCCGAAAGGAGTCTCGTCCATGGAGCAAGAAGAGAAAGTCAATGCACCAATAAGCATCAATGAAAAATATATCTTCTTCATATTTTTTTTCTTTTTTGTAAATTTAGAATGTTAACTCTGCACCAATAACAAACTGACGGGTGTTAGGATAGTTGAACTGAACCAAGTTGATATCTGGCTCTGGGTCATATCCCTTGAAGTCTGTAATGGTAAAGAGGTTACGTGCGATACCGAATACCTTAGCACCCTTGATGCAACGTGTTGCAGCCATCCACTTCTTAGGCAACTCATACTGGATAGTAAGAGTCTTCATACGCAAGAAAGATGCATTGCTCAACAAGTGATCGTCGAACTGCACATCATAGCCGTAAGCAGGGATATCAGTAATCTGACCAGGATGTGTCCAGATGTTCAACATCTCTACGCTCTGGTTGAATGAAGTACCCTGACCAGCATTCATGATAAAGTAGTTATCATTAATGGTCATATACTTACCAGACTGCCATGCGAAGTCAGCGATAATGCTGAGACCCTTCCATGTGAAGTTAGTACCGAAACCACCAATCCATGGAGCATAACGGTTCTTACCCAAGAATACAGAATTCTCATCCTCATTGTAAACCTTGGTAATGTTACCATTCTTATCGTAGTACATAGGCTCACCAGTACGAGGGTCCACACCAGCATAGCGAACGCTATAGAACTCACCGTAAGGGTGACCTATCTGGAGTTTCAAACCAGTACCAGCAATTACATACTCATCGCGACCAGCGAACAACTCAGTAATCTCATTCTTGTTGTAACCTACGTTGGCAGAAAGAGTCCAGCGGATATCCTTAGTCTTGATAAGATCCAAGTTAGCAGACAACTCAAAACCCTTGTTGGTCATGGCTCCGATGTTACCCTTACCAGACTCAAAACCAGTAGTCATTGAGTAAGGAATGTCCATCAACATATCAGAAGTCTTGTTGATGTAGTAGTTAGCCTCGAGATTCAAACGATCGAACAAACCGATGTTCAAGCCCAGGTTAAACTTGCTCACAGTCTCCCAAGTCAAAGTATAGTTACTAGCCTGTGAGATAGTGATAGAACCCTCACCATTATAGTTAGAGCCGTTACCGAACAATCCATAGAAGTCGTAAGCACCAGCACCAGAGTCGTTACCGGTTGTACCGTAGTTAGCACTCAGAGAGAGAGCGTCCAACCAAGAAACGTTCTTGAGGAAGTCTTCCTTCTTAGCATCCCACTTCAAACCAGCTGACCAGAATGTACCCCAACGGTGATCTGGAGCAAACTTAGAGCTACCATCACGACGGAGAGAACCATAAACATAGTACTTCTCCAGGTAGTTGTACTCTACATTACCGAAGATAGAGTTGGCAACAATCTTCTCGCGACTATCAGTCTGCTGAGCTGGATCCATTGTTGTACCTGCAGTAAGCAGCAAGCGGCGCTCATCAGTCTGACCCTTTGAGTATGCCCCAAACTCATTTGACTTCTCGAGACGTGTTTCCTCACCTACCAATATATTGAGATAGTGGTTGCCGAAGTTCTTGCGATACTCAGCAGTATGTGTAAGGGTATAAGCATAGTAGCGAGAGAAGTTTGTCTGTACGCTACCAGATCTTGCAGCAATAGTCTGTCCCATTGGAGTAGTAACCTTATCATAAGGCAAGTTTCTACCATCCAATGTATAGTCATAGCCAAACAAAGACTGAACAGCTGTGAATGTCAAGCCCTCGATTGGAGTAAACTGCTCGTTGAGAGACATATTCAAAGTTACACGCTTACGTGAGACATCGCTCTTAGAGATACCCCACCAAGGCATAGTGATACCACTATAGAGGAGCATAGCTGCTCTGTCGCCCTTGATCATATTACCGTTATCATCGAAAGAATAGTAATAAGGAGTATCGTAAGGCAAAGCCATACGGGCAGCAACCAATGGGTTATTCAAATAGATACCATTTTTATCATTCCATGCAGAGTTTACAGCATAATCCTGCACACCAAAGTTGGCACTGTAGCCTACCTTGAAGAACTTGTTAAGACGTGCATTGATACGAGCTGCCAATGTAGAACGGCGCATGTTTGACTGCTCAATCAAACCATCCTGCTCGTGGTGGTTGAAAGAGAGATAGTAGTTCATAGTCTGACCACCACCCTGCAATGTAGCATTGATATCAGATGTTGGAGCAGAGCTGCTCAACAACTCATCACGCCAGTTGGTGCTGATACCATACTTGCTTACCAGGTTTCTGATATTGTCGCTAACAGGCTGACCGATTAAGTCACGGAACTGGATGTACTGCTCTGAATTCATCATAGTAGTACCATCTGCAGTTGGAGTAGAAATACCATACTGAGCCTTTACTGTCATCTGAACAGACTCGTTGTACTTACCCTGCTTGCTGGTGATAACGATAACACCATTAGCAGCACGAGAACCATAGATAGCTGTAGAAGCAGCATCCTTCAATACGGTGATATTAGCAATATCAGAAGGGTTCAATGTGCTGAAGAAGCTTGAAGAAATAGGTGAGCCATCGAGAATGAACAATGGCTGGTTAGATGAGTTGATAGAGTTGACACCACGCAGACGGATAGCAGCCGACTGTGAAGGGTCACCAGCAGAAGTCAATACAGACAAACCAGAAACCTGACCAGCAAGCGCATCGGTAAAGTTAGGGGTTACGATACTCTGCAACTTCTTCTCGCCAACGTTGGAAATAGCACCAACAACAGAACCCAGCTTCTTAGCAGCACCATAACCGGTGATGATAACCTGCTCGAGTGACTGACTGTCAGAGTCCAACAAGATGTTCATCTTTGCAGACGCCTTCAATCTCTTGGAAACCATACCAATGTATGAAATCTCCAACTCAGCATTAGGCTTCTGTAAAGTGAGCATGAAGTTACCGTCAATGTCGGTAACTGTACCGGTATTAGTTCCAACAACTTTAACTGAAGCACCGATTACAGGGCTTCCGTCTTCAGAAGAGGTTACGTTACCGGAAACTTGAGTTTGTGCCAAAGCCATTCCTAAGCTAAGGAAGAGGCAGGCGAAAAACGTCATGAGTCTTTTTTCCATAAATCTCTCTCGTTTTTAATAAATGAATATATAATGTTTATAATTTCTTTCTCTCAACTTTTCTTATATGATCACTCACAAGGAGTTATCATCATCTTTTTGCCCCCACCTCTTGCCCCGAGGTGGAGATTTATGGGGAAAAACGGCGGTTTTTCACTATAAAGCTATTGGAATTAATAGGATGTATCATACCTTTGAGTATATTTTAGTAAATCTTTATTTTTAATCATTTAAACATTTAGGTTATGGCGTATTTCAAGTTAGAATTCGGTTTCGGAAGAAGTAAGAGTGAGGGTAAGATTTCAGATACTGCGAATCTGGTAGATGAACAGGCTGTGTTGGAGATTCCTGGATGGGACTTCGTGAATGCTGAAGTGGAAAGGGCAAAACAGGAAGGACGTTTTAAAGTTGCCAGTAATTATCTTACTGCAGCTCGTTCCTTTACAAAGTTCATTGGTAGTGACAGTTGGCTTTTTTCTGGTATGACGACAGAAAAGCTGGAAAGCTATCAGCGATGGCTGCAGGCACGCAATGTCAGTCTGAACACATGTTCTGCTTATATGCGGGCTTTGCGGGCTATGCATCATAGAGCGTTGCCGTCTCTCAATACAACTCCATTCAGTAAAGTATTTACGGGTAGAACCAAGACCAAGAAGCGTTGTGTCTCACAATCAGAAATCCTGCAGCTCAAAGCCTTGCCCCTTCAACCGGGAAGTTCTCTTTCCTTCGCTCGCGATATCTTCCTATTTTCTTTTTATGCGATGGGAATGCCTTTTGTTGATATTGCCTATCTCAAGAAAAGCCAACTGAGAAACGGATGTATTTATTATGCGCGGCATAAGACAGGACAGCAGATTCAGGTAGCACTATTGCCTGCGATGCTTGAAATCATTATGCGATATGAACAAAGAGATTCAGAATTTGTCTTTCCGATACTTTCAGACAAGGTAGAAGATTCTGTTTCCTCACCATCAGTTTCTGCCCGACTGCATCGTCAATATACAGCTCGATTGCGCCAGTACAACTACAATCTGCATCAGTTGTCTAAGATGTTGGGGCTGGCTCAACCCTTATCCTCTTACGTGGTTCGTCATTCGTGGGCAAGCATAGCTTATCTTCATCATCTGGACATCAGTTTGATAAGCAAGGCTTTGGGACATACCAAATCTTCAACCACCTTTATCTATATAAAAAGCCTTTTTGATTCCGACTTGTTCGAAGCAAACCAGACTTTGATGGAAGATCTGGGGTTATAGTCCAGCCGGCAAGTAGCCTCCTTTCGTTTATTGCCTGGTTACGGCAAGATATTGCCCTTTGGCAGGGCAATTTTGTGCCATTGCCAGGCACGAAACGATACGTCGGGAGGAAGAATTCTTCAGAGCTGCCATCTGTGATTTGGAATATGGTTTGCTGCCAGAGCCGTTTTGCTGGTAAAAATCCTACTCTCTATTTTACTCTTCACTCTTCACCAAATCGTCTGAAACCCCGATAAACACAGAGGTTGCGAGAGGTGAAGAGTGACGCTCCACTCTTCACCACTCTTCACCTTAGGCAAGAGGATAAACGCTGAGCCGCTTACTTATCACGAAGCTCAGCCATCAATGATGACTAGCGCTGGTCTTCAATGATGGCTGAAGCAGGGAGTAAGGAATGATCTCGGAGTCTCAAAAAATACAGGGTGAAGAGTGGTGAAGAGTGCCTTGTTACTCTTCACACGCGCAATCTTCTTATATACAGTTAGTTATGTTGTGTTCGTGAAGGGTGAAGAGTGTTTTTGAAAGTAGCTCTCTATTCATCAAACTCAGCCAAACTCCTTCGGAAAATGTGAGAGATTACCGCAAAACTCCTTCGAAAAATGTGAGTATTTAACATAAAACTCCTTTGCAAAATGTGATAAATATATTTAAAACTCCTTCGAAATATGTGATTTTTCTTGCTTAATACCATGATTTTTAGTACTTTTGCAAAAAAACAAACAAAAAGCGTATGGAAAGACTTCTAATTCACCAATTGTTAAAATGGAAAGAGAGCACCCATCGGAAACCGCTTGTCTTAGAAGGAGCAAGACAGGTAGGCAAAACCTGGTTGTTAAGAGAATTCGGCAAAAAGCATTTCAAAGATGTTTGCTATATCAACTTTGAGCAAAAAGACAGGTTGGAAAGCATCTTTGCGGGCGACCTTTCGCCCCAATTCATCATCGAGCAGCTATCCATCTATCATGGAAAGCCAATCAAACCACAAACCACACTCATCGTATTTGATGAAGTGCAAGAAATGCCTCGTGCCCTTACATCACTAAAGTATTTTTGTGAGGAAGCACCCGAATACGCCATTTGTTGTGCGGGCTCTCTGCTGGGCATAGCATTGCATGAAGGCACATCTTTCCCTGTTGGAAAAACAGACTTTCTGCATCTATACCCTCTAACATTCAAGGAGTTTCTTCTTGCCAATGGCGAGCAGATGTTAGTTGACTATATACAGCAAGGCAACAGAAACGTAAAAGCTTTCGAACCGCGACTCATTGATTATCTCAAGAGATACATGATAGTAGGAGGAATGCCTGCTGTTGTTAACGAATGGCTTGACACCAAGGATTTTACGAAGGTAGAGAAAATTCAGAAACAACTGATTGCTGCATACCAAAAAGACTTTTCCAAACATGCACCTCATCAAATGGTCGAGAAAATAAGATATGTGTGGAACAGCATCACCTCCCAACTTGCCAAGGAAAACAAAAAGTTTGTCTACGGCTTGGTAAGAGAAGGAGCCAGGGCAAGAGAATATGAGGATGCCATCATGTGGCTATGCGACGCAGGCGAAACTATCCGCACCCACAATGTTAGCAAACCAGACGTTCCAATATCCGCATATGTTGATTTGAAATCATTCAAGGTATTCCTGCTGGATGTTGGCTTGCTGAGAGCCATGAGCGGAGTGTCGCCTAAGGTTATCTTAGACGGCAGCAGAATCTTTGAGGAATTTAAGGGCGCATTGACAGAACAATTTGTCTGTCAGGAGCTTCAGCAATTTTCTGATACCCTCCAAACCAATTATTATTGGACGTCCTCTGCCACCTCTGAAGTAGACTTTATCATCTCTGATGGCCTTGATGTCTATCCATTAGAGGTAAAAGCAGGCGTTACGATGAATGCCAAGAGCCTCAAGCTCTATGTGGAGAAATACTCTCCCAAATGGGCTATCCGTACCAGCCTCTTGCCATACGAGCGAAATGAGGATTCCAAGATGCTGAATATTCCCCTCTATATGCTCTTTGTTCTCGGAAAGGAACTGGAAACTGAAAGCTAAAATCTAAAAATGCTAAAAAGACAAGCTTCACTAGGACACCAAAGTGCCCTTACTGACGGCCTCTGATGCCCTAGTGAGGAACAATCTACAACTACGAAGTGAGCAACCACTTCCATATTGGTATCACTTCAATCTTCAAGTCATCCAGTTCTATCGTCTCCTCTTCATCCATCGTAATAACAAAAAGTTTAGATCCTGGATACCTCTTCTGATAAGCATTCAAAGCCCCCAATTCTCGCTCACGAGTAGCAGCATCCTTGATACTATACGACACTTGGAAAGCACATTGATGCTCAAAGAGACAAAAGTCCACCTCCACATTATCATGATAATAGAAGAGATCTTCCCCATACTTCTCATGCAGGTGAATGGCTACCAGATTCTCCAAGAGAGATGTTTCTGGATCAAAGAGGAATAGACTCAGAAAACCATTATCTATAAAGTAATACTTCTGGTTCGACATTCTATCTTGCAATTTTGCGCAAATGTTTTCTATGGAGAAGACCAAGCAAGTGTCCTTGATATATCTCAGATAGTCCACTATCGTCTCTTGCTTTACCTTTCCAGCCACAGTAGAAACCAGATTAGCCAGTCTGTTATAAGACTGTGGCTGCTTTACGCTCTCAGAAAGTTTGCGTATCAAAGTCTTCATCGCCAGAGGGTTGCGGATGCCGTATCTGGTAATTAAATCTCCAAAGTAAATCTTGTTGTATAGATTGCCCAACCACTCTCGCTTAAACTGATTATCAACAATCACCAATTCTGGCAAACCACCAATATGAAAATACTCCAGAAAAGCCCTCTTGAGGTCAGAATTTTGCAGATACTCCCACTGCGCAGGCAAGGAGATATGCTGGGCTGTCAAGTATTCCTGAAAGGAGAAAGGAAAGACGGGCTGCACCATATATCTGCCACCAAGCGTAGTAGAAATCTCGCTACTCAGCATCTTGGCGTTGCTACCAGTGATATACACTCTATATTTCTGGTCAGCAAGTCTGCGTGCAAATTTCTCCCACCCATCAATGATTTGTATCTCGTCGAGCATGAAGATAGGCTGATGCCCATACATCTCCTCGTAAGCCTGCTTGATGGCATCCAGGTCGGAAAGCTGGAGATTTTCCAATCGGTCGTCCTCAAAATTGAAGTAAAGGATTTCCTCTGGCAGATGTCCCAGAGCTATCATCTCTTGGGCACGCTGATATAGCAAGTAAGACTTACCAGCTCTTCTTAGTCCTACCAGCACATAATTAGAATGAGATTCGAAGCTGATGTTTCTTTTCACCATCTCCACATTCTGAATCATCCTTTGGTTCTCCGCTATCAGCAGTTTTGCTATTCTCTTGTCCATATCTTCCGTTTTATGTTAATCTGGGTGCAAAGATACAACATTTTCCTTTATAAAGGAAGAAAAACCATAAGATTTTTCCTTTATAAGGGAAACTTTTCCAGAAAAACTTTCCTCTATAAAGGAAACTCCCTTTAAACTCCCCCAAGCAATCTCTCCGAACCAGATTCCTGCCATACGAGAGAAATGAGGATTCCAAGATACTGGATATTCCTCTCTATATGCTCTTTGTTCTCGGTAAGGAGCTGGAAACTGAAAGCTAAAATCCTGAACGGGCGATGGTTTTTAAATGAACTGTCGCCCGTTTCTTTACATTTTATAAGAAAAAGTGCATAAAAACTGGATTTTTATAACAAAATGCAGGGTGAAGTGCAACTTTTTCTGAAAAAATTTGGTGGTTTCCTAAATAATGCTTAATTTTGCACCCGATTAAAAATATTCTTTAAAATTAAGTAAGTTTTAGACTTACAGACCCTTATATAATATAAGGTAAAAAAGCGAACTCCTCCACCTCGGGGCAAGAGGAGGGGGCAAAAAGATGATGATAACTCCTTGTGAGTGATCATATAAGAAAAAGTAGAGAGAAAGAAATTATAAACATTATATATTCATTTATTTAAAACGAGAGAGATTTATGGAAAAAAGACTCATGACAGTAGTTGCAGGTCTTGCTCTCAGCACGAGCATGGCTTTTGCACAAAGTCAAATCTCTGGTCACGTGACCTCTTCTGAGGACGGAAGCCCAGTTATCGGTGCTTCTATCAAGGTTGCAGGCACTAACACAGGTACAGTTACCGACATTGATGGTAACTTCTCATTGAACGCTCCTGCCGGAGCTAAGCTGGAAATCACATACATCGGTATGAATCCTACTCATGTTAAGGCAGGTAATAACATGAAGATTGTTCTTGATCCAGACGAGCATAGCCTTGATGAGGTGATGGTCGTTGCCTTCGGTACTCAGAAGCGTTCAGCTTTCACAGGATCTGCTGCGGTAGTAGGTGCTGGCGAAATTGGTAAGGCTCAGGTTTCTAACCCAGTTGAGTCTTTGAAGGGTAAGGTTGCCGGTGTACAGATGACTCAGGTTTCTGGTCGTCCAGGCGAGAGCTCAAAGATTCGTATTCGTGGTATCGGTACTATCAATGCTAGTACAGACCCATTGATTGTTGTTGATGGTGTGCCTTATGACGGTGATATGAACACTATCAACCCGGACGATGTTGAGAGCCTTACCGTATTGAAGGATGCTGCTTCTGCTGCTCTTTATGGTGCACGTGGTGCCAATGGTGTTGTGATGATTACAACCAAGACTGGTAAGACAGGTTCTTCTTCTATTACATTCGATGCTAAGTGGGGTTCTAACTCTCGCGCAGTGCCAGATTACAAGTATATCAACAATGCTGCTGGTTACTACGAGACTTGGTACACTGCATTGAACAATTATGCTTTGAATACTTTGAAGTATGATGCAAATAATGCAAACCTTTGGGCTAACAAGAACCTGACTGCAGACAATGCTTTCGGTTTGGGTATGAGCGTATTCCAGGCTCCTGCAGGTGAGGTGCTGATTGGTACCAACGGCAAGATGAATCCTAATGCTACAATGGGTCGCGTAGTATCTAACAATGGTCAGCAGTATTATGTTACAGCTGATGATTGGGTAGATGCCATGTTCCGCAATAGCCTCCGCCAGGAGTATAACATCTCTGCACAGGGTGCTAATGAGAAGGGTAACTTTATGCTCTCTTTCAACTACTTGAACAATGAGGGTATTACCTTCGGTTCTGGTTTCGAGCGTTATTCTGCTCGTTTGAAGTCAGAGTACAAGATCAAGGATTGGTTGAAGGTTGGTGCTAATGTCAACTTCGCTCACTATGCCAACAATCAGTCAGGTGTGGGTGATGAGGGTTCATCTGGTTCATCTGGCAACGTGTTCGCATTCGTAGCAATGGCTCCTATCTATCCTCTTTATATCCGCGACGCTCAGGGCAACATCATGATGCACGAGGCTAGTGGTACAAAGTTGTATGATTATGGTGATGCGTCTATCAATGGTCAGAAGCGTGCTTATATTGCACAGTCTAACCCTCTTGCTGCTAATCAGCTTGACAAGTATAAGGTAGAAGGAAACAACTTCAATATGCAGGGTACCGTAGAGGTTCGCTTGCCTTTGGATGTTACCTTCACATCTATCAACAATGCTTATGTTGATGAGTATCGTACAACAAGAACAACCAACCCTTACTTCGGTCAGTATGCATCATCTAATGGTATGGTTTACAAGAATCATGAAAGATACTTCAACTATAACCTGCAGCAGCGTTTGAACTGGGCTCATGAGTTCGGTGAGCACTCTGTAGCTTTGATGCTCGGTCATGAGTACTACAACCAGAGTTATGCTTACCTCTATGGTAGTAAGAGCAATCAGTATAGCCCTTCTAACGATGAGTTGGCTGGTGCTGTGTTGTTGAAAAATACTAACTCCTATACCCGTGAGTATAACAACGAGGGTTACTTCGGTCGTGTACAGTACGACTACAATGACCGCTATTTCTTCGATGCATCTCTCCGTCGCGATGCTTCTTCACGCTTCGCAAAGGAGAACCGTTGGGGTACCTTCTATTCTTTGGGTGCTTCTTGGGTAATCAACAAGGAGAAGTTCTTCAATGTAGATTGGGTAGATGATTTGAAACTGAAGGTAAGCTATGGTCAGGTAGGTAACGACAACATCGAGAGTGCCGATTTGGGTTACTATCACTATACTACCAACTACGATATCGTGAACTCTAATGGTTCTGTATCTCTGGTTCCTGTAGGCCGTTATGGTAACAGAAAGATTACCTGGGAGACAACTGGTGAGTTCAACGTTGGTGTTGACTTCGGATTGTTCAAGAACCGTTTGAGCGGTACTTTCGAGTTCTATTCTCGTAAGACTACTGATATGCTCTTCAACTTCTCATTGCCACAGTCATTCGGTTACACCGGTTACTATGACAACGTGGGTGATATGATCAACAATGGTCTTGAGTTGACCTTGAACGGTGACATCATCCGTACAAGAGATTTCGTCTGGAGTGCCAATATGAATATCACTTACAACCACAACTACGTAAGCTATTTGCCAGATGCAAAGAAGACTTTGACTGTTGATGGTGTTCAGGGTTATACTAACGGTGGTTACTTCATCGGTGAGGGTGAGCCTATGTACACTTACTACCTCCACAAGTATGCTGGTGTAGATCATGAGACTGGTGAGGCTCTCTATTACAAGAATGTGAAGGATGAGAATGGTAATGTTACCGGTCTGACCACAACCAAGAACTCTTCAGAGTCTGATTACTACTTGTGTGGTACAGCTTTGGCAGACGTATTCGGTGGTTTCGGCACAAGCGTATCTTACAAGGGCTTCGACTTCTCTGTAGATTTCATGTATCAGATTGGCGGTCAGATTTACGATAACGACTATGCTAGTGCGATGAGCGCAAGCGGTAAGTCTATGCGTGGTATGGCTCTCCACGAGGATATCCTGAATGCTTGGACTCCTGAGAACAAGAACAGCAATATCCCACGTCTGCAGTATGGTGATACATACATGGCTTCTCAGTCAGACCGTTTCTTGACAAACGCTTCTTACTTGAGTCTCCAGAACATCAACTTGGGTTATACCTTCCCTAAGGCATGGATCAGCAAGCTCAACTTGAGCAACTTGCGCATCTACGCTCAGGCTAACAACGTATGGGTATGGTCAAAGCGTCAGGGTCTCGACCCACGTACCAGCTTGACAGCTGCCAACGCTTCTTATTATCCAGGCGTACGTACCATCACTGGTGGTATCACACTTACATTCTAAACTTATATAATATAGGAATACAATTATGATTAAGATAAAGAATTCAATCTTAGGTGTAGGTTTGGCCTTTGCAAGTCTTACTACATTCACTGGATGTATCGACGAGACCCAGCCTACCGATATTGCAACATCTGAGCAGGTTAGCCAGTCTGCTTCAGCAGTAGAGGGATTGGTGATGGCAATGCCAGCGTTCTTCAACAACTTGAACGAGACATTCTATACGCCAGACAACTACCACTTCAACTTCGGTTACGGATCAATGATCCGTATCCGTGCTACATTGACAGAGCCTTTCGTAACAGCAGGCTCTGGTTACGACTGGTTTGCGCCATGGGCAGAGAATGAGGGTATTAACCAGGATGCAGCCCGTTCTAACTTCGTCTGGACATACTACTACAAGTTCATCCAGACAGCTAATACAGTGCTCTCTACAATCAATGAGGAGACTGCTACTGATGAGCAGAAGGGTTACATTGCGGCAGCCAAGGCATTCCGTGCGCTTGCATATCTCGACCTCGGTCGTATGTATGAGTACTTGCCAACAGATGTTACATCTGGTGTAAATGCAGATGGTAACGATGTTACTGGCTTGACTGTGCCTATCGTGAAGGAGGGTATGGCTGAGACTGATGCACGTAACAATCCTCGTGTGAAGAAGGAGGACTTGATCAAATTCATCAAGGAGGATTTGGAGTATGCTGAGCAGAACATCGGTAAGCTCACAAAGACAGAGAAGACTTTGCCACACTTGGACTGCGTATATGGTCTGGAGGCTCGTCTCTATATGTGGGAAGGCGATTATGCCAAGGCTCAGGCTGCAGCAGAGAACGCTATCAAGACTTCTTCTGTACAGCCTATGACTCAGGCTCAGTGCCTGAACACCACTACAGGTTTCAACAATCTGGCAGACTTCATGTGGGGTTCTCAGCAGACATCAGAGGATAACGTAGTTTCTACAGGTATCATCAACTGGACATCATGGATGTGCAACGAGCAGACCTTCGGTTATTGCGGAGCAGGTACTGGTGACTATATCAGAATTGATACATTGGCTTATACTCGCCTGAATGATACCGACTTCCGTAAGTTGGAGTGGGTAGCACCAGCGGGGTCTCCACTCGCAAACAAGGTTTCATTTGTCAATAAGACTTATGGTGCTTCAATGCCTCCTATGGCATCTGTCAAGTTCCGTCCTAACCAGGGTGAGATGGATGCTCCATCTATTGCTGCTGCTACAGCATTCCCAGTAATGCGTGTTGAGGAGATGTACTACATCCGCATTGAGGCTGTTGCACAGCAGGATGCAGAGAAGGGCAAGGAACTCCTGGAGTTGTTTATGAGAACTCGTGACCCTAAATATACTTGCAAGGCAACAAGCAAGGAGGATATCATCAAGGAAATCTACTTCCAGAAGAGTATTGATCTTTGGGGTGAGGGTATCACATTCTTCGATATGAAGCGTTTGAACTACTCTTTGACTCGTGGTTATCATGGCACAAACCATTCTGTAGGTGCTCGCATCAACACAAATGGCCGCCCTGCTACAACCAACTTCCTTTTCTATCGTACAGAGGCAGAGAACAATACAGCTCTTAAGGGATGGAACAACCCAGACCCATCTGGTAAGTATCCACTTTGGACAGAGTAATAACACGAATCGTTATATAAAAGATTAAAAAAGTTATGAACAAGTTTTTTAAATATACATTTATAGCACTGCTCGGTGTTCTTACCCTCGGTTTGAGCTCTTGTACAGATGAATATGAATATACTCCAACTTCTAAGACAGAGTTGGGTGGTAATGCTTTCCTGGTAAGTGAAGGCTCTACAGCTAAATCTTTCTTGCCAACTGCAGAGCAGAGCTTTACATTCAAGGTGTCTCGTGTAGATTCTACAGAGGCTCAGACAGTAGGTCTGTCTAGTAGTAATGAGAAGTTTACCGTTCCTGCAACCGTTTCATTTGCTGCTGGTCAGAAGACAGCAGAGGTAAAGGTTTCTTTTGATATCGCAACAGGTACATCTGAGAATACCCGTATCGCCATTACTGATGCAGAGAAGTATTACTATGCTGCAACCGTACTTGATTATACCATCACCCGTTATCAGTCTTACACTGGTACATACGTAGCTAATGGTCTTGGTTTCCAAATCCAGACTCCTTGCTATATGATTGGTGCTGGTAAGTTTATGGTTCCTGCTGATCCTGCGAACGGATATGAGTATGATATAGTATTCTCTATCGATAAGGACAATAATGTAATCGTAGCTCCACAGCCAGCTTGGAATCATCCTTCTTATGGCGCAGTATATGTAATGGGTAATGCCGAAGGTGATGCTGCAGCTGATGGCTCTGGTTCTGGTGTTGCTGGTACTTATGATCCAGAAACTGGCGTGGTAACTATGGCTATGTATAATTTCATACCTAATACCGGTTCTTTCGGAACATTTGACGATGTCTTTGTATTTGACGAGAAGCCAGCTCTTTAATTTAATATAACAAGAAAGCCGGATGGGACAGTACCCATCTGGCTTTTTTCATTTTTTTGCCTATGAAAAGATATTTTACTTTAGCTTTAGTAGCGTCTCTCTTTCTCTGCGGTGTTGAGGCCAGAGAGAGAACGATGGATAAGAAGCAAGCCATTGCTTCTTCTGTGTTGACAATGCAGTCACAGACTCGTGGTAAGGCAGAACTTACGCTCAGACTCTTGCAGGCTTCTGATACCTATACTGTATTGGGAGACGACAGCCGCTTTGTAGTTGTAAGCAATGATGATGCTTTCGATGCCGTGATTGGTTATGCAGACTCTCCTTTCGATGCTTCTGCCAATAGTTCTCTGGCATGGTATCTTCGTGCTGCCTCTGAATCCATGAAGGCTGATTTGCAGAAAGGCTCTGCCGTAACAAGAGCTTTGGTGATTCCTTCGGGCGATTTCAAGGAGGCGGTAGAACCTCTCTGCAAGACGCTCTGGGCGCAGGATAAACCATTCAATAATCTTTGTCCTACAACTTCTAAAGGCAAGGCTTATCCTTCGGGATGCGTGGCTACGGCTTTATCGCAAATTATGTATTATCACAAGTATCCTATTAAGGGAAAGGGCAGCCATCAGTATAGCTTTACCCCAGCCGTGGGAGATGGTAGATTGCTGAGTTGTGATTTCGCAAATACCACTTTCGACTGGGAAAATATGCTGGAGGATTATGCAAGCCATAAAGATTATACGGAGGAGCAGGGAAAAGCCGTGGCAACCCTGATGGCTGCTGTAGGAGTTTCCGTAGATATGCAATATACAGAGTCTGGCTCTGGTGCCATGTCAAGGGAAGCACGTTATGGTTTGATCAATTACTTCTGCTATAATGAGAATATCAACTGGCTGAACCGTTCTTTCTATTCGGCTGCCGAATGGATGAAGTATATCTATACGGAATTGAATCAGAACCGTCCTATCTATTATACGGGTGATGATGAAAGAAATGGCGGTCATGCCTTCGTGCTTGATGGATATGACAAGCAGGGTATGGTTCACATCAACTGGGGATGGGGACTAAAAGGCGGAAATGGATACTTCGACATTGCTCTCCTGAATCCTGCAGGATTTCAGTTCAGCGAAGGTCAGGATATGCTGATAGGTATTTCTCCTACTACTTGTCTGCAATATGAATCCCGTTTTTATGCTGATGAAGGATTGAAAGCCAGCAAGGTGGCTTCCTTGCTGAATGTGCAGCCGGCTAAGATCTATAATCAGACAGGTGATAACATCACTGGTGATATCGCTGTGATTCTGGAATCTTCTGATGGTGTAAAGAATGTAATTCAATCTGCTCATGTAGATAAGGCGATTACCTATTATTATGTGAATAGCGGTAGTGATGCTGTGAAAGTTGGAGGTGTGCTGAAATTGCCTTCTACCTTGAAGGATGGTGATTACAGAGTGTATGTAGCCTCTAAGTGTGACAAGGATACTGACTGGCGTCTGATTCGTACTCCAGAGGGAACTGCCAACAGTTATATGCTTACCATAGCTGATGGCAAACTGGCTTCTGTAGGCGAGGGCATTGCCGATGATTCGTGGACAACTACCGGCATTACTCCTATACATGCTATTCCAGCCAAGTATCGTTCTGCCAAGACTTTCAACATCAATGGTCAGCAGGTTGACTCCAGCTATCACGGTATCGTCATCAAGGATGGAAAGAAAGTGATGCAATAGGTCTTTATAAGAAAAATGATGCATAGGTCTCTTCAAAAGATGCATCATACAATATTATATAATAAGGTGTATCCTTCTTGCCCCACACATCGGGCAAGCGGGATACACCTTTTTTATTTTGATAGTATTTTGTTTTTGCTGATAGATATTCGATATTCCTTGTTTCCGCTTTTATTGGATTTCCATCTTCGAGAAGGTCTGGAAGTATTTCAGGCAGGTATTGCGCCATTCCTTGGCGTTTTCCAACTGTACATTTAGTAATGAATCGGTATGTTGCCATTCCTGTTCATGCCCCTTCATATACTGTTTGGCTGAGGTGTGCCAGAAGTCGCGATATACTTCAACCATGGCTACACCCATGTTGTACTTCATGCAGAGTTCCTGCCAGAGGGTGCTTCCAGATTTCATCTTGTAATCCCAGGCTACATGATGGAACCATAGGAGATATTCTTCTGGGCAAGTCTCAATGTTGTCGTACAGACTGCGATATGGTTCCGGATACTGACCTACGGCATCTGTACCTTTGGATGAGCGGTCGAAACCGATACCCTTGGCATCTGCCTTGTGATAATAAACAGGGCACCACTCCAATGGATAGCTGGCGATGAAACCATCCGGCTCCGGACCATAGTGGTGGTCGAACTTGAAGATGTGATGCAATCCCAGTGGCATCATATAGTTGACGCAGGCTTCGCGAGAGGTCATCATCATCATCTCCACAGGTTTGGTGAACTTTTCGTCCTGGTTCTCGTAAGTCTGAACAAGCCATTCGTGGGCAATCTCTTCTGCGCTGAGCGAAGGATTCCATGCCAATCTGCCGAAAGCATACCAGTTAGCCTGAGAGAAAGGATGACCGCACCAGTTGGCATCATCACCGATATTGGCTACGCCAGAGATACCAACCAGTTTATTTGGATTGACAAAATCAAAGAATTCCTTCCACATTGGGGCGAGATAGGTGAGGTGTTTAGACTGTCCGAGATATTCCTGGGTAATCTGAAGTTCTGCTATCTGAGGTGTCTGTCTGATGTTGTCGAAGATAGGAGCGTATGGCTCACGAGGCTGGAAGTCGAGCGGACCGTTCTTTGACTGGAGGATTACATTGTCACGGAACTTTCCATCCATACCTTTGAATTCGCTGACAGCTTGCTTTACACGGTCTTCTCCCTTATGGTTAGCACCATATACAAAGCTTCTCCACATGATAATGCCACCGTATGGTTTGACGGCATCGGCAAGCATGTTGGCTCCCTCGGCATGAGTGCGGTGGTAATCGCCAGGACCAGGTTGTCCTTCAGAATTAGCTTTTACCAGGAATCCGCCAAAGTCTGGAATGGCAGCATAAATCTCCTTTGCCTTCTTCTGCCACCACTGTTGTACCTTTTTATCCAATGGGTCTGCAGTCTTGGTATAGCCCAATGCCATAGACGAAGCAAAGTTAATGCTGAGATACACTCTGATGCCGTAAGGACGCAGGATGTTGGCGATGACCTTCACCTTGTTAATGTATTCCGCCGTCATCATCTTTGGCGATGCATTTACATTGTTCAGTACGCTTCCGTTGATACCGAGCGATGCGTTGGCACGTGCATAGGTGATGAGACGGTCGTGAAGACTCTTGCTGATGCTGCCCCCCTTGCCGTTTTTGCCGAGTTTGATTTCTTCCCATTTGAAGATGCTCTTGCCGGCATAGCCACGTTCGATGCTGCCATCGAGATTATCCCAATGGTTGAGGATGCGGAGACCCACTTGTGGCTTCTCGGTTTCATCTATAGCTTTACCGAAGTTCTGTTGATTGCCGCTACCTGTGTTGTAGGTATCGGTGTTCTGAAGACGGATCAGCTCGTAGGCACCATAGAGCAAACCGATAGGATTGCTGGCGGTGATGGTTGCTTCATACTGAATGTTGTCGCCTTGCTGTGCAGGACGGGCATAGAGGTTATAGCCCTCGCCAAGATTCAGAGCCTTGTCTATCTTGAGTTCTACATTCTTACCTCGCCAGTTGTTCTCCAACTCCTGCTTGGCAATCTTAGCTGTTGCATCATCAGGCAACTGTGAGATGACTTGGCATGAGTTAGCATACTGCTTTCCCAGCCATAACTGTGAGCCATCACTCTGTGCAGAAACATGGAGTGATGTAAGTACCGTAAATAATAAAATAAGGTATTTCTTCATATCTTTGCAGATCGTTAGTTTGTATTATTATTGTTTCTGCTGCAAAGATACGAAAAAATACCTTATTTTCTTTTATTTGTTGTTTATTTCTCATTCCTCTTTGTTTCAGCATATTCACTTGGTGACATGCCATAGTGTTTCTTGAACACGGTAGAGAAGTGGGTCTGGTTGCTAAATCCCACAGAATAAGCTACTTGTGTGATATTAATCTGTCCTTCTTCGATAAGACGTGCAGCCTGCTCTAATCGTAAGTTACGGATGAATTCACCGGCAGAGACACCTGCTATTTCTTTCAGCTTACGGTGCAGTTGGGCACGACTGATGCCTACATCTTCTGTCAGTTTCTCAACGTTGAGGTCAGGGTCGGCGAGGTGCTCGTTCATATATTTCATCACTCTCTCCATGAGAGCATCATTATTTCCCTTTACCTGTATCTGCTCAATCTTAGCCTTCTGTCCCTGCGCACCGCTGTATTTGCCACGGATGCGTCGGACATTGTCAACCAGATTGTCTATGAGAATATGAAGCTCTTCCATATTGAAAGGTTTAGCCAGGAAGGCATCGGCACCTTTGCGCAATCCCTCCAGTCGATTCTCTACCTCGCTCTTGGAGGTGAGCAGGATGACCGGAATATCGCTTACGTTAGAGTTACCTTTAATCTTCTTGAGCATGGTAACACCATCCATTTCCGGCATCATCACATCGCTTATCACGAGATCATATTTGCCGGTGAGCAACATCTTGAGACCTTCCTTGCCGTTGCTGGCATGTTCAAATCGGTACCAGCCGCTCAGTTCGGCCTTGATATAATGTGCAATCTCTGCATCGTCATCTACTATCAGGATATTGAAATTGCGGTTGGCTTGCGTTCTTTTACCGGTGGATTCGGCAGTTTTTGTACCGTCCTCCTGTAGAATCTCCTCTAGTTTGAGGTGTTCCTTTCCCAATGGAATGTTTACCTCGAAGCAAGAACCCTTGATTCCGTCAGTGCGATTATAGGCTCTGATAGTTCCTCCATGCATCTTGACGAGGGCTCTGCAGAGGTTCAGACCAATTCCGGTTCCCTCGATATGAATGTCGCTGTTGTTATTGCCTTGATAGAAGCGCTCAAAGAGACGGTCGGTCTTTTCTTCCTTCAGTCCGATACCTGTATCTTCTACCTTGATGATGGCATTCTCTTTGTTCTTTCCTATGATAAGCGTAATGTCGCCACCGTCTGAAGTATATTTCATGGCGTTGGAGAGAAGGTTGGAAATAACCTTGTCAAAGTTGATGCGGTCTATCCATACTTGCAGGTTACCTTCCTCCTTCAGACTCTCGTCTTCCTTCAGGCTCAGGGTGATGCTGCGCTCCTGGGCATTGAAGTTGTAGAGCGATATGATGCCACGCAGGAACTCCTTGAGGTTGGTTTCCTGGCAATGCAGGTGCATCTGGTTCTTGTCTATCTTGCGCTCGTCAAGAATCTGGTTAACCAGAAGCAGAAGTCGCTTGGCATTGCGGTCTATCGTGTCGATATCCTGTTTGCTTTCTGGGTCTTCTATTCTATTCTTCAACTTGTTGAGAGGTCCCATAATCAGTGTCAGCGGTGAACGGATGTCGTGGGTGGCATTGATGAGGAACTGCATCTTGGTTTCCTCTAAGTCTGCTTTGCGACGGCGTTCGTAAGTATAGAATACGTAAAGAACAGCGCTCGCGATAGCCAGGAAATAGAGAAGGTAGGCCTCTGGTGATGCATACCAAGGGTCACACACCTTGATGTTGATGACAGTTGGCTTCTTCGAATATTGACCATTGCTGGTGGCTCTTACTTCCAGCTTGTAATTGCCAGGCTTCAACTTGTTGAAGGATACAGCATTGGCTCCCTCATTGGTGCTGCTCCAGTTGCCGCCATTGATGCGATATTGGAAACTGATATTGTCAGTGTTCTTATAGTTGAGCAGTGAGAACTCCAATGTGAATGAGTTTTCTGAGTATGGTATCTTGAAGTTGTCGCTGAGACAGTTGGATGCCTTTCCGGCTATGATGAAGTTGGTAAGATAAACGTTACCCATCTCCATCTTGTTGGCTCTTACCACATTAGGATAGAAAGTGGTGATGCCATCGCTTGTACCGAAGGCTATCATATCATCGGATGTATGCATCATGGAACCTAAAACATACTCACGTGTGGTGAGTCCGTTGCCTTTGATATGACCGATGAATCGTTTAGCGTTTTGATCATACTGCCAGATTCCCATGGTAGTACTAACCCAATAGTCACCCTTGCGGTCTCTTACTATACCGCAAGTCTGTTTGCCTATTAGTGGGTCTGCATGAGGAAATTCAGCCACTTTGTTCTTTTTTCTGTCGAAGAGATAGAGTCCTTTCTCTGTACCCATCATAATTTCTCCGTTCTTTCCTTCGCAAATGCCGTTGATCTGTTTGTCTTTCAGGATGTTATGCCATCCGAAATCCTTGAAACTGAGAGTCTGGGTATTGAGGCAGGATACACCGTTGGCAGTACCAATCCATAGATGTCCGGTGTGGTCTAGAGTCATACTGCGAACCCAGTCATTACAGAGATAACCTTTTTTGCCTCGGGTACTCATATTGAGAATCTTTACGTTACCGGTTTCCACATTATATATATATAGTCCCTTACTATAGACCGAAATGTAGAGGTTTCCCCGGTTGTCGTCGGTCATACAGTAGATGCCGGCGCTTGTAAAGCTGATCTTCTGCTGATAAGTTCCTGTATATGGATTATAGCTATAGAGAGCACTGCCATTGCTGATCCAATAGCTGCCACGTTTGTCTTTGTAGATGATACAGGTTCCGGCAGGTGATTGAGGATGAGCAATGATCTTGCCTGATGCATCAAAGCAGAATACGCCACTGTTTTGTACGGTACACCATGTTTCTCCTCTATCGCCTGGTGCAATAGAGGATACACTACTACCTATTATATAGTTTTGTGCCGAGAAACTCCATGAGTTGAATGCCTGTTGGCGCTGGTTGATGAGATAGAGTCCCTTTTTATAGCATCCTATCCAGAGGTTGTTGTCCTTGTCTTCGATGACGTCATTGACGAAGGCGGTGGATAGATCGAAGTTACTGTTGCTACTTTCCAGTTGCTCCACCCGGTTGCTGCCTTTCCTGATCTGCAATGCTCCATGCTCAGAGGTACTGATATAGAGGTTTCCCTCATGGTCGAAGGTTGCATTATTGATGGTTACGTTATTGGCGTAGGTGCCAAAGTTGTAGCCTGCATCTGCTATTCTGCCCGTCTTATAGTCATAATAGATGATGCCATACATACATACAATGAGCAGGGTTTGTGGGCGATGCTGAATGAAAGCCACTGGTGCTCCGTATGGCGATTTGAAGTCTTTGCGGCTCACCTTTCCCTTGTTTTCGATGAATCGGGTAAAGGTGGAGAGGTGACTACTCTGCCATAGGTAGTGGTGCTGGTCTTCATAGATATGGGTAAAGAATACGTCAGAGTCGCGCTCTGCGTATTGTCTTTCCTGCTTAATCAGGAACTGTTTGTCAGATGGTCGGGTAGAAACTGCTTTCTTTACGGAATAAAGTCCGTAGCCGGCTGTTCCCAGCAGAATATCTCCACGATGACTTTCTACGATAGAGTAGATACGTGGCTTTCTGCCATCAGGAAAATTGAGACGGGAGAAGTCGTTTGTTTCATAATTATAGCGCATCAGTCCTTTGGCACTACCTATCCACAGGTCTCCTTTCTTGTCAACAAGGAGATCTGAAATGATGTTGTCCGTGATGGATGTCGTATCCTTCTCGTCGTGCAGATAATTGGTGAATCTATAACCATCAAACTTATTCAGTCCATATTCCGTACCTACCCAAATGTATCCGTACTTATCTTGTACGACACAGTTGATGAGCGAACTGGACAGTTTGCCTGATGTGAATAATTCGCCACCATCAGCCCATAGCATGAGCGAGGCAAGGCATGCAATAAGTGCTGCAAGGCATTTTTTTATATACTTCATATTTCTTAGTCGTTTGCTAGTCCTATTAGTTATTGTTGCTGCAAAAGTAGTAAAAAACTGCGAAAGCAACAAATAAAAATGCGATAATATGTTTCGTTTCCTTTTGTTTCTTTATCTTTTATGTTTTTTCTTTTGTCCCTGAAACAAATAGAAATGTTCTGGTAACTATATATAAAAGAGCTTTCAATAGTTTTTTGTACATTTGCAACGTGAATAGCGAATTGTAACTAACAAAAATGTAATAACAATGACTAAACAAACAATAAAGATTTTATCGTTGGCTCTCTTGCTGGCAGGAAGTAATAGCCTGGCTTTCGCACAGAAAGTGTGGAAGGGTTCTTGGGCGACAGCCGTGGAATGGACTGGTAAAGGGGATATGCCTAAGGAAAGCTTGAGCAACCGTTCTTGCCGACAGGTGGTTCATGTATCCTTTGGTGGAGAGGAACTCAGAGTGAAGCTCAGCAACGAGCAGAGTAAGGAACCGGTAGAAATCAAATCGGTGTATATTGCAGATACCGATAAGGACAGCAACTGGTTTGTGAATGGTAAGACCGTGAAGTATCTCAAGTTTAATGGCAAGAAGAATGTAACCATTGCTCCTGGCAAGGCTATCTTCTCAGATGATTTGAAGTATGCCTTGAAGAGTGGACAGCGCCTCACGATTACCATCGACTATGGCAAGCAGACTCCAGTGAATGCAACATCCCATCGTGGTTCACGTACCACATCTTATATAGTAAACGGTTTGCATCGTACTCCTAAACCGATGGATAAGAGTTTTGATGATGGCGAGGAGGTGGAACACTGGTATAATCTTTCAGCCATTGATGTGAAGACCGATAAGGCTACTCCTGTGGTGGCTATCCTCGGAAACTCTATCACTGATGGCCGTGGAAGTACCACCAACCATCAGAACCGATGGACCGATTTCCTCTCGGATGCCCTGAATGCAGAGAAGTCATACGGTGTATTGAATCTTGGTATCGGTGGCAACTGCGTAGTGGAAGGCGGATTGAGCGAACCTGCCATGAAGCGTTTCGACCGTGACATTCTGGGACAGACTGGTGTGGATAAACTCATCATCTTCGAAGGAACCAACGATATCGGTTGCTGCGGAGGAAATTATGAACATGTAACAGATACCCTGATAGCCTGCTACAAGGTGCTGATAGCAAAAGCCAAGGCAAAAGGCATCAAGGTATATGGCGGAACCATCACCCCAACCAAGGGCAACGGATGGTATTCTTTCTGGCATGAGGCTATGCGCCAGACCGTGAACGAATGGATTAGAAAGAGCGGTGCGTTCGACGGGGTCATCGATTTCGATGAATTGACCCGCGACCCAAAAGATCCTCAGCGTCTTAAGGCTGAGTATTCTGATGACTGGCTGCATCTCAATCCGAAGGGATATGAGGCAATGGGCAAGTTTGCCGCAGAGAAATTGAAGTAAATGTTATAAATGCACCTATATATAATAAGGTGTAAACTTAATGACTGGATAAAATATGGAACAGACAACTGTAACACAGGAATCTAAGGGATTCTACAAACTGAATTGGCTACAACGCATCGGATTCGGATCTGGAGACTTGGCACAAAACCTCATCTACCAGACCATCTGTATGTATCTGTTGTTCTTCTACACCGACATCTACGGGCTCAATCCGGGTGTGGCAGCCACCATGTTCCTGGTGGTTCGCCTGGTCGATGTGCTTTGGGACCCACTGGTGGGTACTTATGTAGATAAGCATAATCCACGTTGGGGTAAGTATCGTTCTTATCTCGTCCTGGCGGGTTTGCCACTCACCGTGCTTGCCATCCTCTGCTTCTGGAATGGTATGGAGGGACAGACAGAAACCGTCAAGCTCATCTATGCTTATGTAACCTACGTAGGCTTGTCTATGCTCTATACATTGATTAATGTGCCTTACGGAGCATTGAACTCATCTTTGACTCGCGATACAGACGAGATAACCATTCTTACCTCTGTACGTATGTTCATGGCAAATGTGGGTGGACTCTGTGTATCGGCAGGTGTTCCAATCCTGGTAGCCATGCTCGCAGCAGCCAAGGATCTCCCTATCGAAATGGCACTCTTTATGGGTTTGGGCTCTCTACCATCCTTCATCTTCATGCCGCTGGTGCCTGCCATCAAGAAAAAGGTAGGCAAGAAGAATATGTTCTACATCTTCCTTACTGTGGCTATCGTGGGTATGGCGATGCTTTATTTCATCAGCAAGATGGGACCTGTAAAGGATCATATCACGTTGGTTTATATTGCACAGTTCATCAAGTCAACAGGTGTTATCGTGGCTACTGGATATATGTGGGCATTGATTCCTGAGGTTATCTCTTTTGCAGAATATACCAGTGGCAAGCGCATTGCCGGTATCGTCAATGCCTTGACCGGTATCTTCTATAAGGCAGGTATGGCTTTGGGTGGAGTTGTCCCTGGTGCCGTTCTTGCATGGACCGGTTATCAGGCTGCGGCAGCTCAAGAGAGCAACTCGCTTCCTACCGACAGTAATGCCTGGTTTGTTGCCATGCTGATTTTTGCTCTGGTAGGTTTCGCCCTTCTGGTATTCTGCTTTACCCAGACCAAGGAGCGTGTGGTAATGGACGAGAAGGAAACCAAGAACGTGAAGGTGAGCGACCTGTGGACAGAATTCTTCCACAACCGTCCTCTCCGTATCGTGGCACTCTTCTTTATCACCGCCTTCGCCATGATGTCTGTTGGTAATGCAGCAGGTGCTTACTTCATGAACGATCTGGAGCAGCAGACTCCTCTGGCACAGGAGGGCATCCGCTGGCTGGTATGTGTGATTCCTGCCCTCCTGCTGTGTTTGGCCATGTATATCATCTCTAAGTATGAGTTGACCGATGAGGTCATCGACGACATCAATAAGAAGATTGAAGCTCGTCATCAGGAAGAAAAATAAGATACTGAATTTTAGCATATTAGGAAGTTAAAGGAGTTAAGGAAGTTAAGGAGTTAAGACGTATGTCTCGCTGCTTAAAAACTGCGCCAAAAAGACTATTGTCTTAACTCCTCAGCGACCGTAGGGAGCGATAACTCCTTAACTTCTTTAACTTCTGAACTTGCGAAACTTGAATAAATAATAAATGTACAATGAAGAAAATTTCAACTTTTGCCTTGGGCTTGATGCTTGCTTCTGCAGCTTTTGCCCAGAAAGGCAATAATAATACGACAATCCCAATATTCCAGGAAACCATGGGCAAATATTTCCTGATTGGTGCAGCCGTTAATACTTCTCTGACAGACGGGCAAGACCCGGCAGGTGAGGAAGTAGTGAAGAAGCAGTTTAACCAGGTGGTTGCCGAGAACTGTATGAAGGGCGAGGAAAATCATCCGGAGGTGAATCGCTTTGATTTCACCGATGGCGATAAATTGGCTGACTGGGCTGAGAAGAACGGCAAGACCTTGATAGGTCATTGTCTGGTATGGCACTCTCAGCCACCTAAGTGGATGTTTACCGATGATAAGGGTAATCTGGTAAGCCGTGAAGTGCTCATCGGCAGAATGTATAATCACATCATGAATGTGGTTACTCATTATAAAGGTAGAGTAAAGGGATGGGACGTAGTGAACGAGGCTTTTGAGGATGATGGCTCTTACCGCAAGTCTCTGTATTATAAGATTATCGGTCCGGAGTTCATCGAACTGGCTTTCCGCTTTGCGCATGAGGCTGACCCTAACGTAGAGCTTTACTATAATGATTATTCTACTTCGAAGCCTGCTAAGCGTGAGGCTATCTGCAAACTCGTTCGCGACCTGAAGGCAAAGGGCCTCCGCATAGATGCAGTAGGTATGCAGAGCCACAATGGTTTTGATTATCCTGACTATGCTGAGTATGAGAAGAGCATCGAGGCTTTTGCTGCTGAGGGCGTGAAGGTGATGATGACAGAGTTGGATATGAACATGCTTCCTAATCCGCAAGGATTCGGTGGAGCGGAAATCAGCCAGAAGTTTGAACTTCAGAAGAAGTACAATCCATACGTGAACGGGCTTGACAAGAAGGCGCAGAAACTCTTCAACCAGCGTTATCTCGATCTCTTCAAGATTATCGAGCGCCACAAGAATGTAATCAGTCGTGTTACTTTCTGGGGCGTCAACGATGGTCACTCTTGGTTAAACGGCTGGCCTATTCCAGGCAGAACCAACTATCCGCTGCTCATCGACCGCAACAACGAGGTGAAGCCAGTGGTTAAGGAAATCGTAAAACTCTTTAAATAATAACAGCAATGAAAGCAAGATATTTGTTCCCTAAGGATTATATGGCAGATCCATCTGCCAATGTGTTTAACGGTCGCCTGTATGTTTACCCATCTCATGACTGGGACAGTGGCGAATGCTTCGATGATGATGGCGGTCACTTCCAGATGAAAGACTATCATGTTCTCTCCATGGACGATGTGATGGAAGGTGAGGTAACCGATCATGGTGTGATTCTCGATGTGAAGGATGTGCCATGGGCTGAGAAGCAGATGTGGGACAATGATGTAGTGGAGAAGGATGGCAAATACTATCTCATCTTCTCTGCCAAGGATTATAATGGGGTGTTCCATCTCGGCGTGGCTGTGGCTGATAAGCCGGAAGGTCCTTTCGTTCCGAATGCCGATCCTATTCGCAAGTCATACAGCATTGACCCTTGCGTGTTCAAGGATGATGATGGAAAGATTTACTGCTACTTCGGTGGTATCTGGGGCGGTCAGCTTCAGTGGTACAAGGACAACAAGGCTTTGAAGGATGAGCATCTCCCAGAGGGAAAGGAGAATCCGTTGCCATCCCGTGTAGCCCTGATGACAGATGATGTACAGCAGTTTGCTGAGATGCCAAAGCCTGTTGTCATTGTTGACGAGGAGGGTAAGGTATTGCCTGCCGATGATCCACATCGCTTCTTCGAGGCTAGCTGGATGCATAAGTACAAGGGCAAGTATTACTTCAGCTACTCTACCGGTGATACTCATTATCTCTGTTATGCAGTAGGTGATAATCCTTATGGTCCGTTCACTTACAAGGGCGTCATCCTGGAGCCGGTGGTAGGTTGGACAACCCATCATAGCATCTGTGAGTACAAGGGACAGTGGTATCTGTTCCATCACGACTGCGTGCCATCTAATGATACTACCTGGCTTCGCAGTGTAAAGGTGGCTCCTCTCTTCTATGATGAGGAGGGTAACATTTTGCCGGTGAAATAGTTTAGCTTTTTAGGTTTTAATAGTTTTGATGAATAGTTGATACATAAGTTTAATGTTAGTTAGAAACGGGCAGCATCTTCGAGAGGAAGATGCTGCTTTTCGTTTTTATCGTGGTTTTCTTGCTGCTTTTCTTTTTATTTCATGTTATTTTTATGTTATTTCTTTCTTTTTGTTATTGTTTTCTGGGTTTTTTGTTTATCTTTGTACCCGTAAACCAATGAAACTAAAGAATTATGTTGAAATTACTGTTAAGGTTATGGTGGCTGCAACAGCGCCGTAATTTCCACAAGAGAGATGCCTTCGTGGCGTGCTACATCATCTTCTTGTATGTGATGGTGGGTGTGGGCTTCTACCAAGGCTTCACCGAGAGTGGAGGAGAACTGGAGGGAGAAGAAATGCCGGCATTATTGGGTGCAGGCATCGTAATCGGCATGCTGATTCCTGACATCATCATGAAGATGGTGATGAAGCGGGATATTACGGCAATGGATGATTATGTGAAGTCGCGCCCTGTGCCAGAGAAAATCTGGAACAGGTTCCTGCTCACTACCAATCTCGTGAGCTTTTGGAACTATGTGCTTCCGGTGCTTACGCTTCCGGTGTTCATCTATCTCCTGCCGGCAAGTGAGGCTGTAGCCAGTTTCTTCCTGTTCCTGGAGTTCTCTTTCATCAACGGCATCTATATCACCTGTTATCGAAAGGCTACGGAGTGGATTCTGAAATGGCCTTTGATATTGGGATGGATGGGAATGTTTGCCGTGCTGATAGGATATATGTTTGTGGCTTCTTTCTTCCCGGTATATATGGGATGGATAGGTCTCTTCTTCCTTGCAGGAGCGGTATTCACTGGACTTACCGCTTATCTCTATCACGAAAAGATTTATAATGAGCAGAAGCAGAAGGTTTCCAAGTTCCGTGGATTCAGCCATGTCAACCTCTTCAGTCTGCAATATATCGGTACGTTGAGAGCAAAGCGTGTCCGTACGATGGTGATTATGATTACCGCCATCTTCCTTTTCGATGCCTATCTCTTCGCCCTGATGCCTTTAGAGCCGGGACAGGAGATAGGGGATAAGGTGGCTATGACTACTCTCTATGTAGTGGGTGCCATCCTGCTGCCATCGGTGGTGTTGTCGCAATGGACCTTTGGTATTGAGGCAAACTTCTTCCATGGTTTGATGACCAAACCTGTCAAGGTTAAACAGATGCTGCAGAATTGCTTCTATTATTATATGGTGGTGAGTGCTGTTGCTTTGCTGCTCACCCTTCCGTTCCTTTTCCTGCAGGCAGGAATCGGAATCCAGGTGCTCATCAGCGGTTTCTGTCTGGCGGTGTTCATCAATCTCTTTAATCTGCCTACGGCACTCTTCTCTTCCCGTCTGGAGATATTCCAGACTTCCATGTTCAGCATGCAGGGAGCGAATCTGAAGATCAATCTTTATGCCATCGCCTTCCTCTTCCCGTTGGCTGGCGTCGCTGCCATCTATCATTTCTTTGGCGAGACGGCATGGTTTATTACCTGTGTAGCGCTGGCAGTCTTCAGCATCGCCATCCATAAATGGTTCATCGCCAAGATTGCTGCCATCTTCGAGAAGAACAAGTATAAGCGCATGGAGAAGTTCATGGAAAGCTAAGTAAACATTAAACACTACACATTAAACATTAGAATAATGGATATCAAGATTCAGAATCTCAAGAAGATATATAATGGCAATACCGTACTCGATATTGATAATTTGGGTGTTGCAAAGGGCGAGCTGATAGGACTCGTAGGTAATAATGGTGCGGGCAAGACTACCTTGCTCCGCTTGATTCTCGACCTGATTCAGGCAGATGATGGTTTCGTGGAAAGCAATGGGCAGAAGGTGAACGAGAGTGAAACCTGGAAGGAATATACCGGCAGTTACATCGACGGCAGATTCCTCATCGACTTCCTCACTCCTGAGGAATACTTCGATTTCATTGCTGATGTTTATAACATCGACGATAAGACCTTGCAGGAGCGATTGGCTCAGTTTGAGGGCTTTATGCACGATGAAATCATGGGAACCAAGAAGTATCTCCGTGATTTCTCTCAGGGCAACCGACAGAAGATAGGCATCATTGGAGCGATGATCATCAATCCGAAGGTTCTTCTCCTGGATGAGCCATTCAACTATCTCGACCCATCTTCCCAGATGACTATCGCTCACATGATTCAGCGCATCTGCAAGGAGCAGGGCACCACGGTCATCATCTCCAGCCATAACCTCAACTTCGTTGCCGACATCTCCTCTCGCATCCTCCTGCTGGAGAAAGGCAAGCTGGTGAAGGATCTTCCGAATGCTGATGGCGCTGCCATCGCCGAACTCAACGAGTACTTCGGTATTCAGGCGGAATAGCTTTCTGGCGATTCTTTTTACGTTAATATTATACAATTTCTATTATACGATTTGTATAATTATCGGTAAATGATTACCTTTGTACCCAAACGAAGAAAAAAGAATCAATGAGCAAAGGAAAATTAGCTAAGTTTGCGGATATGGAGCGTTTCGAGAACGTGTTCCAGTATCCATATAGTGTTGTAGATGACGTGCCTTTCGATATGAAGGGCAAGTGGCGTGAGATGTATTTCCACAATGATAATCCTATCGTGCTGGAGTTGGGATGCGGCAAGGGTGAATATACCGTGGAACTTGCCAAGCTCTATCCTGAGATGAACTTCATCGGTGTGGATATCAAGGGCGCACGAATGTGGACCGGTGCCAAGAAGGCGATAGAGGAAGGACAGAAGAACGTGGCTTTCCTCCGTACCAACATCGAGATTATCGACCGCTTCTTTGCCGAGGATGAGGTGCAGGAAATCTGGCTCACCTTCTCTGACCCGCAGATGAAGAACCCTCGCAAGCGTCTTACATCTACTTTCTTCATGAACCGTTATCGCCACTTCCTCGTGGATGGCGGCATCATCCATCTGAAGACGGACTCCAACTTCCTCTTCACTTATACTACTTATATGGTGGATGGCAACCATCTGCCTGTGCTCTTCCGCACCGAGGACCTCTATCATCAGGAGGGTATCGATGAGGAAACCCGTAAGATTCTCTCTATCCAGACCTATTATGAGAGTATGTGGATAGAGCGTGGCTTGAACATCAAGTATCAGAAGTTCGCCTTGCCACGTGAGGGTGAGCTGGTGGAACCTGATATTGAGATTCCGCTGGATGATTATCGCAGTTATCGCCGTGATAAGCGAAGTTCGAAAGATACTGCTAAGTAAGTATCGCAATATATCTCTAACAGCGCCCAATAGCTGGTATGCGGTCGCATATCTGCTGTTGGGCGCTTTTCTTGCCGTTTTCGGCAAAAATAGGGGAGGATTATCGCTTTTTTTGTTATTTTCTTGCCGTTATCGGCAAAAAGTATTATATTTGCAGTCGAAATTCAAACATAAACTTGCCGATAATTTATGGACTATATATCAGTGAAAGAGTTTGCGCAGAAGTATGGGGTGTCAGAACGAACTGCGCGTAATTATTGTGCTTCCGGGAAAATTGAGGGAGTAGTGTTGGTGGGAAAGACATGGAATATTCCTGCCGATGCAACCTTGCCTATGCGTAAATCCAAGAAGCAACAGGTTTCTCCACTTCTTTCTATCCTTCGGGAACAGAAGAATATGAAGCTGAAAGGAGGCATTTATCATCGTACTCAAATAGACTTAACCTATAATTCCAATCATATCGAAGGAAGCAGGTTGTCGCATGAGCAGACTCGTTTTATTTTTGAAACCAATACGATAGGCATAACAGACCAAAGTGTAAGGGTGGATGATATCATTGAGACAACCAATCACTTCAGGTGTATCGATTTGATTATCGAGCAGGCTGATGAGAAGTTGACCGAAGACTTCATCAAGAAACTTCATCTTATCCTCAAGTCTGGAACTTCTGATAGCACCAAAGATTGGTTTGTGGTGGGAGATTACAAGCGATTTCCAAATGAAGTGGGGGGCATTGATACTTGTGAACCGAAAATGGTACATAAGGAAATGGTAAGGTTGCTGAAGGAGTATAATGCCAAGAAAGTAAGAACGCTGGAGGATATTATCGATTTCCATCAGCGCTTTGAGTCTATTCATCCTTTCCAAGATGGTAATGGAAGGGTAGGACGACTGATCATGTTCAAGGAGTGCCTAAGCAATGGTATCGTTCCGTTTATCATTACAGATGAGTTGAAGATGTTTTATTATAGAGGATTGCATGAGTGGAATCACATTAAAGGTTATCTGATGGATACTTGTCTTACTGCACAGGACTTCTATAAGCGTCTGCTCGATTACTTCCAGATTAAATATCAGGACTAGCCTTAGGTTAGGGATATGTATAGTATGTTATAATCTTACTATATCTTTTGTTAATTAGGGGAAGAATCTTGTTAAAACGAGAAGAAAAAGGTGGAAATGCTTGGTGTTTCCACCTTATTTTATTAAATTTGCAGCAGGTTTTTAAGAGATGCAGTATTCTTAGGGACTGCACAAGCCTGATGAAACGACTAAAGGAACAGTAATAACTAACTAAATAAACGACAAAATGATGAACTGCAAGAAATTGGCTCTTACCATTGCGGCTGGAGCGATGGCAACTACAATGATGGCGCAATCTGCACCTCAGTTGAATGCCAACAACATCGACGAAGTAATCAAGGCGATGACCTTGGAAGAAAAAGCCCAGATGCTGGTGGGTGGTGGTAACGATGGATTCGTGGGCAGCGGCGCTATGCTCGGACATCAGAAGAAGTTCGTGCCGGGTGCTGCGGGTACTACTGTAGCCATCCCTCGTCTCGGCATTCCTACTACCGTACAGTGTGATGGTCCTGCCGGTGTTCATATCGATGCTCATCGCCAAGGTGACAGCCGTAGCTACTTTGCTACCGGTTTCCCTATCGGAACCTGTCTGGCTTCTACCTGGAACACCGACCTGGTGCGCAAGGTGGGTGAGGCTATCGGTAATGAAACCCTGGAGTATGGCTGTGATGTTGTGCTCGGACCGGGTATGAACCTGCATCGCAATCCGCTCTGCGGCCGTAACTTTGAGTATTATTCAGAAGATCCAATCGTAACAGGTCTTATCGGAACCGCCTTTGTACAGGGTGTGCAGAGCCAGGGCGTTGGTGTGAGTGCCAAGCACTTTGCCGTAAACTCTCAGGAAACTGACCGTACCAAGGTGGATGAGCGATTGAGCCAGCGTGCTCTCCGTGAATTGTATCTGAAGGGTTTCGAGATGATGGTTCGCAAGAGCAATCCTTGGACCATCATGTCTGCCTATAATAAGATTAATGGTGTGTATGCCCAGGGCAACAAGGGCCTCCTTACAGATATTCTCCGCAACGACTGGGGATACAAGGGAATTGTAGAGACCGACTGGATTGGTAAGCGTGCCGACCTTCCTCTGGAACAGGAAGTTGAGGCTGGCAACGACTTGATGATGCCGGGTTATCCTGCACAGGTACAGGATATTGTTGATGCCGTAAAGAATGGCAAGCTGGATATCAAGGATGTGGACCGCAATGTTCGCCGTATGCTCGAATATATTGTGAAGACTCCTCGATTCAAGGGATATAAATATAGTGGAGAGCCAGACTTGAAGGCTCATGCAGCTATCACCCGTCAGAGTTCTACCGAGGGTATGGTGCTCCTGAAGAATGATGCCGCTCTTCCTATCCAGGGCTTGAAGACCGTGGCGCTCTTCGGTGTCAACTCTTACGACTTCATGTCGGGTGGTCTTGGCAGTGGAGCCGTTAATGTTGGCTATTCAGTGGATATGGTTACCGGTTTGAAGAACATCGGCGTGGCAACTACCCCTCAGCTTACGGAAATCTATCAGAATTATGTAAAGTATGCCAAGGCTAAGCTGAAGGCAGACAAGAATCCGATGATGTGGTTCCTGAATCAGGGTCAGCCAAAGCTCGATGAAATCGAGATTACCGAGCGTTGTGTGGCCAGCGAGGAGCCAAAGGCGGATGCAGCCATCATCACCATCGGCCGTCAGGCAGGTGAGGGAATGGATCGCCAGATCAACGGTGAGTTCAACCTCAGTCAGATAGAGCAGGATATGATTTTCCGCGTATCTGATGCTTTCCATGCCAAGGGCAAGAAGGTGATTGTGATCATCAACTCTGGTTCTGTGATGGAGACAGCCAGTTGGAGAGACCGTGTGGATGCTATTCTCGTAGCTTGGCAGCCAGGTATCGAGGGTGGTAACTCTGTAGCTGATATCCTGACCGGTAAGGTGAATCCATCGGGTAAGTTGACCATGACCTGGCCTATTGCTGCTATCGATCATCCATCTACCGCCAACTTCGCCAAGGATTACGATATGTACACCTACAAGAACCTGCAGGATTGGAGTAAGGGCAATATCAAGGGTTACGATTATAGCAACCACGAGGAGGATATCTACGTAGGCTACCGCTACTTCGACACCTTCAAGAAGAATGTGGCTTATCCATTCGGTTATGGTTTGAGCTATACTACCTTCGAGTTTGGCAAGCCATCAGTCAAGGCTAAAGGCAACAATATTGAGGTAAGCGTAACCATCAAGAATACCGGTAAGGTTGCCGGCAAGGAAGTTGCTGAGGTTTATGTCACCGCTCCAAAGGGCGCTTACGAGAAGCCAGCCAAGGAACTCAAGACCTTCGGCAAGACCAAGTTGCTGAATCCAGGCGAGAGCCAGACTTTGAAGATGACCCTCGAAAAGCGCGATCTCGCCAGCTTCGATGAGGCTAACAGTCAGTGGAAGGTAGATGCTGGTAACTATCTCTTCAAGGTAGGTAGCGATGTGGAGAACATCAAGGGTACTGCTACATTGAAGGTGGCTGAATACACCGAGAAGACAAGCAATGCCTGCGCTCCTAATGTTCAGTTAAACTATCTGAAGCAGAAGTAGTCTATGTAAATAATATTCTAGAAAGAGACAATCTAGAAGAAATGCCCGTAAAATGGGGTAAGAAGAGATTGAAAATTTTTCCTTAAGGGAAAATATATTTTTCCTTAAGGGAAATAAAATCTTCCCTTAAGAGATATTTTTCACCGCATTTGGTCTGTAAAGTTATTTCTTTATAAATTTCGCAGCACCTATTTTCCTATCCTCAAAAGCAAAGAACTCCCGTCTCTTTTCTGAGATGGGTATTTTTGTTTAGAAGGAATACTGGGCGGAAATCATCAGTTCACGAGGGCGAAGATAATAGCTGTCAGTCAATGTACTGATGCCGCTATAGATGGTTTCCATATAATTCTTCTTATTGAATAGGTTTCGAAGCTCTGCTGAAAGGCGGAGCTTTTTCATTCTCCATACTGCCGATGCATCGCCAAGGAGGGTGTTTAGGTGGTTGCCCTCTTGCAGCTCATTGTGATAATGTACGAGCGAGAAGGAGAGGTCCACATGGCTGATGGTAGCGGTGGCAGATACGCTTTGGCGCCAATTAAATAACGATGAC
>ERZ773235.572-NODE-572-length-47215-cov-3.797774_pt1 | contig 47215 bp, 44 predicted proteins | sample MGYA00580522_ERZ773235 | MGnify/ENA primary metagenome ERZ773235 (study PRJEB29015, sample SAMEA2737797) | human gut metagenome | biome: human gut; feature: human-associated habitat; material: faeces | place: China | collected 2012 ...
GCTGGCTTAACATCCCTAACAAGGGGACGTTTTGCCAGCCTCTTTTTTGTTTATATATCATTTCAAAATAATGGAGGAAAATATTATGCTTTTTGCCGTAAAACGAAACGAGTTTCTTGCTGCGTTGAAAACGGCTGCCTGTGCCGCAAAGTCACATGCCGTCATTCCTGCGCTGAGCGGCGTCTTCATTCAAGCTGACGAGCGTTCAGGAACGGTCCTGTTGTCCTGCACAGACGGTAACACCTTTTTACAGCGGCGGATTCATGACAGCCGGATCAAAGAAGGCGGTCATGCTCTTTTTAATCTGCAAATATTGATGAAATACGTTGAACTTGCCAATACAGACGTTGTTGTTGCGGCCGATGAAAAAAGCGGCGTAATCTATGCAGGACAAGCGAAAATGGAGCTTCAGACCATCCCGGTCAGGGAGTTCCCTGTACCGCAGATGGAACTGCCTGACAAAACCGTAAAGGTATCCGGGCTGAAAGCCTTGATTCGCCGTTCTATTTTTGCCACTGCCAACGTTGACGGAAAAAACGCGGTGCTGGAGAGCGTAAGATTTACGTTTGACGCTAATGCTGGCAAAGCAACAGCGACCGACCAATCAGTGTGCGCGGTAGCAAATCTACCGCAATGCGCAGACGGAGAACTGAACATCATTCTTCATCAGGATCCGTTGAGTATTCTTTATGGCATTTCAAATAATGACGACAGTTATTTTATCGGAATCAGCAAAGGAAAGGCGGTCTTGTTCAATGAAAACATTTTGTTTGTCACACAACTGATTAACGGTGAATTCGCCAATGTGGATATGTTGGTCAGCAACTTTCAAGCTGCGTATCAGGCGTTGGTTGATGCGAAAAAGCTGTATCAAGCGGTAGATCAATGTACTATCACGATACAGGATAACACCAATTACAGTGTCAATCTTGCCGTTGAACCGGATGGAATTCGGGTGTCAATGGTTACCTGTTACGGAACCGCCAAAAACTTTGTGCCTTCAGCAGAAACCATTCCCACCGATATCGACGGTTTCCATTATAACCCGGATAAAATATTGTCATTTCTGCGCCATTCCTCCGGACCGCTAGAACTCCAAATAGACAAGCACGGCTGTTTGCTGATGAAAGCAAACAATACCGCCTATTTTGTAGGCCCAAGACGTCCGGCAGAAATTCAGCAGAAAAAAGACGCCAAGAAGAATAAAAGCACGAGTACAAAGAAAAAAAGCAAAGCCGAAGAACAACTTAAAATTGCAGCTTAAATTTCATTATTACGAGGAGATTGTTTATGCTTAATGAGAAAATACACAACATTATGGAGGACGTCAATCATGAAATCGCAGAACGGGAAGAACTGGTACATATGATTGCACTTGCCCTGCTGACCCGAAAAAACTTGTTCGTGTTAGGAGATACCGGACAAGCAAAATCGTATGCATTTGATATGTTTCGTGCCCGAATCACAGATGCCAAGCAGTTTAACATTGTGATGTCCAAACAAACCACAGCCGAAGAACTGTTCGGACGGCTTGATTTGTCCAGTATCATTCCGGGAAATGTATCCCATTCCCTGCTTGCCGAAGATGAAACCTATCAAAAAATGGCTGCTCATGTAAAACGGCTGATGGAACAGGCCACGGATATTACAGACGGAAATGCGTACCGAGCGCTGGACGAGTATCAGCAAAAGATGGAGACCTATCAAAAAGCGCTTGCACAAATCAAGGGCGGCAAGCCGGAGTATATCACAGAGGGGAAAATTCCGGACAGCCATATTTGTTTTCTGGATGAAATCTTTAAGTCCGGCGGTGCTATCCTGAACACCCTGCTGCAAGCAATGAATGAACGCCGCTACACGAATGAGGGCGTCAGCAAAAATATTCCGGTCATCTCTTTTTTCAGCGCTTCCAATGAAATTCCGAATTTCAAAGACAAGGAAAATGAAAATTTAAAGCCGCTGTATGATCGTTTTGATTTGAAGGTAGTCACCGAATACATTTCGGATCACAATAACCGAATAGCGGCGTTGAAAAACAAACAGAAATCAGCAGTTTCACCAGCTGTGGAACATATCACTTTGGAGGAGCTTGCCGAAATGCAGGAAGAAGTTAGGAATGTCAAAATCCCCGAACAGATCAATGAACTGGCGGACTGCATTTTATGCGAACTGCGCGGAAAAGGAATCCACATCTCCGACCGTACCTATCTGAATTACGGCAGTATTGTGCAGGCAGAAGCATGGCTGAACGGACGAAACGAAGTGATCAAAGAGGACATGAAGGTACTGGTCAACTATTTCTGGAACGAACCGGAGGAACGGGTTAAAATTCGGGAAATCATTGACAATATGGTAGACAACCAGATTCATGACCGGCTTGAAGAGCTTCTTGCCGAAGCGCTTAACGCGGAAAGTCAATACATCAGCTCTCCCAATGATAAAGTCAAAGCGCTGCTGGCTTTTCGTAACGCGATCGTCGAGCCATATAAGAAATGTAGGGCGTTGGCAAAAGCGGCGGAAGATAATGGTACGATGCCGGAGATGATTTCAGAGACCTTATCCCGTCTGGAAGAAATCAACACAAGGGTACATAACGGAACCGGCTTTACTGCCAGTTTGGAGGATTTAGTCAGCGTACAAGGAAAGAAAGGTGATTGAGATGTTAAACTTAGCAGTAATTATGGGACGGCTTACCAGAGATCCGGAATTGCGTCAAACGCCGAACGGAGTCAGCACGACGACGATTAGCGTAGCGGTTGACCGTGATTACAAGAAGGACGGGCAAGACAAGGAAACGGATTTTCTCGATGTCGTTGCATGGAGAAGCACAGCGGAATTTATCTGCAATAATTTTTCCAAAGGTCAGATGATTGCCTTATACGGTCGTCTGCAAAAGCGAAGCTATGAGGATGCAAACGGAAACAAGCGTACCGTTACCGAAGTGATCGCAGACAGTGTGTATTTTTGCGGACCGAAGATGCAGCAGAACAGCGAAGCTCCCGCCGGAAACGGCTTTGATGCAGGACAATTTGCTCCTGTTCAGAACAACGGTTTTACCCCTGATTTCAGCGGCTTTTCTTCCGACTTCGGTCAGCCGCAGCAAGCCCCGCAATTTCAACAGCCTGCAGCTTCGAACATGCAGCAGACTATGCAACAGCCAAACATCCAACCGGCTCCGACTATCCCCAAATACACACAAGCGCCGCAGCAAGCCGCTGCAACCGGTGCCGGCATGACGTATAATCCAAATGATTGGGTGGAATTCACGAGCGATGATGATTTGCCGTTCTAATACTAAAATCTAATGAAACGCTTTCATTCTTTCCGACCTGAATTGCACCGGAACGTGTTATCCTCCTTGCTGGGCGTCAGCCCAGCGTCGTCGTCTGCCTTTTCTGGTACAATTCATCCTCGAAAATTGATGAAAGCTTTCAATTAGATTTTAGTATAAAAAAAAATATCGGAGAGGGCGGGATGCCGTCCTCTCCCCATAAAGGAGACGCAACATATGGGCAGAAGAAATGTATTTAAAGATTTAAACAGCGCATGGGGGACGGAATGGCTGTGGAACCTTCGGGACTCCGTGCAGGACGATCAGCGTATTTTCAAACATACAAAATATTACGACCGCGTTTACAACGATACTCAAAGAGCAATACCGGACTTTCCGGATTGTCAAAGCAGCTATGAAAATGACCTTTTCATCCTGCTGTACAGCGGTCGGAATGACGTCAACCAAAATGCCGACTGGCTCAAGAGAAAAATTACAGAAGAGATCAGAAAATGCAAGGATTTTCACGCATTAAAGTCGATTTGCGAAAGCAGAGAGCTGTTTTCGCTGACTGCTGCGGCATCTTTGTTTCAATCTCTAATGGAAAGTACCATCTCCTATCTTTCCACACAGCATCCAATCCATCAAAATATGGAAATCATAAGAATGCTGGAAGAAAAGATACAAACCGATTCCCGATACATTACGCGGGAACGAGCAGAAATTAAGAACGGCACTGCGCAACAGCAGAAAAGGTTTTTAAAAGTGCTCAATCGTGTGTATGACCGTCAAAAGCAGCGTGAAAACCTATATATCAAGCTGGAGGAATGCTATCTGTTGGAACAACAGCCCAAAAAGGCAATGGAAGCCGCTGTTCAAAAAGCCATACAGGCTGTGAACGAAATTCGCTATATACTGATTTCATGGGGTGATAATGAAGGCACAGCCGGCACGATTCCCTTTGACAGCAAAATCTTGGAACGAGTGAAGCACGATCGGCAGCTTGGAGAGATCTCAAAACTGCTCGGCAAATACAAGGAAATGCTGATCGACAAGCGAAAAAACAGTTTTGCTTACGGCGAGGGAGAAAAATATGACCTGACGACCGGGCATGATCTCAACGCCTGCCTATCCTCAGATATATCGCTGTTGAGCACATCGGAAACACAGCCGCTGTTTATGCACAAATTTATGAACAGCAGTTTGACGCAATACCGCAAACGGGAAGCTGTTACCAAAGCAAAGGGTGACATTATCGCCTGTGTAGACGGCAGCGGAAGCATGTCGGATACGATTGCATGGGCAATGGCGCTCGCGCTTGCTTTACAGGAAATCGCAGCGGAAGACAGGAAAAAATTTGCATTGATCCAATTTGGAAGCAAAAGCCAAACTCGTATCGATGAATTTATCCCCGGAGTCTACACGCAAGAAGGCATCATGAACGCCGCATCACACTTTTTTAACGGCGGCACCGACTTTGAGCGACCGCTCCAGGAAGCGATCCAGTTGATTGAAAAAGGTTATCAGGATGCAGAAATCGTTTTTATTACCGACGGAGAATGCACCATATCGGAGGAATTTTCCGAACAATTTACAAAATTTCGGGAAGGACATAAGCTGACGGTGACCGGTATCCTGATTGATGAATCCGATAGCAGTTGTGGTGACAGTATAAAGCCATTCTGCAACAGGCTTTATCGAACAAGTACAACCGATCGAAACGATATCGCAGCGGATCTGCTCCGGCGAATCGACAACTGCGAAGCGGCATAAAGCAATATTTAACCAGAAAGTAATTTTTGCATATGAAAGCGTAAGTGCAACACACGGATTGAGTGTTTCGCACTTACGCTTATTCTTTTTGCAATGAGAGTATGCATTGCTCCATCAGCAAACACACAATGCTGCCGAGTAGTCGGATACGTTTTATCACAAAAGGTGTTTGCAGAATGAAAATAGAATATTCAAATATTTACCACTTTTATTTGACAGCCAGTTGTGGTACAATGAGAACAAATGTTCTTTATGATTTGTATTGCGTCCAAAGTTGTAATAAGGAAGTGATTTTTAGGATGGGACGGACAATTTTACATGCAGACTGCAATAATTTTTATGCCTCTGTCGAGTGTTTGTACAATTCTGCCCTGCGCGGCAAACCGGTTGCTGTGGCAGGTGATCTGGAACAGAGGCATGGAATTGTGTTGGCTAAAAATGATCTGGCTAAGGCTTGCGGAATCCAAACCGGTAATCCGCTTTGGTTAGCAAAACAGCTCTGTCCGGAGATCGTTTTTGTCCCGCCGCATTATGACAGGTACCTGCGTTTTTCCCGAATTGCACAGGAGATTTACAACGAATATACCGACCAAGTGGAGCCATTTGGACTGGATGAAGCATGGCTGGATGTGACCGGCTCCGGCATTATGGGAACCGGAGAACAAATTGCAAACGAGATTCGGAAACGAATCAAACAGGAGCTTGGAATTACTGTGTCAGCCGGCGTCAGTTTCAATAAGGTTTTTGCAAAATTAGGTTCCGATATTAAAAAGCCGGATGCGACCACTATCATCACACAGGAGAATTTCAGAGAGATAGTTTGGACACTGCCGGTCAGTGATTTATTGTATGTCGGTCCTGCAACTACCCGCAAGCTGAACAGTTTTGCGATTCATACGATCGGTGACTTGGCATCAGCGCCTGATGAATGGTTAAAATCAAAATTGGGTAAAATCGGATTCATGCTGAAAATATTCGCGCAAGGAAAGGATACTTCACCTGTTTCAGTAGCAGGAACCCCGCCGAAAATCAAAAGCATTGGAAACAGTATGACTACACCGCGGGATTTGGTAACGGATGAGGAGATGAAAATCACTATGCTGGTACTGGCAGAAAGCGTAGCGGAACGGATGCGAGGCTGCTTCTTTCGAGCCGGTACTGTGGAAGTCTCTTTGCGGGATAATGAACTGTCCTATTGTACCAGACAGAAAAAGCTGTCCTATCCGACCGGCAATTCGGAAGATATTTTTAAGGCGGCATTTAAGTTGTATAAAGAGAATCATCTTTCCGGCAAGCCGTTGCGTTCCATTGGCATACGCGCCTGTGATCTGTCTATGGAAAAGGAAGTACAATTATCCTTGTTTCCGGGCGTGATAAGGACACAAAAAATCGACCGTTTGGAAACAGCGGTCGATTCAATTCGCAGTAGATTCGGACATTTTACCGTCCGGCGGGCAGTCATGCTTACCGATCCAATTTTGTCAGACACCAACCCCGCGGCCGAGCATACGATCCATCCGGTCAGTTTTTTATGATATTTATGAGGTTGAACGATAGCAATGGCAAAGAAAATCTATGTAAAAGTAAATGTGGACTTTGATGCTGACGGCAAGATGACGCCCCGCTCGGTAATTTGGGAAGACGGGCACATATTCGAGATTGACCGGGTATTGTCAAGCTGCCGCCGTGCCAGCCTGAAAGCCGGCGGAATCGGTATCAGATATACGGTAAAAATCGGAAGGCACACAACATATATTTACTATGAAGACCCCGCATGGTTTGTGGAGGGGAAAGAGATCAATTAGGCTTGTATACTGATTGCTGTTTGCGATACAATATATACAACAAGGAGTGCGATACTATGTGCGGCAGATATACACTGTTTACTGAAGAACAGACCGAGGATATCCGAAATATCATTCGAGAAGTACAGGAGAAACAGCCTGAAAACAACATGAAGTCAGGCGAAATTTTTCCAACCAATACCGCGCCGATTCTGAAAGCTGAGGGCGGTCAGCTTGGCGCAGATTTAGCGATATGGGGTTTTCCGAAGTTTGACGGAAAAGGTGTCATTATCAATGCGCGTTCCGAGACGGCAGAACAAAAGAAGATGTTTCGCGAAAGTCTGCTCACCCGCCGCTGTGTCATTCCGTCCACAGGCTTTTACGAGTGGTCACAGGATGAAAGGAAACAAAAATATCTGTTTCGTCTGCCTGACACAACAGCGTTATATATGGCGGGATTCTATAACGAGTTCAAGGGTGAGCGGCGGTATGTGATCCTGACAGCTGATGCAAACAGTTCTATTTCAGATGTGCATAACCGAATGCCGGTGGTGCTGGACAGAAACAGTTTGATTGACTGGGTGTTTGATACAGAAAAAGCGTTAAATTATCTGCATCAGGGATTGCCGTTGTTGGTAAAGAGAGAAGTATATACAACAGAGGAATAACGAAAAAATCTTTCATAGAGCAATCACACCTTCAGCGTTTTTTATTTTTGCGTTCCAAATACTCCTTTTGTTCTTCCTCATTTGCCGGTCTGATATCATCGTGCCCGCAATCAGGACAGCAATCTACTTCTCCAACGCGTTCAAAGAGAAACCCGCAATATGGATTGTCACATTTATAAATCATACTTTCCACTCCGTTTCTTAGCTTTGAACAGTATATCACAAACAGCAATGAGACGCTATTGGCATTTTCTATAAAGATAATATTACCACTTCGCGATAATTTTTCCGTAGCGAGGCGGCATAAGGCAGCGTGTAACAAGGAAGTAATTTTTTTCATTATAAAATAGCGTAAGAGCAAGACACTAATGAGTGTTTCGCACTTACGCTTATTCTTTTGCATAGTACTATTCGCTTTTCTCTGCATACTTTCTCACATCACAACAAATTACGTTCCTGCTTCAGTATGGTAGTTGAAACACCTTCTGTGCGAGGCAAAAAGACAATGTCACATCTGTTTTTAATCAACCCGTATTCAGGCATTTTCAAAAAGGCATCTGAATAATCGCTTCCGAGCACAAATACATCAACGTCATACTTGATAACATCTTCTACTTTTTGAGCCATATTATATTCGGGAATAACAAGAGAAACATATTTTAGGTCTGAAACCATTTCCATCCTCTTGTTTACATCAAAAACAGTTTTTTTACCTTTTTCAAGACAGCAATCATCGGTCGAAGCACCTACAATCAGTTTGTCTCCGAGTTTGCTTGCGCATTTTAGCAGGTTCATATGACCATAATGCAATAAATCAAAAGTTCCGTAGGTAATTACTGTTTTCAAACTGCTCACCCTTTCCAATTAAAAGCGATTGACTATTTCATATGTGCTAAAATCCAATCGACTGCCGCCTGAGAAGCATCGCCTGTCTCGGTAAAATTCTGTTCTTTTAGAAAGGCAATCAATTCATTGAAATATTGTTCATCATTGAAATTCAAAATTTTATCTTCCAATTCCCGATTGTTTTGAGAAACCGGAAACGGAAAATCAAATAGACTAATATAAAATCCCCTGTCTGTCATATAATCAGCTATATCGTCAGCATAAAACATTGCTCTGCGTTTAAGTAGCGCAAAATCAAAAATAACTGATGAATAATCGGTTATCAAAAAATCACTTATCATATATAGCTCCTGAATATCAGGATAATGTGATACGTTTATTACAAACCGTTCATCAAATTTAACATGATCTGCCGCAGCAAAAATGTTCGGATGCAGCTTCAGCATAATTTTCCAGGAGCCGCCGAACCGTTTTTTCAAAGCCTTGCAGCAACGCTCATAATCAAGGCTGTACGAATCTAATCCCAAAGATTTCCTGAAAGTTGGGGCATATAAAAGAAAGTGCAAATCCTCAGAAATTCCAAGCGCGTTTTTTATTTTTCCGATTTCATTATCCGAAAATGTGAACAAGCGATCATTTCGAGGCAGACCATGCTGCAATATTTCGCCTTTTTCATACCAAAAATCTTCACGGTAAACCTTCGTCAACGCATTACAGTTTGAAAGCATAACGTCGGTTTGAGAAGCATCACGCTTAGCCTGTCTTACATAATTAGATTCGAGCTCACTTTCCACGGAACGCTCTACCTTTTTCAGCGTAAAACCGCCATGCCAAGTTTGCATATAATACTGCGTTCTTTTTTTGCGGCAATAATCTTTACGGCAATTATCAACCCATACCCGTGCGGTTGACATTTCATATATATAACGTAGGGAGTGAAAACGAACTACACGGAACGGCTTAGGAGTATTCGGATTTTCAATACCGTTAGTAACCCAAACCAAATCAATATCATCGCGTTTTTCTATTAGCTTTTCCGCAATATATTTTGGATTATCGCTATAAGCTCTTCCGTAGTATGACTGAAAGATTATTTTGTCTTTTTTTACGGGAAGTAAGGTGCAGAACATCCAAAAAGCTCTGCGTACAATTCTTTTAATCAAGTTTTTTAGCACTATAATAACCTTCAATATCATAAATTTTAAAAATGATTTCTATAATATAGCTCACTGAACTATGCATAAGCAACAATCGCAAATTATTCTGCCAGTGCATCATATCGGTTTGACTTGTTCAGCAGGCAATATATAATACCTTGCTAAAGGAAAAATCCAAAATAGAAAACGGATATAAAACGACTGATAAAACAAGCTAAAGTAATACTCATATATCCTATTAGCTTTTCGGCATCAATCTCGCGTTTTTTATGATAATACAAATTATATATATTAAAACAGCCCATTCAGAGATTGAAGTCATGGCTGCCAGTGTGACTGCGCTGATAGCACCAAAAAGCGCCATAATAACTAAACCCGCCAAATGAACAGCCATTCCGATAAACATTGCATAATTTGCATATTTTGAAATTCCCATTGCACCAAGAGTAGGATAACTTAAAATATATCGCGGGAAGATTGCGATAACTCCGGGAATAAACATGCGAAGAACCGTTGCTGTCGGCGCATATTCTTTTCCGAAGATCAAAACACACAAGGGCTCTGCAAAAACAAAGACAATTCCACAGCCAAGAATCAGAATCGGCATAGCAATCATAAGAATTTTTTTAACTATCTTAAAATCGCGATTGCGAATCATATACGGATACAGACTGTCCGAGATAGGAAAGAAAGCACTTTTCGCCGTAGATACTCCCCGATCAGCAGCCGTATAAAATCCCGTTGTTGTGTTTGATTGGTCGATCATACCCAAAATAACCGTATTTGTTGCAGTATAGACCGTACTGGCTATTTTGGAATAAAAGAAGAAAGAAGAACGTTTTAAATCTCTTCGGATATCGGAAATGGTGACTTTAACAAAGCGGTATCCCATCGTCTTAAAAAGATGAATATACGCTCCGACTACGGCACCGATATTTCCAATCAGCAGCATAAGCGGAACCAAAAGATATTCCGATGGCTTTTTTAAAAAAACAAAAATCATAATGCAGAAAAAGAATTTTATGATAAGCGTTCTTATGGTAACCGCGGTCATTTTTTCTAAACCGCGGTAAATATAATCAGGCAAAAACGAATTAACCGCATAAGCCAACAAATATAAAAAATAAAGTGTTTTATCTTCCGATACCACAGGAACAGTAAAACAAAGGACCAGCATCACAAGACAACTGATTCCCATAAAAATAAGCTTTATAACAGCTACCGAGGTAATTCGCGCACAAATATAATTTTTATCATCCCTGTTTTTGGAAACATCTTCGGTAGCCGAAAGGAGAAAACCGAAATCCATAAACAATTGAAAGTATGTCATCATAGCAACCGCAACGCCGAGACGGCCGTAGAGTTCCGGCTTAAGAACACGGGTCTGATACGGTACGGTAATAAAACTGAATAAATAGGTGGAAAACTGCATGGCATATAGCATAACCGTATTTTTGAAAAGTACTTTGCTTTTTTGATCAATTTTATTAAGGTTATTTTGCATTTTTTACCTTCTTTATTAAACGATAAATCATCAACAATGCTTTTACAGTATTATATTTTCTATTCCATATTAGGCGAAATATCATCCGTTCCTTTTTTGAAAGCGTGGAAAAATAAGGATTTTCCGTCGGAGCAGTACAATACTTTAGTAAATTTTGCCTGAGCTTGTCCGCATAAGTGACAAAAGTTTTTCCAGTATTAACCATTTCCCGAACCGGTAAAAAATACCCGTGATAAAGCCATAGGAACTGTAACTCAGCATGATAGTTCTGCGAATATTCCAATCTGTCATAATACTCCTGTACGTCAAGCAGCGCGTCAATCCGTTCCTTTGTAATGCGGTCAAAGTCAGAAGTATGCATAATGGAACCGTCACGTTGCAAATAATAGTAGAGCGGTTCCGTATTCTCATAATAGGCTGATTTTACAAAAGGAGCCATTTTAGGTATAGTCCGCAAATCCTCATACCATACCTTGTTCGGAAACAAAATATTATGACATGTGAATAATTCACGTTTATACATTCGGTTACACGCGCCGCTTACGTACGTAAGAGCTTTAATTTGACGGTTATCAAGAGGCGCGCCTGCCGGCAACGGAAAAGTATACAAATCACCTTGGCTGCCGTCTGGATAAACTGCTACCGCATCAAAAAGTACTATATCGCAGCCGTATTTTTCGGCTTTTTCAATGCATTTTTCAACAAGTCTGAGATTGACTGTATCATCGCTGTCAATAAACAGTAAATAATCCCCTTTACTCGCCGCAATTCCGGTATTTCTCGCCCCGCCAAGCCCCATGTTGCTTTGGTGTATAACGCTTATCTGCCGGTATTGCTCGGCAAATCTGTCGCAAATTTCTCCACTCGCGTCGGTTGAACCATCATCAACCAATATAATCTCATAATCGGTATACGATTGCGAAAGCACGCTATTAATACATTTTTTGACGTACCGTTCGACATTATAAACCGGAATTATTATGCTGACTTTAGGCATTTTCCTTTTTCTCAACCTCACACATCTGCATCGCATATCCCAAGAAAATCCAAAACACTGCTCCGCCTATTGAATTAATGTAAATAATTTGTGATAAGAACAACGATGATGTTGCGATAGCAAAAACTATGGATAGCAAGGTTATTTGGATAAAGATACTATTACAATGCTTTTTTGACAAGTATTTAAAACAATTTTTAAATACGCAGATAACAAACATCAAAAACAGTAATATTCCAACAATTCCCTGACTCAAAACAACATCAAACAGAGAATTGTGCATACAATTAAACTCTCCTAGGTCATTATTAATGATATAAGTATCAGGAACATTTTCTTTAGCAAAATCGACTATATTTCTAAACGATGTTCCGAAAAAAGGTGACACGCAAAACATTTCAAATCCGCTGTTCCAAATGCTAAAACGCCGATTGCTTATATCTTCTTCGACTATATCGCTTTCATTTCTGCCTATTTCTACATAGTCATCTTTTTTATCGCTTTCACTTTCATTAAGGTGTCCATAATAAATATTGCGTGGAATAAGACCGATCGGTTTTATCGCTTTTACAATTCCGAATCCTGCTACGGCAACAAAAACAGCAGTCATGGTGCAGGAAATTATGCGAACAGCTGTATTTTTTTTCATATTTACTTTGTAGAAAAAAGTAAGCGCCGTCCAAACGGTAATACTGGTCAACAGGCAAACAAGTGCCGTCCTCGAATCCGAATATGTTATATACATGAAAGAAAAGACGATATTCACAATATGAAACACTTTTGTACGAATCTTTTTGCACTTAATAACAAAATATAAGGAAATCAATATGCTGATGACAGCAACTACGCCGCCGTGGTTGGGATCTGTATAAGTACCCCAAAGCCTTTTCCACCAAATTCCGAACATAATAGTCTTTCCACCGCGCAAGACACGGTAGCTATAATTATTTAGCAACATAAAATAACTTATCAATACACTTACGAAATTAAATGCGGTTATAAAATAAGCCGTACATTTTATTTCACGAAACAATGCTTCCTTTGTGTTCGGTTTAAATGCATATAGAAGAAAAAAGTGTACACACATCCACAAAACAGCTTTGACATTTGAAATCAATCCTAAATTTCCACCGCAAGAATAATTCAAAACTGTGGAAACACCGTATGATATCACCAAGCCCAACATAAAATAAATTCCGGTTGTTTTTAAGTATAACTTAAAATGCACTATGCGTAATAACAAAAGCGCTACACCAAAAATGATCACTAAATATGAGTATACTAAATAAAAAGCAGAGCCTGATGTAAAATTAGTAAAGTTCATCATAACCAACAGTAAATATGCCAACTTAAATGTAACAACCGGCACATCACTGATACAAAAACGCTTTAACATTCTTTATTCCTCCAAAATCCAATCAAATTCCCCCGACTGCTTTTTGGAAGATAAAAAATCAAGTTCCTTTGTCAAACGGATTTTTGTTCTATCAATTTTTTTAAATTCCTTAATCGTTTCCGCCCACTCGGATACTGACCGAATCGCAACAAATCTACAGGCATTACTGATTTCCGCTTGTCGTGTTATTTTATCGCTGAAAACACAAGGCAAAGAAGAACACTGCGCCTCTACTGACACTATCGGCATTCCCTCAAAATGTGAGGGAAGCGCGAATACGTCGAAGGCGCTCATATATCCGTTCGATGCATTTACTCTTCCCAAAAGCCTGACTTTATTGCTCAAGCTATATCGTTTTATTCTATTTTCAATTTTCCCACGCAGTTCACCGTCGCCTATTATAACCAAAACCGCGCTATCATCCGTTTCGGCGATTTTTGAAAAAACGTCTATTAAAAAAAGCTGGTTTTTTGGATAAACCATGTTTCCGACATTTCCGATAACAAAATTATCCTCCACACCGAGTTTTTTCCTGATCTCATACCTCTTTTTTGGATCAAACCGAAAAACCGAAGTATCCACAGTGTTTTGAACGGTTCTGACAGACTTATTGTCTAAAGTCTTTTTCGTAAACATCCATGCAGCCGCCTTATCTGAACAGGTCAAATAATCAGTAGCGTATTTACATACTAAAGGTTTGCACAAAGTATGCAAAAAAGTCATAAACCTCCGTTTCATAAAGCTGGCGCAATCATATCCTGAGCTGTGCGAATGAGCTATCACTCGTTTTACACCCGCGTCATAAGCCGCTTTTAGGACCGGAAAAGCCAAGGCTGTTGAGATATTTATATATACAATATCATAATGATTCTTTGCTATCAGCTTTTTTGCCTGGCTGTATTGCAAGAAAGGATTACTTAATCCGCTCACGGAGTGCAGTGCGAAACCGTCTTTTTCAGCTTCTTGGCATAACTCACTATCATTATCGTTTGATAAAAAATCAATGGTTGCTTTCATTCGCATATTATGAAAAAAATCAAGAATATACCTATCCACTCCGCCGGCCCGTCCGTCCTTTATCATACCAATCAGTATTTTTTTCATCAGCCACGCTCCTGCTTTATTCTAACAAAAAATGCCTTCATATTATTCTGTATAAAAAATATCAGCCGACCGGAAAATAGGCATAAATTAACATATTTGTTTTTCAAAAAAGCAGTCATTATTTTAAGTACCGTACCGAACGGTTCTGCAAACGGAATCAAATCGCAGAAAAGAGGATCAGAAAAAACTTCTTTGATCCATTGTTTCCGTTCTCTGTGAGTCATATTTGCGCGCTTATCACAATTACGGCTCAAGGCCGAAAATATATATCTTGTATAAATACACGCCAAAACCGATTTTTCGTATTCACCGGCATTGTTCCAGTTCTCTTGCTGTCTATACAACATAGAAATACGCTCTCTGTGTACCTGATAATATTTGGGGACAAATTTAGATGTCAGACTCGTAGTTCCTCGTTTTGCATAATGATAAAAAGTGCCGTCCAATACGTTAAGTCTCTTAACGCTGTCGAAAAAACGGATATTAAAATCTATATCCTCTATCAGCACTACATCGCGGAATGAAAGCTGTTTTCGCCTTATGATCTGAGATGAATATATTTTGTTCCACGCATAACCGTAGAAACTGCCGAGTTCAAGTTCGATTACCTTTTTGTGAACTTCGTTCTCGTTTTTACAAAATGCCCTTTCCGGTTTGAGCTTATAGGTTTTATATACCTCGCCTTTTTGATTATAATAATTTTCGTTACAACCGAAAACTACGACATCGGCTTCATTTTCCTTAAGTGATTCATAAACCGCTTGGAGAAGATGGGGCTCCACGTAATCATCGGAATCCATAAACCAAACATATTTGCCTTTTGAAGCTGCAAATCCCGTATTCCGTGCACTACTCAATCCCAAATTTTTTTTATGATCAACGGTGGTGATATTGTCATATTTATCGGAAAAACGGCGGCATATTTCAGCTGAGCGATCGGGAGAACAGTCATTCACTAAAATAACTTCAAAATCGGTAAAGGTTTGGCTCAATACGCTGCATATCGCCTTTTCCAAAAAGCTTTCAACGCCGTACACAGGCATTATCACACTGAAAAATGGATTTTCCATCCTATCTGCCCGCCTTTAATTTCGCAAATACCTTTGTATTACGGGATTTTACCGCAGAAATCAGGTTGCCCTCCAGCTTGGTGAGCGTCGCGCTGTTCCACTTTATCGGCATAAGCATCAGCTTCATATATTTTGAATTCGGTTTTGCGGTTTTTACCGTTTCTCTCGCACGCTCGGAAGAAATCATTTTCTTAATTTCCGCCTTTTTTTGTCCGTTAGTCAGGGTACAGTTGCGGTTGGTGACATTTTCGATACAGCCGATTATGCGCTCAATATATCTTCTCGCCAAAAACTCACGTATCTCCGGCGAATCTGTCTGCCAGTGCTCATAAAGCTCGAGCATCCATGAATGTTCCTCCTCACGCTTGTCAAACATATCGGCGCGGTATTTGGCGGTCTCGCTCTCTGCGCGCTTTCGAATAAAATGGTAATACTTTTCCGGTGTAACAGTAACCCGCTCCACATCGCGCACAACGCTTAAATTAAAGGGGAAATCGTCCCAAAAAGTTTGCGGAAAATAAATCTTATTTTTCCAAATATAGCTTGAGAGATAAAGCTTGTTCCACGGCGTATAAAGCAAGTTTTTATCAAATAATTTATGTGCGTTTTCCCTGAATTCAGAGCTGTTCTTATACACTGCCCCCTCGCAGAACTGCTCCTGTGTAAACTTTTCGGTATCACTGTAATATGTATCGATATAATAACCCGCGACAACAAGCTGCGCGTTATCGCGCTCAGCAAGGTTATACATATCCTCAAGCATTGTAGGCTCGGTCCAGTCGTCGGCGTCCATAAAATACATATACTTTCCCTTTGCTTTGTCAATAGCGACGTTTCTTGCGCTCGGCGCCCCGCCGTTTTCCTTGTGGATCACGGTAATTCTTGAATCTTTTTCGGCATATTGGTCGCATATTTCGCCGCTTCTATCCTTTGACCCGTCATCCACGCAGAAAAATTCCCACTCCGTAAGAGTCTGTGCCTGAATGCTTTCAATCGCTTTTCCAACGTATTCCTCAACACCGTAAACCGGCATGATTACGCTGACTTTTACTTCACTCATTTTAATCTCCATTCTGCCGCAAAGCGTCAACACAAATAACAATGAAAGTGTGCTGATGAGCGGCTATTTTATTTTCTAATTGTTTTGATGAGAAAGGCACATGCACACCGGAGAAAAATTCCGTATGAGAATGGTCTGTTCTCACCTGGATTACATTAAAAGATTGATTTGTCAATTGACACAATGGTTTCGAAGTACGAAAGCCTTATCTTGCTTCTTTGTACCGTTCCTGGTCTTGACCGTCATGTCTGAGATAGGCAACGATATGTATCAAATTGGTCCTTTTAAAGGCTTGTGCTGTTGGTTGAGTTGAACGCCTGGCCACAACGAATCTGTAGAAAAAAGTCTGACTGTATTACACGTGTAGGAATATATTTCAAACTTGCAATGGTGTAAGTAGCCCATGCGACCGTGAAAGCTATAGACAATTCTAATTCTTTCATGCTACGCTTATCTTCCAAACTCCCTGTCGCAAAGCTCCAGCGCCGACGCGATAACCTTATCCATATCGTAATATCTGTATTCAGCCAAACGTCCGCCAAAAAGCATATTTTCTTTTTGATCTGCTAATTTCAAATATTTTTCAAAAAGCGCAGTGTTTTTCTCGTCGTTAACCGGATAATACGGCTCCTTACCTTTTTTCCAATCCGTTGGGTATTCACGGGTAATAACTGTTGTTTCACTTTTGGTGTTTTCAAAATGCTTATGCTCAATAATACGCGTATAGGGTATTTCGCGCTCGGTGTAATTAACAACCGCGACACCCTGGTGGTTTTCTTCTTTGAGCAGCTTAGTTTCAAACCTGAGACTTCGGTATTCCAGCGTTCCGAAGCGGTAATCAAACAGGGAATCAAGCGTTCCGGTATATAGTATTTTTTTCGTCATGGCATTAAATTTCTCACGATCGGCGTTATAATCGGTATTGTGCATAACGTCACGGCCAGCATAAAGCTTGTCCGTCAGAACATTGTAACCTCCTATCGGTATTCCCTGATAAAGGTCGTTAAAATAGTTATTGTCATATGTATACCGCACGGGCAGACGTTTTATAATAAAACTTGGAAGCTCTGTGCAACTGCGTCCCCACTGTTTTTCGGTGTAGCCTTTTATGAGCTTGCGGTAAATATCTTCGCCTACAAGACATATAGCCTGCTCTTCGAGATTTTTAGGTTCTCCCTTTACTGCCGAGCGTTGTTTTTCGATTATGGCCTTAGCCTCGGCGGGAGTTTTTATCCCCCACATTTTACTGAAAGTGTTCATATTAAAAGGTAGATTGTACATCTCGCCCTTATAACAAGCTACAGGGCAGTTTGTGTAACGGTTGAATTCCACAAGCGAATTTACAAAATCCCACACGCGACGGTTTGAGGTATGAAAAATATGGGCACCGTATTTATGTACATGTATACCGCATATATCCTCACAATAAATATTACCGCCCAAATGCGGTCTTTTTTCGACAACAAGACACTTTTTACCCCTTGCTGAAGCATGGTATGCAAACACGGCGGAAAAGAGCCCGCCGCCTACAAGAAGGTAATCATATTCTTTCATAATGGGTATCATCCTCTTTTTGCAAGATATATAATGCCAATGCCATAATTTTTCTTTTCAAGCTTGCTTTCTACTGTTTGTAAGAAAAACTAAAAAATCAGTATTTAAATGGGTATAAAATTTCGTAGATCAGTCAATTCTATGAAAAAACCGTACAAATGCCTTGTTTTAGGCGTTTGTACGGTTTGATGACCATTATTTTTGACCACAATAAATAGTCATAGCTTCCAGTTGTGCTCTCTTTCGTTCAAGGGAAGAATGAACATAAGTGTTTAGCGTAATGTTCACACTTGCGTGACCTAATATCTCACTTAATGTTTTAATATCCATGCCTGCTTCAACGCAGCGTGTTGCAAATGTATGTCGTACAGCGTGATAATTGACATTCCTGATACCACACGCCCTTAAATATCGATGAAAGTTATATTGAAAAGTTCTTGGATCCGTGTAATCATACAGTTTTCCTCTAATCACAAATGTATCGCTTGATTGTTGTTTTCGGCGGAGAAGTTCATACAGATTAGTCGGAATCGGAATTACTCTATTCGATGATAACGTTTTTACATCGCAAAGTACCAATCGAGTTTTAGGATCGCCTGCTTTTGTAGTAATATTATGAATTCTCTCAATAGAATGATGAATGTGGATAATCCTTTTTTCAAAATCTATATCTGACCATCGTAATCCGCATACTTCTCCGATTCTCATTCCAGTATACAAAGACAGCAAAACCCCCAGTTTCCGTTCGTCCAAGTCCTGTACAATATATTGTTCAAGTTGTGATTGTTCTTGTACAGTTAATATTTCCAAGTCCTTTTTTCGAAGAACTGGTTTGCTGATTTCTCCCAATGATGCACAGTTGTATCCTTCTCTTGCTGCATATTTGATAGATGCTACAAGAATAAATCGAATCGTACGAATATAATTTGGTGACAGCCCCCCTGTACCGTCAAGCTTTCCTCGTTCGCTTTTTGCGTGAAGCAAACGATTTATAAATAAAGAGTCAACTTTATTTAGCAAAACCATATCAATCGAGGGTAAAATATGCCGTTCAATTATATAAAGATATTTGGCATAGGTTTGCGGTTTTAATTTTAATCGATTGCTTTCAAGCCAAAGATATATAATTTCTCGATACCGTATTTTCTGATCCTTGGGTACAAAGAGGTTGTTGAGTACCTTTTCGCTTACATTGATTAACTTATGTTTGGTTTCTAAATATGTTTTTGCATAAACAGAACCATATTGTGCCTTTCCGGAAAGATCATATCCTTTGATATATCGACCTTCCCATCGTCCATCTTTTCTTTTATGGATGTTTTCTCCTTTTCGTGGCATAATGTATCCTCCTTAAATTAGACCATAGATTTGACCACTAATGAACAAGAAACGGGTCATATATAATGTCTAATTTAATTATACAGTTAGCTATATTCTTATAAAATTCATAAAAAACGCTAAAGTTGTTGACTTAATGGCAGTTTTGATGTATAATTTACAAAAAAGTATGTTCTATTTCTCTTTTCATAGAATTGACTGATCTACGAAACAAACAACTGTCAATGGATGCTGAAAGGCATTCATTATTTTTTTTGCAGCATTTACAATTTTTAAGTCTTTTGAAATGATCTAATTCACTATACTTGGATTGTCTTCAGTCTGACTGATTCCAAAGTTGAATTGGATGAGTATTTTAAAGATGCTCTAGATTTCATAATTCAAATCATATCAAAAATATATGATCAGCCCTTGGGCAGAACAAGTTGTCCAAAAGTCTGATCATATTTTCATTTTCAAGATGAAAACAATATAAACAGCATCAAAACGTTATAGGAAACATCCTCCAAATTCATTTACCACTTTGCAATAATCTTCCCGTAGATCTGCTTTTTCTCATAATTGTACCGTGTAATCACGACGATCACCTGATCCCCAATGTCAAAATCCTCATCATATTGACTTTCGCTGTAAGTGCAGAGGCAATCCAAATTTTCCTCCAAACGACAAAATATCAATCCTCCGTATTTTCCGCCGATTGTAGCCGCACGCCTGCAATCTACCGGATGACGAACATCGGCGCCATCAAAAGGATTCGGCTGCGCGTTCTTGATTGAAACGGACACCCTATCGTTAGATACATCAAAATATTTCACTGCCGCCATATGTATTTCATTGGTATGAAATCGTTCCCGCAAATCTGGCATCATGGTATAGGTCAAGTCTTTTGGGCGAGCTGTAATATCGTATCCTCCGTAGGTCATCAAAACCGCGTGCCGCCCCGATGCAATAATCCGGCATGGGATTAATTCTCCAACCTCCGGAGGATTTCTCCTTGTTTGTTTGCGACGGATCAACATCGCTAGCTTTCGGGAACCGACACACCAGCCGTTTTCCCTGTCTATGTGAGTAACAACATAATCAATTTCGGCGCCTACCATTGAGTTTAATACATATTCCGGACGTCTTTCATTGTGAAACCATAACTCGCGCTGCGGAATAACAGTTTTTACACGATACCCAATCACCGCTAAACACATTTCACTGATCACTATTTCGGGACACTTAGGATCACGAAACAGCTCCGGTCCTGCAATTCTGCCGGTTAAAATTGACCTTGAGCGATAAGACGCATAGATACTATTCCATTCTTTTTTCTCTTCTTCGGTTAAGTCTTTATCTAATTCTTTTAAATTTAACTCGTTAAACTCCATTGCTATCCTCCTCGTAAAAATAATAGGTTCCGTTATCCTCGACGGCGTAACGGTATTGGCAAGGTGCGGCTAAAAATTCTCTCTGGGATATATCCTGCAACAAAAATATAATGATTCGGTATTTCGGATTCATTTGTTCTAACTGGGCTGAAATAATCAGCTCCTTTCCGGGCGGAACAGGGCAGATATCATAACGATACAGAATATTTTCTCTTTCTTTGAAAAAGGTCAGAGCAAACGGTTCTTTTCCGACTATTACCCCCTCCGGCGCAGAGGTCAGCCGGAGCATAATGTCTGTGGCAGCGGAAATATCCGTACGAAGCGGCTTGCCGGCAACAGAAAGAATATTGCCGTGCCACTCCACTAACTTGACATACTCTAACTGCCTCAATATTGCTTTGATTCCCCGGACTTTTTTCCCGTGTTGTCTGTCCATCAATGCTTGAATCTGGTCGTACCGCAAGCTGCGAAACTTTCGTATCAGTTCCAAAACTTCTCTCTGTACCGGAGTAAAATACAAATTCATCACCCTCCCAACGAATCAAAATTCTTTTCCAGTAGTTCATTCATAATCATCACCATGAGATAAGCTGCCCTGTTTTTCATTTTTGGCTTGTCTCTGCACAGCTTATCATAGACACCTGTCAACACTTCGGTATCCAACAGATTGAGATAGCTCCGCAGCTTTGTCTGTGGCAAAACAGCGTTTCCCACCTTAATGCTCTCAGAATAATACAGCCGTTCCACCGCTAACGTGAACATTTGCTGTGCTTCCGGCGGGAAAATTTCCAGCTCACAACAGGATAAAATATCATGAATGTGTAGTTCGTCTGTCTGCCTGTCAAAATCCGCTTGACTGACAGACGGACTCTTTTCAATCTTGCTCCTATCAATCTGACTGATATTATTCTTAGTTGTATGCGATTTTGACAGGTCTTGAACTTCCGAATGAGCAGGTCTTGATGTGTCAGATTGACAGGTCTTAAACTGCGCTTCGGTAAGGTCTTGAACTGCCATATCTGCATTTCTTGAACTGCCGTTTTGACAGGTCTGCGGTTCTATACTATTTTCAGCCTGTTTTTCCATACCGACGGCGAATTCTTCCGCATCCGTATCAGATAATTCTGCTTTCAGAACATAGATCAGATTGGGAAAGCCGCGCCCTTGCCGTACCTCAAAAATCAATTCTACAGCCAGCAATTCCTTAAACGCCGCAATTGTTTTCTTGTAGGAAATTCCAAGCATATCCGCCGCTTCTTCTCTGGTGTAAATTAAATACACTTCTTTGTCCTCATTGATCCAGCCGTTTTTCTGCGATAGGGATAAACGATTGAGCAGCAAGGCATAGATCATTTTGGCTTCCAAAGAAATGGCTTTGTATTTCGGATTGGCAAGTAAAGTGAGCGGAAACCGTATAAATTCTTGGTCAATGACATCGCTGATGGTATAGCTGCGTTTCATGACAATTCTTTCCTTTCCTGTAATCATCCTCAAACATCCTTGGGATTTACTTCTTTCAGATTCGTTCCTTTCATCTGTTCAATCGGCGCCGGATTTGGCGTAGCTTTTTCTTCATCCGTAGCGGCACCTGCGCTTTCATCCTGCCTGTCAAATAAGGTCATTTGTTTCTGACCTTGTCCAACGGTTGGACAAGGTTTCTGCTCTTTGAGCCGCCACTCCGGGATATGGTCGGTCGCCTTTACAAAATGGAGTTTGCCGTAATCCGGATGTTCTTCCGGCGATATCTTGTACAGCTTGATCGGCTTTTCTCCGCGAATTAACAGGATCGCTTGATTTTTCGGCAATCGTCTGACTTCATCCGGCATAAGCAGCGGACGGGAGGTTGTAGACTTGCGGTGCATATATGGCCGCGGCGCCATAGGGTATAGAAACGGCGGTACCGGCGTACTGGTGTCTTCGGTTCGCACCGTCATCGTACCGCATTGGGAAGAAATAAAATCCGCAGTCATCCCATCATTACAGCCTAAAAAGAGCTGGTAATCGCAATCGCCCACCAATTCCTGCCACTCGGTTTTGGGATACCGGTCGGCGAGCTGGCTGACTGACTGTGCCACACACTGGATATCACAATTTCTGCTGCGGCTGACCGACAGCCATTTCTTGCTGTTTGGAAGGTCCAAATTGCAAAATTCATCCATTAGGACATTCACCCGTACCGGCAGTCTCCGGCTCTCCGATTGCCTTGCAAAGTCAAACAGCTTAATAAACAGCAGGGAGAAAAACATAGAGGATAAAAAGCGTAGTGTGTCGTCCTGATCGGAGATGATGCAGAAATAGGCGCATTTTTGTTTACCCGGTAATTCCAGATCAATTTCATTGTGTTTCGTGATAGCGTCGACTAATTTGTTTTGAAATACATTCAGCCGAGAGCCTAAACCAATTAAAATGTTGCCCCAGATGTTGTGCGGCGCCTGCCGAAATATACCATACGGCGGCAGAGCGGGATGCCCGGCAGGAAGTGCCCGAAACTGTGCATCCAGTTCATTGACGTTTGTTGAGGCAATGAGCTGATAGATCGCACCCAGACTTCGTTCTTCTTCCGGCAGCAGCTGATCCGACTGCGGATAGGTGCGTGTCTGAACAAGATGAATCAGTGCCATGAGGAGATTTTTTTCAGCTTTTGACCAAAAGTCCTCCCGTTCTGAGTCGGCAGAAGTATTGCGGATGATGATTTCCGCAATGTGCTGGACAAGGTTAATATCCTTTGCGCTGTCCATCAGACAGTTCCAGCCATCAGAAGCTTCTAAATCCAACAGGTTGTAGCTTCGTACAAAATAGCCTTCGTTTCTGAGATATTCGGAATACATCTCGTAAAATTCCGCCTTGGGATCACAGATTACAAGGCTTTCCCCACGCTTGACCGCCTGCATGATAAACGGCATGACAAAACCGCGCGATTTTCCGGTTCCGGGGGAGCCATAAACCATGATGTTTCTTGACATTCCTTGCGTTTCCGGGATACCGACATAATTGTCCGTTCCGTTTTCGCTTAATTTTCCCATAATGGGAGAGGCAATCTGCCGGATGTTTCCGACCTCCAGCCGCTGGTGCAGTTCCGCTTTGTCCATCCAGCCGCTGGTGCCATGCGTTCCCTCGGGCAGAATCTCAATGTTGCGTTCCCGGTCAAAGACCGACTTGTAGCCGCTTAAAATGTGCCGTCCCCGTTTGCTGAACACAAAAACGAGGAAAGCAATCAGTAGGGCAAGTCCGATCCCTTTCGGTGAGATCGCCGCGAGAATATTGCTGAATGGGTTCAGCGTAAAAAGCGGTTGATCGGTACCCTCAAATGTGTTCTGAATACCGCCTGTAATAAAACGGAGAATCATGCCGTAGCAATAAAGAATGATCAGCGCAAGACCGACCAGTTTGGGCAGTTCTGTCTTATGCTTTTGGTATGTATCCTCCATCTTTTTCTCTAATTTTTCCATCTGTTTTGATAACCGTATCACACCGTCAAATAGCCTCCTTCCTTTGTCTGGTAGGGTTCTGCCGATAAATTCGGCAGCTTTCCGGGCAGTTCTAAAATTTGTTCTGCTTCTTCCGTTTGTATGGTGTGCAAAATGATATCTTTTCCCAATAATAGCCGTTGTGACGGCTCTTTCTGAAACTCCAGCACGATCAGATGCTTTGGGAGCCCTTTATCAAAATCCTTAAGGTTAAAGTCAATGCCGATCTGATACCGTTCTCCCGATTTGCTGTGGACAGCATCATGCCATTGATTCTCCGGCTGACAGTATTGACTGCCCAACAGATATCGGCACAGCTTTTCTCTGTACCCCGGTACTGTCATGATCCTGAGCTGTCTTAATCCATCTTCCGAGAGAGGAACAAAACAGACAGGACAGGAAAATCGCTGCATGGCATCCCAATAGCTTACTGCCTTAGAACCTCCGGCTTTGTCAAAACTCTTTGCTGCCGATAACAATAAATCTAAATGTTTTTGACCGATATAGATGGCAATCCCTCGTTTGTTTCCACATAGATAATTAGATGTAAAAATCATTTCTTCCGAATGCGGATAGATTCCGGTGTTGTTCGTTGTTACATAGTAAGGAATATATGTTGCTTCATGTGTGTAGAAAAAGCCGGTCAGGCGGGTACTGTTCAGCAAATTGGATTTTTCTTGCCTGCGCAGTGCAAATGCCGGGAGGAATGCAAGAGATTCACTGTTACAATATGGTTGTTCCATAAACACATCGGCATGAAGCAAATGGAAGAATAACAAAATTTCTGCCATCTGCACTCTCCGATCCAATGTTTTGCCGTTGCTTCTTGCTTTGGCATCCTGCGGGTAATTATAGCCAGCTCTTTTGAGCAAATCGTAACCTGCTTTTGTTGTACGGTAATTCACACCGCATCTGCTTTGCATGATAAAACCTTTGTTTATCATTGTTTGCAGATCTTCCCGCGGAAGATATTCTGTGCAGTTAAGCGGTAAATCCTTGCACCACGCTCCAAGCCTTAAAATCTCTATTTCCGACTTGGAATAAAAAATTGAACGCACCCCCTATATATATCTGCTGCTTTCCTTTCTGAAATAAAGCGAAAAAAACAACTGATACACCGTAGATACGCCATTTTAGCCCCTGCGTCCAATGCCCTTTTTTAGACATCAAACAAAGGCTCCATTTTTTATGAAAACGCAAGGGCTACAATAGCCCCGACTGTTTTTCATAAAGGAATCCTGACGCATCACTTTCCGGCATAATATAGATATGGCAGGACATCTCCGGATCGAGGACAGTAAACAGTCCGAGTGATAATTCAAACTGGTCATCGTCCGGAAACAGCCGCCCCTTCAAAGCGTTTTGTACCGCCTTGAAGCCTTTGTTGTCATGATCAAATACCTCGCTGCACTCAAAATTGCAGTGCTCGATGATAGCAAGAAAAGCCTTGTCGAACATAGGGAGCGTTCCGCCGTCCTTTTGAAATTTATCCAGCAGACGGGTAATTGTATCGGAAACATATTGCGTTCCGCCGATCCCTTTGTAGTTCGGCAGCAGAGTGTTGAGCTTAATATGCAGCCATCCGGTATCCATCAAGGTAACATCTCCGTAGATTTCTTTGCTGTAAAACACTTCCGTTTTCTCTGGCTCATACAGGGTAACAGGACGTGTTTGCTCCGCGTACCGCCGGGTGTCCATGCAGGCTGTTTCCATCTTTCGCAGAGCCGTATCTATCAATGCGCTTATCTTTTCCGGTACTTGACATCCCTGTGCAAATTCGATATTCTTTTCCGCATCATAAAGCAACTGCCTGATTCTTTTTAATTCATTGCTCATACCTTTTATTTCTCCCTTCCGTACTTTCTTTTTTCAAAATCCGAGCTGTTTGTGGTTATTAAATCATACTCGGTCGGCGTAGATATGATCGTCAGCGGTATCCGATTGGAACCGATACAAAGCAATCCCTGACCACGACTGCTCCTAACGATCTGCCTGGTTTCTTCCTCCGATAACCCCAGCTTATCCTTTAGTTCCATTGCCTCTGCTTCTTCCATCTGCAGCAGCATTTTAAACCGGCTGTTGTTCAGCAGGGATTTGCCGAATTTACCGTCCTGCAAGGCAAAGTAGTCAATTGTGTTCTGGGTTGCTGATATAAAGATTCCGTTATACCCTCGTATCGTTTTTACCAGTTCCAGTGCAAAATCCGCCGCCTGTGTATTTTCACTGTCTCCGGCGATTTTCCATAGCTCGTCTGCAATAATTGCTTTTTTCTGCATCCGGGAACGGCTCATTTCATCCTTGACAAAGCTGGTGGCAATGTAGGTGCAGGGAGAAATATCCTGTTGTTTTGCGCCGCTGGTGTCCAGCACGATAAAGTCAGAACGCAGATCAACATTTGTTTGCCCGCCCATACCGAACTCGATCTGCTGTTTCACGACCAGTGCAAGATTTTTTAATTCTGGATATTCCTGAAGGACTTCATAAAGATCGGAAAAATCCGGCATTGGCTTAAAATTACCGGCGGCGTCCGTTAGAGAAGCATTGTTGCGGATAATCCCGAACCGCTTATAGCATTCCAGAATGGCAAGGTTAAGCTGATAGCTTTCTTCCGGCGAAATCGCGGGATAGCGGAGCGAAAGGTAGGTGTGGATATTTTGTACCTTGTCCAGCAAAACCGAGTCTTTTCGGATAGATACCCCCTCCATTTCGCTGTCAATGTCCAGCGTAGTTCGGCGGATCTCCATCAAATTGATCTGATCGTCCGAGCCGGGAGCAATCTTAAAATACTGTCCGCCGACCGCTTCACATGCTGAACGATATTCAAAGCCTTTTTCGGGCGTAATGATAAACACTTTTACGCCCAGCATCCGCAAACGCATGGCGAGTAATAGCAGCAGGAAGGTTTTCCCTGCTCCCGTCTGTCCGAATACCGCAATATTTCCCGAACTGTACTTGTCTCGGTCATAGAAATCCAATATCGTTGCAGTATCGTTAAACTGGTTGATGCCCAAAAACACGCCGGTATCATCACATAACTCATAGGAGGTAAAAGGAAAGGCAGCTGCAACTGCTGTTGTTAAAGCGTTTCTGCGTAATTTTAATTCAAGATCCTTATCAAGCTGTGCAAGAGGAAGCATAGACAAAAATGCCTGTTCCTGCTTGCAGTGGGCAAACCGCACCTGCAAATCCATGGAAGCACAGGCGTTTTCTACCTGACGAACACGCTGGTTTAACAGTTCTTCGTTTGGCGCAGTGACTTCTATCAAGGTATGAAGATACCAGAAATCTTCATTGTTCCGATTCATTTCTTCTTTTATGTAAAGACCGGAGCTGATCGCGTCATCCAGATTTTCATAATCCGTTCTGGTGTCCTCGATATCCTTTAAACGGGAACGATTCCATCTCGTTCTTTGTGCTATTTTCGGCAGTATTTCTTCCCGCCTGCACCGGTCTGCGTAGAAACTGACCGAAATCCCGTCTCCCAATTCCAACAAAGGCGAGAGCCATGCCAAGTTGTTCTGCGTAGGATAGCCGTAGCCGGATATATATAAATAGGCATGGTAAATATCGTTTACAAGGAGATATCCTGCATTTTGGGTGTCAATGATATCCGGCGCCAGCAGATCGGCCGTCGTTACCTTACCGCTGCTGTCCATCTCCGGTATCTCTTCCTGACTGCCAAGTATATCAAGCCGGTATTGATCCGGATTTTTGATTTTCGGGCGGTGATACAAGGAGCAAAACAAATCAAAAAGCGCCTGATCTTCCTCTTCGTGAGAGATCATTTCCAGACCGCACCGGTCTAAATACTGGCGGGCAGTTTCCGCGTCTTCTTCCAGTTCTTCGGAAATCTGCCAGAAATCCTCTGACTGTCCTTCATAAGAAAAGACAAGATAGAACCGGCGGGATACTGCCTCGTTTTCTATATATTGGTTGACGGTCTGCGCGGTTTCCAGTATCATTTCCTTACAATTCTGATTTTGTTCCCGATTAAAACAGACTTCCATATTGGCACAATAGGCATCAATATCGGCGTGCTGCGTTCGGACAAGGATTTGCAGATGATCCGGTGAAATTTTAAGATAGGAAGCAAAGTAGTAAATCATGGTTTCCTGTTCCATCGAGCTTTTGAGGTGAAAGTTGACCGGCAGCACCTCCAAGACTTTGACATATCTACCGTCTTTGGTGCAGATTATACCGTCTTTGATCTGCTTGATTGGAACAAAGGCTTGTGTGCCGTTGGGATACGGCTCCTCTGTGATATGGACTTTGCCTCTCGTCAGCAGGCTTATTTTATTCTTTTTTGACATTGATCTTTTCCTCCCTTGTATGTAACTTTGCGGCGATTTTTCCGCCATTTGCAATAGATCAGCAGATAGCTAATTAAGCTGTAATCCCGTATTCCAAACAGGGAAAAGCCGCAAAGCGGCACTAAAATAACTGCACCGAGTATGAGGTTAACACGGATGCTAAACGGCGAGAGCATTACAATAAAAAATATAACCGGCAATGCAAGACATACCGTTTCTATTGCATTGCGCTTTTCAAACATACCGAACAGCTTGCCGCTGTCAGTATAGTTTGTGGGGATAACAATTGTTTGAGGATTCATAAGGACTCCTGTTATTATATATTTGCCCCTTGATTTATGGTAGCCTGCCATAGGCATGGGGCATCTCGTTGCCTAAGCTGTTAGAATAGAGTAGTGGTCTGACCTTTTTCTCCAAGGGCTAATATGTCCGTAAGAAAGTTAGTCAGCCGTCCCTATTCACAGTGTTCGATTTTAGTAGATTGAACCAATGCGTTCGAATCAAAAAACAGATTGAATCGGTAATAGCAAAAATATATTACTTCATTTACAGCGAGTTCTTTAGTCGGTGTACTGCATTTATTTTGGGATGATTTTCAAAATTAAAATATGATTTTTGTTATGCCTTAATTTCATTGTTTTTGTCATTGAATAAAAAGGTGCAGAGATTCTATAAAAAAGAAAAAGCAATAGATATAAACCTACAACTTGCTTGTATTACCAATCCATCTACAACAAAGCGTATATTTGCTGTTTAACGAGGGTAAAATATAAAAATAATCAATTTATACCTCCTTAACTTGACATTAACTCGATAATGCGCTATAATAACGCTGTCTATAAAAAGGAGTGCTGACGATGAATAACAAGGTTTATACCAGACAGTATTACATTGACAAAATTAATGGTTTTTACCATAGTGACCTTATCAAGGTTATTACAGGCATACGCCGCTCCGGAAAATCGTTTTTTCTGCTTTCGGTTATGGAAGATCTGAAAAAATCAGGTGTAGCCGAAAAAGATATTATATATCTGAATCTTGATAAGCGCGGATACAGAAAAATCAAAACCCCTGATGCTTTAGAAGCTGCAATCGAAGCCCTTATCACAGACGACGATTTCAAATATCTGTTTATTGATGAGGTACAGAATGTAGAGGGTTTTGAAGAAGTCGTTAACGGTTTCAGAGAGGACGGAAACTTCTCTATTTTCATCACAGGCTCAAACTCTTACCTACTCAGCGGTGAACTTTCTACTAAACTCACAGGACGATATATCGAAGTTGAAATGTTTACTTTGAACTTCCGTGAGTATTTGGAAATGAAAGCGTTTCTTGGCAAGGAAATTAAGGAAAACAAAACCGAAGAATTTAACGAATCCCTCCGTTTCGGCGGTTTCCCAAAAACGCTTGAATTTGACGACCCTGCCGATAAAGACACCTATATCGCCGATGTTATAAAGCAAATACTTGAAAAGGATGTAACGAGGCATAAGAAAATTCGTAATCGTGCAGTATTTGATAAGGTTATGACTTATATCATCAACAACTTCGGTGCTACGGTCAGTCTTTCGAGTATTGCGGAGTACTTTGACAAACAGGAGCATATCAAAATTCGTACCGAGACTCTAAATAACTATTTAAAGATACTGGAAAATGCAAAAATCATTTACAAATGCCCACGCTTCGATGTTAAATCTAAAAAGTCACTTCGTGGCGAACAGAAATACTACCTTGCTGACCTCGGTATTTATTTCTCCCGCAATGTAGATGCCAGAATAAATTACGGTCCGGTGCTTGAAAATATTGTTTATACCTATCTTTCTGCGAAAAATTACAAAATCAGCGTAGGGCGAATTGGAAAATTGGAATGTGATTTCATTACGCGCATTAACGATGAATACCGTTATATTCAGGTGGCTATGACAATTATGAGCGAAGATACAGAGGAGCGCGAATATAAGCCGTTTAATATGATTCGTGACAATTATCCCAAATATCTATTTACCATTGATACGCTCTTACAAAAGCGTGACGGTGTAATACACAAAAATCTTGTTGAGTTTATATCCAATAACGAAAATCTTTGATTAAATGCTTTCGATTTGTAAAATTAACATTTTTGTCCCGCCTATACCTCAACCATAAACAATAGCGGTGCACTCGTGTATATTATTGATATAGGATCGAAACGGCGATAGCCGTTTGAACAAATCAAATTTTTGATTTGTTTCGCAGACATTATTTATAAATGATGTCAGTATAGTTTGTAGGGATGACAATTGTTTGAGAGTTCATAATTTCTCCTTTTTATATTGATTTTTTGCAGATTTATTGATATAATATCGATAGAATTTATATATAGAGGTGTCACTATGCCAAATATTAGACCAAGCTCAGATCTGAGGAATAACTATACGGAAATATCCGATTACTGTCATCAAAATAACGAGCCGGTGTTTATTACGAAAAACGGTAAGGGTGATCTGGCTGTCATGAGTATTACAGAATACGAAAAATTGCAGGCAAAAGCGGAACTGTATCACTTGCTAGGTATCGGATTGAAGGATGAGCGCGAGGGTAAGGTGTTCCCGGCACACCAATCTTTAGATGATATTCGGAAGGAACTGAACAAATGACAGCTTATGCCGTAACATTGACAGAAGTAGCGAAAAATGATATTGCGGATACGGTTGCATATATCGCGTATGATCTACGGAATTTAGCTGCTGCCAACACCTTTTTAGACCGTATCGGGCAAGCAATCACCTCTTTGGAACAAATGCCAAACCGCCAGCCGCTTGTGCGGGATGAAATGCTTGCCGCTCAAGGAATACGTTTTTTAACGATCGACCATTACCTGCTGTTTTACAGAGTACACGAAGAGGAAAAGTCTGTAACCATCATCCGTGTGTTATATGGCAAACAAAATTGGAAAAAAATACTACTCTAACCGCCGGAGCCGAAAGGTTCCGGCTTTATTTTTGTAGATTTGCATTTTGGCAATATTGATTCTTTATCGAACTAAAATTCCAAAGAATCTTAAAATAGTTTTTGGATTTTCAATCCCAAAACTATTGATATTTTTGTATTTTTTGGATATAATATAAGTAAAATAGTTTCAGGAGGTGCTATATATGGCTGTTCAAAGAATTGAAAGAAAAAAATATCTGGATAAGCTGATTGCCTTAAAAGATAAACAAATCATCAAAGTAATCACCGGAATCCGCCGATGCGGGAAATCTACACTGATGGAGATTTATCAGGACTATCTGAAAAGCCAGGGTGTGTCTGCTGAACAGATTGTTTCCATCAATCTGGAAGATTACGATTTTTATGAGCTGCGTGAACCCAAAGTGCTGCATGCATATATTAAGGAACGACTGGTTCAGGATAAAATGACCTATGTCTTTCTGGATGAGATCCAGCATTGTGAAGAATTTCCGCGTGTTGTTGACAGTTTGTTTATCCGGAAAAATGTCGATCTGTATATCACAGGTTCTAATGCATATATGCTGTCCTCAGAAATTGCAACACTGATTTCCGGCAGATATGTGGAAATAAAAATGCTGCCGCTTTCTTTCCGGGAATATGTAGAAAGCACCGGAGATACAAAGGAGCTTGCCAGAAAATACACAGCTTATCTTGAAAACAGTTCTTTTCCGTATGCTTTGGAACTGGCAGGACAGCCAAAGGAGATTAAGGATTATCTGGATGGAATCTATAACACCATTATCGTCAAAGATATTGCAAAAAGAAATAAGATTACCGATACTATGATGCTGGAAAGTGTGACAAGATTTGTTTTTGATAACATCGGCAGTCCGCTGTCCACTAAAAAAATTGCTGATACCATGACTTCAGAGGGAAGAAAAATTGATGTAAAAACCGTTGAAAAATATCTGAAGGCGCTGATGGAAAGTTTTATCGTTTATCAAGCCAAAAGATATAACGTTAAGGGAAAACAATATCTAAAAACGCTTGAAAAGTATTATGTCGTGGATATTGGTCTGCGATATCTGCTTCTGGGATCTCGTTCCACCGATGTCGGACATATACTGGAAAATGTGGTATATCTGGAATTGCTTCGGCGAGATAACGATGTGTATGTGGGAAAAATAGATGAAGCAGAAGTTGATTTTGTCGCAATGAAACCCAATAAAACGGTATATTATCAAGTGGCGGCTTCTGTACGGGATGAAAAGACCTTGCAGAGAGAACTGGCACCGCTGCAAAAGATTAACGATCATTACCCGAAAATGATCCTTACTCTTGACGAGGATCCCGAGGCAGACTATAACGGCATTCGCCGCATTAATGTTTTGGATTGGCTGATTGGAGCGATCCAATAGAATATCATTAACTTTCTGAGCATCTATTCGTGGAATAGGTGCTCTTACTTTATTTCCGATGACACACTTTTCTGTTCCTTGATAGTTCTGTACATTAACTGCGCCCAGTTTTTGTGCGCCTCTGAATACCCATGCTGTTCCATATACTCCTGTGGGGAAAGATACCGCACAACCAGCACTTTTGTCGGCTCCTTCTCAGCTTCAGGTTCATGCGTTGTATTGTTTGAAGCGGTATCTGAGCTTGTTTCCAGTTCTTTGTCCCGTATTTCATAAACAAGGATTTTTGGAATCTGTTCCCGTATCGTTGCCTCACTGATTTGATTAAGGTCGTTTCCGGTCTCTACCGCGTGAAATACAATAAACCAGTTTTTCTCCATTGGCTTTCCGATCCGTTCTGTTTTCCAAACCTCCTGTTTCGTTTGATTGCTTTCCGGCTTTGTAACCTCGGCATACAATTGCAGTAAATACTCATTACAGTACCGTTCATAGCCGTCATACTGTTCTCTTGCGGCAGAGGCAGTGGCAGCCGTCTTGGAATCTCCAAAGCCAAACAGCATAGACGGCAGACAGGTGAAAACGATAATCGGAAGCATCAACAGGACAATAGCGGCTGTTAGAATATACGGCCAGTAATGCTTGACTGCTTCCAGCGCTGCCGCCTGCCATCCTCCCCGCAATGCCGCCTGGATGATTTTCTTAATTGCCTGTGCATGTCGTGCCATATCACCGGTACGCTGTAGACCGCTTTTCTTACTCATTGCTTTGTTCATTCCTTTCCGGCTCAACCGGCAAACCGTTTGATGCACCCTGCTTTGTTTCTGATGCTTCTGCTTGCATTGTCGGTTTTACAGGATTGGGAATCGGCGGTTTTCGGAAATTCGGCGTCATTTTCATGTTTCCAAAAGTGGATAGCTTGCTTTGCGGGAAATTAGCTTGCGGTGTATTTCCGTTTCCTGCTTGCTTGCCTTTGGCAACCTGTCCGAACCTTCCCGTCGCAGTTGGCACAGACTGTGATTTTGGATTTTGCTTGATGTTGGAAGCCGCAGCTGCCGAACCTTTTCCGGTTTGACCCGAAATTGCCTGCTGCCCGGCAGATGGATGCTGACCGCTCGGTACTGCCGAAACACCTTTACCGGTCTGCGAAATCTGCTGATTGACCGATCCGCCGGTGTTGACTGTATGGAAACCAAAGCGGTTGAAATCTGTTCCGCCGGAACTGACGATATTGGATTGCACTGCCGTATTTTGAGGAGCGTGAAGTGCCCCTCCCTGAACATAACTTGTACTGCCAAACCGACTGTTCGGTTGATTTTGCATATTTGCGGCTTGGTTTGCCATGCCGAATCGGTCTGTATTCGGCTGTCCTGTTCCGCCGGCGGCAGTGTACGCTCTTCTTGGCGTACTCCGTTCTCCATTGCCGGAAGAAAGCGCTCTGTTTTGACCGCCGGAACGGATACCTTGACCCAATTTGGATACAGAGGAAATCGTTTGTCTTGCCAATCGCGCCGCCATCATTGTTGCCATTCCGATGCCGCCGCGAGTCAGCGGATCACCGGTAACAGCCGGATTCAGTCCGATTTTACCGATCATACTGTCGATCTTTCGCGCTGCCTTCGCCAATCCAACCACCAAAATGCCCCAAGGCAATATCATCACACCGGCGGGCATCACAGACATTGCAGATAAGATCAGCTTTAAAAACACGACATTCATCACCATCATCAATAGCATCGAGGCGTACATCCGGATATATCCGGTGAAAATATCTTTCGTCGATTTGCTGCCGCCCATCGCGAATCCGACCGGTGCAAACAGCGTCAAAATCGCAACAATGACATACCGTTCGCCGATTTCCAAAAACAATTTTACGAGCTGTATGCCTAAAAGCAGGCCGATGATGATCACCAGCATCCAACCGGAATCGAAGTCTCCGAAAAAGGTTTCCTCCGGCAGTTTCAGATTGATTTGCGTCGGAATGCCAAGCAGTTCAATCACTTTTTTGGAAATCCCCATACCGATATCGCATATCTGTCGGGAAAAAAACAACAAAAATCCAAAGATACCGGTCCGAACCAGCAAAACGGCGGGATCCTCACCCTCGAATCCAAGTCCGGAAAACATAGATTTCATTGCCTGAAACACCATGTTTCCAAGCAGCAGTGCCCATCCGACCGCAACAAAGACAGCGTACATGGTCTTGATTGCCGGAACATTGGCTTCAAAATAGGTCAGATCTGTGCTCATAACCTTCAGTAACGAGTTTGCGCAAAAGCCGATCAAATCCAGAAACATATCATACAGCCACAAAAACAGTTCTTTTAAAATCGGCATAAGCATATTGGTCATCCCCTCACTTTGTTCCGCTGCTGACAGCGCCGATTCCTTCCAGACTGTTGTATCCCTGCAGCATCGGCGTGACATATGCAATAAAGGCGCCAATGCCGTTAATAACCGCCCATGCAATCCATATTCTTTTTAGCCATGCATATGCCTGATCGGATTTTTGCTGGGAACTGGAGAATTTCAGGCTGATCACCGCAACAGCAGACATCAATCCTGCTAAAACGGTAGAGATTCCGGCAATGGAGTTATACACCTTAATGATAATGTCATGGGCAACGCCGAAAATATCTTTTTTGGCAGCAGTCTCCGCCGCAAATGCAGGGAAAGAGAAAATCACCAGCAAAAGGAAAACGCTGAGACAAATGGTGACTGCTTTTTTATTGTTTTTCAATTGAAATTACCTCCTTGTGTTGGGAAAAGGGCATTCCACCCTTTTCCCATACTCTTACAGACTGTCATCTTCTGCCTGAGAAGCGACAACTTCGCTATTCTCAACAGCATATTTTTCAAGGATACCCATAAGCTCGGTCAAATACTGTTTCAGATATTCCGGATTGGCCGACAAAACCGCAAATTGCCGCGGCGTTCGCCATTGAATCAAGCCAAACAGAAAGACAAGATACAGATAAAGACCATAGTAATCCTTGCGATCGTACAAAAACTGCATGTTGTTTGTAATTTCTGAAAACCCGCCCCGTCGATGATGCACTCTGTTTTTTAGTTTTGTGAAAAATTGTTCAGGTTTGATCGTTTGCGTAATCAACTCATTATTCAGCTTTTTTCCTTGTAATAGTCCCAGCTCTGTCATCGCGTCATTTGCGCGCGAAATCTGCTCCTCGTTTGTGGTAATATATTCGATCTCCGAGAGATCAACATGTGATTCAAAATATCTTATCATCTAAATCATCCTTTCTTTTCCTTATTTCTTCTTTTTTCCAAAATACAATATTAGCGCTGACAGGATCATCAAACCACCGCTGACCGTCAGCACGCCCACCCATAGCCAAGGAATATATACCCCTGTTTGGGGAATCTCCGGCATCTTATCATTGGTAAGCGTCAATTCCACGAGCTGTCCGTCTTGAGTAATGTCCACCTTTACCGTATCAGCGCTGATCCGGTAGCCGTCCTTAGCTTTTAGCTCCTTTAAAACATATCTGCCGTAACGGATGTCCTCAAACAGCAAAACACCGTCCTCTCCGGTATATCCCCGTCGAATCTCATGACCGTTTTCGTCATACAGCCCGAACAACACGCCGGAGATCGGCATATGGTTCTCGCTGTCCTGCTTGATAACCTTCACTGAACCGGTAACAAACCGATTGACTGCCTCAAGTTCAATCACTTCATTATGCGCTGAAACTGCGACCGGGATGAGCTTTTCTGATAATACAAAGGCGGGCGGACAAGACAATTCCCTGACGAGATATTCTCCATAGGGAACATCAAAGAATCCAAACACACCGATTTCATTTAATTTTGCTGTCATGAGTGCAGTTTCTTCTGTGAATACTGTTTCATCTGATTTGAACAATCCGAACACTGCACCAACGATAGTAAAGCCATCTTCATCCGACTTTTTGCCATGAATATTCCCTCGAATCAGCTTGTTTTCAATCGGTTTGCCGTCATTGATGCTGATATATACAATATCATTGTCCTGTCCGGCGTATGCAAAAGCAAAGAGATATTTTCCTTCTGAAAGTTGATAGTGACTGTCTGTGGTGTATTCCTTCAGATAGTACCTGCCGAACGGCAAATCAGAAGTGAAACAGATTTCTCCTTTTTCATCTGCAAAGGCAAGTTCAATCAAACCGCCTTTGGGGATTTTGCTTCCGTCTGCCGCTACGATATCCTCGTCAGCGTACAATCCAAAGGATACATTCAGCATCTCTCTATTCATGCCGATCCTGAAGAGGTCGTCCTGTTCTAAACACTTTTTCAAATTGATTTTCACCTTTTGCCGTTCATTCACAAAAGAGGTTTCCGTTACCGTAATCTCAACCGTTTCACCGGCATATTGCAGGCTCACTTCGTTCGGCTCAGGATGGATGACCATGCCATGACTGGCTGTTTTTTCTGTCACCAGATAACTGCCGAGATAGAGCGGCTTGCTTTCGGCATAACCTTCTCTGGTGGTGATGGTGTCCACGACTGTTCCTTTTTTGTAACGTAATGTTCTGTCGGGTGTATAAATATCTTCTTTGGCGGCAATCTCATACACTGTTCCGTCTAAGCCTTTCATGGAATAGACCGGCTGGAAAAAGCCGTTTTGTTCTATAACAGAGGAAAATACCTCGCCGGTTTTGTGGATCAGAATTTTCCCCTTTTGCGCCATATTCTGCTTTACCACTGTTACCACTTTTTCTGTACCATCTACCTTGAATGGCACCGGATCGGGCGATAGCACATATCCCTCTCCGCCGATACAGACCTCAATCAACTCGTAGTTTCCATAATCCAGCGGCTCCGGCAGCATGAGCATACCGGTGCTATCGGTGTAGAAGGTGTCAAGGTCAGCAGGGGTGGGGTAGTTGATGTGTTGGACTAGATATTCTCCGGTATCTTTGTTTCGTATCCGGAAGCCAAAGCCGGACACCGGAATAACCTTTCCGCTTTCCGCATCCCGTTTTTCGATCCGAATCAGGGACTTGAATATGGCATTATTAATGAGATAGCGATATATCTTGCCGTCTTCGCTGATAAATACATCAAAATCTTCCATTAGCTCCCGACCGTCCCAGCCCCCGGTTTGGTGGACTGTATATCTGCCGTAGGGGAGCAGCTTGGACTCGGCAAAGCCGTTTTCGTCACAAACAAGCGTATCCCGTTCCGCTTCTTCCGATCTATCATAGCTTCCTGCGGATTTCAAATAGATTTGGAATTCGGCACCTGCCTCCGGTGTTTCAATTCCTGTCAAGCCGTCGTCATTGTGTTTGAGAATGGAGATTTTGCCTTTGACAGCCTGTTCTTTCACATCGATACCAATCTCATTTCGCTCTATTGTGAAGTTTTCCGGTTCTGCGCCGACCGGGTAAATGGTAGGATCAAGCAGATAACCCTCACCGGGACACTGTTCTCGAATCGTCCAATCATTGCCGCAGGGATACCAGTCCGTTACAAACTGTCCTCGTTCATCGGTGGTGTAGGTGTCAATCAGTTGTCCACCCTTGTAGACGCCATATATGGCGCCTTTGAGAGAAGCATCTCCTTGTGCTGTTCCGGTTTCACGATCTGATTTTGTAACAGTCGCCCTCCATTTTTTCAGTGTGTTTGTAACAGCGGTTCCGGTTACTTCGTTCCATTTGATTGTTACGGACTGTTTTGCCGGTGATAGATACCGGATGTCGGTATCCACCTCCTCTAACACATATTGGTTTTTACTGACAGGAACATCTTCAAACAAAGCAATACCTTTGCTGTCAGTCACTGCGTACAGTTTGATCGATGCGCCGTTCAGGGCAATACCGGACAGCTGAAACCGCACGCCGGCGTTCAAACCATCCTCGCTTGTTTTGGTTATCTTCAAGTCCCCGCGTTTGAGCGTATTATGAAAGGTGACGGTTGTTGTCCTGCCCGGCACAATCGTTACACGCTGACTTTCCTGCGGTTCATACGGCACGCTGACCTGCTCCGTAATGGTGTAAACACCGGAGCGGAGCTCGTCAATCAGGATTTCACCTGCGCTGTTAGTGGTGACCGTTTTATCTATGTCGTTGCCGGTAATACGAAACGAAACACCTGACACCTTGCCATCCTCGGAAGTTTTTTTCAGATTCAGGGTGCCGAATGATTCGGTCTTAATGTTCAGGTAGAAGGTGATCGGATCGTCGGCTCCGGTGCAAACGGTCTGATATCCCGGACGCCCCCAGACAAGCAATTTTTCTGTGCCAACCGGAATATCCTTGCGAAACTCCGCGCAAACCGCTGTATCGATCGGTTCATCCGCAGTGATGGTATACTGATTGCCGGAATGCGTTACAGTTAGTCCGTATTTTGTAAGCTGCTGAAGACTTTCTCCGGTATTGTTGGTATCGGTCAGCGTCGTGCAGTATTTTCCGGTGCTGCTGTCATATGCCAGCGTATAGGTCGGTGCCTGTTCTCTATTTCGGCTGGCAAAAGACGGAATCACCGAATGCTTTCTGATCTTTTCCAGCAGATAATGGTACATCTTTTCTGCCGGTCGGCCTTTGATCAGATTGTAATAAATATCAGCTTTGATCTTACCGTTGTCTTTTCTTGCGCCTGCATCTGTTCGGATTCCTTGCTGATACTCCCAAATCAGAATCTGACCGGCATAGAACGCATCATCTGCATTCAGTCCCGCTATCGGAACTGTCTGTCCTTCTCTGTAACCATAGAGCAGAACAGACATGATACCGATCCGGGCGGAATACGGAAGCATCAAAAAGAATTCGCTATTTGCAGCATTATCCGACAAATATCCATCTTGGGAAATATCAAACTCGGTTCCCGCCTCTACACAGTAAACCCATTTTTCCTCTTTTGTATTGGGATTTACCAGCACCAAATGACGGCGCACTTTGTATCTGCCCTCTATCAGATCGACTGTTGTACTTCCGTTAGGGTGATAATGGAGACAATAATAGTCCTCTTGTATATCCATGTAGTTCCGACCGTCAGAAGCAAGATATTGTGCACCGATCTTGCTTCCGCATTTTTCTCCTGTACCCGGATTCCATGCAAATGTCTGCATCATCCCTGTGAAAAGGAAAACGGCTGAGAGCAGGATCGCCATCAGCCGTTTTGATATTCTATTGTTTTTCATGTTTATGACCATTCCTTTCCTGTATGAATACAGCGCCCCGGGAAGATGATCCGGAGCGCTGCTCATTATGCGTAAATTGAATATATTTGGTACTCTGAATTCCCGAAAGACTCAATGTATATCGTAAAAATCTCCGCTTGATAGACATGGAAATGATAATCCAATTGCTCATATAGGGACTTCTTTATGATCCATGCAGTACTGCTTTTTGAGAGATATGTCGGTAATTCATAGCTTCCGTTATCCGGAGTAACTTCTGTACCATCCGAATAGTGGGTGCGATGCTTCATACCGAGGCTTTCTCCGTAAGCGATCAGATCCTTTTTGATTTTCTGAATATCAAACGGATAGACATACGGATCTTTTTCTTTTGGTGTTTCCGGCTCGCTCGGCTCTTGTGCGCTTGATGTTTTATCGATGGAGAAAACATCTAAAGATGTTACCGGCGGTTTCTGGTTTGTTGACGCTACCGTCGGCGGATCTGACCGTATGGATGATACATACTCAGAGCTTACAGCCGTTGAAGACCGGTATGCGAACGCTTGAGAATGGGTTCCAGATGAAGCATCCGTTAAAAGTTCACTTCCTCTCTCTAAGAATGTCGGTTCATTCCCCGCTGATGATAAATGATCTGCATTGCGGCTGTCCGAAAATACAATCTGATGGTTGCCTGAAACAGACAGATTTTCGGTTTGAGATGTCTGTTGACACCCTGCCAGAATAATAACTGCCAGGGCTGCAGCGGCAATGCCGGCATAATGTAGTTTCATGGTTTCAATCTCCTTTTTTGACGTCACGGGATTGAATCTATTTTAACATGCCGAAGTGATCTTCAAGCATATTAAAATTGTGTTTAAGGTATTGGCTGCATATTTGTTTTTAATTGATCTAAAAATTCGAAAAACAGATCTTCCAAAACTTTTTGGTTGGGTAAAATATCTCGGTATGGTTCCAAGCGTTTGGTATCGATCCGAAATGCGTTTGCAGGTTTCCTGGCCGGCGGCTGATCAAAGATCGCTCTGATTTTCTCTGCGGTTAATTGCTGTTCCTCAGCAGCTTTGCAAAGCTCTAAAGCTTTGTTTTTCTTTATCTTACCATGTTCCGGCAAAATTGCAAGAATTTGTTTCTGGCTTTCCGGCGAAAGATGGGACAACTCGATACCGGCGGTCATATCAATTTTTTTGTCATCAACTTTTTGCAGCAGCTCCGGAATCAGGTTGGATAGCTGGATATAGTTGTAGACGGTGGAACGGCTTTTTCCGTCTTTTTTACCGATCTCCCCGGCAGTATCTAACTTTGTACAACCGTTGGACAAGGTTTTGAGATCAGTCCGCTGTCCCTGCTTCTTGTTTAACTCCGCCTGCATCCGATAGGCATACGCCAATTCGCTGTATTTTGGCTGAGGCCGCTGTTCCAAATTTGTATCGATCATGATCTTAGCAGCTTCGATATCGTCAGCATCTTCTCTGATCAGGCATGGAATTGGCTTGCCGGCAATTTTTGCCGCTCTTGTCCGATGTCGTCCTGCAAGGATTTGGTACTTGCCATGAAACGGACGGACAATGACCGGCTCCAAAATGCCGTTTTCCTTTACGCTTTCTACCAAGCTCTTGAATTCTTCTCCGTCATATTCATGAAACGGCTGTGGTCTGCCGGTTGCAGTTTGGAACTCCTCATCGGTATATTCCACCAACTGTTCCGGAGTCAGGCAGGTAATCCGATTTTTACCGCTTGCAGGGACAGGACGGCTTACCATGCGGGATATCGTTTCCTCTTCCAGATCCTCGCTGATAAAATTTAAATGATCTGCCATATTCTTAATGTCCTTAGCCGGCATTTGACATCACCTTCTCCCCGATGGTGGCATAGGCTTTGGCAATATCGCTGTTCGGATCATCGTCAAACAAAGACATATGGAAAGACGGAAGCTCGGTCACTCTGGTCCGCAAAGGAACTGTTTCGGGAAAAACCGGCACGATCGCGCTGAAATTGTTTTCGATTGCTTTCCGATATGTTCGGCAGCTGCTGGTATTTCGATACTTTACAATGAAAATGCCGTCTATTGCTATTTTAGGATTTAACAGCTTTTTCACCTGCCGGATATGACTAAGCATGTCCGATATTCCGTTGCAGGAATAATCCTCCGCTTCTGTCGGAAGCAAAACCGAATCACAGCAGGCAAGCGCATTTTTGACATACACGTTGTAACCGTTATGGCAGTCAATCAGAATGTAGTCATAGCGATGTTTGACAAATTGCAAGGCATATTCCAGCAGATGTTCACAGCTTACCGCAGCCGAAACGGTATCTTCCATTTTTTCCAAAAGCAAGGAAGATGGGATCAGGTCACCGGCTTCTGCGGAAAGAATACTTTGACTGACTAATTCTGCTATTTCTTCCTCCGTTGTTTCTTCATCCATGATTCGGTAAAAAATATCGCATATTGTGACTTTGTTTTTTAACTCTGCTGTTGCGATTCCGCAGTGGTTTGTGAGATTACGCTGTGGATCAAGATCTATCATGCAAACTCTTTTCCCTTTCAGCTTCAGATATGCACTCAGATTTATGGTTGACGTTGTTTTTCCGACGCCGCCTTTGCCGGATACAAACGCAATTATTTTACACATATTCGATCTCCTCCTATAATATATTGCAGATAAGGGGTATTCATCTGCTTTGTTCTAAAGATTACTTTTTAACTTTATACCGCTAATCATACCGCTAACGACGTATGAAAATAATAAAAAAAAGATATAATATGTAAAATTACATACCATATCTTGTAATACAAGCTCTTTGAAAACACAATATATAGGATTATCAAAAAATCATATCGGGCTCATAACCCGAAGGTCGGTGGTTCAAATCCATCCTCCGCAACCAAATTTGGTCTCACAGACACATGTCTGTGAGATTTTTTATTGTGTAAACAACCACAGATTATATAGATGAAGCGGAAAAAGCTTTAGCGAGGAGTAGGCATAAAGAAGGGCGTTCAAAAATGAATGACATTAAAAGTATAGCACATACCGTATAGAATTTAAAAAACTATATCATACTGTATGAAAACAGGTGTCTAAACATCCACAAAACGATTCCACCAGAAAAGCACAATAAAATACGGAGATGTTCCTGATATCATCTACACTAATCTTTGTTATAAAATTATTTCAAGGAAGGCTTTGATCCAAATCGGTTCAAAGCCTTCCTTATTACAGCGGAATCATAACTTTCAGGGAAAACATGCTGGAATCTGTGGAAAATAAAGCCTGACCTCCGTGAAGCTCTGCGATAGCTGAGATATTATGGGTACCGTATCCATGGCCTTTTTGGATTGTCTGCGGCAGTCCATCGTGTAGAATGACTTTCCCTTCATAGGGATTTTTTACTGATAAGAGTAGTTTTCCCTTATATACTGTAATTTTTACTGATACAATTCTTTTCTCCGGTATTGGCACAGCGGCAGCAGCGGTGATTGCGTTTTCCAAGCTGTTGGAAAGCAGCGAACATATTTCCGTGTCGCTGATCGAGAGAATCTCCGGTATACAAGCCTCAGCCGAAAGAACAACACCTGTCTGTTTGGCTAGGGTCTCAAAAGAAGATAGGAGCAGATTGACGGTCTCATTTTCACAATATTGTGTTGGTGTGAAAGCCTCCAGGTCAGATTCGGCGGTCTTGAGGTAATGAACGATTTTCTTCACATCTCCTTTGGCTGCCAATCCTTGAAGTAACAAAAAATGATGACGCATATCGTGTCGGTATTGGCGGGTCTGCTCCTGCATCTGACGGAGTGTGTCAAATTCAATTTTTGCCTGCCGAAGTTGAGCAGCCATCTGATCTCGTTCCTGCTGAGCACTCTTTTCTTTTTGGGTTTCCGCATAGTAGAGGAGGACAAACACAAAATAGAACATGGAAACCACGGAGGGAATAAAGTGTACCGCCACTGTGGAACCGCTGTACAGCCAGTCGGTGTAGATGGTAGAAACGTAGTCAAATACATAATATAAAAACGGAATTGTACCAAACATTAGGCAAGATTTTTTAGACTGTGCTATAATCCGGCTGACCGGCACAGCAACATATTTCCGAAGAAAGAAATAGCAGAGTGCCATTGCCGGTATGTAGCTGAGATAGTATCCAAACTGTGTTTGAAAAATCATCTCGCCGATTGAGCCGAACCACTTTGGAATCTGGCAGCATAAATAGGCTGCAAATACACTAGACAAAGAAGCCAGCCATGAACGTTTTAAAATTATCCTCAAAAACAAAACAAGCATCAGATGAACAATAAGTGGATATAACTGTTTAGTTTGTTCTATGCCGAGAAACAGCCAGCTGCAAATTTGCAGATATAATGTTAAAAGGAAGAAACAACCGATGCTAACCATGTTTTTTTTGCTATATTCAATGCCTAAAAAGCATACGGACACGGCAATTCCAAACAACAGTACCAGACCATAACATATCAAGTCAAGCAACTGAATCATTATTCTTTTCCTCCGTTACGGCTTGCTGCTTCCGCGTCTTGAAATAGAAATTCCGTATATGCAATCCGCACTTGTTGATAAGCGGAACGGGCGATGGGTACTCGGTGCCCCGAAACAGTAAGCAGTTCCCCCTGACGCACCTCGGTCACCCAACTTAGATTGACCAAATAGGAACGATGAACCTTACAGAAGCCTGGTCGGGCAAGCAATGCCGGCTCGTATTCGGATAAGCTTCTGCGTACTTCTTTAGTGCTACCGTCTGTTAAATAAAAATAGAGGATTTTGGATATGACTTCTATGTATTCAATGTTATTGTAGGGCAGGCGAAACACGCGGTTTTGTGATTGTACGGTAAGTGACTCCTCCGGTCTTCGGAGCAAGTCGGCAAGCTGATCTAAAATCGGGAACAGTCGTTCTTCTGTAGCCGGCTTTAACAGATAATTGGTTGCCTGAACACTGTAGCTTTCCACGGCGTATTCCGGAGAAGAAGTCAAAAATACAATTTTGATGCGGTCATTTTTTTGACGAATTTCACGCGCAGCCTGGAGACCATTAAGACCGGGCATCAGCACATCCAAAAACAGAAGATCATAATTTTGATGTTCTATTGATGCCAGCAAGTCTACGGCATTTTCAAAGCCTTGGCAGGAAAGCTCAGTCTGCCGTTGTTCCTGATAGGACGCCAGTTGGGAAAGCACGCTGAGCAGTACCTGACGATCATCGTCGCAGACTGCGATTTTCATGGTAAATTCACCCTTATACATAAAATTTCTCTATTTTATCATATCATACTTTATACGTTTTTTCAATTGGTCAAACTTACCGTTCAGGACCAAAAAACGACCGTTCAGGCAAAAATCTGCCATGAACCGATTTTTTTGTTATACTGAATTCATTAAAAGTTGATGAACCCAAAAGCAGTATGAAGGAGGTACAGACTGTGATTGCCTGCTTGATAGCCGGTGGATGTGCTGTTGGTTTTATCGCAATTTGGTTTGTTACTGTGCGTAAGGAGCTTGACCAAAGGCGGAGAAATCTGATTAGTCTACACGAACAGCTTCTGATGCATGAAGAAGCATCCGCCCAAATTCGGGATGGACCGGACAGAGAAATTGCCGTTAGGATGCTGGATACGAACCGGATGGTGTATCGGGACGCTGCCAGAAACTATAACAGGCTCCTGAAAAAGCCCATAAACCGTCTGCCTGCCTTTCTGATGCGATTTCGTTCTACTGATGAATAGGACAACATCAACCAAGAAGAACCAAAATAATATAGGAAGGAATTTTTTAGTGAGTAAAACGGCAGCAATTCTTATCACATTTTTCCTGGGAGGACTTGGTATACATCGGTTTATGACCGGAAAAGCCGGCACAGGTGCTTTATGGTTGCTCACAGGCGGATGTTTCGGTATCGGATGGCTGATTGACCTGATCAAAGTCTGCACCGGTAAGTTTCCGGACAAAGACGGCAGTGTATGGGGAAAGTAATTGGTTAACGCATTATTTAACAATATAAAGGAGATTATGATAATGAAAAAAATACTTAGCGCACTGATAGCCGGAATTCTTTGTTTGACGATAGCAGTCGGACTTACTTCTTGCGGAGGAGCAGATAAACAGCCATTGCTGGAGTCTTACAATAACGCTGCGGATGCGTTCAACGAATTAGCCGATCTGGTGAACGAAAATTCAGAATATGTTGATGACAGTATGATTGATGTGTTCAATGAGATGTCCGATTTGTTGGCTACATATAAGGAAAAAGCCGAAAGTGATGAGGAGCTGTCTCAGGAACAGATTGATAAGATGATCAATTGGTTGGATAATGATTTGACGAATTACTGCAACACAGCCAAAGCGCAGATTCAAACTGCATTGGAATCTATGACCGACGAGAAATAAGAAGGCAACTTGAAGTTAATTGTTTGGTTATATATTGAGTTTCATATTTGCATATACAAGCAATTCTCGCAAATAAGTATGCATTATAGAGTTTATCAAAATGTATTACAACAGTCATCCGGCATTGTAACACAATTAAAAATTGCTCAAGACTTAAGAAGACGAGTATAACAAAAGACAATAGTCCATCTTGGTTATCACAGTTGAGTGGGCATATAAATTAAGACAGCAAGCGTTATTGTTGCGCTAACTGTCTTAATTTATATAAGCTATCAGAGTAATCCATCTGCATGGACCGGAGTTTGCTTCAAAATTGGAATAGTACAAAGGTTAGAAATTAGTCGAAGTAATTCTGTCAACTTCCATGAATTCGGAATCCAAACATTTGCGGAAGGTATTGAAACGAAAGAGATGGTTGAAAATATGAAAAATATGGTTGCGATTTGGTTCAAGGATATATTTATGCAAAGCCTGTACGGGTTAACGAATTTGAAATTTGGTTGGATTCCATGCAATGATTGCCTTTATTACCGGGCTGTTAAGATTAGACCATATTTGAACGTCACTTGTTTTTAGAGGATGTTCGGCACTGTTAAGTAAAAATGAAAAAATAGCAAAATGATTCTGCAAAATAACTAAGGAATTCAAGAGTTAGCTAAAGAAAACAGTTT
>ERZ773235.579-NODE-579-length-46793-cov-14.000171_pt1 | contig 46793 bp, 51 predicted proteins | sample MGYA00580522_ERZ773235 | MGnify/ENA primary metagenome ERZ773235 (study PRJEB29015, sample SAMEA2737797) | human gut metagenome | biome: human gut; feature: human-associated habitat; material: faeces | place: China | collected 2012 ...
CCAATACTTTTGGGGTAGGTTATGAACCTAGAGTAGTAAATATCCATGCATGGTTCGATGTTGAATAAAATCTAGTATCTTTATTCCTAGCCTTTATGCCGATATTTCAAATTAAAATATCGGCATTTTTATATCATTCTTTTTTATATTGACAAAATAGATTTATTATTTTATACTTTTTTAGGGGGAATACATGAAAAAAAAAATATTGTTTTATTTATTGTGTCAATAGTTTTGCTATTAGTTTTATTGATAGTCCAGATATTTTTTAAAAGAGGTCTAAATAATAATACAAATAATAATAATAATACAAATAATAATAATAATACAACTATACAAGAGCGAGACCGTTTACCATTTGTTTATGATAAAGATGGCAAAATTATATATGATTTTTCAAATTCATAATAAACAACGATGAGATAATGTTTTTTATCTCATCGTTGTACTATTTAATTATCATAACCTTATCATCAACTCTTGTTACATTCATTAGTTTTCAGTTTCCATCTCAATATGAACTTTGACTCTTGCATCATTTAATATCTGACCATTCGAAATAACAAAATATTCAAGATTATATTCTGCCCCGGATTCAATTTTCATATATTCTTCTGCATAAGGTTTCCCTTCAATAACTGTATCAGCAATAGTATAAATATTACCATCAAATTTTACCAAAACTTCCCTTACCATTGGATATATTGGATTTGTAACACTTGGATGAGCATGAATAGCAATAATTACATATGCATCATCTGGAATATTATCACTTATTTTTTCAGCTGAAGCATATAATTTTAATTTATTTCCAATAAATTTGCGATAATTTCCTGAATTTTGCCCAGAAAATTCAACTTCTGAAATAAAGCCACGCATTCCGTTTTCAGATACTAAACTTTCTACAACAGGAAATCTTCCAGAATATGTCACTTTATCTATTCCGAAATTACCACTAGTAGCTGATAGAGTTATTTCATCAAACTGATCAAGATTCCAATTTTCAGGCATTTTAAATCCCATATTTCCTGAATATCCAGTTGACATATCACTTACAAAACAGGTTTCTGCATATCCTGTATTCATAACCCTTGTACATACATTTCTTGTTCCATATACACCAACTTTATAACATCCAATGTTTTCTTTTATTGTTTTAAAATATGGGATAATAACATCTGTAATTTCTACATTAACAACATCATAATCAACAGCAAAATATATAACTGAATTTTCTGGTATTTTATAATACTTTGCTTTTATTCTCGCTATACGCGCATTTTCTTTAGCAGCCTCCACGGTAAAATGTGATAAACTTGGGTTACCATTCACTTGATAAATTGGGAAAAATTTAAATCCACTATTTATTATATTATTTAATTCTTCTTGGTCTATTTCTTTCCCTTCCCCTCCAACAATATACCTTCCTATTGTAGAAATACCTTGACTTGCTAAAACCTCTAACCTATCATTTCTCATACCATATACTGTATCACAAGCATTACAACTTCTATCAGGATTGCCTTTACTAAGTAACAATGACATCCATGTATTTAAGTCACATATTCCTGTTACTGGTAAGCACATTTCAGTTTGAAATTCTCTTATTGTATTTTCCAAATCATTATTCCACAATTTAGATGTAACAGAAACTGTTTTGAAACCATTACAATATAGTGCTGCTCTTATAAGTAATATTGCTTCTTCAATATCATTTGTTGTATATGTTGTTCCACTATATGGTATAATTGGTAATCTACTTCTTGTTCCATTTCCAAAATTTCCTGTTGCTTCACTTACTGTAAACCCTTCTATCGCTTGTAGAACAATTATTAAGTCCTCACTCATTTCTCTGCCGTATATACCATCACAAGGATCATAATTTATATAACCCGGATATTCTCTATTTAATCTTTGTTGTATTTTGCGAATTTCAGCACTTCCACCTAATACTAATTTAAACTGTGTCATAGACAATAAAGCTTTCATTACATCAATTGTAACGGTTGAATCCGGATTTATCATACCAGCATCTTCCTTCATGTTTTTGATTCCTCTACCTGTTCCACCATAAAAGTGTGATGTAATATCATCTGCTCCTGTTGAATAACCTTTACACCATAATGCTCCTTGTATAATTGAGTTAATATTATTTCCTGATTCGTCATCATCTTCTTGTTGATGTACTCCTGTTGGAAATCTTGAATTAAATCTCGCAGTTGTTGTTGGTCCAAAATTACTTGATGTTTGTGTAATTCCCAATTCAATCTGTAAAGCTCTTGTTAAAGCATTAATTGTAGCCCAACCTGTATTTCCTGTCTCGCTTACTTCTACATATCCAGTCATACCTCTATAGGCTCTATTGAGCCATTGTTGTGTTTTTAAAACCATTGCATCCATAAAAAAGCCTCTTTTCATAATTTATTTAAAGCTTGTTTCTAATCAGATTATACAAAACTTTATATACATTATAAATTTTATTTTTTCTAGGATAATAAAAAGTTGATTATTGTGGGGGCTTTATTTTCACTAATCGCCAGCTCAAGTTCTTAATTCATTCTTATGTCTATAACACTTACACAAAATAGTATATATAATGTGTTTTAATGTTGGTTTGGAATTTATTTCTAAATTATAGTTTTGACAAAGAATATTTCCATCAGTATTGTTATACATCGTATTTATTATTTGTTCTATACACCATTTTACATTAAATGATGTTTTTTCATTGTGTTCATTTGCTATTTTAGGAAATACATTTTTACTTAAGTTATCTATAGCATCATCATTTATCACACAAATAAAAATAGCTTCTTCTAAATACTTAAATCCCTTAGTGGATTGATTAAATTTAACTTTTGATAATTCATTATTAATGAACTCTTTTAATTTGTTCAAATTATATTTCATTTTTTCCTCCTATTATTACATCTCATTTTAATTTTATTGTCCTATGCATTATTATCTATATTTTTAGTTATATTTCGATATCATGACCATCAAATTTTAGTATAACTTTTATAATATATCTCAATCAAATTCATCACCTCTCTCTTTCTGTAAAAAACAAGTAAGAAATATAATATTTCTCACTTGTTTCCTCACTTATTAGCTTATTTACGAAGCCTTTTTTAAAAATTTTTTCAAATTAATTAGGGCAATTTTTAGACTGTATTGTATTGCTCTTATTGATACGCTTTCTTTTATAGCAATTTCTTTCTGTGTCAAATCCATAAAATAATGCATTAAAACTCTCCTTCTCTGTATTCTTGGTAATTTTGAAATAGCTTTATGTAATCTTTCTAGTTCTAACTTATTAATAACGATATCTTCCACGCTAGTTGCTTTTTCAATTTTTCTTTTATTTAATTCCTCCTCGCTTAGAAAATAATGTTCAATATGTCTGTCGTACTCATTCATCTGAGCGATATCTTTTAATTCAAAAATATTCATTTCATCATATACTTTTTTATCTACAAAAACCTTGTCATGATTAGTTTTTGTTATATGAACCATATATGAATTATCAACTTGTTTTATTATATATGGATTTAATCTATCTCTTCTTCTTTTAGTTTTCTTTTCCATTTTTTCCTCCCTTTTTTGCACTATTTTTTTACCCACGAAAAAGGGAGGGGCTCTTGCATTTATTATTTTTTTATGAAATTTAATATGCAACTTATTACTATTTTCCAAAATACGTACACCTATATTTTGGATTTTTTTATTACACACTATAATCCAAATTCGCATCAATCTTGCGATTTTATTTGAAGGGAACCATTTTAATAATTAATACACAAAAACCTACTTTATATATCTCTTAGACTTTTAAATATATAATTAAAAAAGATTAAATTGTTGGAGGTTTATTATGGGAAATGAATTTTTTAAAGTATTTAATAAAATGGATAATATTCTGGGGCTTTTCATTTCAAGTTTTATGTCCTTTTTCAATATTGAATGGGTTCTTTTTGCAGGTTATTTAGTTTTAAATATTGTTGATTATCTAACTGGTACATTAAAAGCAAAAATAACCAAATCAGAAAGTTCTTCAAAAGGTATAATTGGTATTGTAAAGAAACTATGTTACTGGATTTTAATTGGATTAGCATTTTTTTTATCACTTTTGATAGCAAATTTAGGAAAAAGAATAAACATAAATCTAGATTTTACAGTACTTTTTGGATGGTTTACCCTTGGTTGTCTTATAATCAATGAAAGTAGAAGCATAGTAGAGAATCTAATCAGCATTGGCATTTACGTCCCAAGTTTTTTGAAAAATGGATTGGAAGTCTACCATAAAAGAATTGAAAAAGAAATTAATAAAATAATAGATAAAAACAAATAGCATTTTTTAGTTTTTATTCAATTGATTTCTGTAATATTTATGTTATATATGTTCACTGTTTACAAAGTATCCATTATAAAAGTGTAAAAAAGTTAATTTTTCGACATTTTTCCGCAAGTTTCTTGCGTTTTTATGCTTTTTTACTCAATTTCTGTAATAATATGGATAATGGAGGTTTAGTTAATATGAGTAACAATAACATTTCTATAGGAACAATATTGAAAAACATGAGAACTGTTAATACTAATTTTTCTCAAAAACAGCTTGGGAAAAAACTATCTTTATCTGATACTACTATTTCATCTTATGAACGAGAAAATAGCCAACCTGACTTCCAAACAATATTACAAATTGCTAATATATGTAATTACGACATATATTTGTTTGATAAAAAGACTCAACAATTTATATCTTTAGATAGTTTTTCTCAAGAATTATAGTGTTTGTTATATTAAATTAAATTATATTATAGTTCAAACCCTGAAATCTTTGAGCAATTACAATGGAGTATTATCCCTATACAGTTAAAAATAATACCTCAAAATCGAAACCCCTCATCTCATCGCTTCGTTTATGTTCGTCTAGTATGTAATTTTATTACTACAGATGATGTTATTTAAAATAACATTGTTCAAACTTGCCCAAACTTTTTACACCTGCATATCCATTTAATCAAGTTTTGCCTCCTGTGCTCTTTTTTTATTGTGAGTTTTCGCCACGAATTCTCACCGACACATATATTTTTAAATAGACTGTTTAAAAATACTGCAAGTCAATTTTATGCATTAGCTGACCAAACTTATCTCTTTATTATTTTAAAACGAGTTTAAGGCATCTCTCGTTCTTAATAAGAAAAGCACCTATAAATTTTATAGGTGTTTTTCTATTCCAAATATTCAATTTTTCTGACAAATTATTTTCTATCTACATTCCTGTTCTTGGTAATTTTTTCACAGGTACTTCCTTCTCATATACCTTTGTAGTGTGATCATCCTCATCCCAGACCATATATGTCTTGTTATATCCTTCTATTCTTGTTTTATTAGTAAAAGTGTCATTGTCATGCACATTAGAGTTTACTCTTGCAAATATATATGGATTTATAACTGATTCAAAACCTACATCAACTGTTCCAAAATCTGCTTTAAATTCTGTTACATACTCATCCGCTTCTAATTCTAACTTTGAAAAGTCTATATAGTTGTTAACTTGTGTATTTAGATTATTTTTTAATAATTTATAATCTTTCTTGTTAGTTTTATAATATATAGAATAATTTAAGTCTTGATTATATGTTCCAGTTATTAATTTTGTAATCCTTACATAGTCAGTAGGCAAATAGTCATACCAAGTAAAATGATTTAATTTTACATTTCCTGTATTCTTAATATGGAAATCGTAACGAATTTCTTGATTTGCTGTTGTCTGAATTATTCCTGTTTTTTCAATATCAACATCAGGCTTTTCTGATTCATTTGTGATTTCTACACTTATGATCTCTTGATGCTCTTTTATTTCTGCCTCAAATGTATTATCATTTAATAAATACCATTCACCTGATTCCACTTCTTTTATAAAGTAACAACCTTTATCAAGTAATCTAGTAATAGCAGTTCCATCTTCTGATGTAGTTATTTCATCAACTAAATTGTTGTTTGAATCATATACTTCGAATTTAACATTTTCTATTGGACTGCCTTTTTCCTTAATATTTATAAAGTTATCATCTTCACTTGTTTTTATAACTTTAATTTGACCTTTTATTCTTTCATTTGTTATCTCTAGTTTTGAAGTTATATCTGTTGTAACATCTACTTTTATTATATCTTTGTTTAAAATATGCATATTATCAGTCTTTGTCTCTTTTAGAATATATTCACCAATAGGAATTCGTGATGTTATAGCATACCCATCTTTGTTAGTTACAATAGTTTCTACAACTTCATTATCAGAATTTATAACTTGGAATTCCACTCCCTCTAGTTTAATCTCTTTATCCTCTGCATCTAATTTATATACTTCAATTTGTCCTTTTAATTTTTCATTTGTTATTGTTATGTCTGTAGTCTCATTCCACTTTATATCAGCCTCGTATGTTTCTTCTGATATTATATATATCTTATTTGTTTTTAATTCTCTTATAGTAGCAATACCTGTTCTAATATTTGGAATATAAGCAATTCCATTTTCATCAGAAGTAGCAGTATATTTGTATCCATCTTTATCAATAATTTCAAATTCTACATCTGATACAGGTAATTTGTTATTATCTAAATCAACTTTATATATCTTTAAATTACCTTTTTTATGCTCATTCTCAAATTGTATAGTTTTTATTTTATCTTCTTCTACTGTTACAGTTTTTACTTCATCATTTAGAACATATTCCTCATTAGTACCCAAACTTACTTCTTTTATTTTATAATTTCCAATTGGAATACGAGATGTTACAGCTTCACCTTCAGAATTTGTTTTTATTGTTTCAATAATATTATTGATCTTATCTATTATTTGAAACTCAACTCCTTCTAGTTTTACTTCGTTATAATCTGCATCTACTTTGATTATTCTTATTTGACCTTTCTTCTTTTCATTCTCAACTTTATATTCCATTGTTTCATTCCAATTTATTACAACATTTTGGTCAATTGCTAAATTATATTCTTTTTTAGTTAATGTTTCTCTTAAAGTATAGTTTCCAGTATTTATATTTTTTACTTCTGCAATACCATTTACATCAGTTATTAAATGCTTTACAATATTTCCATTAGAATCAATTAAATCGAATTCTACTGCTCCTAATGTTAAATCGTTATCATCCTTATCAACTTTATATATTTTAAAATTTCCTTTTTTATGCTCATTTGTTATATTTTTAGTAGTAGTCTCACTTGGATTTATAACTATATCATAAATACCATTGTTATTTATATAATTATCATTGCTTTTCTTTTCTCTTATTTTATAATTTCCAGGCTTTATCTTATTTAATTCTAAAATCCCTCTATTGTCAGTCGTTCCTGTTGCAATTACATTGCCATTAGAATCTACTAATTCAAATATTGTATTATCAATCGGTTTATTAGTTTCAACATCTGTCTTATTTATTTTTAAATTACCAAATATATTTATTTTGATATTTAATGGCATTGAAATCGGATCGTTATAGTTTAATGAGTATAATTGATTTTGCACACCCTCTTTAAAAGTAAAAAATACTGTTGTATCATTGTCTACCGTCTCCTCTTTTATTATTCCCCAAGATTTCATCTTATCTTCTGTTATTTTTAGATTTTCTTTTGTATAGTTTTTATCTACAATTATTGCCATTGTGTTTTCACCAATATTATGTTGTATTCTAACTCCATCTACATTTTTATCAAAACTAACAAAATCTTTTAAAACATTATTAGTATCAGTTAATACCATAGATGTTCCTACATCCACATTTATTGTTGAATATACAAAACTAGGTTGCTTTTGCATATTTGCTATTTGATTATCAATTTTTGTTTTAAAACTCTCATATTGACTTTGTATAGATGCATCTACAAATTTTGCATCACTTTGTCCCATTGTTTCCCAGACATATTGCTGTGTAAATACATAATCAAGCAGTTTTTCTCTATTATCTGTTGACATTATTCCACCATTTATCGCCCAGTTGCCATATTGCCTATACCATCCGAAAGTATGCAACTTTACAGGCTTTCTTTACAGTTGGATCATTTGGTACACTATGTGTTGCTGATTCTATTGTTCCTGTGGGAGAATTAATAAAATTTTCTCCACAAAATACTGTTATTTTTTCTCCTGTATTATAATTTACAAGTCTACGCAAGAACATTCCTACATTATTTTTATTTTCGGTAGTAAAAATTCTTGAATCCCATTGTCCTGCTACCCATTTGCCAGTTCCTGTACTACTAACAGCAAAAGCAGGTTGAACTGTTCCTACCAACATTATCACTAACATCAAAATTGCTAGTATTTTATTATTTAAATATTTTCTATTCATTAAAAAATTTCCTCCCAAAAAAAGAACAAGTCCTAAACTTGTTCTAAAGTAATTTAATATTTTAAAAATTTCTATAATAGAAGTCCATTGTCCATTTTTTACATCTTGGGCAACTTATAACTTCATAGCCGAGATGGGCATTTTCTCAAATATTTTTCATAGGCATCTTCGCTGTCATCGTTTTCCCATTCCTCGCCATATTTTGCTATTACACTATTATAATAAGCATCTACATCTTTCTTTGTTTCAAACCACTTATTCGAATTACCTGTTGCTATAAGATGATTATTATCTTTACATTCTTCCTTTTCAGCTATGCTTACTTCATATTCACTATAGTTTTGCTCCTGTTTCTTCTTTTCCTCTTTTGGTTGTGTAATAGTTTCTTCTTTTGCAACTTCCTTTTCTTGTGTTTTATGTTCTTCTTTTACTAACTTTTCTTTACTTGCATTTGTATTTTTCTCAACATTGCTTTTATTTTCATTTTTGGCTATAGTAGTGTTAGTATTGCTCAATTCTGTTGTTTCTTTTTTCTCAATACTTTCCAAATTATTTATAGCTTCGTCATTTATCTGTGATCCTTGTTTTTTATCCTCTACTAAATTGTCCTCATTTACCATAGATATTTTATTTTCATATACATTGTTGTCGATCGTTTCATTTGTTGACTTTGCTCTATTATATCTAGTTACTATTGTAATAGTTGCAACTACTATAATAAACAAAATTATTAAAATATAAATTTTTCCTATTATATCTGTACTCTTAAATCTCTTCCAAAGCCACATAGAAATCATCTCCTTTTTTCTTCTATTGTAACTCTGTATTCATTATATTGCAAGTCTTTTCAGTTGCTTGAACACATAATCTTTGCTTTCTTTTATTTGTTATACAGGTAATTAAACTTAATTTATTTTCTTCTGTACTTTGCAATAAGCTCCAGTCAGTTTCAAGTATTACCTGAATATTATCTACAACATAAGTTCTTTCATAAAATTTAGTTTTATATCTGATTTCATCACCAATTTTTAATTCATTAAGTCTTGCAAAATAACTGTTTTTACACCCTCTATTATGACCAGCTAGTCCAATATTGCCATCATAAGTAGCAGTATTTTCTATATGTCCTACATACTCTAATAAAATATCTGATGTTGTCCCTTCTTTTACTGTTACATTTAATCCTATTTTTTCAATAGTTATTATTCCAAGTACAGAATCATCCCACACATCTTCTGTTTTATCATAAGTAATGTTCTCATAATTGTCATCTGTTTTTATATCTTCTACATTAACCAACTTACTGCTATTATAATTCGACAAAAATATCATAACTCCTGTTAGTAATATAAATATTGTTATTAAACATATAACTTTTATTTTTTTCACTAATTCTAACCTCCTAAACTATGATCTCTAACTCTTTATTCTCAACTTTATAAGTATTTTTCTTGTCAAAATATTTAAATGTAATTGTTTTACCTTTTATTGCTTTATATAACGATTTTGATAAAACTATTTTATATGCTCTAGTTTGAAAGTTTACTGGTGTTAAATCTATAAATAATTTATTTTTATTTATATGTACCTTTTTCACCAACTTGTATTCTCCATCTTTTAAATTATATACTTTTGCATTTTTTATTTTTAAAAAGATTATTCCACTAACAAATATAATCCCTGTTGTTCCAACTATTGCTGGTACTACATATTTATATTGCTTTACCTCTTTATATTTCATTGTAAATGTAGTGGTATCAGGTACTTGTTTCTCTAATATTCCTGTATATTTTACTGTTGCAGTATAACTTGTTATAATTGTTCTTGTTTTTACTCCTTCATAGTACATAGTTCCATTATATTTTACAGGTACTTCATTATTAGCCACCATTTCTGTTTCTGCAATGTTCCATACTGGATTTACCAAGTAATAAGTAGTTCCATTTTGTTTTATTTCTTTTGGAATATCATTTAATTCATTACTAGAAACATTGTTATATGTTTTTTGTAAATATACCTTATATTCCTCTTTATAACTATCTTTTATATTTATTTTTAGTGAACTATTATCTCTTGTTATTGTTCCTACATATCCATCATGCTCAATATCCTTTGTAGGACTAAACATCTTAATGACTTTCTCTAAATTATTTGTAGCAGTTTCTTTTGTGTCTATTACTTCATAATCCATTGTTAATGTTTTTAAATTATCTTTTCTATCAACATTTTCTAATTCATAATATGTTTTATTTTCAACTAATGATTTATTTATTTTAGAATAACTATCATCAGCCATTTTATAATCTACTGTAATTTGCTTTTCTAGTGTTTTTAAATTACTACTTGCAAAACAAACACTTAAACTTGCAAATATCATCATTATTATGCTTAAACTTAATAATATTTTTTTACTCAAATTCTTCTTCCTCCTCACACTCTTTTAATTCTTCATTTAAAGTTTTATTTAATTCTTTTATGAAGTCAAACTCTTTCATTAATTCAGGCAATTTTGTTCTATTTCTAAATTCTATATCTCCGTTTTCTTCTCCCATTCTGCAAAATACATATCCATCTTTTAGTTTATTTAATGACTTTTCTAATGCTTGTACTTCTTCAAATTCTTTATAATATTTTATTGAATATAATGTTAAGAAAACAAAGTCCTTCCCATTTTCTTGATAGTCAGAAATTTCTGCATCTGTATTCAGTATATTAAATTCACATTTTTCTTGAGATTTTTTAATTTTTTCAAAATCATTTTTTGTTGTAGCAATCATTACATTACTATAATATCCCATATAAATTCCTTTCCTATTTCAAACCAAATATTTGAAATACTAACTCTCGCAGTTCCTGATTTAGTAGAATTGTTAATCCAATTGAAGTTAAAGTAAAAACTAATGCATAACAAATAAGTTTTACTAGTCTTGTTATAGCCTCTAAAAGCAATGAAAAAAGATATACCTTATTTGTTGGCATATCCGTATTAGTTTCTTTTTTACTTTTGCTCTTTTTATTTGTTTTCAACTGTTTTAACTTGTCTGTTATTTTGTTAAATTTGCTTTCTTTTTGAATTACCTCTACTTTCTTTTCAAATTTCTTTACATCTTTTTTTTGTAATCCTGTATCTAATGCTATATTTAGTTTTTCTTCTAATTCCAAATCATTTATAATATTGTAAAATCCTAAATCATACAGATTTGTTAGTATTGCATTTTGGCAGTCATATCCTGTTGCAATTATAATGATTCGAGCTCTTGTATATAATTTTGAAAAATTATATATGCTTTCTATTATCTCCGTATCCGAATTTATTAGTGCAGAAATATCAATAACCAAATATTTTATTAGATTAAAATTAACTTTTGTTTCTTTTATATACTGTTTTATGTCCGTTTCTCCTTCTTGTGAATTTAATATAAGTATATTTTTTCTCTTGCAGATAGCTTGTATTATCTGGGCTGTATTTATATTAGCAATATAACTGAGCATCAGGCTTTCCCTCCTTAATCTAGCCACTTCTCTTCAAATGGCACATTATAAGTTATATTGTTTTCTTGCAAATACTGTACCTGTTGCTTATTGGTCGTGTTATTATTCACATCTTCTTTTTGTTTCCCTAACTTCCAAAATACATTATTGCATATTATCAATATTATAACTATTACTAGAATAACTCCATAAAACACTATTTCTTTTATTCCTTCTTTTTTCAAAATCACACCTCCTAATCAAATAAATAGCTAACTGGATTTATTTTGCTTTTATCTGCTAACCTTATTTCAAAGTGTAAGTGATCTCCTGTTGAATTTCCTGTTGTACCCTGTATTCCAACTACTTGTCCTTCTTGTAACAACTGTCCTTTTGAAACACATATCGAATTATTTTGCATATGGGCATAGAAAGTATAGAAGATTTCTGCATTTTCTCCTTTGTGTTTTACCTCTACACAGTTACCATATCCATTTTGCCATCCTGCCCAAGTAACTTCCCCTTCTTTTACACATAGCACTTTGCTGTCTTTATTTCCAACCAAATCAATTCCTGTATGAAAGCTTTGTTTACCGAGTAATAGGATGAACTCTTCCTCCAAATTTGCTAGTAACTACTATAAAATTTTCAACAGGCATTAAGAATTTACCTTTATATATTATTTCACCTATTTGTACCTCTTGATTTACATTCTTGTTTTTTCCATTAAAAATAGATGCACTATAATATGCACCTAACAATAATATAAATAAAGTAACTCCTATTATTATTTTAAATTTCAAAGTTATTATTTTCATTACATCACATCACTTCTAAAATGTTCATCTATAACTTGTAGCTCTTTATGTGATACTTTAACATTTACAAATATTTTTCTGTTACCTGCTGACAGCAAACACTCTCCTCTTTTAGCATTATATATTAATTCTTCCTCTTTTTTACTTAAATTAAATACTTTTACTACATCTCGTAAATCTTGACCATCCATTTTGAAAAATAGTTTATATGTACTATTAGCAAGTAAACTCTGTCCATATAGTTTTATTTTTTCATTTAGAAAATCTTCAATAGACTGTGTAATAACTATTATACTTGAATTATATTTTCTAGCTCTTTTACTTATGTTTCTAACATATTCCAAAGTTTGTGGAATATTTGGATCTACCAGTACATGACATTCATCTGCAATTAAACAATCAAACTCATCTTTATTTTTGCTTATTATTTCCCAAGCAAAACTCATTATATTATAATATTGTGCTCTTTTATATTGAATTTGAAATTCCTGCATATTTTTTGTATTAAATACTGTTAATCCTGTATCTACTGTTATATCTGTATATCCATTCCATAAACTAGATGCCTGTCCTATTGAAATTGGTCTTATTAGAGAAAGTAGTTTCTCATATTCTGGTTTATATTCTTCTTTATTTTTATCTTCTAGCAAGTAATATAAGTCCTCAAGTAATGGGAATTCTGTATTTTCTATTTTTGATATATCTGTATTTGTGGTTATATTAAATTTTAAGTACAATTCTTCTAATACTTTATCTAACATTGAAAACTCTATATCGGTCAGGCTTGGAAATAATATTTCAAAAAATGTATGTAAGAATTGAAAGTGAATTGCTAATGCATTTAGATTTTCCTCATCATCCTTATTAATTCTTACCTGTAGAGGATTTAATGTATATCCTGAATTACTACCACCACATTCTATTATTTTTCCCTTTAAATTTTTGGCTAGGTATGTATATTCAGCCTCAGGATCTATGATTAATAACCTTGTTCTTGGAAGTTCATTATATATTATGTGCTTTGTTGCTAGGCTTTTTCCTGATCCTGAACTTCCCACTATAACCATATTACTATTTGTTCTATCATAGTCTTTTTTCCAAATATTAAATATTATGATTCCACCATTTTGATTAATTCCAAAACAGTAACCATTCTTATCTATAAATGTATTAGTGTTAAATAAAAAACCTCCTGTAAATGTACTTGTTAAAATATTTCTTTTAAAATATTCTGTTAAATCTCTTTGTATTGTAAAGAAAGGTGCTACTGCTTTAAATCCACTTTTCAATAAAAAATTAGTTATTGGTCTTATTTTTAATTTTAGTTTCTGAACTACTCTTTCTACTTCTTTACATTTGGAAATTAAGTCTTGTTCATTTTGTGCAGAAACACATATATATATTGTCAAATATGATACTACTTCATTATTATTTATCATTCTACTAATTATTTCTGATGCCTCTTTTACCTCTGCCTCTCTTACTTGTTTTATTGACTCATTTTTTGCTATTTTTGAAAGGCTTGATGCATCTCGTATCCTAGCGTCTAAATGCTCTATAAGCTGTGCATTATCAATCGGTTCAATGTTTATTGAAAATATTGCTCCAACATTTTCTGTAAGTTTTGCTAACCATCCCATATCAATATTTGATGGATAATGAACTATTGTGTATATTTTTGAGAATCTATCTCCTAAATATAATTTATTCTTGTCAAACCTTAAACCTCCGAATAGGAGTTATTAACTCTATTAGTTCATAGTTATTTTGGTTTTTTTGTTTCATTAGAATTCACTTCTGCAAGAGCTTCCTCAACTCTTTGCTTTGCAATTTCATAGTAGTTTTTATCTATTTCAAAGCCTATAAATTTTCTATTTGTATTTATTGCTCCTACAAGTGTTGTGCCACTTCCACAGTAACAATCTAAAACAACATTTCCTTCCATACTTGAATTTATTATTAAATTTTCTATAAAAGGTAATGGTTTTATTGTTGGATGTTTCCATCTTTTTTTATCTACTTGATTTACACCTGAAATATAATACTTTCTTTTGGTGTAATAATTGCCATATAGCTTAACTCCTTTTTCTCTTGCAAATACTACATATTCTGTATCAGGCAAATAATTATTATTTATTAGTGGACTAGGATTCATCTTATGCCATGTTAAAATTTCATAATTGCAGTCTCTTTTTATAAAATAATCTAATAAATCTTTCACCTGCCTTTTACTACAAAAAATGTATATATTTATTTTTTTCATTTTTTGTACTAACAAATCTAATACTTTTAAATCAAATCCGTCCTTTAATCCTATAAGTTCATTTGCATAATTATTAAAGGTAGTAGTCTTTTTTACTTTATTCAAATTTAGTAAATATGGTGGGTCTATAACTACTAAATCTATACTTTTATCTTCTAGTAATTTTATTCCTTCCATACAATCCATATTATATATTTCATTTGTATTTAACATTAAGCTCCTTTTCTTTTAATTTTGACAATATTATCTGTATAATCTGTCCCCTCCGTTCTAGCAAATTCAGGTATTGTAAAACTTTTTATTAAAAGAATTATATCTCTTTCCTCTAAAATTTCACTTTTTAATCCACAATTTTTTAGTCTTCCTACCCAGTTATTCGCTCTTTTATTTAATTCAATTTCTATATTATCTTTATTTGAATCATAAATCATAATATAAAACTCATTTTCTATTATGTTTTTGTTTTCTATCATCTCTGTTGTGCTTATAATCCTATTATTTATTATTTCTATACAGGTATCATCTGTAAGTTTATTTCTTAATTCTTCTTGCTCTCTGATATAGTCTGAAATGTCAACTGCTCTTGGAACAACTATAATTTTATAAGGATATTGTTCATTGCTAAATTCTATACTAGAAGAATCCATTTTTGCTTCTAATTCCTTATCAGATAATAGTTCTATATTCATAGGATTTACTTTAATAAAAGAAATTGCCTGTTCATCTAGTGTGTACAAGTAATTTTCCTTTATATTCTTAATATTTAAAAATTCATTTAAACTTTGAGTATTTTTATTTCTTTGAAATAGTTTTATTATTAAAATCACCTCTTTCATATCTATATTCTTTTTGCATAAACTCATATTTTACTATATTTTTTATCATATCAGCCATTGAAAAATTGTTATTTCCTTTGACTAGAGATATAACTGCAACTACTATTGCTCCAATTACTAATAGCGTTGATATTATAGTTTGATTTGTTATTTTATATACTATATATGCAATTACTCCTGCAATAGCTCCTATAATTAAGGTTTTAATCAATTCCTCCATACCAAAACCAACAAAGAATTCAGTTTTTAATCTTATCTGTCTAGGTATTTTTACTTGCACTTTATCTTGTGCCACCGACCTCCACCTCCTCCTGAAGATCCATTGCCTCCACCTTCATACATCACTCCACCATTGCCTTCACTTGCTTTAAGTTTTTGATATTGTGGATAGGTAGTATCTTTTGGAAATATCATTCCATCACTATCTCTATAATATTTTATATCTGCAAAATAGCCTTTGAATGTTCCTTGCGATTCAGAAAATAGCCTTAAAAAACTTACATTTTCAACAACCTTTCCTGTACTATATAAACCAAATGATGTTACATTATCAAGTGAATCATTATCAGTTAGTGCTCCTATTTTCATATTCGTATCAGTAACAACATACCATTTACCATCAATATTTATAGTTTCACGATTTTGACAATCTTTATCTTTCAATTCTGCAATTGTAGTTTTTGATACTGTTTCATCTACTATTTGCATATTGTCTCCATAATAATTTTTAGGAATGTCTATAAGAGAAAATGATAATGTTATTAAAACTGTTGCAATTAGTAAATGTTTAGTATATTTTATATACTTTTCTTTGTATTCAGGCTCAATTGCAATTTTTATCATAAACACAATAAATGTTATTCCTGCAATTGAAACTCCTATTATTTTTAATACATTAATTATTGCTTTTAATGTTTCCATATTTTAATGCTTTCTCGGTATCAATGCTCTCATTGATCTTGCCGTATTTCCCATTGCATTAATTGGACTTGCAGATGGTTTAATCATATATTTTCCTAAAATCATTGGTGTATTTACTGCTACAACTGCTATCGCAATACCATAAATTAGTTTATTCATAAGTAGTGTTGCAATAGATAAATTTAATAATGACAATTGAACTATTACTGTAAATGCAGTCATAAGGAAACTTCTAATGTATTCAGGAAACACACCATTGTCACTATTCAATAATCCTATACTTGCGAATGGAATTGCAATTCTCATAACTAATAATTCTATGCCTTTCATAATAAATTGGCAAATTAGTATTAACCAACATATTAACAAAACTAAACAAGCAACTGCTGTAAATATTCCTCCCTGTATGTTGTTAGAAAGAGCCTCTGCTAAATTAACACTATCTACTTGCATTGCATTAAGTATTGAATTTAAAAGTTCTCCAACTATTCCAACACCTATTGTATATATTTCTTTAAAACAAATCATTACAATAATTGCTTTTAGCATACCAATCACTAACTGAATTGGGTTTTGTTCATTATCTCCATCTTTCAGTAAAAAATATATTTTTATTGCTTTTACAATAAATACAATTACTAAAAGATATATTGCATAATCTACGACAACTTTATATATATCATTAAAATTTATTTTATATTGTTTTAATATTTGCCCTTCAGGTATATACATAAGTTCTCGTTCTATAAAGAATACTAAATTCAACATACTATTGAATATCGAATTTAGTGTTGATTCAGCTCCACCAATAAACTTTTGTATAAGTTCTACAAGCATATCAGCCATATTCTCACCTACTTTATATTAAACAAAGTCCAACTTTGTATTACTTGTAAAATCCTAAAATAGTATCTATCAGTGCTAAACCACAAGTTATTAAAACCATACAAATTAATGTGGTTTTAATATTCTGAATGTTTCTTCTTCTTTCTCCTTCATCATTTGTTTTTAAACAATATACATAGTATATGAAGTATCCTCCACACACAGTTATGCCTATTCCTGTAAGCCATGAAATAATTGCATTAACAAGACTTTGTGTTCCTGTTACTAATTTTGTGCTTTCAAGTGATGTAGCAAACACTCCTTTAAACATCATTGCAGAAAATAAAAATACTATCCAAACTAAAATTTTTGCTGTAATCCTTAATACTTTTTTTAACTTTTTCATTTACCTTTTAAATTCTTCCTGAAGTTATCCTGAATAACTTCTACCTTCATTCTAGGCATTTCTTCTTTTGTTTGCTTATCCCAAATGTTCCAAATTTTAATTGGCTTTATTGGTCTTTCTTCTCTTGCATTTTCTCTTTCAATTCTTAACATTTGATTATGCTCTTTACTTCCCATACCATTTATTTTATTAAAATGCATTTTTGAAATATCAGGTATCGTCGTTATTGCAGGTGGCTTCCCTGTTACCATAACCAATGCATATGGGTTTTCTATCATTAAAACTTCATCAGGCGTAAGCAACTTTCTTGAAATCAGACTCATACTACTACTTGCTTTATCATACTTATTATTTGAATTACTACTTTCTCCATAACTTTGTGCAGTATAAGTTCCAAGTCTTTCAGATATTTTATTTGCTGTTTCTATATTGCCTGTTTTTAAGTATATCAACATACAATTGTCTATAATACTTTGTGCTCCTTCTTTTCCATACTTTTCTTCGATTTGTGAAAGTAATGATTGCAAACATAAGAAAAATCTAATATTTCTACCTCTTGCAACTGTCAACATTGCTTGAAATGAATCTATTTTTGTAAAGTTCGCAAATTCATCTAATATAAAGTTCATTCTGTTTTTTAACTCTCCTCCTGTTTTCCTACTTTGTTCAACAAGTGAAGTATATAATTGCTTGACCAAAATGCTACCAAGTCTATGGTATGTATCTCTATCATCAGGCAATAAAATATATATTGCTGTTTTTTTATTTCCAAAATTGTTAATGTCAAAATCAGATGTTTGAATGTTATTTGCAACATATTCATCTACAAACATTTGAAGTGTCGATAATGCAACAGCAACAAAACTTGCTCTTGTTTTCTGTGGTGCTGTACCGAGCTATTGCAAAAAACTTTTTTATTGGATCGTTTGCCTCTTTATTTGCCATGTATTCATCTATTGGCATTTTTCCATTTCTTTCTTTGAACATTTCTGCAACAAAATAATATGCATTAGGTAATGTTTGGTACTCTCTTTTTCCTTTATTCTCTAATACCACAGCCATTATTGCTGTTTTTATAACACTCATCTCCCCATTTTTCCAAATAGGCTCTGTTTTTTCATTTTTTTCAACTAATATATTTACTAAATCATTTATTAGACTTTCGGCTAGTGGTATATTGTCTTGCTCAACTGCATTTATTATTATATCTAAATAGTTATATTTATTACTCTTTAAAAAGTTGATGTAATCTATGGCAATCACATCATATCCTAACTTTTTTAAATTTTCTGCTGTATATAGGTAAAGTTCTCCTTTAACATCTGATATACACATATTTTCTCCTGCTAATCCCAACATTGTTATTGTTGGAATTATTACTGACCTACTTTTTCCTGATCCTGTACTCCCAACTAATAAAGTATGCAAATTGTCATTTATATAATATACCTTATCTAGATTACCTTCTCTTTCAAAATGTGTTACTATACCTGCCGAATTTAAACATACTTGATTATACTCTTTTGTTCTGTCTATTACATTACAACTAAAAACTTTATTATAATCCTTTTTATTTAGCCACCATCCAGTACCATATTGCCCCTGTCCAATAGGTTTTGGTACTTTTATTTTTGGTGTCAGTTCTACTTGCTCACTATAATATATATTTTTAGTTTTTCTAGTAACGAACAATAATAAAGATATTACTATTGTTTCTATTATCAAAAACATTTGTAATACCTTTTTATTTGATGTTATGGTTTTAACAATACTAGATATATTTATCATTAGCATATTATCCGTATTTTGTGTTAGCATATAAAATAACATCGTAGAGAAATATGCACTTATAAATACACTTACTATTATTGCTATTATTATTAAAATTTTTCTACTTATTTTTATTCTCCTATACAGGAAATCTTTATTTCCTTTTTAATAACTTATTCTAATTCTTCCTCTTCTAATTCTTCATTAGTTAAACAATGCTCTGCATACCATTCTACCTTATCTAATGTCTCTTGCAGTCTATTGTATTGATCTATCATTTTTATTTGTTTTTCACTATATGGAAATACTTCTTTTTCACCATCTAGCTTACCATTATCTCTCCAAATATTTCTTAATTCTATACCTCCCAGAACGGATCCTGCAACAATAATGCTTGAAAAACTGTTTTTTGCACTATTGTCATTAAAATATTCTAGTAATTTTTTATCATTTGTTGTATCTTTTTCAAAATCATCTCGAAGATTATGCATCTGTTCGTATATCTCACTACATTTCTCTTCTAATTCTTTTTTTGAACTAATCTCTTGTTCTTTTAAATTAACTTCAATTTGTCTTTGTTTTACTGTTGTGACCTCAATATCTTCCTTTACTAATTCAAAAGCTCTTTCTTTATCACATCCATTTTTTATATGTTCATCGTATTCTAAATAAACAAACCTTAAATCCATAAAAAGTTTATTATACAAATAACCTTCTTCCTTTTCTTCATAACAAAATACTGTTAATTCATGTGCATCTGGCAAAAGTCTAGCAAGTTTTTCTGCATCTTCTGTTGAATAGCCTTTTATCAAAAACTGGCATACTGGAAAAATATTTTGCTTTAAGTATAGTGATTTACCTAAATATAATTTATTATACATGTATTTTAAATTCCTATATGAAAGTTTATCTTCTTCTACTTTCTCTGTTAAATAATCATTTAGATTTGTAAAATAATTGTTATTGTGCATTAAGCTCAATAATATCTTTGTTTTTATCTCCATTTTTCCTCCTACGGTTCATCCTCCCACTCGAAAGATGATGCATTTCTTTTGGATATAGCAAGTTCTTTTTTTGCTTGTCTTGATAATTGTTTTTTATATTTGACTTCATAGTTTCGATTTAATTTTCTTTGATTTTCTGCTTGAAAATATAATGCTGTTAGTATTCTATCCATTAAATCTCTACTATCATTAGTATATTTAATATAAGTATATGGTTCATTTGTATTTAACCACTTTCTTTCTATATTTAATATCTGATTTCCTATCAGTTTTATTATTTCTTCTTGTGCCTCTTCTTTTGCCTTTATTATTGCTTGTTCTATTTTTTCTTTATTAGAATACTTGAATTCTTCTAATTTTTGTCTTGCTTTTATATATTTTTCAACTTCGATTTTACATTGCATGGATGAATCTATAATCACATTTGAAATATTATCAAGCTTATTTATAATATCCGGGTATTTTTTTAAATATTGATATTTTATGCTCCCTGTTGTTTGTTTTAAGTCTTTTTTTAGATCTATCATCAAATCAACAATGTTCTTAATTTCTGCATTTTTTAGTAGTGCTCTTATCTTTCGTGTCTGATTATAATCTTTCTCATATTTCAATAATTCTTGTAAAATTTTTTCATCTGAGGTTACCTTTTTTAGTTCATTCAATATATAATTTTCTGATGTAATGTTTTTCTCTGCAATATTTTTTTCCTGATATATTGGTAATAAATCCTCACGAAAAACATCATTAGTAAACTCCATTCTCAATTTATTTATTTCCTTATATTTAACAAAATAATTCATTCTTGGTTTTTTACTCCATATAAAGAATTGAAAATGTGGGTGTCCTTCTTCAATATGTACTGCACCTAAATATTGAATATCCTCTAATTTTATATTCATCTTTTTAGCAATACTTGATAATCTGTTCTCTAACAGACTTTTCCATTTATCTTGTTCATAATATCCTAATCGTTCTGCATCATATTCTCGCAAGGAAATATACCCTCTATATATTGGAACTTTATTTTTTGCCAAGTCATCGATGTAATTAATAATAGGCTCAATATTTTCTTCATTTTGTATATTAGGAAAGTCTTTAACTACTCCGAAAAGTCCGTGTGTTGTATTTGGATTTTTCAAAACATATTCACTATTAGCAATATAATCTGTATATCTTCTATGTTGAAAATATGTTGCTCTATTACTTGGATTATATGCTTTAAATATAAATATAAGATTACTCATTTCTATAAATTCCACCTATATTATAGAAGTCTATTAATTCTTCTTTTGAAATATCTTCCACTTTTCTACTAACAAAATAATTTGATTTTTCTCTTGCACTTTTTAATATCTCTATATACTCTTTATGGAGCTCATCTCCCAAAATTCTCTTTAATACTTCTCCCATTGCATAAGTATTTATTGCACTTATTCTAACATTATTTGCATATAACTTCCTTTGTGATTTTATGAATCCATCTAATTTATAATCAATACATTTATCTATTTCTTGAAGAATAGCTTCCATATTATCTTTATATATTTGCAAATTTATTTCTTTCTCTATCCCTGCACGAATTAAATCAGATGCACTAGTGTAAGAACTTTTTTCAACTATATTAAAGATCATTTCTTTTTGTTCCTTTGTTAATCTTAATAATATAGTTTCTGTTTTTACCTCTCTTTTCTTTTCCAATTTTCCTCCTTGCTTTACCCTAAAAATAAGTTCAAAATTGCTCATTAGCAATTTTGCAGGAACAGGGAGTTATACAAACTCCCCTTAACAGCCTAAAAGCGTGGCTTTTAGCGATTATCTATTTTTTTTTATGTATAACAAAGTGATATACATTAAATAAGCATATATTATTCAAATTCTTCCTCATCTTCAAGACCTGCCTCATCAGTAATTTCAACATATTCTCCTATAATATTTAATGCTTCCTCATAGCTTTTTGATGAAGTTATCCTATCAATCATTTCTTTTGCTTCTTCTTTCATATTATATTTTTTTAGAGTTCTTGAAGCTATTCCCATAAGGTTAAATATATTTCCATTTTGTCCTATTAATGCACATCGAGGTTTTTCTCTTTCCATATCATCAGCAGTTTTTAAATAATAATTTTTAATTTCACTATACTTACCATACTGAAAATCTCCTTTCATTTTATTCGAGATATATTTTATAATTTGCTTTAATTGATTGCTTTTTAATGGTATTGTCATAACTCTTTTTAATTCCATTTGCTGTTCTATTGTTCCCATACTCAATCGTAGTGGAGTATCACTTACATATTTATAATGCATTAAACCATGTGCTAATGCTTCTCTATACTCTGTATCCAAATCACAAAGGCTTTCGTTTATATCTTCTAGTGTTACAATAATTTTTCTCAATTTTACTCACCTCCAAACTCCTCTTCATTTTCGTTTGTTATTCCTTCATCCATTCTACATAATACACCATAGTCAGTTAATATAGCTTTTCTATTTCTAATTAGATCTTTTCCTAATGTTTCTAAATCTATATATGGTAATACATCCTCCATATATAATTCACCTAGATGTATTTCATTTTTTGCATACTCTTCATTAGAAAGGGATGCCCAGTCTAAATAAAAGCTATCCAAGTTTTTTACATACTTTAATACATCTTTTATGTTAATTATCTTTTCTTCCTCTGCCTCAAGAATAGCTAACAACTTTTCTCTATCATCATGTTGAATATTGTAAACTAGATTATATAATTCTTTCATATCATTAAATGGTGTCGTGTATCCTTGATTACTTGCTTTTGCAATTAATCTATTTAGTCTACCTGTTACATTAACAGAAAAGTCAGGATCTTCTTCACAAATAATTGCACACTCTTTTATATGTGTATCTTGCAAACTTAAATTTTTATAATCTAATCCCAAATATTCAAAGTCTTTCTCTAATTCTTCTGAATCTTTTGGAAATGATATTTTTATTTCTTTATAGTCTTTATTTAACTCTTCATATTCTTTTTTATTTACTATATCTAATCTTATATAAAACATTTTACCTCCTAAAAATTCTCTCGCACGAGAATCGATTTTGTGGCTTTTATTTTTTTATTAGAGTAGTTTTATATCTATTCAAACTCTGATTCCTCCTCAATTCCCTGCTCCTTATTTAAAACATTATCAAATAAACGATTAGTTACCCTTATTGTTTGTTCATTAAATAACCTTTGCCAAGCACATTCTTTTCTAGACCAATGAAATCCATTTTGCTTTAAGTGTTTTCTTATTTTTTCATTTGGAATATTATCAAATATTATTTGAATTCTATTTATTTCTTTGTTATGTATAACTTTCCCACCATTAAACTCTTTTCCTTCAAAGTCAATATTCTCTAATTTTTCTAGTGATTGTATCCTTCTTTTTATTTCTCTAATTCTAGCTCCAATATTTTGCAATTGCCAACCAGAATGATTTTCATCTGCTTTTATAAGTTTCCTTTGTTTTTCTAGATATTCTAATTTATCTTTTAGTTTTTCAATTGCATTTGGATCATCATTATAAATCACTTGACTACTGTCTATGTTTTTTGCTTTATCTTCATAATATTTACTTTTATTGTCTTCTTTAATAGAATTTCTTATATCATTATGAGCTTTCTCTATTAGTCTTCTATGTTTCTTTTCTGAATGATGTCCTACTAATACTGGTTGTCCGTGGTGTAATCGCTAAAATTCTATTTGCATTTGAAGTCATATACTGCTCTGATTTTTCTTTTGCTTTTTGTGCCATTTGTTCATATTTTAATTTTCTTTCTTCTTTTCTTTCTTCATAGTCTGATCTTCCTCCCATTTTTTATCACTTTCCTTTCCTAAAATTAAACAACAATGTAAAAACAGTGTTATTGTCCCTCCAAACATTGCACCTCCAATAAATGTTAACAAATATATATCATTTTTTCCTTTCCAATAAAAAAACTCTGTAAGTTGTGTGATAGTTTAACTCTTTTTCACTTTTCTTACAAGTCTTATTCAAACTCTTCCTCTTTTTTTATGTTTTGTTGATGTTCGTTACTTCTAATAGATTATATTCTTTTAATTTTTCTCATAATTCTTCTTCTATGATTTCTTCTCCATTTTCTTGAATATCTTGAATTTCATATTTTTCTTTAAATTCTTTTAAATCACATATAAAGTCATCTTTTCCTGTACTATCATTTTCATATATTGCTACTCTATCATTTGACAGTAAACTTGCAATTCCTTCTTTTCCTGTACATTTATTTGTAATCTCTAGCATTACCTCTTCATATTTAGACTCTTTTGCTTGTTTTATATAATCTTCAAAAGTTTTCATATTTGTCTCAATTCCTCCCAACTAAATTCTTCTCTTCCGAAGTGACCATAATTTGTAGTTCTAGAATATATCGGTTTTTTCAAATCTAAATACTCTATTATTCCATTAGGTGTCAAATCGAATGTTTCTTTTATTATCTTAATAATATCACATTCTGGTAGTTTATTTGTCCCAAAGCAATCAATGTATAATGAAAGTGGTTCTGCTATTCCAATACCATATGATGCTTGAATTTCGCATCTTCTTGCCAAACCATTAGCCACAACATTCTTTGCTATATGTCTTAACATATATGCAACAGATCTATCAACTTTTGTTGCATCTTTCCCTGAAAAGGCTCCTCCACCGTGATGAGCATAACCTCCATAAGTGTCCACTATAATTTTTCTGCCTGTAAGTCCAGTATCTGCAATTGCACCACCAATAACAAATTTTACTGCTGGATTTATTAGGAATTTTGTTTGATAATCAATCATATCTTCAGCAACTGTTGGTTTTATTACTTTTTCTATAATATCATTTTCCAACTCTTCAATAGCAATATTTTCTTGATGTTGAGTTGAAATCAATATTGTATCTATTCTTAATGGAAAATCATTTATATATTCTACTGTTACTTGTACTTTTCCATCACTTTTTAGATATGGAATTATTCCTTCTTTTCTTACTTTAGTTAATCTTTGTGCAAGTTTATGAGCCATATCTATTGCATAAGGCATTAAATTTTCTGTTTCTAAACAAGCATATCCAAACATTATTCCTTGATCACCTGCGCCACCAGTATCAACTCCAATAGCTATATCATTGTTTTGTTTTGTGATATTTATATTAATCTTACAGGTTTTATAATCCATATTAAACTCTGCACTATCATAGCCTACACTTTTTAATACTGTTCTAACTATATTTTCTATATCTAAAATAGCATTTGTTGTTATTTGCCCTGCCACACATACTTGTCCATTAGATATAAATGTTTCTACTGCTACTCTTGATTCCTTATCTTGTTCTAAACAAGCATCTAAAATACTATCAGAAATTAAATCGCATACTTTATCAGGATGCCCCTCTGTTACACTTTCTGATGTTAAAAAATATCTTTTATAATTCATTATAATATCTCCTTTCTTTCGCACCACAATCGATTCTGTGGCTTTTAAATCACTAACATGGGTAACTAATCCCATCTAAAACCTTTTATTCTATATTTTTTCACTTCTCTTGTATAAAGTGCAAATACTTTATCCTTACTAAACTTTGTAATATATTTAAAAAAAGATAATAACTCCTGTATTATCTTTTGCTTATATTTTGTCCCTATATCAGAAAATTCTAGATATTCATTATCAACATATATAGATGCAATACCATCTATTATTACGCTATATAAAACTTTTTTCTCGTAAATATTAAATTCATCAAATTCTTTAATTTTAATTTTCGTTTTATAATCAATTAATAGTATTATTAAAGAAGATATACTTCGTATAACTTCTTTATCAACAACATCAAAATCATGTAAATAAACTAAATTATCTGATAACATATTAATTAAAATTGTTTGTGATTCTTTTGACATTTTATCAAAATAATTCTTAATTTTTATATTTTCCATACTCCCTCCTAACTTTTTTGCTAAAAAATAAAGTACAAAATGTACTTTATTTCTTGGTAAGACTCAGTTTATTTAAAATTTTTTGACCTATCCACCACTAACCACCTTGTGACTTTAGATCTTTATTTTTTAGATTTTTTTACTTTTTTTAACGATATTTAATCAAATTTTTCCAAAATATTTTTTTAAAAAAGTCAGTATTTTCAATGCTTTCGTGGTTTATTTACGACATAGCAACGCACAACACTCCACGTGTGATGTATACGGGAACATATCTACTGGTTGTATTTCTTGTATATCATATTTTTCCTCTAGTAGCCCTAAGTCTCTTGCAAGTGTTGCTGGGTTGCAGCTTATGTAGATTATTCTTTTTGGGGTTAGTTCTTTTAGGACTTCTATTGTTTTGTTGTCTAGTCCTTTTCTTGGTGGATCTACAAAAACTACTTCTGGCTTGTTTTCTATTTTGTTTAGTATTTCTGGTAATACTTTTTCAACGTCTCCTGCATAAAATTCTGTATTATCTAGGTTATTCATTTTTGCATTTTCTTTTGCGTCTTCTATTGCTTGCTCTACTATTTCTATTCCATATACTTTTTTGAAATTTTTGGCGGCGAATATGCCTATTGTGCCTATTCCACAGTATAGATCCAGTGCAACTGTATCTTTTTTAGCATTATTTAATTCATTAGATGTGGCAAATTTTATTCCTGTGTTGTATAGTATTTCTGTTTGAATTGGGTTTACTTGGTAAAAAGATAATGGAGATATTTTTAATTTATAGTCTCCTAAAATATCGTATATATGCCCATTTCCATATATTACTTTATTTTTGTCTCCTAGTATTACATTTGTATTTTTGTTATTATAGTTTTCTACAATAGATTTTATATTAGGGTGTTCTTCTATTAAGTACTTAACCAATTCCTGCTCTTTACTTAATTTATTATCATTTACAACTATAGTAACTAAAATTTCACCTGTTCTAACTCCTATTCTAATTATAATGTGTCTTACTGTTCCTTTTAATGTTTTTTCATTATATACTGATATGTTGTTTTGCTTTATAAATTCAAATATGTCATTTGCAATTTTGTTACATTCCTCATTTTGAATATAGCAGTTGTTTACTGGTACTATATCATGGCTTCTTTGTGAGTAGACTCCCATTACTGGTTTGTTGTTTTTATCTAGACCAACCGGGTATTGCAGTTTATTTCTATAGTGCAATGGATTTTCCATTCCAATTACATCGTTTACTTTTACTTCTCTGTCTAGAGCTTTATATAAGCAATTTTCAACCATTGCTTTTTTTATTTTTAATGTATATTCGTATTTAATATGCCTTAAATTACATCCTCCACATTTTAAATATTCATTACAATCAGTTTTAGTTCTATAGGCTGATTCTTCTATTATACTAATAATTTTGCCGTAAGAAAAATTAGATAAAACTTTTAGTATTTTTATTTCAACCTTTTCTCCTTTTATTGCTCCCTGAACAAATACTGGCACTCCATCTATTTTGGCTATTCCTTCTCCTTGATAGCCATTGTCTATAATTTCTACTTTATAAGTTTGATTTTTTTCTAACATTTGATTCACCTACTATTTAAGATTATATGTTAAATGGGAATAAAAATCAAGATAATTTATTTTAAAATTTGTAACACTTTTTTTTAAGCAAGAATACTATATAACATAACGAATGAAAAAAACTTAAGATTTTTTCTTTATCAGGAGGTGAAAGTAGTATGCCAGAAAATAGAGGATGCGGATGTGGCGGTTTCGGATTTGGAAATGATTGCTGCTGGATTATAATTCTTTTAATAATAATCTGCTGCTGTTGCGGAGGTAACAATGGCTGTGGAGGATGCTAATTTTAGTTAGTTAGCTTTTCTCGGGTGGATTAAATATTACTTCCACCCCCAATAATATAAGATATGTATTTTTACATATTTTGTATTAAAAAACTACTCAATTGGGATTCCCTTTTGAGTAGTTTTGCTTTATGCTATTTTTACGCCTAATTTTTTTCCTCCAAGTAAATGAAAGTGTAGATGTTGTACTTCTTGTCCGCCATCTTCTCCACAATTTACTATTACTCTAAAGCCTTTTTCAAGTATGCCTTCTTGCTTTGCGATTTTATTTATAACTCCATATATTTTTCCTACAACGGCTTCATCTTCTTTTTCAAGATTTGCTAAGCTTGTTATATGTTTTTTAGGAATTACCAATATATGAACAGGTGTTACTGGGTGTATATCTCTAAATGCAATTATTTCATCATCCTCATATACTATGCTTGATGGGATTTCTTTATTTATTATTTTACAAAAAATACAATCTTGCATTTTTAATCACTCCTTAAAAATTTATTATTTAAGAATAAACATATTCTATTCTAATATTGCTTTAATTCTACGTACCCCTGCTGATGATGCTTCTTCTTTTTTAATTTTGAAATGGCCTAGTTCACTTGTATTATGTACATGAGGTCCTCCACACAATTCCATTGATACATCTCCAATTTTATAGACTGATACTATATCTCCATATTTATCAACAAACATTGCTTCAGCACCTGCTTTTATTGCATCTTCTTTTTTCATTTCCAATTTTTCAACTGGTATTGCCATTTTTATGTATTCATTAACTAAGTCTTCTGTTTTCTGCTTTTCTTCGTCTGTCATTTTACTGTTATGTGAAAAGTCAAATCTCATTCTTTCAGCTGTTATATTGCTTCCTTTTTGGTGTACATGGGGTCCTAAAACTTTTTTTAGAGCTGCATTTAAAAGGTGTGTTGCTGTATGATATTTTGTTTCCATTTCTCCAGTTGAAGCTAAGCCTCCTTTGAATTTTTGTGTAGCTCCTTCTCTTGATTTTTCTTGATGTTCTGCGAATTTTTGTTTAAATCCTTCTGTATCAACAGTTAGTCCATTTTCTTTAGCAAGTTCTTCTGTAAGTTCAATAGGGAAACCATAAGTATCATATAATCTAAAAGCTATGTCTTTATTTATTTTTGTTCCTTCTATGTTTCTTGTTTCTTTTTCAAACTCTTTTAAGCCTTTTTCTAATGTTCTATTGAATTTTATTTTTTCATCTTTTAGAACTTGTAAAATTACATCTTTGTTTCTTTCAAGTTCTGAATAATATTTTGAATATTTTTCAATTATCATTTCGGCTAACTCTTGTTCCCAGTTGCTGTTTATATCAATGTTTAATTTTTTAGCATATCTAATTATTCTTCTTATTAGTCTTCTTAAAATATAGCCTTGGTCTGTGTTTGATGGCTTAATTCCTGCGTCATCGCCTGCTATCATTACAACTGCTCTTATATGGTCTGCAATTATTCTCATTGCTTTTGTGTTGTTTGAATCATCATAAGATAAACCTGAAATACTTTCAATTTTTGATATTACATCTTTCCATACAGAAGATTTATAGTTATCTGTATAGCCTTCTAATATTGCAGTTACTCTTTCTACTCCAAGACCTGTATCTACGTTTTTATTTTTAAGTGGAGTAAATGTTCCGTTTGCGTCATGGTTATATTGCATAAATACATTATTCCATATTTCTACCCAGTTTTCATTATCTGGATCAAATTTTTCAGGAATAGATTCATTACTTCTCCAGTAAAAAATTTCTGTATCTGGTCCACAAGGTCCTGTAAGTTCCATGTTTGGCCACCAGTTATTATCTTCTCCTAAAAATGCAATTTTTTCCTCTTTAATTCCATTCTTTTTCCAAATCTCGGCAGATTCGCTATCTGCTGGAACAATGTCATTTCCTTTAAAAACTGTTACAGCTAAACGCTCTACTGGTATTTTTAAGTATTTAGTTAAAAACTCAAAACTCCATGTAATTGCTTCTTGTTTAAAATAATCTCCTAGAGACCAGTTACCAAGCATTTCAAAAAATGTATGGTGTGTTGTATCGCCTATTGAATCCAAATCGTTTGTTCTAAAGCACTTTTGAACATCAGCTAAACGTGTTCCCTCTGGATGTGGTTCACCTTTTAAATATGGTACTAAAGGTTGCATTCCGGCAGTATTAAACAAACAAGTTGGATCATTTTCTGGTATTATTGGTGCACTTGGTATAATTTTATGTCCTTTACTTTCAAAAAAATGTAAGTATGTATCTTTCAAATTTATTGTTTCCATTTTATTCCTCCTAAACAATACTATTATACACGTAAATTGGTGCAGTTTCAAGGTTTTTAAATAAATTTAATTGGAATTATTCTAGCTCAAATGCACCTGTGTATAATTGATAATATTTTCCTTTTTGTTTTATTAGTTCGTTATGGTCCCCTCTTTCTATTATTCTTCCATGCTCTAATACCATTATTGCCTTTGAGTTTCTTACTGTTGATAACCTATGTGCTATTACAAATACTGTTCTTCCTTGCATTAATTTATCCATGCCTTCTTGAACTATTTTTTCTGTTCTTGTATCTATTGAACTTGTTGCCTCATCTAGTATCATTACAGGTGGATCATTTATTGCTGCTCGTGCTATTGATAGAAGTTGTCTTTGGCCTTGTGATAGGTTTGCTCCATTTGCTGTAAGCATTGTATCATACCCTTGTGGTAGTCTTCTTATGAAGTCGTCTGCATTAGCTAGTTTTGCTGCTTCTATAACCTCCTCATCTGTTGCATTTGCTTTTCCATATTTAATATTCTCTTTTATTGTTCCTGTAAATAAGTTTGTATCTTGTAATACCATTCCTAGTGATTTTCTTAAGTCTGTCTTTTTTATTTTCTTTATGTTTATTCCATCATATCTAATCTTTCCATCATCAATATCATAGAATCTATTAATTAGGTTTGTAATTGTAGTTTTTCCGGCTCCTGTTGCTCCAACAAATGCTATTTTTTGACCTGGTTTTGCATATAGTGATACATCATGTAATACTAGTTTTCCTGGTTCATATCCAAAGTTTACGTTTTCTAATTCTATATGGCCTTTTAATTCTTGATATGTTATGCTTCCATCATGATGTGGGTGTTTCCATGCCCACATTCCTGTACGTTCTTCTGTTTCTACAATGTTTCCATCTATCTTCTTTGCATTTACAAGTGTTACATATCCTTCATCTTGTTCTGGTTCTGTATCTATTAATTCAAATATTCTTCCTGCACCTGCTAATGCCATAACTACTGAGTTTAGTTGATTTGACATTTGCATTATTGGTTGATTAAAGCTTTGTGTTAATTGTAAAAATGTTGCTATTGATCCTACTGTTAATGCTCCATTTCCTTTAATTGCAATAGCTCCACCAATTATGGCAACTAAAACATATTCAAGGTTTCCTAAATTATTTAGTAGTGGCATTAATATATTGGCAAATTTATTTGCTGTTGTCATATTTTCGCATAATTCATCATTTATTTGATCAAATTTTTCTTTTGCCTCTTTTTCATAAGTAAATACTTTGATTACTTTTTGCCCGTTTATCATTTCTTCAATATATCCATTTACTTTTCCCAATGTTTCTTGCTGTTTTACAAAGTATTTACCACTTTTTGACGCTACTTTTCCTGTGATGTTTAGCATTAAGAAAATGAATACTATTATAAAAATTGTAAGTGGTATGCTTGTTATAATCATGGCAATAAATACTGCAATTACAGATGTCATTGAGGCTATGAATTGTGGCAAACTCTGTGCTATCATTTGAGATAAAGTGTCTACATCGTTTGTATAATAACTCATTATTTCTCCATGTGTATGAGTATCAAAATACTTGATTGGAAATGTTTGCATTTTATTAAACATCTCATCTCTTATTTCTTTTAAAACACCTTGTGAAATTTTTGCCATTATTCTTGTATATATAAAAGTTGATATTACACCTACTAAGTAAATTACTCCCATTGTAATTATTGCTTTTAAAAGGCCTGTAAACACTGCATTTGGTGTTTGCAATAATGGTAAAATATAATCATCTATTAATGTTCCTAAGAAAACAGAACCTGCAACGCCTGCTACTGAGCTAAGTATAATACATATAAATACTACAATTAAATGTTTCGTGTAGCTTTTGGTTATGTATTTTAATAATCTTTTAGCTGTTTGCTTTTTGTTTTTTACTATGTTTGGATTTAACCCAGCTCCTGGTCTCCTATTAGCTGTTTTCATCATTATCGCCTCCCTTTACTTGTGATTCATATACTTCTTTATATATTTCATTTGTTTTTAATAGTTCTTTATGAGTTCCTACTGCATTTAATGTTCCATTATCAAGAACTATTATTTTATCTGCATCTTGTACTGATGCTATTCTTTGTGCAATTATTATCTTTGTTGTGTTTGGTATTTCTTCTTTAAAAGCTTTTCTAATCAAGCTATCTGTTTTAGTATCTACTGCACTTGTTGAATCATCTAGTATTAATATTTTTGGTTTTTTAAGTAAGGCTCTTGCTATGCATAAACGTTGTCTTTGACCTCCTGATACATTTGTTCCTCCTTGCTCTATATGTGTATCATACTTGTCTGGGAATTCATTTATAAATCCATCTGCTTGTGCTAATTGGCAAGCTTTAATAATTTCATCATCTGTTGCATTTTTATTTCCCCACTTTAAGTTTTCTTTTATGCTTCCTGAAAATAGTACGTTTTTTTGAAGAACGACTGCAACATCGTTTCTTAAAGATTCAATATCATATTCTTTTACGTTTCTTCCTCCTACTTTAACTTTTCCCTCAGTTGCATCATAAAGTCTTGGAATTAAACTTATTAATGTTGATTTTCCTGAGCCTATTCCTCCAATTATTCCAACAGTTTCTCCTGATTTAATATCTAAGTTTATGTTTTTTAAACATTCTTTTTTCTTATTTCCTACATAACTAAAAGATACATTCTCAAATTTTATTCCTCCGTCTTTTATTTCTTTTATTGGTTTCTTTGGATTTTTCAAATCTGGTTCTTCAATTAATATCTCATATATTCTTTCTGCTGAATTTCTTGCCATTGTGCTCATTACAAGTAGCATTGCAAGCATCATTAAGCTTGTTAAAAGACGTATTCCATAGGTAATCAAGCTTGTAAGCTGACCTACTTCTAATTCCGTCATATTTGTGTTTACTATAATTTTTGCACCAAACCAAGATATTAGGATTATTGCTAAGTATACAGCAAATTGCATAACTGGGTTTGTTAAAGACATTAGTTTTTGTGCTTTGCTAAAATCTTTATATATATCATTTGATATTTTCCCAAATTTTTTCTTTTCGCTTTCTTCTAGTAAGTAAGATTTAACAACCCTAATTCCGCTTGTATTTTCTTCTACAACGTTGTTTAATACATCATATTTTTTAAAAACTCTCTCAAATACTGGATGTGCTTTACTGATTATAAAGTATAGAGTAAAGCCTATTACTGGAATTAATCCCAAGAATATTAAAGATAATTTTGTGTTTATTGAAAACGACATAACTAGTGAGAATATTAACATTAATGGTGTTCTTACAACTATTCTTGTAATCATTTGGAATGCCATTTGCACGTTAGATACATCTGTTGTAAGCCTTGTTACTATGCTTGATGTGCTGAATTTATCTATATTGTTAAAAGAAAATTCTTGTATTTTATAGTACAAATCTTTTCTTAAATTTTTAGCAAATCCTGCTGAAGCTTTTGAAGCAGTAATTCCTGATAGCACACCAAATGCTAGTGATAATAGTGATGCTAAAATTAGAATTATTCCAAGTTTTAATATTTCACTCATTTGCCCTGCGTATATTCCTTTATCTATTAAATCAGCCATAAGTAGTGGAATAACAACTTCCATGATTACCTCTAAAGTTACAAGTAGTGGGGTAATTATTGCAGGTTTCTTATATTCTCGTACTGATTTTCCTATAGTTTTAAGCATTTCAATCATATTTTTTCTTCCTTTCTCAACATTGGTATGTAACATTTTAGCTGTTTTTTCTTAAAAAATTCCTAAATCTCATCTTTGTATTATACTTTCAAATAAAATTTTAGTCAATATATTATGTTAAAGTTTTTCATTTGATTTTTTTATGTAAATATAATATAATATTATTGTAGCATTTATTTGTTACGCCTTTGAATAATTTTTGTAATCATTCGGAGGCGTAAACCTCCGAAGAATTTTAAGGAGGACACGTCATGAAGTCTTTTTTGGGGCCTACCCTGCTGTTTGCAATAGTATTTTCAATATTTGCTATTGCACTCACGTTCACATCCCTTAGCACGGATTGGATAATTACTATGATTCGATGGTTGCTTCTTTGCACTACTTCTTTTGCTTTAGGGCTTGTGTTTGGGTACATTCAAAGAAAGTAAACTTCAAAAAGAGGAAGCTTTTACGAGTTTCCTCTTTTTCTTTTTTTATATGGTGACTTTGTATTTATTATATTTTTCGCACAAATTAATAGTTGATTTATTGTCAATTTCATTCCTAGGTATTAAAAACATATTTTTTAGCTGATCTACAATAAATATCTTATCAATATTAGTTTCCACAACAGTTTTATAGGTTGAACCTCTAGTTCCTCCACAGCTTTTTAATGCAACCTGATAATTTCCATATTTTGTAACACATCCTGTTGATTTAACTTGTATTTTTTCCATTATATTATTTTTATCAACTATTAAATCATAATCCTGCGTATCGTTTAACGGAATAGAAACAACATACCCGTTTGTACTAAAATATGCAATCGCAATTCCTAATGCTGAATTGCCTTTTTCTTTGTTTGTATTAAAAACCATAAGTCCTCCTTTATAGAACTTCTGTTTGTGTCTTAGATTAAAATAAAATGTAACTTTTCCAAGTTACATTTGGTGGACAGGGATGGATTCGAACCATCGTACTCGTATGAGAACAGATTTCTTACTATTATAGCTTTCGCTACCACTTACCATAAAGGAAAATGTTTCTAGTCTGGACTTTCTCTTCATCTTTTAATAAGATGCCAGGTGTAAAGTCTCTACACTCAAGATTTAACTCTTTAGCTCGGGATTATCATCAGCATGTCTGTTAAGACTTCCCCGACTTAGCCTGATTTTCACTATGTAATTTCTTACATAGGCTGCAAATTTTATCTTAATTTGATTAAGCTTACAGTCTGCCGCCTTTAGCCACTCGGCCACCTATCCATATATTTAGTTTTCATAAAAATGGTGCTCCCTCAAGGATTCGAACCTTGGACCCACCGGTTATGAGCCGGTTGCTCTGACCAACTGAGCTAAGGGAGCATTTCCTGAACGCGAGATTAATTATAAGATATTTTTTGACTATTGTCAATACTTTTTTACAAAAAAACTTAAATTAATTTCGTATTGGCAGGGGTAGAAGGATTCGAACCCTCACAAGCGGTTTTGGAGACCGATGTGCTACCATTGACACTATACCCCTATTTGAAATACCTCTCTATATTACCATAAATTTGTAATATATGCAAGAGGTATTTCTAATTTTTTTAAATTTTATACATTTGGTCCAACTGCAAATTCACCTGTGCCTGCATTTGTATAGAATACGTTATTTACAATATCATATAATCCAGGTTTGTTATCAGATTTTCTATAGCATGGTACAAGGTCTCTAATTAGTAAATCATTGTCATATATTTTACAATAATACATTCTTCCGTTAAGGTAATTAGCTAATCCTGTTCCTCCTACTGTACTAGCCATCAATGTCATGTTATATGAGGCTGAAAAGCTTGCGTATGTTGCTGTATTATATACTTTATTATTAATAGTTAATATGTTTTTATTTGAAGAAATTTCATATTCCGTATTTGCTGATGTTTTAAGCGAAGTGGCCGTTTGTGATGAATTGTAGTCATGTCTAAATGCAGTTCCAACAATAAATAGTGAATATGTATTTGATCTAACTGATTCGTCTCTTGAACAGTAAATGCCTTGACTTGCTGATGTTTCATTAAACATAACCTTTGTTCTTACAGAAGTATTATAATTTGCTTTATATCCTGTATTGATGTACTGTGTTCCTGTAGATTCCAAATATGAAACTTGTTGATAGTCTGTTGGTAGAGGTTCTGTTAGCGTTACGTAAAGTGTGGCTCTGGTACCGAATGTAGTTGCTGCTGCTGAGAGTCGGATAGTTGCTGAGGCGGTAGCTAGCTGAATAACTGATGTCGAAATAGGCACCTCTGTGAACACGATCAGTGGTAGAGTACGCCTCTGTTGTCCATTCACTTAAGTTTCCACATAAGTCATAAATGTTTTTATAACAATCTGTTGGTACATTTCCTGTTTTTACTGCTGAATAATCTCTTTTTGGAGTTGTTTCTGATGCACAATTTGCATATTTCACTATTTGGTCATATGCTACTCCAAATATCATGGTACTTTGTATACTTGTATTTTCTTCAGTTGCTAGTCCTTTTTTATTTGCATAGTTCTGTTGCTGCTTATACATTCTATACCAGTTTCTTTTATTTATTCCATCACTTGTTCCTTTTCCTGCCACTATACTTACTGCTGTATCATCATTTGAACTATCTATTCCACTTGTTTCATATCTTCCTACCCAGAAGCCTCCACTTTGTATTACTTTTTTTACTGCACTATTATATTCTTCTTGTAATGTCGCTAAAGTTAATCCTATACTGTTATCAGTGCTACTTCCATCATAGCTGGTGCCTGTTCCTGTACTATTTCCAGTTACTATTGCTGGCTCTCTTAAGCCACTGTTAGCATTATAAGTTTGGGTTGTTAAACTACTATTAAAATTTTCTCCTGTGCTTGTTGCATATAATCTTCCTGCCATCTTCTTTGATTTTGTTGCATCTGCTGTTTTATGTGTTTGGCATATTACTTCATTTCCTTCTATTTTAAAATTACACATTGTACGTGCGGTTTTTGCTTGGCACATAAACATGTTATTTGCATTTGATACTGGTATCCATACAAATTGGTCATATTGTTCTTTCACATCATATATTCCATTGCTATCTGTATCTGCCTTCCAATTACCCACTGTTGTGTCTTCTGGTACTAAATATATTACTAATCCCTTTGAAATAGTCTGTTCACCATCTATTCCTGATATTGTAAATCCTTTTGGGATTATTGCTGTGTCTCCGTTATTGTCTATATACTCTGTATTTTCAGTTACTCTTTTTCCTGCCATTTTTGGTAATGAATAATACAGAACATATTTTGAACTTCTTGTTGCCTTTCCAATTTTAACATTTGTAACTAGGAATTTTTGGTTGCTTGTTGTTGTTACACCAAATGTGCATTTATCTATTTTTTCTGCTATTTTTACATTATCATTTAAGTACACTGTTTTATCTTTCTGAACATATGTATATGTATTGCCATTTGTAAACACAACTTTAGTTGATGTTGTTTCGCTTTCATTTATTTGGTTGTCTGTATTTTTTGTTTCTTTTAACATTTGATAATTTAATTTATCAAATTCTGTATCATAAGTTTCTTCATTAAGTTCTTTCATATTGCCTTTAAAATATGTAGTTAATATTCCGTACTAGGCTTAATACTATTAACACTAGAATTATGTATACAGTTAAACTGATTAGTGTTACTCCTTTATTACCTTTAAAATTTTTCATAATTCCTCCTTAGTTTCATTTTTTTCCTTTAATCTTTGATAAAATAATATCATTATAGAAAAAAAAAGTCAACTATTTTTACTTTTTTTCCAAAAAGTGTTGACAAATTAAAAAAAATTATTTAAAATAGTTAATGTGCTTATAAATAACACATATAGTTGGTGGATGTAGCTCAGTTGGTTAGAGCGCTGGTTTGTGGCACCAGAGGCCGTGGGTTCGAGTCCCATCTTCCACCCCACTAATAGCAATTTCTTTTGCTAATGAATATTTAACATTGAATAGTACATAATGTTATTGTTCCAATTTAATATTGGGGTGTAGCCAAGTGGTAAGGCACCAGACTTTGACTCTGGCATTTCGGCGGTTCGAGTCCTCCCACCCCAGCCAGAAAAAAGCGAAATTCTTTTATCGCTTTTTCATTTTATATTTTCATTTTTTTGTCTGAAAATATTTAATCCCAAAAATCTTAAATTTAACTATTACTATAATAATTTAGTATATCTATATTTTTAATTTGACAATACGTAACGTATTTGTTATAATTAGGAAAGGAGATAATTTCATGAATGTGTATATTATATAAAAGAGGTGTATTTTATGAAGAACAAATTATTTTTAACATATCCCGCAATTTTTACATTTGAAGATAATCAATATTGGGTTGAATTCATTGATTTAAAAGGATGTTTTAGTAGTGGGAAAACCTTACAGGAAGCTATGGAAAATTCAAAAGAAGCAATGGGCTTATTTTTAGAAGATTTAACTGATTTTCCAGAATGTACTACTGATATTAAAAAGATAAATCTTGATGATAATCAAATAGTTTCTTTTGTTTCAATAGATTTAGAAGAACATAGAAAAAAATATGAAAACAAATCTGTAAAAAAGACATTGTCTATACCAGCTTGGTTAAATACTTTAGCTGAGAAAGAACATGTAAATTTTTCAAAACTGTTGCAAACAGCATTAATAGAGAAGTTAAATATTAATAAGAATATTATAAAAAAGTAAAGAAAAAATGCTTACTGCATTTTCTCTTTCATTTTCATTAATGTGTTTAGTGCATCTATTGGTGTTATTTCGTTTAGGTTTATTTTGTCTATTTCGTGTGCTATTTCTGCTAATTTGTAGTTGTAAAAGTCTAGTTGTCCTTCTGGTTGTTTTTTGTTTTCTTGTTTCTTTTGTCCTGTTAGCATGCTTTTACGTTCTAAGCTTCTTAATATTTCATTTGATCTTTTTACAACTGTTTGTGGTACTCCTGCAAGTTTTGCAACATGGATTCCATAGCTCTCATCTGTTCCACCTTTTACTATCTTTCTTAAGAATATTATGTCTTCGCCTTTTTCTTTAACTGCTATAGAATAATTTTTTACCCCTTCTAATTTGCTTTCTAGTTCTGTAAGTTCATGGTAGTGTGTTGCAAATAGTGTTTTTGCTCCGCATTTTTCTTTGTTTGTAATGTGCTCTACTACTGCCCAGGCTATTGATAGTCCATCATAAGTTGATGTTCCTCTTCCTATCTCGTCTAATATTATAAGACTGTTTGATGTTGCTTCTTTTAGTATTGTTGCTACTTCCATCATTTCTACCATAAATGTACTTTGCCCCATGCTTAGGTCGTCTGATGCTCCTACCCTTGTAAATATTTTATCTACTACTCCTATTCTTGCATAAGATGCGGGTACAAAGCTTCCTATTTGTGCCATTAGCGTTATTAAGGCTACTTGTCTCATGTATGTAGATTTTCCTGCCATATTTGGTCCTGTAATTATTGAAAGCCTATCTGTTTCTTTATTTAAGTATGTGTCATTTGATACAAATGAACCTAATGGTATCATTTTTTCTATTACAGGATGGCGTCCCTCTTTTATGTCTATTTCTCCACTATTATCTACAGTTGGACGCACATAGTTCATATCTTCTGCAACATTGCTTAGTGTTGAAAGTACATCTAATGTAGCTATTATGTTTGCTGTTGTTTGTAGTCTTTTAATGTTTTGAGATAAATGATTTCTTAATCCTATGAACAATTCGTATTCAAGGTTAATTAATTTTTCTTCTGCTCCTAAAATCTTGCTTTCTAGTTCATTTAGCTCTTCTGTTATATATCTTTCTCCGTTTGTTAGTGTTTGTTTTCTTATATATCTATCTGGTACAAGCCCTAAGTTTGATTTTGTAACTTCTATATAATAACCAAATACTTTATTAAAGCCCACCTTTAAATTTTTTATTCCTGTTGTTTCTTTTTCTCTTTGCTCTAATTCCAATAGCCAAGTTTTTCCTTCTGTGGATGCTTTTTTATACTCATCTACTTCTTGGTTAAAACCTGTTTTTATTATTCCGCCTTCTTTTACTGATATTGGTGGATCATCAATAATTGCACTATCTATTAATTTTGCCAAGTCTTCGCAAGCATCTAGGTTTTCTTCTAGTTTACGAATTAATGCCGATTTGTTTTCTTTTAATAGTTCCTTTATTGCTGGAATTTGCATTAGTGATGTTTTTAATGAATTCATTTCTCTTCCATTGCTATTTCCATAAGCTATTTTTCCTACTAATCTCTCAATATCATATACTTTTTTTAGTATTTGTATTAATTCTCCTCTTAGTATTGTATCGTCTTTTAATTCTTGTACCGCTTCCAACCTATTATTTATTTCCTGAACATCTAACAATGGTTCGCCTATCCATTTTCTAATCATTCTTCCACCCATAGAAGTTGCAGTTTTATCTAATACCCATAATAGAGTACCTTTTTTACTTTTATCGTGTTGTCTTTCTAATAATTCTAGGTTTCTTCTTGCTGTTACGTCTAATGACATATATTTTTGTAAATTATACATTTTTATATGATTTATGTGTTCTAGCTTTATTTTTTGAGTTTGTTGCAAGTATGATAATAAGGCATTTATTGAAACTGTTTCAAGTTCAAAATCATTTAAGTTTTCTATTGTTTTATTCTCATCTTCTATATTGTAGTTTTGTAATAAGAATTCTTTATTATCTACAAAGTTTTTGTCATCAAAATTATTTATATATAAATTGAATCTTTTTCTTATCTCATTTATTTCTTCTGTTGAATTATACAAAAAGCTATTTACTATTAATTCCGCTGGATTGTACTTTGCAATTTCATCCAATAGTGTTGCAAAATTATTATTTTCAACTATTTTTGTTGAATAAAATGAACCTGTTGATACATCACAAATAGCTAGTCCAAAATAGATTCCTTTTTTGAATACTGACATTATATAGTTGTTTTTCTTCTCATCAAGCATATTGCTTTCTATTACTGTACCTGGTGTTATTATTCTTATAACATCTCTTTTTACCATCCCTTTGGTTAATTTTGGATCTTCTAGCTGTTCACATATAGCTACTTTGTATCCTTTTTCTATTAATTTTGAAACATAATTGTCTACTGCATGGAATGGTATTCCGCACATTGGAGCTCTTTCAGCTTGTCCACATTCTTTTCCTGTAAGTGTTATTTCTAGCTCTCTTGATGCAAGTATTGCATCATCAAAAAACATTTCGTAAAAGTCACCTAATCTAAAGAAAAGTATTGCATCTTTGTATTGTTCCTTTATGTTTAGATATTGTTGCATCATAGGTGAAAATTCTGCCATAACTTTATTCCTCTTTTCCTTTAATTTGGTTCATATTATATCATAAATTAGTTTTCATAACAACAATTTCTTAGCGTAAAGTTAAAATTACGCTAGAGGTAATGCCTTTATATTGTTCTATTTAAGTTTCCATTTGTATAGTCTTGTCCTTCAAGTCTTTTACCTTCTTTATGTATTTTTATTATGTTGTTTATTTCTTCTATTGTTTCATCTAAAATATCCATTCTTATTGAGTTTACGTTTAGGCCCTTCCATTCTATTGATGTTATTTTTGAATTATATATTAAATTATTGCAATTTATTCTGTCTGTATATATTGGGAATTCAAATCCCATTCTGTCTTTTAATTTGTATGTTCCTTGTCTGCAGGTTCCTGGGCAATTTTTATATGTTCCAATGCTGCAATATTCTGTTGTCATAAGAAGTGTTCTTCCATATACTATAATTTCTTTTTCAATTTCTTGATTTAAACATGATATTGTTTCTTTTTCAAATTCAGGTGAAGTTGTATATTTTATAATTCCAAAATCTTTTAGTTCGTTTATTGAATAATTATTTGCAATATTTAGTGTGTAATTAGCAATTTTAGGTAATTTTTTAAACTCCTCTATTTGTGATAGATTTGATATAACTACTCCTTGAATATTGTATTTATTTATTATTTCTTGTACATTTATTTTTTCATAATTTCCTTTGCTTATTGCTGGCATAAGTAAATATGTGTTAAATCTGTTTGTTATTATTTGTATTTGATTTTCTAATTGTTTATTTACAAAAAATCTTAGTGGTATATAAATATTGTCAACATCTTGTAGCTGTTCATATTCAAGCTCTGAGCTCATATTGTTTAAGCAAAGTGTTGTTTTAACATTTTGTGTAGTCTGTTGTTTTGCATTAGTATGATATTTTTCTGATTTAATAGACTCACGTTCAAATGATTGTTTTATTTTGTTTTCTAGTTCTTCTATTGCTTCTCTTCTTAATTCATTTATTCCTTTTATTGATGTTTGAAGCATTTTGTCTAGTTTTATTTCAAGATTTGCAATTTTAAATACAGTATTTCCAAGTTTTGATACTTGTTCTATTATTCTTTCTTCTGTTAATCCTACTTTTAAGGCTTCTTCTGGGATTGTTCCTTGTTTTTTTACTGTTATTTTAGTTTCAGTATCTTCTATTGATAGGGTAATTGGCTCATTTTTGACTATTACAATTTCACAATTAAGTTCTCTTTTTATATTTTCTTTAGTTGATATTTGTTTAATATCTTTATTTAGATTAATTGAAACTGTTTTATATACTTTATCCCCATTATTGATTTTTCCATATATTCTACCTATTGTTACTATTTGTCCAGTCTTGCCTTCTTTTATATTATTATTTCCTATCATTAGCTCTGATATTTTGCATGTTCCGTCTTTTATGCTTATGCTATCTCCTAAGCTTAATTCTTTTGTAAGTTTTACTTTTGCATAGCCTTTATTAGGGTTATAGTGTTCCACTGTTCCTATGTGTATTCCTATATGATTTGGTCTATATTTATACATCATTTCCTTGCCTAATTTTCCTTTTAAATACCCTGTACTAAACCCTCCACGGTTAAATATTTGCATTAGTTTTTCTCTATCTTCTTGGTCTACTATGTATGGTTTACTGCTATTTGCTAAGTCTATGTATTTTCTATATATTGATGTAACAAGTCCTACATATTCAGGTGATTTCATTCTTCCTTCTATTTTAAATGATTTTACTCCAGCAGATATTAGCTCTGGTAGAATATCTAGTGTGCATACATCTTTTGAACTTAGTAAATATCCTTTATCTACAACTTCACTATCCTTTAAAAGACTATAAGGTAGTCTACAAGTTCCTGCACATTTTCCTCTATTTCCACTTCTGCCACCAATTAGGCTGCTCATCAAGCATTGTCCTGAATAGCTTATGCAAAGTGCACCATGAATAAATACTTCAATTTCTAAGTCTGTATTATTGCATATTTGTTTTATCTCTTCTATTGATAATTCTCTTGCAAGGACGCATCTTTTAAATCCTAATCTTTGAATTTCTTGAGCTCCTTTTAAATTATATATAGTCATCTGTGTACTACTATGTACATCTAGTTTGGGAAATTTTTTTATAATTTCTCGAGCTAGTCCTAAATCTTGTACTATTATTGCATCTATTCCACATTTATAGGCATATTCTACTAATTCCATTGCTTTTTGAAATTCATCATTTTTTATTAGAATATTTAATGTTAAATTTGTTTTTACATTTCTAAGTTTTGCGTATTCTATTGCGTTTTTTAGTTCTTCCCTATCAAAATTTTTGCTGTTCATTCTAGCATTAAACTCATTCGCACCAAAATATACTGCATTTGCACCATTTTGCACAGCAGCTACCAATGAATCCCATTCTCCTACTGGAGATAATAACTCAACATTATTCATATTTTAAATTCTCCTTTATTTTGCATAAATATTATATCATATATGAAAAGCAAAATAAAATGCTTTCATTTAGAAAGCATTTTTAAGTATTGGTGACCCGTACGAGAATCGAACTCATGATTCCACCTTGAGAGGGTGGCGTCTTAACCGCTTGACCAACGGGCCATGTTTTAATTCTAGCCTAAACTAGAATTAATTTCTATGGTTTTTGCTAATATTTCTTTTAGTCTTTTTTCTTGCTGTGTTAAATATAAATATCCGGATTAGCCCTTCAAATGCTGTTGAATACATATAGTCTGCTGGATCTGCATTTTTAGGTAAATGATGATTTTGTGTGTTTCTTCCTCTTCTAACAGTTTCTTGTTCTTCTTCTGTTAAGTATTCTTTGAGTTTTTCCAGTATTTTTGCTTGTGCACTTGCTCTTACAAATTTTGTTGCTTCTCTATGAAGTTTATTGGGCTTTAAATTTGTTGTTTCAACAAGATGCTGTCTTATATATAACTCATATACTGCATCTCCAACATATGCCCATGTAAGTGGAGACATTGTATTTATTTTTACTATATTATTCATTTATTTTCTCCAATGTAATTTTGGCTATTTTTCCATTTCTAAAGTCATTTAATATAATTGCTGATACCTTCTCATAGTCTATTTCTCCACCTGAAATTATTGCTCCTCTTTTTCTTGCTATGATATTCATTAATTCAAGTGTTTCATCATCTTCTGGTATTATACTATTAAAATCGTCATCTGTCAATTTATATCTTGCAAAAAGTTCATTTTTATTGTTATTTTTTAAATATTTTATTAAATTATAGGCTATTTCTTCTTTATTTATTAGTTCATCTTTTATTGAACCAGTGTATGCAAGTTTTAGTGCAATATCGTGGTTTTCAAATTTTGGCCATAAAACACCTGGTGTATCTAATAGTTCTATATTACTTGAAATTCTAAGCCATTGTTTTTGTTTAGTAACACCTGGTTTATTTCCTACCTCTGCTGATTTTTTATTTATCATTCTGTTAATAAATGATGATTTTCCTACATTTGGAATTCCACATATCATTATTCTAATGTTTTTGTTTGTTCTTCCTTTATTGGCTGCTTTTTCCATATCTTCTTGCATTAAATTTTGAACTGCTCTTAAGGTTTCTTTTGTGCCTTTTCCCAAGTTTGAATCAGTTGGAATTGCAGTTATTCCTTGTGTTTTGAAATATTCTATCCATCTTTTAGTTTCTTTTTCGTCTGCTAAGTCACTTTTATTTAAAACAATTATTTTCTTTTTATTAGCTGTAATCTGCCTTATATCTGGGTTTTGGCTTGCGATTGGTATACGTGCATCTAATATTTCTATAACTACGTCTATTAACTTTAAATCTTGTATTATTTGCTTTTTTGTTTTAAGCATATGGCCTGGGTACCAGTTAAGGTTGATTTTGTGATAACTATTTTGATCTTTTTCTTTATTCATCTATGTTCACTCCTTTACTTGAATTTTACGTTTATTTCTCCATTTTGAAATATAATTATGCTATCTATATTTTCTATAATAGATATAAACCTAATATTTAAAGCTGGAAAAATATTTTCAAAATACATATCTGCTTCTATATGACTTCTTGCAAATCTAGATAAGTCTTTCACAATTATACAATTAATCTTTTCATTTTTCATATCTCGTAATAATTTTTCAAATCCTGGTCTGTTGAAATTAGTACCACTATATCCATCATCAATATAGTATTCTATTAATTCTAAATCTTCTTTACCATTAATATATTGTTCAATTAATTCTCTTTGATTAACTATACTATTTGATTCCATATTTTCATTATCTTCTTTTGATAATCTTAAATATCCTGCTACATTCCAATTTGATATTTTAATCACTCCTTTTTAACTCATATTTTTCATAAATCCTTCAAGTTCTTTAATTCTAACTGCTTTAACTACAACTCCTAAATTATTTGGTATTTGAATAATAGCTCTTGGATTAGTTGGAATATTTTCAAACACAACACTTCCTGTACTAGTATGTTGTGGTCCACCATATAATAAGCCTAATAGTTTACATCTAGAGCCAAAAAAAGTAGTATTGCCTTGTGTATATGAAGATTCATTACAAAAGAAAATTGGCGATCCACTAGATCCTGGAAAACAAGCCATATCAATTAAAAATTCTTTTTTCCCATTATAATCAAATTTTAAGTGTGTAGAAGTTATGCCTTTTCGAATTATTGGTTTATTATTATAAGAATCCTCAAGTCCGTTAGGATATCCAATCATAATAATATCTTCCATTGCAGAACAATCTTTAACTTCATCTTCGTTTATTATTAAATTTGTTCCAAGCTTTCTACGATACAACCTGACTTTATATTCCTGACTATAACTATCTAGCGAAGCTATGGGTATTGCGCACAAGTCCACATCATTGTCAGGATGATTAATTATTTTAAATTCATCAAGAGTTATCGTAAATTTTTGTTGAT
>ERZ773235.580-NODE-580-length-46785-cov-57.018147_pt1 | contig 46785 bp, 37 predicted proteins | sample MGYA00580522_ERZ773235 | MGnify/ENA primary metagenome ERZ773235 (study PRJEB29015, sample SAMEA2737797) | human gut metagenome | biome: human gut; feature: human-associated habitat; material: faeces | place: China | collected 2012 ...
CGTGCGAGCGCCACCGAAAAAATTGCGGAATGAAGGGCAATCCTTCGTCATGCCTACGGCGAAGTAAGCTGCGCTGCCGGGAATAAGACAATCCTCAGTCCGCTTCGCGGACAGCTCCTTTCAGAAAGGAGCCTTTTGGGCTGCTGCGCTCCCAAGCCGCTTCTTCCGAAAAAGCACGCGCCGTGCTATAATAGCGGCATGAATGATCTGATCCGCGAAAAACTCAAGCTTTTGCCCGATGCGCCCGGCGTATACCGCATGTATAACGCTGCGGGCGAGATTATCTATGTGGGCAAGGCCGTAAACTTGAAAAACCGCGTGCGCTCCTATTTCCGCACAGAAAAAAACCGCCCGCCAAAGGTGGCGGCCATGGTTTCACACATCGCGGATTTTGAGTACATTCTTTGCCAAAACGAAATGGAAGCGCTCACGCTGGAAGCGAGCCTCACAAAAACGCTTCAGCCGCGCTATAACATCCTGCTGAAGGACGATAAGCATTTTCCTTATGTGCGGTTGGACGAAAAAAAGGATTTCCCACGTTTTGAGGTTGTGCGCCGGGTAAAAAATGACGGAGCGCGCTATTTTGGGCCGTATCTTTCCGGAATTGCGCTTCGGGATTGCCTGAACCTGATCCGCGATTCTTTTCCCGTGCGCCATTGCCGGAAAGATATTGCCCGCGCCATCGCGCGTGGCGAGCGTCCCTGCCTGATGTATCATCTCAACAAATGCTGCGCACCCTGCTCAGGCAAGGTTTCGCGCGAGGAATACCATGCGCTGCTTGAGAATGTTTGCAGCTTTCTTGAAGGCAGGAACCAGCCGGTGATCGACATGCTTACCGGGCAGATGCTGGATGCTTCCGAACGGATGGAATTTGAAAAGGCCGCGCAGTACCGCGACCGTATTGAGGCCGTGAAACACCTTGCGGAAAAACAGCGGGCCATGGGAACCGGAGACGCGGACCGGGATGTGTTTGCGTTGGTGCGGGATGGGGAGGATGCCGTGATTCATGCGCTGTTCGTGCGCGGGGATGATATCATTGGCTCTGCGCATTACCGCATGGCTACGGGCGGCGAATCCGCAGGGGAAATTACAGGTGCGTTTTTGCAGCAGTTTTACGCGGAAGATATGGAAATTCCCCGGGAAATTGTCGTGCTGGATATGCCGGAAAACCATGCGGCGCTTGCTGGCTGGCTGCGTGAGAAGCGCGGGCGTGCCGTAGCGATCATCCGCCCGCAGCGCGGCGAGCGTCTGCACCAGGTGATGATGGCGCAGCGCAACGGCGTAGAGGCAATAGAAAAACAGCGCGCATTGGAAACGCGGGAGTGGGAACGCACGGGCGGTGCAATGGCGCGGCTCACAGCGCTCCTTGGCTTGGACGAAGTGCCGGACCGCATGGAATGCTTCGACAATTCGCACATTCAGGGCAGGGATACTGTATCTTCGATGGTGGTGTTTCTGGATGGCAGGCCTGCTCCGAAGGAATACCGGCGCTACCGGATCCGCGCGGCTGCCGGCGGGGATGACCTTGTCTCCATGCGCGAGGCGCTTACAAGGCGTTTTACGCGGCTTAGGGATGAGCTTTCCACAGCCGGGCAGGAAGGGAAGGCTGCTCCCAAAGCGCCGGATCTTCTCGTGGTGGATGGTGGGCGAACGCAGCTTACGGTGGCGCTTGAAGTGCTTTCACAGCTTGGCCTTTCGCATATCCCGGCCATCGGCCTTGCGGAGCGGCATGAAGAGATTATCCTGCCGGACGAGGCGGAGCCGATCGTGCTTGCACGCAACGATCCCGCGCTGCATGTGCTTGAGCGCATCCGGGATGAGGCACACCGCTTTGCAATTACCTACCATCGCAGCCTGCATGTGCGCACGGCCCTGCTTTCCGAACTGGATGGGATCGAGGGCATTGGGGAGAAGCGCAAGCGCCTTCTGTTTGATGCGTTTGTAACGCGCGACGCCATTGCCGCAGCGGATGTTGCGGCGCTTTCCGCCGTGCGCGGCATGAGCCGCAGCGCCGCTGAGGCCGTATATGCGCATTTTCATCCGGTGCCGGAACCGTCCCCGGAGCAGCCAATTTTGGAATAATACAGCTTGGAGAAAACAAAATGTATCAGCTTTTGGTATTGGATATTGACGACACGCTCACCCTTTCGCCTTACGATGTTCCTGCGGAAAACCTTGCCGCCATCCGCCGCGCGCAGGCCGCAGGCATCTATGTGACGATTGCAACGGGCCGCGGCTACCTTGGTTCTGCCGCGATCCGCAAGGCCATCGGCATGCAGGGCCCGGTCATCAACTATGGAGGAGCGGTCATCCACGATACGCGGACGGATGCCACCATATTTCAAACAGCGCTCCCGCCCGCGCTTGTGCGGGAGCTGCTGCTGCTCGGCCGGGAGCTTGGCGTGCATGCACACATTTATCAGGGGGACGGGATCGTTTATGAGAAAGAAAACCCGGCCGCAGATGCATACCACAGGTTTTTGAATTTGCCGTATGCCATCGATCCGGAGGTCTGTGAAAAGCAATGGGGGAACGTTCCAAAGGTGCTCTTCATTGCAGAGCCTGCATATGCAGAAGAGCTCATCCCGGTTCTTGCAAAACGCTACGCGGGCCGGGCAAAGGTTTCCGGCTCAAAATCAGGCTTTATCGAGTTTAACGATCCCGATGCACACAAGGGTTCTGCGACGGCTTGGGTGGCAAGTTACCTTGGCATTCCGCAAAACGAGGTCGCAGCCGTGGGCGACAACCTGCTTGACTTGGAGATGATCGAGTGGGCAGGCCTTGGTGCGGCGGTTGCAAATGCCCATGACGCAGTGCTTGCGGCGGCGGATTGCGTTGTTCCCGCCTGCGCGGAAAACGGTGTTGCCTGGTTGATCGATCATGTAATTCTGCCGGCAAATCGCCAGGGCTGAAACGGAGGAGAAGGATGGAACGGCAAACGGTGTGCCTGCGTGTGGAGGAAGTTGCGCAGAACCTTGAATTGGAAATCCTGGAACCCGGAAACGGGAGCGTCGTGTTCAGCACGGGAGAAATCGGCCGCCCGGGCCTGCAATTCACGGGCTTTTACGAGCATTTTATGCCGCAGCGCGTACAGCTGATCGGCAATGCGGAGATGCATTATCTGCGCACCCTGACCTATGAGGACATTTCAGCGCGCATGGAGCGCTTTATGGGGTTTAAGATTCCCTGCATTGTGTGTGCGCGTGGGAATACTCCCCCGGAGGCGCTTTTGGATTGCGCAAAAAAACATGCCGTTCCGGTGTTCAAGTCCGATATGCACACGGATGACCTTGGGCACCGCATCCTGAGCTATGTGGGCCGGGAACTTGCCCCGCGCATTTTACTGCACGGCGTGCTGCTGGATGTATTTGGCGTCGGCGTTCTTTTGCAGGGGCCAAGCGGCATCGGCAAAAGTGAAACGGCGATAGAAATGATAAAAATGGGCCATAGACTTGTGGCGGATGATGTGGTGGAAATTACACGCGTCGCGCCCAACCGCCTTTCCGGCCGCGCGCCGGAGCTGACGCGCCACCTCATCGAAGTGCGCGGCATCGGCATTGTAGATGTGCGCTATCTCTATGGCGTGGGCGCGGTGAATGTGGAAAAGACCATTGATTTTTGCATTGAACTGGAACTTTGGAACGAAAATACGCAATACGACCGCACCGGAACCGAAGGGCGCTCCGAGCGTATTTTGGATGTGGAGGTACCCACCACGCGCGTGCCTGTAAGCCCGGGGCGTAACCTTTCGGTGGTTGTGGAAGTAGCCGCGCGCAATTTCAGGCTTCGGCGCCTCGGCTACAACGCCTCAGAGGAGCTCAATTGGAAAACACGCGATGCGATGGGGCGATAAAAGGCCAGAGAAAGGGAAAGGATCATGTATAGAATCGGCTTCGATATTGGCGGAACAAACATCGCCGCAGGCATTGTGGACGAATCCCTCGCGGTTATAGAGCGCATCACGCGGCGCTTTGAAAAGCAGTCGTATCCGGGGGCGCTTGCGGAAACGGTTGCGGAGATGACGCGCATGCTCTGCCAACAGGCAGAGCTTAGCCAGCCGCCCGCTGCAATTGGAGTCGCCGTGCCAGGCAGCATCGATCCGGCGGCTGAACGCGTGCTCAACGCCTATAACCTTGGCCTGCATGATGTGCCGTTGCGTGCCGAAGTGGGGGCGCATTTCCCGCAAATCCCGGTATTCCTTGCCAACGATGCGGATGCAGCAGCGCTTGCAGAGCTTTATGGCGGGGCGTTTCGGGACGCAAAATGCGCGGTTCTGTTCACGCTTGGCACCGGCGTGGGCGGCGGCGTGATTGTTGGCGGCAAACTTTGGCGCGGCGGCATGGGGCACGGTGTGGAGCTTGGCCATATGGCGCTTGACATCGGCGGCGCGCGGTGTACTTGCGGCATGCTCGGTTGTATCGAAACGCGCTGTGCGGCAACGGCGTTGATCCACGCAGCGCGTGAGGCGCTTGCGGAAGGGGAGCGTGGCCTGCTGTTTGAAAAAACGGGTGGCGATGCGGCGAAAGTGGATGCAAAGCTTGTGGTGGACTGTGCGCGCGCAGGCGATGCGGGGGCTTCGGCCATCTTTGCACGCTTTGTGGATGCGCTTGGTTCTGCAGTGGTCTCTGTCATCCATTTGCTTGACCCGGAGGTGGTCGCCATCGGCGGCGGTGTGAGCCTTGCGGGCGAGTTCCTGTTTGCGCCGCTCAGAGAGAATGTGCGGGAGAAATGCTTTTTCAGCGAGTTTGCGCGCATCGTGCCTGCCCGGTTTGGAAATGACGCGGGCATCGTCGGCGCGGCGATGCTGGAGCAGGATGCGAGGATAAAATGACAGCTTTAAAATCCCCTGTTTCACGGCTGTGAAACAGGGGATTTTGCGTATTTCCGAATGTTCAGCGGATGCGCCGTGCCTGCACCACAAAGCACTGCTCGCGGGCTTCGGGCGGGCGGTAGGTGCAGGTGGAAAGAGTGAGCACCTGATCGTTTGGGCCGATGACGATACTTTCATCGATGATTGAGGAGGAGACCATCCGGGCATAGGATTTCATGTCCGCCATGAATTCGGCAAAGTGATCCCCGCTTTGAAAACGCGTCCAGGTAAACCGCACAGTGTAGTCTGTGATGGGGGTAGCAAGGTAAACCTGCCAGATGGTTTCAACATCGTTCCAGAGCAGCGTGATATAACGGTTTTCATCGAAAAAAGCTTTTTGTTTATAATTCGCAAGATCATGGAACATGGTGCCATTGCGCATATCATGGCCGTAGATGAGCACATGCTGCTGCTGCGTGGAGTCTGCGTTGCGCGTATCCATAAAAATCGCGCCGTACTTGCTGACTTCGCCCTCGCTGTTGTGATCGAGATAATACGCCTCATCGGTTTCGTTGAGGTAAACAGGGTAATCGATTACTGTGTTGGGGATTGTAATCCAACCCACGACCTCGCAGGTGCCGCCGCGCGCATCAATGCTGGCCTGTCGGGCCTCCTCGTAGGAAGCGTAGGCGGGCAGAGTTTCGCCCGGGGCGGCAATGCCGTCAAGCTCCGTGCTGTCATAGCCATCCGGCGACGGCGACGGTGTTGGGGTTGCAATGCCCGCCGGCGTTCGTGCGGGTGTGAATGTTGTATCTGGCGTTGGTGCAGCCGTTGCGGGCGGGGCAGGCGTAACCGAAGAAGGCGTTCCATCACAACCTGCACAGAGGAGGAAGAACGCGATAAATAACAGGGAAAACATCCTGCTGTAAGCCTGCTTGATCAATGCCGCTGCGGCTCCTTCCTGCATAAATGAATGGCTCTGCTGCTGAGCGACCCCGTGGCGGCGGAGAATAGAATCTCGACGTCAATCGGGTCAGAGTTTCCGGCGCCGCCGGAAGTACACGCCGAAAGCGGGACGGCGGGCAAGCGGTTGGAACGTTTCGCCATAAGCAGCATTCCTTACCAAATTAAGTCAGAATCACTGATGATTGCTGAGAAAATTATATCCCATCGGCAGGGGATTTACAAGAACGCCGGAATGCATCGGCCTTTTTTCATAATTTGTTCAAAATTACCCATATGCGTACTTGTCCCATTTATGATAAAATGATACAATAATTCGGAATTATACGCGGAATTGTGAGCTGCGCATTCACACCGCGGTTTTTGTGTGAGCGTGTTCTCTTGAAGGGAGTTGCGATATGGGGTTTCTTGAATTCAATGATGTCGGCATTGATCTTGGCACGGCGAGCATCCTGGTGTATGTGCGTGGAAAGGGTATTGTGCTGCGTGAGCCTTCCGTGGTGGCCGTCGAAAAGATCACAGGCCGCATCCTTGCCATCGGCGAGGAAGCGCGCCGCATGCTCGGCCGTACGCCGGGGACGATTGCGGCGGTGCGCCCGCTGCGTGACGGCGTAATTTCAAATTATGACATCACGGAGCGCCTGCTCCATTATTTCCTGAAAAAGGTTGTTGGCACACGTGTTTTTTTCAAACCGCGCGTTGTGGTGTGTGTGCCTTCCGGCGTGACAGAGGTTGAAAAGCGCTCTGTGATTGACGCAACGGAGGAAGCCGGCGCGCGCCACACCTATCTCATCGAGGAGCCCATTGCGGCTGCAATCGGCGCTGGAATCGACATTGCGGAGCCGCGCGGCAACATGGTCGTGGACATCGGCGGAGGCACGACTGACGTGGCGCTGATCTCCCTCGGCGGTGCGGTGCTTTCCGATTCCATCAAGATTGCGGGCGATAAGTTTGACGATGCGATCGTGCGCTATATGCGCAAGAAACACAACCTGCTCATCGGCGAGCGTACGGCAGAGGAAATGAAAATCCGCATCGGCTCGGCTTATCCGCGCAGGGAGCAGCTTTTCATCGACGTAAAGGGACGCAACCTTATTTCCGGGCTTCCGCAGGCGATTGTGGTCGGCAGCAACGAGATGATCGACGCATTGGAAGAGCCGCTGCAGGCCATCCTCGAAAGTGTGCGCACCATGTTCGAAAAAACGCCGCCGGAGCTTGCGAGCGACGTTGCGGAAAACGGCATTTGCCTTACGGGCGGCGGTGCGCTGCTTTATGGCATTGATAAATTCATTTCCGAGCACACCAAGGTGCCCTGTTACATTGCGGAAGACCCGATTTCCTGCGTGGCAATCGGCACGGGCAAGGTGTTGGAGAACATCGATTCCTTCACGCGCGGCGCAATCTACGATTACCGCCGGGGCGAATACTACACGGAATAAAAACAGAAGCAGAAAAACGAAGGCTCATGCTGGAACAAAGCATGAGCCTTTTTTCGGAAACCCACCCGGCTATGCCGAGATGGGGAGAAGGTGCAAACCGCCCGCGCAGGCGGTGCGGCAAAAGCGCAAAGCCCCTTTATAAACGAGGCGCAGGCCGGGCATCTGCGCGAAGTCGTTCGGGCAGATTAGTGCCGGATCACACGGGAGGGTGAGCGCACCTGCTTCAGAGAGCATCTCCGATACAAACTGCGAGCAAAAATAGCGGTAAGGCTTGTGGTGAGGCTTTCCGCGCAGATAGCCGAAAAGCCCAAGCGCGTTATAGCGGTACCGCCAGGCTTCGCGGAGCATCGAAGAAAGCCGCGCTTCAAGGCGCGCATAGGCCGCGTCGCTCATCTGAAGTTCGTATAACGCGGCAGGCGCGCTGCCATTGCGGCTGTACACGCCTTCGTCCAAAGATTCATGCACAAGGCCTGCAAAAAAGGGAATGCGGTCAAACCGGCGCGCAAAGCTGTACATTCTTGTCAGGCCTCGGTCGAGCGCAAGGGAAACGTGCGTATACTCGGCGCCGGTCGCAAGGCGGATGCTGCGGGAAAGCAGAGTGTTTGTGCGGGTAATCAAAACATAAATGGATTGCAAAGCATGCTCCTTTCTTCCGGCATGGACCGGTTACAGGAATAGCATAGCAGCTCAAGTTCAAGTTTTTATCAACGCCCGATTAGGATTTGATTAAAATCCATTGGCTGACAAAAGCAGATACGGTTTTCCTGAAATCCGGAATCAAAGGAAAAGTTTGCAACCTTTGGCGCACTGGAAACGTCATACTGTAAGAAGTAAAAGCACCGAAGGGAGGATGAAAGATGAAACGCCTGCGATTGTTGCCCCTGCTGCTTACAGCGGCAATGCTTTTTGGCTGTGCGGCGGACCCTGAAACGGATGGTACGGCACGCATTGCGGCTCCAAAGGCAGCCGCTGTGCGCGGCATGAAGAAGGACGGGAGCTCCGTTGGAGAGCGGGAAAAGCTTTCAGAAGGCTACCGGGACGCGCTCAAGGCATTCTGTACGCGTGCTGCAAGGGAAGGGCTTGGCCGGGAGGAGACGGAAAACGAGATCATTTCCCCGGTAAGCCTGTTTTTTGCTACGGCGGCATTGGCGGGCACGGCGGAAGGGAAAACACGGGATGAGCTTCTGCAGGTGCTCGGCATGGAAGAAGCCATGATCGAAGCAGAAACAGAAAAGCTCCTGCATAACATGAACATCGACGATTCGATGGGCAGGCTGCAGGCAGCGGGATCTCTCTGGCTTGCGGATGCGTTTGCAGCGGCGATTGACGCAGAGGCCGCCAATGCGTTCGCGGACAGGTATGGCATGGAGCTGTGGCGGGCGGACTTTGCTGCGGCATCCGCCGCCAAGCAGCTTGCCGCATGGGTGCGGGAGCACACAAACGGGAACCTTGGGGATGCGGAGGCATTTCAGATGGATCCCCAAACCGCGCTGATGCTCCTCAATACCGTATATTACAAAGATGAATGGCTTGACCGCTTCAATGCGGAAAAAACGGAGGCTGACACGTTTCACAATGCGGACGGCAGTGAAACCGAGTGCGACTTTCTGAATGCAACCTATGGGATTCATGGGTTCTCCCGCTATGAAAACGGCAGGGTGGGGGCGACGGTCTCATCACTCCAACTCAAGCATGGCGTGATGACATTTATCCTGCCGGACGAGGGTTGCACGCCTTATGACCTGCTTGCGGACGAGGCCGCGTTTGCTGCAATCGTTTCCGGAGACTGCGAAGGAGGCGTGGGCGAAGTAGTGTGGCAAATTCCTAAATTTGACTATGCTGCCGATACAGACCTTGCCGCAGCGCTGCGCGCGATGGGCGTCACGGCGGCGTTCGATCCACAACAGGCGGATTTTTCCGCGCTGCTGAACGCGGAAAGCGAAATGCCGCTTTGGGTGAGCGGTGTGCGTCAGCAGGCGCGCATCAGCGTGAACGAGGATGGCGTGGAGGCTGCGGCATATACGCGGATTGAGTACGCGGGTTCGCCCATGCCCACCGGCCGCGCGGACATGATCCTTGACAGGCCGTTCCTGTATTACATCAGTGCTGAGGGCGGAATGCTGTTTGCGGGCATTGTGAACAGGATGTGAGGCCCGGATGCGTGATGCGCCGAATAAACCGCCTGCGTGCGGCACAAACTGAAAACACAAGTTCCAAAGCGTGGAAAACGGCATTGTTCTTGGAAACTTAACAATCCGGGCGTTCCCGGTGCTTGCCTGAAATGGTATACTATGGGTGTAGCACGGCGGAAACAAAACACGATGGAATGGACAAATCATTTTTAAGGAGGTATGTCATCCCTATGAAACGCAATGCAAAAACAATCCTTGCAGTGTTGCTTGTGGCAGTTACGCTGCTTGGAATCTCCGCGCCGGCGTTCGCTGCGACCGCGCCGTATACTACGTCGGTCGCTGCCGGATATGTGCAGGCGACGGAAGCGGTTAACATCCGCAAAGGCCCGGGCACGAGCTATGCGCGCATCGGCTGGATGCAGGCGGGCGCGGTCGCTATCCGCACGGGTACAAGCGGAAACTGGACAGAGATCAGCCTTGGCAATGGAACATATGGCTATGTTTCAACCGCGTATCTGCGTTCCGTCATCAATGTGGACGCTTCCCTGATCGGAAAGGGCGTTTACCTTGAAAGCAGCGGCGGAAGTGGAATTTCGGGCGGCAGCTCGGGCAGCTCGAATCGGGATCAATATTATGCTACCACATCTTTGAACCTGCGCAAAGGCCCGGGTACGAGTTATGCGCGCATCGGCTGGCTTGAAAAGGGTGAAACGGTTACGCTGATTTCCGTCAGCGGCAACTGGGCAAAGGTAAACTGGAAGGGTACGCAGTGCTACGCATTCTTCAAGTACTTGGCGCCTACCTCCGGCAGCAGCGGGAACTCCAGTGGTTCCGGCATCGTCGATGGAAGCCGCTATTACGCCACTACGTCTTTGAATCTGCGCAAAGGCCCCGGCACCAATTACGACCGCATCGGCTGGTTGGAAAAGGGAGAAAGCGTTACGCTGATTTCCGTTACCGGCAACTGGGCAAAGGTGAACTGGAAGGGTACGCAGTGCTATGCGTTCTTCAAGTACCTTAAGCAAGGGGCAGGCTCCGGCACAAACGGCGGAGGCTCCGTAACCGTTTACAATGTGACTTCTGCGGCCGTTACAGCCTATTATGGCCCCGGCACAAATTATACCAAGGCCGGCACGCTTGCCAAGGGGACGCGCATTGAGTGCCTCGGTACGGTCGGCACCTGGACGATGATCACATGGGATAAGACAGTAGCCTATATCCCCACATATTATGTCACAACCGCTTCCGGCGTTGTGCCGAACCCCGGCGTGACGGTTACCGGGTATTATACCACCACGCAGAACGTGATTGCTTACCGCGGCCCCGGCACCAATTACGCAAGCGCCGGCACGCTGCTCAAGGGCCTTCTGGTGCAGGTTGTAGCCGCTTCGGACGGTTGGGCGCTTATCAACCTCAACGGGCAGGCGCTATATGTACAAAGCCGTTACCTGCTGCTGCAGAGCGCAAGCAGCGACAACAGCTGGAACAGCGGCAACAACGGAGGAAACAATTGGTGGCAGGCTGTGCTGGATGAGGCGGATTCCACGCTCGTTTCTTTCGTGCAGGAGAACCGCAACAGCTCCTCTTATGGGTTTAAAAACCTTAAGACCATCTACGTCACCAAGCCGCCGCGCGGATATGAGTTCAGGACGGATGATTTTTCCTTCAGCGGCTCGCAGACGATGAACGTGACGTTCCGCAGCCAGACGAATTCTGATAAGGCGACTTTTATCTGGTACCGCAACTCGTACGTATGCCCGGATAATTACGGCTATTGGAACCGCTTTACTTCAAGCGGCACCACGTATTATTTTTCCGAGCACCAGTCGCTTGGGTACAGCGAGGCCTATTGGTGGTACAGCGGCGAGCTGTTCTACGCCCGTGTTCCGTATTCCTTTACCCGCACCGACGCGACGCGTTTCTTTAATTCCCTGCACAGCGTATCGGTTGGCAGCAGCTGGAACAGCTGGAACTGAGCAAAACAGAACGAACAGACCTGAAACGGGGGCTGCCCAAAACAAAGAGGGCAGCCCCCGTTGCAATGCTGAATGCGGGCTTCGGCCGGCTGCGGCAGAAGCTTCTTTTTCACCGGGGGGGGCGGAGCGCACATAAGCCATAATTAGGAAATGTGAAATAACTGTGCCGTGCGTTGACAGAGGGTGCAGCGTGCCTTATAATTTCATCCATTGCAGCCGACAGTGTGTCGGCCGTTTTAAACATTTAAGATGACAGAGTGTCATATCCTTGGAGGTAAGACATGGCGAGCGAGCGGTTTCTCAACCTGCCGGAGGAAAAGAAACAGCGGATTATTGCGGCAGCAAGGAATGAACTTTCCCGTGTGCCGTATGATGCGCTTTCCATCAATCGGATCATAAAGGAAGCGGGGATCCCGCGCGGCAGCTTTTACGATTACTTTGCCGACAAGGACGATCTGATCGAATACCTGATGGGCGATTATTGCCGCATGATGGAACGCATGCTTGATGAAATGTTCCGCATGGGAAGCCTGGATGTTTTTGCCGCGGCACGCAGGGCGGTTGCCTGCACCATGGCTTTCAGCATGGAGGAAGGGCGAGAGGCGCTTTGCAGGAACCTGTTTTCCTGCATGCGGATGAACCGGCGCTTTTCCTTTGAGCAGATGATGGATACCGAACGCGCGCTTGTGACCTCCGGACTGCCCTATATTGACAGGGAACACTTCCGGGATGGGTCGGACGCTGCGGTTTCCCTCCTGCTCAACATGTTGGTGGTGCTTGCACGCAACACCATTGCGCGCATTTTTACAGACCCGCAAAACCGGGAGGCATACCTCACGGAGTTTGACCGGGAGCTTGAGATGATTCAGCACGGCGCTGTTTTGCCGGAAAATCAATAAGTTTTTGGCTGGGAGAAAAAGCGTAATGTCAAAATTCAGCGTAAAAAAACCCCTTACCGTATTTGTAGCCGTAATCGCGGTGCTTGTGCTCGGAGCCGTCGCCTTTACACGGATGACGCCGGACCTGCTTCCGAACATGGACTTTCCCTATGTCATCATAATGACCGCATACCCCGGCGCAACGCCCGAGAAAGTGGAAATGTCCATTACAAAACCGATGGAGCAGGCAATGGCGACGCTTGAAAACATCGAGGAGGTTTCATCAAGCTCATCGGAGAATTATTCGCTTGTCATGCTGGAATTCACCGAGGATGTGAATATGGATACCGTTACGGTGGATATCCTGCAGAAAATCAGCCAGATTGAGGGGGCTTGGGACGAGACGGTCGGAACGCCCTATTTGCTGAAAATAAATCCCAACATGCTGCCGGTCATGGTTTCGGCCGTCTCCATGAAGGGGATGGATACGGTGGCGCTTTCGGACTTTGTGGAGGATACGCTTCTCCCGGAGCTTGAGGGAACGGCGGGCGTTGCAAGCATTTCAACGAGCGGCATAATTGAAGAAAATTTAAACGTTGTGATCAGCGAGGAAAAAATCAGCGCGCTGAATGAGAAGCTGTTTTCGTTGATTAACGCGGAGTTTGAGGAGCCAGAGGAGGAACTTGATAACGCTTTGGCCGAAATTGAGGAAGGCCAGGCGCGGCTTGCGGACGGCAAAAAGGAGGTAAGCAGCGGGCGGCGCGCGCTTGAACAGCAAACCGAAGCCGCGAAACAGGAACTGCTCGCCAAGCAGGGCGAGCTTGCGGAGGCGGCCACGATGCTGAGCGGTCAACTTTCAGAGCTCACCGGCACACGCTCCATGCTGGAGGCGCAGCAAAAGCAGCTTGCGGAGCTGGAGCACACAATTGGCAAACTGGAGGCTGCGAAGCCCGCGCTCACAGAAACGGTAAATGCGCTTGCAGGCGCGGTACAGGCCATCGGCGCATACGGCCCGATTGAGGCACAGTATGAAGCGGAGATGGAGGCCGTCCGCAATGACACAGCGCTGAGCGAAGAGGAAAGGCAGCAGAAGCTTGCCGCGCTTTCCGCCGCCCCGGAATATGTGCAGGCGAAAGCGGCGCTTGCGCAGGTGGACTTCGCGCTTTCCGCCCAGGGGCTGACCCGTGCGGATGCCGCAGCCGCTTATTCAGAGGCACAGGCCGCGCTGGGCGAGGTGGATGCGGGCCTTGCGAAAATCGATGAAACGCTTGCCGGAATGGAGCTGACCCGCGCGGATATCCCTGCGGCCGCAGCGCAACTCAAGGATGGCCTTGCACAGGTGGAGGAAGGGATCTCCGCCCTGCAAAGCGCCATGGGTGAACTCAACAGCGGCAAAATTCAGGTTGAAGAAGCGTTTGAAACGCTGCAAACAGAAAAAGAAAAGGCGGAAAAACAGCTTAACAGCGCCGCTTCAAAGATCAAGAGCGGCGAAAAGGAACTCACAAGCGTGCTTGAACAGGTAGAAGATGGCATAGCACAGTTGGAAGACGCGCGTGCAGAGGCCATAAAGCAAGCGGATCTGCAAAACATCGTTACCATGGATATGGTGGCGAACATCCTTCAGGCACAAAACCTTTCCATGCCTGCGGGCTATGTGGAGGAGGACGGCATAAGTTGGCTTGTGAGCGTAGGCGACGAGATCACCACCCTGAAGGAATTGGAAGACCTGCTGCTGTTCGACACAGGCATGGAAGGGATGGAGCCCGTTTACCTTCGGGACGTTGCGGATGTGTTCGTGACGGACAATGCGGCCTCTGTTTACAGCCGCATTAACGGCAGCGACGGCGTGATGCTTACCTTCCAGAAGCAATCCACCTATGCTACGGCGGAAGTTTCAGGCAACATCCGCACAGAGTTCGAGCTGCTCTCACAAAAATACGACGGGCTGAACTTCGTGCCGCTGATGGATCAGGGTGATTATATCTATATGATTACGGACTCGATCCTTTCAAGCCTGCTGTGGGGCGCGGTGTTCGCCATCGTGATCCTGTTCCTGTTCCTGAAGGATCTGCGCCCCACGTTTATCACGCTCTGCTCAATCCCAATCAGCGTGGTGTTTGCATTTGTGCTGATGTATTTTTCGGGCGTAACGCTGAACATGATCTCGCTTTCCGGGCTTGCAGTCGCCGTTGGCATGCTGGTGGACAATTCGGTCGTCGTCATCGAAAACATTTACAGGCTCCGCAGCAGGGGGGTATCTGCGGTGCAGGCTGCTGTATCCGGCGCAAAGCAGGTGGCGGCGGCAATCACTTCCTCCACGCTTACAACCGTATGCGTGTTTCTGCCGATCGTGTTCGTGGAAGGGCTCACGCGCCAGCTCTTCACCGATATGGCGCTGACGATCACCTATTCCTTGCTCGCAAGCCTCATCGTTGCGCTTACGCTGGTGCCTGCAATGTCCGCAGGGATGCTCAAAAACGCGACGCCGAAGCCGCAGAAGGGTTTTGACCGGTTCCTGCAGAGCTACCAAACCCTGCTGCGCGGCGCGCTCAGGCACAAGGCGCCTGTGCTCATCGCATGTGTGCTTCTGTTTGCAGCGAGCATCTTCCTCACCGTGCAGAAAGGCTTCATTTTCATGCCGGAAATGGATATGCCGCAAATCACCGTGAACCTGACGATGCCGGAAGGCTCCGAGCTTGCGGAAACGAAGGCGGCGGCGGATGAAACGGTTGCGATGATCTCCGGGATCGAAGGGGTGGAGACCGTGGGAGCAATGCTTTCCTCCGGCGGCCTGATGAACACTGCAACACAGCAGGATGCAGTGACGATTTACGTTACGGTGCGGGAGGACGGCCCCCTTACAGGCAACGAGGTTGCGGCCTCCATCAATGAAAAGGCAAAGGGCCTCCCATACGAAGTTGCGGCAGAGGGCTCCGCTTCCATGATGAACGCGATGTCCGCCCTAAGCGGATCCGGTGTGACCATCCATGTGTATGGCAATGAGCTTGAGGCGCTGCAGGAGGGGGCAAACGCCATTGCACAGCGCCTTGCTGCGGTGGAGGGGACCACGGAAGTCGCAAACGGCATTGAAGATCCCTCGCCCGTCATTAAATTCACGGTGGATAAGAACGCGGCGATGGAAAAGGGGCTGACCACCGCGCAGATCTATATGGAGATTGCCGAAGCGCTTAAAACCGAGGTAAGCTCGACTGAGGTTACGGTGGACGATTATACATACGAAATTGCTGTAACGACGGACGGGGCAGAAGCGCTTACGCCGGAGTATATTAAAAGCCATACCTTTACCGTTTCCGGGAAGGATGGCGAGGAGGAGACCGTCGCTCTGGCTGAGCTTTGCACCATCACCGAGAGCGAAACGCTCAGCGCCATTTCACGCGTTAATCAGCGCCGCTATCTGACCGTGAGCGCCGGGATTGCGTCCGGACACAACGTGACGCTTGTGAGTGCGGCTGCGGAAAAGGCGCTTGCGGGCCTCGCGCTGCCAAACGGTGTGACGTATGAATTTGAAGGTGAAAACGAGATGATTATGGATTCACTCGGCGACCTTGCGCTCATGCTCCTGCTCGGTGTGCTGCTTGTATATTTCATTATGGTAGCGCAGTTCCAATCCCTGAAATCGCCGTTCATCGTGATGTTTACCATCCCGCTTGCGTTTACGGGCGGCCTCATTGCGCTGCTGCTGTGCAATGAAACCATCAGCATCATTGCCATGATCGGCTTCGTGATGCTCGTAGGCGTGATCGTGAACAATGGCATCGTGCTTGTGGATTACATCAATCAGCTTCGCCTGGCCGGGACGGAGCGCGTGGAGGCGATTGTGGAGGCAGGCGTTACGCGCATGCGGCCAATTCTTATGACATCCATTACCACAATCCTTGGCCTCATTGTAATGGCGCTCGGCGTCGGTACGGGCACGGAGATGATGCAGCCCATTGCCGTGGTATGCATCGGTGGCCTTGTGTACGCAACGGCGCTCACGCTTTTTGTGGTTCCCATCATTTACGACATGATGAACAAAAAGGAATTGCGCAAGGTTTCGGAAGAAGAGCTTGTGGAGATCGAAGAATAAATCGAACCGGAAACGAATGCGGGCGGCCTTTGGCCGCCCGTTGTTAAAACCCTGCCGGAGAGGCGGTTCACGGTTCGTACTTGAGCAGTTCCACGCCCGCCATCTCAAAGATTTTGAGCGCAAATTCATCCGGGTAGCCTTCGCCGTAAACCACGCGGGCAATGCCGGAGTTGACGATCATCTTCGCGCAGATCACGCAGGGCTGATGCGTGCAGTACAGCGTTGCCCCTTCAATGGAGCTGCCAAGCTTGGCGGCCTGAATAATCGCATTCTGCTCCGCATGGATCGCGTAACAAAGCTCATGCTGCGTGCCGGAAGGGATATTGAGCTTGCGCCGGAGGCATTCACCGCGCTCCACGCAGCTCATCACGCCTGCGGGCGCGCCGTTATACCCGGTTGTGATGATCCGCTTGTTGCGAACGATCACGGCCCCGATCTGGCGGTTTGCCTGGAAGCAGCTTGACCAGCTCCCAACCATTTTTGCCATGTCCATAAAACGCTTATCCCACTTCGTCCATTCGCCCATGACGCCATCCTCCGCGTTTGATGATTTTGCATAAAGTATAGCACGCCGCGCCATGCTAACACAACACAAAGGCGTAGCGGGAGAACTGCGGGAAGGGGGGAATTTTGAAAAATGCGGAGCAATTGTGAAAACATGCCGTTGGCGCTTGAAATTCCCACGCACATGCAGTATCATACTATTCGTGCTTAGCACTCAAAGAAAGAGAGTGCTAACAAGATTCGCAAACAATACATTCAGATATTCTTAAGGAGGTTGTAAGTATTATGACACTCAAACCCTTACTCGATCGCGTGGTCATCAAGAGCGTGGCGGCTGAGGAAACCACCAAGAGCGGCATCATCCTTACCGGCAGTGCCAAAGAAAAGCCCCAGATGAGCGAAGTCATCGCCGTGGGCCCTGGCGGCATGGTGGATGGCAAGGAAGTTACCATGTATGTTAAGCCCGGCGACAAGGTAATCTATTCCAAGTATGCGGGCACGGAAGTGAAGCTGGACGGCGAAGAATACACCATCGTTCGCCAAAGCGACATCCTCGCAGTTGTAGAATAAACAGCGCATCATAAAAACAGGAGGAATTCATCATGGCAAAACAGTTGAAATATGGCGAAGAAGCCCGCCGCTCCCTTGAGACCGGCATGAACGCACTGGCGGATACCGTCAAGATCACCCTGGGGCCCAAAGGCCGCAACGTAGTGCTCGACAAGAAATATGGCGCGCCCCTCATCACGAACGACGGTGTGACCATTGCGAAGGAAATCGAACTGGAAGATCCGTTTGAAAACATGGGCGCGCAGCTTGTTAAGGAAGTTGCTACCAAGACCAACGATGTTGCGGGCGATGGCACCACCACCGCTACCCTGCTTGCGCAGGCGATCATCCATGAGGGCATGAAAAACGTCGCAGCCGGCGCAAACCCGATGGGCATCAAGCGCGGCATCGAGGCGGCTGTCGCAGAAGCGGTTGCAGGCCTCAAGGAAATTTCCAAGCCCGTTGAGAACAAGCAGGCGATTGCACAGGTCGCTTCCATTTCTGCCGGCGATGAGAACATCGGCTCGCTCATCAGCGATGCGATGGAGAAGGTCGGCAACGACGGCGTTATCACGGTTGAGGAATCCAAGACCATGAAGACCGAGCTCAACATCGTGGAAGGCATGCAGTTTGACCGCGGCTATGCATCCGCTTACATGGTCACCGACACCGACAAGATGGAGGCTGTGCTGGATAATCCGTACATCCTCATCACGGAAAAGAAGATCAGCAACATTCAGGAAATCCTCCCCGTCCTTGAGGCTGTTGTGCAGCAGGGCAGGAAGCTTCTCATCATTGCAGAGGATGTGGAAGGCGAAGCGCTTGCAACCCTTGTGGTGAACAAACTGCGCGGCACGTTTACCTGCGTTGCCGTTAAGGCTCCTGGCTTTGGCGACAGGCGTAAGGCCATGCTGCAGGATATCGCAATCCTCACCGGCGCACAGGTCATCTCTGAGGAGCTTGGCCTTGAGTTGAAGGACACCACCGTAGCGCAGCTGGGCACCGCGCGTCAGGTAAAGGTCGACAAGGAAAACACCACCATCGTGGAAGGCGCAGGCGATCCTTCCGAGATCAAAGCCCGCATCAGCTCCATCCGCGCGCAGATCGAGGAAACTACTTCGGACTACGATAAGGAGAAGCTGCAGGAGCGTTTGGCGAAGCTCGCAGGCGGCGTAGCCGTGATCGCGGTCGGCGCTGCAACGGAAGTTGAGATGAAGGAAGCCAAGCTGCGCATTGAGGACGCGCTGAACGCGACCCGTGCGGCCGTGGAAGAGGGCATCGTGCCTGGCGGCGGCGTTGCGCTGATCAACGTCATCGACCGTGTAAAGACGCTTGCCGCCACGAAGGAAGGCGATGAGAAGACCGGCGTCAACATCATCGTCCGTGCGTTGGAGGAGCCCGTCCGTCAGATCGCTGCAAACGCGGGCCTTGAAGGTTCCGTCATCGTGGAGAACATCAAGAAGTCCGGCAAAGCCGGCTACGGCTACGATGCAAAGGTGGACGAATACGGCATGATGGCCGATAAGGGCATCATCGACCCGACGAAGGTCACCCGCAGCGCGCTGCAGAATGCAGCTTCCATCGCGGCGATGGTTCTCACCACCGAAAGCCTCGTCTGCGACATCCCTGCTCCCGAGCCGGCAGCTCCCGCAGGTGGCATGGGTGGCGCCCCGGGTATGTATTAATTCCCCCAATATGGAAAACGCATAATCGAAAATGCTCGCAGGCTTTTGCCCGCGGGCATTTTTTCATCAATTTTTCAGGTGAGGGCTAATATTGTACAAAAAAACCTGTCTTTATAAGGGAAAGGCCTTTTGAACGAACGCGGAAGGGGGGAGACTATGCAGGATTCTGAGATCATTGCGCTTTATTGGCAGCGGGACGAGGCAGCCATCGCCGAAACAAGCCGGAAATACGGCGCATATTGCTTCCGCATTGCCGCGAATATTCTGACGGCAAAGGAAGATGCCGAAGAATGTGTGAACGATGCATACCACCGGGCTTGGAATGCGATCCCGCCGGAGCGGCCCGAGCATCTTGGCGCGTGGCTCGGGCGGGTTGTGCGCAACGTGGCACTTGGCCGTTGGCAGCATGCGCATGCCCGGAAGCGCAACAGGGGCATGACTACGCTTTTAAGCGAGCTTGAGGAGTGCATCCCTTCTCCGCAGAACGTTGAAACGGCGCTGGACGAACAGGAATTGGGCGAACGTATCAGCATATGGCTGCGCTCCCTGCCGCAGGAGGACCGCATCCTGTTCGTGCGCCGCTACTGGTATGGTGTGCCGCTCAATGCGCTTGCAAAGGAGCAGCACAGCCCGGCGGCACGGTTGGCGCAGCGAATGTACCGGCTGCGCGGAGCGCTTAAGGCTGAACTCGAAAGGGAGGGGATCGTTTTATGAAGAAGGAACAGAAGGCGGAAACGCTGTTTCGCGGCATAACCAACATCAGTGATGCGGCCATCAATGAGGCCGCTTCGGATGCTTTGCCGGCAAAGCGGGCGCCATGGGTGAAATGGGGGGCTGTGGCAGCCTGCGCCTGCCTGCTTGCAACGGGCGCATTTATGCTTGCCCGGCGCGGCGGCACGGATTCCCACGCGGTGCTCCAATGGTCGGCAGGCTTCCGGCCGGAGCAGTATTTCCAATACAATTACGGTGGAATGGAACAGGGTGGTTCTTCTTCAATCGACTCTTCCGCAATTCCTTATGCGCAGACGCGCAGCTTTTCTGACGCACGGGTACAGCTTGAGGCGGAAGGCGTGATTCCCCGGATGGAAAATCACCCGCTTCTGTATTGCGGCGCACATTATAATGCGGATGGCAGCTTTTATAGCATCGAGTTTGTTTGGAGCCGCCGGGGAACGATGGACGATTACAGCGATCTGAAGGTTACAGCAGGATATCAGGAGGTGCCCGCGCTTGAAGACTATATTTATGTGGAGACCGACGGGGAAGGTAATATCTTGGAACCGGCTGTGACCGTCACAGAGCGTGACGGAGTGCAGATTGTGGCAGAGGGCAGGGAAAACCGAAACAAGTCGCTTACATTTGAGACGGACAGCGGCTGGTATCGAATCGAAGGTTCCTTCAACGACGGCTATGCCGCTGTGGCAGAGCTGCTCGACTGGGTTTGGGAACACCCCATTGATTTTGCGCGCTTCCCCATTGAAGCGGGTGATGCTTATGACTATGTCCCGCTTGCGGACTGCCCGGATGCGTTTTCGGAATACCTGCCGGACTTTGCTGCCTTTGGGTTCACGGAGCTGGAAACGCATGTTACGCTCAAAAACGGTGCGCCCGTTGCATTGGAAGGACACTATACAACCGAAAGCGGAGAGGAAGGCGCCGAACGGATGCACTGGTGCATCACTGCGGAGCCGGATTACTATGACCTTGAGCGCGCTATCGGCATACTCGAAGCGTTGACGGAAGCGCAGGTTTACGATGCCCTCGCGGAGGGGAGCAGCATTGCGTTTTTGCAAGGAGGGTGCTGCGTCATCGTATTCCCACAGGAAGCGACAGAGGCATGGGCGTTGATCGCATCTCTGCAAAATTAGAAAGAGCCCGCAGAACAAAGCAAGAACTGCCCGGACATATGCCCGGGCAGCTCTTTTGCGGCTTGAAACAGGGGCGCGGAGGGAGACCAGGGGCTATTCTCCAAAAAGCTCGTAAACCGTTACGCCAAGTGACTTGGCCAGAAACAGCAATTCAAAATCTGCCACGATGCGGTCCCCCGTTTCTATGCGGCTGATGGCTTTTTGGCTCAGGTTCAGCCCTTCAAGCTGCAGCCTTGCGGCAAGTTGTTCCTGCGACAATCCCGCCCGTTCGCGCGCAGCGCGTACCTGCATGCCTGCGATGTTGCATCTGCTGTTGTATTTGTATAGCTTCAACTGCGTCCCCTCTCCCAACACTTGAAAAAACATTGCGCAAGCGCGCAGGATTACCATATATTGACAGCAACATTTTTATTCCATACGATTTATGCCAAACATGACTAATGACGAGAAGCAAATAAAATCAGGCGCAGGCAAACCGGCAACAGCGCAATAAAGCTTTATGCTTCCTTAACGGCGCGCAAGCCGAGATAAACAAAATCTTAACACCGTTTCCTGTATAATGGAATTATAAAGGCAGTATTATTGTGGGCATCTTCTGAATGAAGTATAATATCCGTATGACTACGATGCGCAAGGAAATGAACAGGAAACTGCAAAAAATCCGTTCGGACGCACCGCATGGCAGGGAGCCGTTGCCGGAGGCCGAGGATGACAGGCTTTGGAGAAAGTGCAAGCTGGAATGGCGGCCATTGCTCAAAAGCTTCGCCGTGCTTATGCTTGCCACTGGGGCTGCTGCGCTGTTGGACAGCTATTTTGTTGAGAACAACAATGTTTCGATCATTTATACGCTGGCAATTGTAGTCGTTGCCAGCATAACACCGGGCTATATCTATGGAATCATTGCATCAATCATCAGTGTGATTGGCGTGAACTATTTTTTCGCAGAACCCAAATTCGGATTTAATTTTACGCAAACCGGTTACCCGATTACCTTCGCATCCCTGCTTGTGGTGTCCATCATCATGAGCACGCTTATGACGCGTTACCGCGAGGCGGCGCATGTTGCACGCCTGCGTGAAATGCGCACCAAAGCGTTGCACGCTTTAACAAATGAGTTCCTTGCGGCGGATGATGCCGATAGCTATGCGCGCATTGCCTGTGAGCATCTTTCAAGGGTATGCGAAGCACAGGCCTGCTATGCGCCGGTGGGGGAAGCGCTTCCCGCGAACGTGCCGATTTGCATCACGCTGCCGGTTGAGATACGGGAGCATAAATTCGGAACAATTTATGTGCCGGAGCAGACATGTGCTGCTGCAACCAGCGAAAACCTGTTTGTTCTGATGAAAATGATTGTGTCCCAGCTTGCGCTCGCATTGGAACGCAACCGGTTGATTCAGGAACACCGGCGCGTTCAGCTTCAGGCAGAGGCGGAGAAGATGCGCGGAAACCTGCTGCGTGCCGTATCGCACGACCTGCGCACGCCGCTTACGAGCATTCAGGGCGCAAGCGCAACCATCCTCGAAAGCGGCGAGCAGTTAGGGGCAGAGGTAAGCCTGCAACTTGTGGAGGACATTCATGAAAACTCGCAGTGGCTCATCCGTATGGTAGAGAATCTGCTTTCCGTCACGAAGATCAGCGATGGCCCGGCTGCAGTAAAAAAAGAGCCGGAGGTCGTGGAAGAAGTCGTGGCACAGGCGGTTGGGCAATTGCGCAAGCGCTTCCCGGAAAAAGGAATTCAGGTGCGTGTGCCGGATGATATTCTTCTGATCCCAATGGATGCTACACTGATTGAGCAGGTGCTGATCAACTTAGTGGAAAATGCGTTTTTCCATGCGGACACCACGCAGCCTGTTGAGATTACAGTACGCGACATGGGCGGAGATGTTGCCTTTGAAGTGCGCGACCACGGCGCCGGCCTTGATCCCCTGCGCCTTGACACACTTTTTGAAGGCACGGGAACAAACCCGCAGGAGGCAAGCGGCGACGCGCATCGCGGCATGGGAATTGGCCTTTCGATTTGCCGGGCCATTGTGCACGCGCATAAGGGAACGATCCGCGCATGGAATGCTGCTGAAGGGGGCGGCGCGATATTCGAGTTTACATTGCCGAAGGAGGAAGCCGGGCATGAACAATAAAACAACGCTGCTGATCGTGGAGGATGATAAAGCGATCGTTCATTTTATTTCATCAATCCTTAGCGTGAATGAATACAGGACTCTGTATGCGGGAACGGGGCGCGAGGCGATTGCCCTGATTGCGTCATACCGGCCGGATGTGGTCCTGCTCGACCTCGGCCTGCCGGACATTGACGGGCTGGATGTGCTCAAAACCGTGCGGCAGTGGTCGGAAGTGCCGATTATCGTTGTGTCCGCGCGCGGGCGGGAACAGGAAAAGGTGCAGGCGCTGGATCTTGGGGCGGATGATTACATCACCAAGCCTTTTGGCACTGCGGAGCTTCTGGCCCGCATCCGCACGGCGCTGCGCCACAGCATGCGTCCGGAGGTTACCAACATGCCCACGGGCCGATTTAAGACGGGGGAGCTTGAGATTGACTTCGACCGCCGCCTTGTGATGGTGGAAGGGCGGGATGTACACCTGACGCAGATTGAATACAAAATCGTGACGCTGATTGCGCAGCACATCGGCAGAGTGCTGACGTATGATTATATCATCCAGCAGATCTGGGGAATACATCACACAAAAGATAACCAGATCCTGCGGGTAAACATGGCGAACATCCGCCGCAAGCTGGAGAAAAATCCTGCGGAGCCCCGTTATATCCTTACGGAAGTTGGCGTCGGATACCGCATGGTGGACGACACGAACTAAGTTGCTTCAGAAGCATAAACACAGGCGCAGCAACGGCTGCGCCTGTGTTTTTTCCGGATTGCAAGCCGGTTCTGCAAAATTTCTTAGAAAGGTGTCCTGGGAAATTTTGCACACCGTTTGACAAAATTTGAACATTTATGGCAAAGCTTGCGTTCTCTTGCCATTTCGTAGTAAAATAAATTGAAATATTGTGCAAAAGTCCCTTTTCCACAGGGGCTTTGCTGTAATGTTGCAATAAATCGTGCTCTACAGGAGGGCGACAGGGAAAATGGCAAATTATACGTATGATCCGGGACCACAACTCCCGAACTATATGAAAAAACGTGTGGAGGCAGGCGCTCCTTCAGGCGCAGCGCGTGCAGCCAAGGAGACTGCGCCGCGCAAAAAGACTTCAAGTTCCGCGGCGCGCAGCGGCGGGGGCACGGCCCGGAAGGTGAGCAGCGGTGCGCAGGCAGGCCGCACAGCGAAACCGCAGACTCAAAAACGGGGCACGAACAGCTCAAAAACCACTCACAGCGCTGCCAAAACAACAAACCCAACTGCGGCTTCTGCAAAAAAACGCGGCGGCACAACCGGCGAAAACAAGCGGAAGAAAGCACAGCAGCGCAAGCGTATGCTGCATGTGCTTCTCGCGGCAGCGGTGGGCCTTGCGGGCATCATCTGCATCATTTGGCTGGCCAGCCGGGAGGACACGGACAATATCCCGACGGATATTGAGGCCATCATGAGCACGAAAAAAACGTTTCGGGACGGCGTAAAGCTAATTGGCGTGGATGTAAGCGGCATGACGCCGGAGGAAGCAACCGGCCTTGTGAAATATGCGGCGGAAAAGAAGCTGGAAAAAGTTGCGGTTACCGTTGCGTTGGAGGATGCAGGCTGGACGTTCAGCGCAAGCGACCTGGGCATGAGCTATGACCTCACCGAGATGTTTGCGGACGGCCTTGCTTACGGCCGGAGCGATGATTCCGAGGTTCAGGATGTGTTGGCCGCGGGCGCAGGCGAATTCGATGCTGAATACACATGGAGCAGGGAAACGATCCTTCTCGCGCTTGCGCAGCTGGAGCCTTCCATCAACACGGAAGCAACGCAGCCTTATGCGGAGCCGATCACCGATTGGGAGAGCAAAGAACGCTTCAACTACATCGCAGGCGCGGAAGGCCGTGCGCTCAACGCCGAGGCCACTGCGGATAAAATCGAATACGCACTGCGAACCGGAGAATTTGTAACAACAGTGGAGCCGGTCGTCAATGCTGTGCTGCCCACAAACACCATTGATGAAGTTAAGGCGCACACGCAGTACATTTCGGAATATACGACCACCTTCTCCGCTGCGCGTGACGATGAAACCAAGCAGAACCGCCTGTTCAACATCCGCAAGGCGGCGGATATCATCAATGGAAATACGATCCGGCCGGGCGAACAATGGAGTTTTAACACGGTTGTGGGACCCCGCACCTTTGAACTTGGCTGGAAGGCTGCAAACGGCATTAGCGGCGGCAAAGAATATACCCTGCAGGCAGGCGGCGGCATCTGCCAGCCGAGCACGACGCTTTACAACGCACTGCTTTGTGCGGGCGCAAATATGGATGAGGGTGCGGATATTGCGATTGTGGACCGGCGTGCGCACACCATCCCGTCCGACTATGTGGATGTTGGGCTGGATGCAACGGTGGATACGCGCGGCATTGACTTTGTGTTCCAGAACAATACCGAATACCCGTTGTTCATTTTTGCGGAGGTTAAGAATGTGGAGGGGCGCAGCAGCCGATACCAGATCACAGTTTATGTGTATGGCGAACCGCTGCCGGAAGGCGTCACCTATAAATCGCGCAGTGAGATCACCGAGGTAATCTCGCGCGAGGCGGAAACGGTTTATACCAACGTCACCTCGATTCCGACGGGCTACCAGAAGGAACGGATTGAACAACGCGCGGGCTATATTGCGGAGGCGTACCTGGATAAATACGTAAACGGTGAACGCGTGGAGGAGGAAAGCAAGCTGCTGTATACGGATCGCTACAAAGGAAATCCGGCAGAGATTGACATCGGCACGGGCCCTGCCCTGCAGGCGGGAGAAGCTGTGCCGGAAGGGCTTGTGCCCGTTGGCACGCCGCCTACCCCGGCATCTTCAAGGGCATAAGGGAACACAAAGAAGAAAATTGCATGCGCATAAAAGCGGGAGCCATCGTCTGCGGATGGCTCCCGCTTTGCGTTTCTCTTTATTTGCAGGCGTTCTGAATGGCCTCTATCATGTCCAGCTGCTCCCATGGCATGGAAGGGTCGCCGAAGTGCCCAAAGGTAGCAGTGCGGCGGTAAATGGGGCGCCTGAGGTCAAGACGGCTGATGATCGCTTCAGGCCTGAGGTCGAACGTTGCTTTTACGGCTTCTGTGAGCTTCCCGTCGGAAACCTTTCCTGTGCCGAACGTATCCACCATCACGGATACGGGCTGCGCCACGCCGATCGCATAGGCAAGCTGGATTTCACAGCGTTCGGCAAGCCCGGCCGCCACGATGTTCTTTGCGATGTGCCGCGCCGCATAGGCTGCGCTGCGATCCACCTTGGTGGGGTCTTTGCCGGAGAACGCGCCGCCGCCGTGCCGCGCATAGCCGCCATACGTGTCCACAATGATCTTGCGGCCCGTAAGGCCGGAATCGCCGTGCGGCCCACCGATGACAAAGCGGCCCGTTGGGTTGACAAGGATGCGCGTGTTTGCATCCATCAGAGTTTCCGGGATAACGGGGCGGATTATTTCAGCAATCACGGCATCACAGATGGCTTCCTGCGTCACATCCGGATCGTGCTGCGTGCTGACAACAACCGTATCCACACGCACGGGTGTATCCCCTTCATATTCCACGCTCACCTGCGCCTTGCCATCCGGGCGGAGGAAGGGAAGCGCGCCGCTCTTGCGCACAGAGCTGAGCTTGCGCGTAAGCGCATGGGCGAGATAGATCGGGAGCGGCATGTATTCCGGGGTTTCATTGCAGGCATAGCCAAACATCATGCCTTGATCGCCCGCGCCGGTCGCAAAATCCGTCGTTTCGCCGGCCTTGGCTTCAAGGGAACGGTCCACGCCCATGGCGATGTCCGAGGATTGCTTGCCGAGCGCCACGAGCACGGAACAGGTTTTGCCGTCAAAGCCGTAAGCGGCGTCATCGTAGCCGATGTCGCAGATGACGCTGCGCACAAGTGCGGGAATATCCAGCACAGCGTTCGTGGTGACTTCACCCATCACAAGCGCAAGGCCGGTCGTTACGCAGCATTCGCAGGCAACGCGGGATTGTGGGTCTTCCGCGAGGCAGGCATCCAACACCGCATCGGAAAGCTGGTCACAAATTTTGTCAGGATGTCCGTCCGTCACGGATTCAGAGGTAAATAAGCGCTTTTCCATAGTTTCTCCTTTTTTGTGCCTTTGGGGGAGTGAGGTTTCTCATTCTTTGGGGCACACAAAAACGCCCCGCGAAAAACGAGACGATTGTATTGCTTCGCTCATCTTTCGGCTATTGCCGCGGGAATTGGCACCTTGCGCACGCGCAGGTTGCCGGGTTTCACAGGGCCCGTCCCTCAACCACTCTTGATAAGGCATATTTAATTCTTTGCTAAGCATAGCACAAGTATGAAAAACTGTCAATACATTGGCCGATTTTCGGTGTTTTTGGGGGATGGAAGCAATCATAAAGCGCGCCTCTTTGGGAAACGATAAGCTGTAAGATGCAGTTCGGGAGGGAAACACATGGCTTCAATTTGGCGGGAAAAGAACGGGGAGGAAACGCGCCGCCCGCAGCTTGCGGGCGATATGGAAACAGAGGCAGCCATCATCGGCGGCGGGTTGACCGGCGTGCTTTTGGCATACCGCCTGCGCGAACGCGGGATTGCGTGCTGTGTTCTGGAGGCGGACGCGGTCGGCAGCGGAACGACGGGCGGCTCCACGGGGAAGGTGACGGCACAGCATGGGCTGATCTATGCAAAGCTCCTCAGCGAGTTCGGCCGCACGAAGGCCAAGGAATATGCCCAAAGCAACGCAGCGGCAGTGGAGGAGTATGCTTATCTTGTTGAAAAGGAAGGGATTGCATGCGATTTTACGCGGTGTTCGGCATATGTGTATTCGCGGGACGGTATGGCTGCTTTGCGGGATGAAGCGGAGGCCGCGCGGCGCCTTGGGCTGAATGCGGTGCTTTCCGAGGTCACAAAGCTCCCCTTCCCTGTGGACGGAGCGCTTTGCTTTCCGGACCAGGCCCGGTTTGACCCGTTGGCGTTTGCACGCGGGCTTGCAAAACGCGCGGAGGAAATGGGCGCAACGATTTTTGAACAAACGCGGGTTACGGGCGTGGAAGACATGCGCGTCCTGACCGCGGAAGGAACGATGCAGGCGAAACACGTTGTGTTTGCGTGCCATTATCCCATCATCAACATTCCCGGATATTATTTCCTGCGCATGAGCCAACAGCGTTCCTTTGCCATTGCGCTGCGCGGCGCACCGCCGCTTTCAGGCGCGTATATCGATGCGCAGCAGGGGGCGCTTTCTTTTCGCGGCGCACGCTTTCAGGATGCGGATGCGCTCATCCTTGCAGCCTATGATGTGCGCAGCGGAAAAAATACCGCCGGTGGAAAGTACCGGGAGCTGCTTTGTGTTGCGCGCAAATTCTATCCGGAGTGCGAGCTCATTGCCCAATGGTCTGCACAGGATTGCCGCACGGCGGACGAAGTGCCTTATATCGGCCAGTATAGTGCGGAAACCCCAAACTGGTATGTTGCAACAGGGTTCAATAAATGGGGCATTACAAATGCGATGGTTGCAGCGGCGCGCATTGCGGCAATGATCGCCGGGGAAGCGGTGGAGGAGGACAGCATTTACGACCCACAGCGTTTTAAACTGCTGCCGAGCATGAAAAACCTTGCGGGCGATGCGGGGAACACCATCGCAGGGCTTGCAAAAGAGGCGTTTTCCCTGCCGGAGGAGACGCTCTCCGCCCTCCCGCGCGGCGAAGGATCCATCGTGGAGCATGAGGGGGAAAAGTATGCTGTTTACCGGGATGAATCGGGGGAGGCGCACATCCTGTCATCGCGCTGCCCGCACCTCGGTTGCCGCTTGGAATGGAATCCGGATGACCGCACTTGGGAATGTCCGTGCCATGGCTCGCGCTTCAGCATAAACGGGGAGATTTTAAGCGAGCCTACCGTGCGGGAACTGGAACAGAAAGCGTGAAGGCCGCGCTAAAACGGCAATCCTTACAAGCGGCTCTTCTGCCATCTCCTCCTTCTTTTGAAAGGAGCTGCCGCGGTGAAGCCGGATGGGGATTCCCGCTAGTTTGAAACGTTTCTGCGCGCTATGCTGCGGAGAAAACCCGAACTGCTGATGACTCATAAACAAACTGCGGGCGGCTCAACCGAGCCGCCCGCGTGTGTTTTTCGTTTCTACGCATCAAACCCCATGGCATGATACGCTTTTGCAAGCGTTGCCGCTGCGGCGATGCGCGCCTGCTCCGCACCATCCTCCATGATCCTGCGGATGTAGGCTTCGTCCGAAACAAGGCGCTTGAATTCGTTTTGTACGGGCGTAAGCTCCTCAATCACGGCATCCGCCACAGCGGTTTTGAGGTGGCCATAGCCCTTGCCTTCAAATTCCGCTTCGGCTTCCGGCAACGTTTTGCCGGTGAAGGTCGTGTAGATCGCCAGCAGGTTGGATACGCCGGGTTTGTTCACAGGATCAAATTGAATGAGGCCGTCGCTGTCCGTCACGGCGCGCTTGAATTTTTTCAGGATCACAGAAGGATCGTCCATGATGGCAACGTAGCCGTTCGGGTTTGGGTCCGACTTGCTCATCTTCTGCGTAGGATCCTGAAGGCTCATCAACCGCGCGCCCACCTTGGGGATATAGCCTTCCGGAATGCGGAAGGTTTCGCCGTGCGCCTTGTTGAATCGGATAGCGATGTCCCGTGTGATCTCAATGTGCTGTTTCTGATCATCGCCCACGGGCACAAGGTCGCTCTGATAAAGCAGAATATCCGCCGCCATCAGCACCGGGTACGTATAAAGGCCCGCGTTGATGTTGTCCGCATGTTTCTGCGATTTGTCCTTGAATTGCGTCATGCGGTTGAGCTCGCCCATATAAGTGCTGCATGCGAGCACCCAGTTGAGCTCGGCATGCTCCTTTACATGGGATTGAACAAATACCACGGATTTTTTGGGGTCGACGCCGCAGGCCAGCAGCAGCGCGACCGTATCAAACGCGCGCTTCCTGAGCTCATCCGGATCCTGCCGGACGGTGGCGGCGTGCAGGTTGGCCACGCAATAATAGCAGAAACGGTCATCCGTCTGCAAAAGCGCCCAGTTGCGCAGCGCGCCCACATAGTTGCCGAGCGTCGGCGAGCCGGAGGGCTGGATGCCGCTTAACACGATCTTTTTGCGTTGCTGTTCCATGGAAAAGTCTCCTTAAAGCGTTCAAAATTCATTCCAAATATTATACTGCATTTTTAAAACTATGGCAATGCAATGCGCGAAATGATAGAATTGTACTAAGAACGGAGGGAACCTATGGCATACCAGGCGTTATACCGAAAATACCGCCCGAAGCGCTTTCAGGACGTGATCGGACAGGAGCACATTACCACCATCCTGAAGAACCAGATTCTGGAAGGGCACGTGGCGCATGCGTATCTCTTTACGGGCACGCGCGGAACGGGCAAGACCAGCACGGCGAAGATCTTTGCGAAGGCGCTCAACTGTGATGCTCCCATAGCCGGCGAGCCTTGCGGAGAATGCCCGAGCTGCCGGATTGCGGAAACCGGCGGCGTGGACATCATTGAACTGGACGCAGCTTCCAACACCGGCGTGGAAGATATGCGTGCGCTGATTGATAAGGCGCGTTTCGCGCCGCTTGACCTTCGCGTGAAGGTGTATATCATCGACGAGGCGCATATGCTTTCCAAGAGCGCTTTCAACGCGCTTTTAAAAACGCTGGAGGAGCCGCCCGCGCATGTCGTGTTCATTTTGGCCACAACAGAGCCGCAGAGCATCCCGGCAACGATCGTTTCCCGGTGCCAGCGGTTTGACTTCCACCGCCTTCGCGTGGAGGACATCGTCTCCTGCATGGAAAGCGTGCTGAAAAGTGCGGGTGCGTCCATTGCGCCAGAGGGCATGGTTGCCATTGCCCGCGCGGCGGAGGGCGGTATGCGCGATGCGCTTTCGCTTGCGGATCAGTGCATTTCCTTCTGCGGCGGCAACGTTGCGGCGGAGGACGTTTACGGCGTGCTCGGCAGCATGGAAAGCGATTTCCTGTTCGATGTCGCTTCGGCGCTCATCGCGGGCGACCGGGACGGCGCGCTGCGCCTGCTCGAGCGCGTGGTGAATGAGGGGCGTGATCTTTCGGTGTTCACGCAGGATCTTGCGCGGCATTTCCGCGCGCTGCTGCTCGCAAAGCTCTGCGGCCATTGCAGCGATATCCTGGATTGTACGGAGGACGCAATGCGCCGCTATGAGGAACAGGCCGCACACTGTGGCGAAAAGCGCCTTTCCCGGGCGATTGACGTGCTGCTCGGCGCACTTTCCAATCTGCGCTATCTGGCGCTGCCGCGCGTGCAGCTTGAATGTGCATTTGTGCGCATTACCACGCCGGAAGAGGAACCGCAAAGCCTTGATATCCTGCTTGAACGGGTAGAACAGTTGGAACAGAAACTGAAAAGCGGCGTGCCCGCACAAAGCGTTCCGCCAAAGGCTGCCACAACGCCCGCAAAGCGTGCGGCAGAGGATGTGCCCCCCTGGGAGGATGCGCCCGAACCCGCAGACGAGGCCGAATATATTCCCCCATCGGATGACGATGCGCCGCCCGCCCCGCCTGAGGAGGTGCCGCAAAAACGCGCAGAGAGGCCGGCCGCACCGAGGGGGAGCGCGAAAGCGCTTTGGGATGCCGCGCGCACAGCGCTGCAAAAAACAAACCCAACGCTTGCCGTGCTTGCACTCAAAGCGGCGGACTGGCAGCGCGACGGCGATACGCTCATCGTCCGCTTTGAGAAAAAACCGTTTTATGATGCGTTTGTCAAGCCGGAGAACTTTAAGCTGGCCGCGGACGCGCTTGCCGGCGCGGCAGGCGGAATGAAGCTGCGCGTGGCGATGGCAGGCGAGGATGCAGGGAACTCGCCTTCTTTGGAGGAAGCGGCCCGCAAGGCGTTCGGCGATATGCTGGAGATCGTGGAATAAACGTGCAAATTTCAGCGGCTTATGCAGGATTTTGCGCAAAATGTTGTAGAACGGACACCACATATGGTATAATACCTTGTTAGAATATACTTTGGCGTAATGGCCAGCTCGCAGGAGGTTTTTATATGGCACGAGGCGGTTTCCCCGGCATGGGCGGCAACATGCAGCAGCTGATGAAGCAGGCGCAGAAGATGCAGCAGGATGTGCAGCGCTTGCAGCAGGAGATTTCCGAACGAGAATTCACGGCCGCGGCAGGCGGCGGTGTGGTGAAAGCCACAGTGCTTGGCAGCAAAGTTGTGAAGTCGATTGAGATTGATCCTGCCTGCGTTGACCCGGACGATGTGGAGATGCTGCAAGACCTTGTGCTCGCAGCGGTCAACGAGGCGCTGCGCATGGCGGATGAAACCATGACGAGCGAGATGAACCGCGTGACCGGCGGCATGAACCTTGGCTTCTAAGCGCGCAGCAGGATGAGCATCGAAGCAATTAACGCGCTCACAATGCAGCTTGCACGCTTGCCCGGCATCGGTGCGAAAAGCGCGCAGCGCTTGGCATACCATATTTTGGATATGCCGGAAGGAAACGCGCGGGAACTTGCAGCGGCGATTACGCGCGCGCGTGACACCGTGCGCTATTGCCCGATCTGCGGGAACTATACCGATGTTGAACCATGCGCCATCTGCGCGGATGCGGCGCGCAAAAGCGATGTGCTTTGCGTGGTGCGCGATGCACGGGATGTATTTGCGATGGAGAAGCTTCGCGAGTTCCGCGGGAAATATCACGTGCTGCATGGTACCATCTCCCCCATGGATGGCATCGGGCCGGACGACATCCGCATCAAGGAACTGCTTCAGCGTGTGGAGCAGGAAGGCGTGAACGAGGTTATCCTTGCAACGAATCCGGATGTGGAGGGGGAGGCAACGGCTTCCTACATCGCGCGGCTGCTCAAGCCTAAGGGCGTGCGCGTCACGCGGATTGCGCATGGCATCCCGATAGGAGGCAACTTGGAATACGTGGATGAAATGACCCTGCTCAAGGCCGTGGAAGGCAGGCGCGAGATGTAAATTCGGGCCTTGGCGCATTGTTTTTCGGAATTGAAACGGGAATTTAAGGCGAAATTAATAATATGTTTACTTTTGTGCAACCTTTTGGGGCGCAAAATCGTCTATGATAAGAGTGATGAACAAACTATGAATTCTGACGGGAAGGGGGCGCGGCATGAAATCCTTTTGGAAACCCGTTGCGATGGCTTTGGCTGTGGGCGCTTTCGCTTGCGCCTGTGCGACTCCTGTTGGAGCTCAGCTCTCCGATGAACGCGCGCTTTCCGATGTGCAGCGCATCTATAAAAACGCGGCGCTTGTGGTGATGGGCGAGTGCGTGCAATCCCACATCAACAGCGAAGGCGATACCTGCTACGACCTTTCCGTGGAAGAAGTTGTGGCGGGTTATGCGCAAGCGGGGGATATTATCCATTGCACGCAGGGTGCGATGAAGGAAGGCGAGACCTATCTTCTCTACCTTGCGGAAGGCGAAGAGATGTACCACACTGAGGATATGCGCCGCTATGAGCTTCTTTCCGATGCGCCGCTGCCCGTTTCTGAAAACGGAACAGTTGCATTTGCGGGAACGCAGCTTGCGCTTTCCGACATTAAACGCGATATCGAGCGGATGGATGCTGTGATTACTGCGCCGGCAACCACGTATTATTACAAGGAGCTCGGCGCGCTCATCGACGCAGCAGACGAGGTTTTCATCGGCCGTGTTGCATCCATTTCCCCGGTCAAGGATATGGCGTTTCGGTCTCAGACGGATGGCACCATCATTGAAAACACACTGCCCGCTGCCCTTGCACAGGTGGAAGCCTACGGCGTTTTGAAGGGCGCACTCAATTACGGGGATCCGGTTGACCTCGTGTATGCTCCGGCTATGAGCGCAAATCTTGTGGATGCGAGTACGCTTAAGGCACTTTCATATGGCGAGACAAACGCCCCTGCATTGGAAGAAGGTGAGGTTTACCTGTTTTTCCTGACACAAAGCCCGGATGCAAAACAAGCCTACCGCTTTTCAGTCAACCCGATGCAGGGATACGCACGGGTAGACAAAGACGACCATGTGCATGTTTCCCATGTGAACAGCGCACTTGAAGGCTGCAAGGATCTTGGCAGCCTTGTGCGTGAAATCCGGGATATCATGGAATCCTGAGCGCGCAAAACGCGGTTTACGCGGACGAATCGGTCTCGTCCGCTTTTTGTTTTTGGGGAAAAGTTGAATTTGGAAAAATATTTTCTATTTATAAATATATTGACAAACTAAAAATAAAAGCGTATAACATATGAGAATCTCATGTGGGAAGGAGAAGTGGCAGATGCAACTGCTGTATTTCATTACGAACCGGGCGGATCGGATTCCGGCGGTGTTGGCGCGGCTTTCAGAAGCGGGCGTTAACGGTGCGACGGTGGTGAACTGTGAGGGCATGGCGCATATGCTTGCAACAAGCGGGGAAGCGCCCGCATTTTTCGGCTCTTTGCGCAGCCTGTTCAACACGGAGGAAACGGGGGAAGGCAAGATGGTGCTTGCCGTAATGAAGGATGAGACGATCCTTGCGGCAAAGGAGGCAATTCAAGCCGAATGCGGCAGCTTTGACGAACCGAACACAGGCGTAATGTTCTCTGTTCCGGTTATGCATTTTGAAGGAGTAATCAAAAACAGGCCATGAATACGTTGCTTTGTTTGGCCGCTGCAATGGCTTTGGGGCTATTGCTGACGCGCCTTGCGAAAAAAGTAAATCTACCAAATGTTACGGCATATCTGCTTGCGGGCCTTGCAGTGGGGCCGTATTGCCTGAACTTGTTTCATGAAGGCACGCTTGCTGGCGTTGCGCAGATCACAAGCGTTGCGCTTGGATTCATCGCCTTTTCCATTGGCGGCGAGTTCAAGCGCGAAAGCCTGAAGCGTGTGGGCGCGAAGGCTTTGATCATCACGGTGTTTCAGGCGCTTTCTGCGCTTGCGCTTGTGGATGTGGTGCTGATCGTCTGTGGATTTGATCTGCCGCTTTCGCTTACGCTCGGCGCAATTGCTACTGCAACTGCACCGGCAGCCACGTTGATGGTCGTGCGGCAATACCGCGCGCAGGGCACGATGACGAACACGCTGCTTTCCGTCGTTGCAATGGATGATGCAATCGGCCTGGCGGCATTTGCCATATCGCTTGCCATGGCGCAATCCCTTACGAGCGGTGCTGTGCCCACGCTGCAAAACATGCTTGTTTCGCCTTTACTGGAGATTGTGCTTTCCCTCATTGCAGGCGCGGTGCTCGGCACGGTGCTTTCGTTCCTGCTGCGCTTCTTCCGCTCGCGTGCAAACCGCCTTTCGCTGATGATTGCGGCAGTGTTTGCTGGGGTGGCAATTGCGGACAGATATGGGCTAAGCTCGCTTTTGACCTGCATGGCCATTGGCGCTGCGATGGTGAATCTCAGAGAGGATTCTGAAGCGCTGATTGAAGGGGTGGACCGTTGGACGCCTCCGCTGTTCATGCTGTTTTTCATTATTTCCGGTGCAGAACTGGATTTGCAGGTGCTTACCACGGTTGGCCTGCTCGGCCTGCTTTACATCCTTGCCCGTTCTGTGGGGAAGTATTTTGGGGCGTGGATGGGTGCATGCGTTGTGAAAAGCGAGCCGAAAATCCGAAATTACCTTGGCCTGACGCTGCTGCCGCAAGCGGGCGTAGCCATTGGCATGGCACAGGTGGTTATTACGAAGCTGCCGGAATACGGTGAGGAGATTCGCGCCGTTGTGCTTTGCGCAACGTTGGTCTATGAACTGGTTGGCCCCATCATCACCCGCATCGCATTGGAGCGCTCCGGCGAAATCCCGGCTTCCGCACTTCCAAAGCGGAAAAGCAAACCTGCTGCGCATTGATGCGGCAAAAAGCAGGGGCGGATCCAAAGGATCCGCCCCTGCTTTTTGTTTTTTCTTAGGGGTATCCGAATCAGACAAGGCCCTGCGCCATCATGGCATCGGCAACCTTCTTGAAGCCTGCGATGTTTGCGCCGGCAACCAGGTTGTAACCAAGGCCGCATTCTTCTGCCGCCTGCACGGAAGCAGCATAGATGTTCTTCATGATGTTGTGCAGCTGTGCATCCACCTCTTCGGCAGACCAGGAAAGACGCTCGGAGTTCTGGCTCATCTCGAGGCCGGAAACGGAAACGCCGCCCGCGTTGACAGCCTTGGAAGGCGCAACGATGAGGCCCTTCTGCATGAGATAGAACAGCGCTTCATTGGTGGTGGGCATGTTGGCAACTTCAATATAATACTTGAGGTTGTTGGCGAGCATCTGATCCGCTTCTTTCATGCCGATTTCGTTCTGGAATGCACAAGGCATGCAGATGTCGACCTTCTGTCCCCAGGGCTTCTGGCCGGGGATGAACTGTACGCCGAACTTGTCAGCATAGTCCTGAACACGGTTGCGGTTGGAGGCACGCATCTCAAGCATATAGTCGAGCTTTTCAGGAGTCGCAACGCCGTCCGGATCGTAAATGTAACCGTCCGGGCCGGAGAGCGTGACAACCTTTGCGCCGAGCTCGGCGGCCTTCTTACAAACTCCCCAAGCCACGTTGCCGAAGCCGGAAACAGCGATTGTTTTGCCTTCGATGGAATCGTTCTCATGCTTGAGCACTTCGCAGAGATAGTACACAGCGCCGAAGCCGGTTGCCTCGGGGCGGATCAGAGAACCGCCGAAAGAGCGGCCCTTGCCGGTGAGAACGCCGTTCTCATAAGCGCCAACGAGACGCTTATACTGGCCGAACAGGTAGCCGATTTCACGTCCGCCTACGCCAAGGTCGCCTGCGGGAACGTCCACGTCGGGGCCGATGTGGCGATAGAGCTCAGTCATGAACGCCTGGCAGAAGCGCATGATTTCCATATCGCTCTTACCGGTGGGATCGAAGTCGGAACCGCCCTTGCCGCCGCCCATGGGCAGAGAGGTAAGGCTATCTTTAAACGTCTGTTCAAAGCCGAGGAACTTCATGACGGACAGGTTCACGTTGCGGGCGAAGCGCAGACCGCCCTTGTAGGGGCCGATGGCACTGCTGAACTGTACGCGATAGCCGCGGTTCACCTGAACCTTGCCGGCATCGTCGACCCAAGTCACGCGGAACTCAATGGTGCGTTCGGGCTCAACCAACCGCTCGAGCAGGCTGGTTTTCTGATATTCCGGGTGCTGCTCGATTACGGGCTCCAGCGAGGTAAGAACCTCTTCAACGGTTTGGATAAACTCCGGCTCGTGGGAATCGCGCGCTTTTACCTTGTCGAGTACTTCCTGAATGTAAGCGTTCATGGTTTGACCTCCGTATTAATGTTTCGAGAGTTGAATGACCGTAGGCGATCAGGGGTGCCCCAGTCACCATGGATATCATAAATCCGTTGCGTTGATATGTCAATATCAATTGTATACTTTGTGCGTGGAATTTATAGTTTATTGTCGACAAAAATGCGTTATGTTAAGAAAATTAAGAAAAATACACGTTTTTCAATCAAGATGCAGCGTTCTTAAAGAAGTGTAATAATAAAAAACATGAATTAAAATACATTTATTTTGAGCGGGGAAACACCGGGAAACAGACAATAAATGCAGGAAATCCAGAAAGTAAATTCTTAAAAATTGGTAATCGAACGAAACGTGCAGGACTGAAAGGCGAAAAAAGATTGGAAATTAAAAAAGCAGGAAGGCTGTCTGCAAGTTCAAAATAAGCTTCCTGCAAGAAGAAAATGATAAAAAACGTATCAACTATGAAAAAAGCGCATTGGAGACAGCGCCCAGCCACCCACTGGGCGCACCATAAGCGGCGCACAATGTTCAGCCCCGAATACGCTTCCAAGCTGAGCGCGAAAGGAATCCGCCTGTGCATCCGGCACAAGAGCCTGGATTGTGCCCGCAAAGCCGCCGCCATGCACACGCCATGCACCGCCGCACGGGCCGAGGCAATTTTCCGCGAGTGCGAGCGCAAGGGACAGGCTCCGCTCTGCAACGGAGGAAACCGGATAAACATTTTGCAGCAACGCCATAGAGGATGCGCCGGAAGCCAGCATGCCTTTGCGGTAAGCCGCCATGTCCCCCGTTTGCAATGCTTCCGCCATTTGCAGCACGCGTTCGTTTTCCGCAAAAAAGTGCATTGCGCGCAGAAGGGCGCGGTCGGGTATGCGCCCGCGCAGCAGAGGAAGTTCTGCGCGAAACGCTGCGGGGGATACCTCGCCCAATACCTTGCAGCCGAAGCATTCTGCAACGGAACACATTTCCGCAGGGATGTCGGCATATTCCTGCGTAAGTCCTGCATGGCTGCCGCCTGCGTTCACAATAAAAAGCGAAACGCCGTGGGCGGCAAAATCGCAGGGAACCTTGCGGGCATCCGGACGGTCCGGATTGGCAAAATCGATGCAGTGCGCCCAGCCGAGCGCAGAGGCAGCCTGATCCATCAGCCCACAGGGCTTCCCAAAGTAGGAATTTTCGGCGGCTTGCCCGGCTTTTGCCAATTCGATGGGCGGAATTGTGCCAGCGTTGAACAATATGTTGTGAATTGTGCCGAGCAGGATCTCAAATGCCGCGGAGGAGGAAAGCCCGCTTCCCTGCGGTACATCAGAGAGGATGAAGGCGTCAAAGCCGCCTGTCCGGAACCCTGCACGCCGCAGCGCGGCCGCAACGCCGCGGACAAGCGCTGCGGAGGTGCCGCATTCCACAGCACAGGGGGCAGGATTTTCAAGGGAAACGGCGGCCTCACCGAAGCCCTTCGAGCAGACGCGCATGGTGCTCCCTTCATTGGGGCGCACGGCGGCAATAAGGTCAAGCGAGACTGCCGCTGCAAGCACGCGGCCATGCTGATGATCGGTGTGATTCCCGCAAAGCTCGGTGCGGCCGGGCGCGCTGATGAGCGCTACGGGGAATTCTCCGAAACGGGCCGCAAAACCGCGAAGTACGCGGCGGTAGCGTTCTGTCTGCAGCGCTTTGCTGCCCTTCCCATACAGGAATTGGAACGCGGAGCTGCCTTCCGGCGCGGAAAAATATGATTCCCAGCGGCTCATGCTTTGAATTGCAGGAATAGGGTTCATTGCAGTGGCTCCTTACTCCATTATTTAATAAAACGAAGATAAAATCCATCCGGGGCACCCTTCTGTTCCACGAGGCGAAGCCCTGCAGCACTGCACAGCGCGGTGAAATACGCGGCATCCTGCCGGGCGTTTTCCATCACAATTCCGTATGTAACCTCAATGGATTCGCCGTTTGCATCTATGATAAGTTTGGCCAAAAACGGTTCCGGGCTGGCGGAAACAATGTTGGCATCCCAAATATGAAATTCTCCGCCGCTTCGCAGCACGCGCGCTGCCTCGGCAACAGCCTGCGCCTGCACGGGCTTTGACATATACATCAGTGCATAAAATGCGGTGACATGGTCGAAAGAGGCATCGGGAAACGCCAAAGCGCGTGCGTCCATCAGGAGCTTCCGAAACCCGCCAGGCGCTTCGTCAAGCTCTTCCTGTCGGTTGTCAATGGCTGTGACCTGCGCCTGATAAATCCGGCCCATTATCCCCTCCCCGCCTCCGCCAATGTCGAGGATATTCCCCTGCAGGGTTTTCTTGAGCACTAGGTTCAGCATGGTTTTATACCCTCCGCAACAAGCACCGTTATCGATGAAAAGTCCCACAAACGCTCACCGGCATGGTATTGGGCGATGCGCTTGTCAAAACGCGCGTTTATCAGCGTAAACAGTTCGAGCTGTTCTGCCCGGCTCAGCGCACATGGGTTTATGTGGAGCGCTTTTCGCACAGCATCTATACTGTTTAGCCGCCGGCACTCGATTTGCTCGACTGCAAGCATATCCGAAACGGAAGCGTTGTCAGGCGCATAATCCATCACGGTAAACAGGCTCACATTCACATCAACAAACCCTGCTTTTTCCAGATCGCGCGGATATTGGTGCTCATCCATCTCAAATGCGCCGATGGTTTCACTGCCCGGAAAGCGGTCTGAACCATTCCATGCCTTTTCGATAAGCGCCTGCTCCGCCGCGCTTACGGGGGCTCCGTTTTCCTTCACGCCGAGTCGGGAACGGACGGAAAGGACGGAGATTCGTCCACCGGGCTTCAGCACCCTGAACTGCTCTTCAAAGAAGGGTTCATGCGGAACATGCTCGGCAACAGTGTGGGAAAAACAAACGTCGAATGTACGATCCGCAAAGGGCATTGCGGTTGCATCTGCATTTACAAAATCGCAATGAAGACCAAGCGTGCGTGTCTTTTCCCGGGCAAATGCAATATGCCCCGCATCACGATCAAGCCCTGTCATTTGGATGCCGGGCCTGTATTGCAGCAGCCGGTGGCAGAATGCGCCGCCCGCGCAACCAACCTCCAGAACATGGTCTCCGCATTTTGCACCGATTGCCCGCAGCCACAGATCCTTATTGCCGTCGTGAAAACGCAAACTCCGGCTACGATATAATTCTCCGGTGGTTTGCACGTACTGTGACCAAAAATTACGCATCTGTTTCGCCTCCTGCCCATTGAATGCATCAAATACCAACATCAAATGACATGTTGGTTTGAAGGGCTGCAAAACCCGCACATGCCCCAATCGCTTGCCATAGTATTCATAAAATTATAGCATAGATTTGGCATGCGCGGCAGTCCATGGCGGCAGGAATGCGCCGATTTTCTGGAGCGGTTCCGCCCCAATGGGAATGCAACAGGGAAATGAGTTTTAAATAGCGGACGAATGGTACTGGAAAGCGGTACGGCAAGAAAGTAAATATGCTGCAAAAAATGTGGGCGCCCTTAAGGACACCCACAATGGTGCCGGAAGTGGGACTTGAACCCACACGGTATCGCTACCAACGGATTTTGAGTTTTTGCCTCCGCTCTTAATCCATTGGTTTGCATAGGTATCGAGTGGAATCAAATGCCCATCATCAAATCACAAAACTGCCCGACTTTAGGGCGTTTCCTCCGAACCCCCAAGACGCTGCCTGATGTTTTCGGCATAAAGCTCTTCATGGGGTTTCACAAGCGATTTTCACGCTTTGGAGGGATTTTGGAGGGATTTCACCCGCCCAGCCGTGGCAGGGGCCCACGAAACGGACTATCAATTTTACACGATTGCTCATGCAAAAATAAACGATGCCATCTTTATCCGTTGTTGACAATTACAAATCTATGGAGGTATGGCATTATGGCAACAAAGCGTGAAAGCTATGAACAACGGTTTCGAGAATATCCAGATGTAGTGACACTACCACAATTTCGCGAAATGATGGGTCGAATTGGAGATTGCACAGCGCGAAAGCTGATGCAAGGAAATCATGTGCGACACTACTATATTAGGAACACTTATCTAATACCGAAAGCGTGGGTGATTGACTACATTTTGAGCAGTCATTATGCTGAATACAAGAAAGAATTGAAAGTACAAGTATAACAGTGCAAGAACCGTCACAATGGCGGTTCTTTTAGAGTAAGTATAGTGCCAATGAAATAACTGTTGCTGATTTTTAGCCTAATATGTATAATAAACGTAACAAGTTAGTGTTGTATGTGTTTTATCTTAGAAGCATTCTCTATCGTCGACGAAAGGATAATGGCTGCATTTCTTGTCTAAAAATAATGTCTGAGGAAGGGGAAATGGAAAAGTGCCTAATCATCAAGCTCCCGGACAAATGCTAGGATATTTATATCAAGTACGCTATGCTTTGGTACTATTGCTTGCTAATGATGATGAGAATCAGCAAATTAGTATAGAAAAATTTGATGATGTTGCCTTTTCAAATGATGATACGCCCGCAAAAATGATTCAAATAAAACATCGTCTTAGAAAAGGCGGTGATCTATCAGATACAAGCACAGATCTTTGGAGAACTATCAAGTCATGGATAGATGCCGTTAATGGCAATCCGCAACTAGTACAGACAACTCGCTTTCTCATCATCACGACAGCAACAGCGCCTGAAGGGAGCGCTGCATCAAAAATGAAAAGCGATGAACGCGATATAGCTGGCATCTACAATCAGCTTAAAGAAATATGTATTGCCGCCGGAAATAAGGAACATGAGAAATTTTATCAGTCATATATGGCTTGTAATGAAAACACAGTAAAAAGCATTCTAAAAAAGATCACAGTAATTGATGATGCGGATAGAATTGATAATGTGGGAAAAAGCATCCTACGCTACATACGACTCAGTTGCTTGCCCAAATATGAAAGGCAAGTGCTTGAAAGCGTTGAAGGTTGGTGGTTTGGCAAGGTGATAGAATGTTTGTGTTCTGATGTGCCGATTTATATTTCTTATAACCAAGTAAGGTCAAAGGTCGTTTCATTAAGCAGAGAGTATTCAAGCGAATCATTGCCGATAGATGCCTTGGAAGTGCCTCCGACCCTCAGCAAAGAAGATTTACCAGAATGCGAACGAGTTTTCCTTGAACAATTAGACCTCATTTGCTGTGGGAATCAACGGATGCAGTTGGCACTCAGAGACTACTATCGTGCATTTCAACAGCGCGGTAACTGGGTAAGAGATGAACTTCTCTATGTAAATGAACTTGAAGAGTATGAGTATAGGCTGATTGACGAATGGGAACATGCCTATGCGGATATGAAAGACAGCCTTTACGAATATGGTGATAGCGCAGATGAAAGAGTATTACAACGTTACGGGCGGGAACTTTTCCAATGCGTTCAAAATAAAGATATACGCATACGTCCACTATGCGGCGATGCCTTTGTTATGCGAGGAAGTTATCATATTCTTGCTAATAAACTAAAAGTTGGTTGGCATCGAGATTTTGTTGACAGGCTCAAACATCTACTTACATAAGGAATTTAACCAAATGAAAAAGTGGAATGAACGTTCTCCAGAAGTGGCAAATCTACTAAATCCAGCATTCTGCGCAAGATTGCTTTTTTCTGCAATTCACAATTATGAGTTGACAGCGAAAAGAGATTTTCCTTTCCCGCTTATTTATTTGGTCTTACCACTGGTGCTGCATCGGGCGACAAGAGAGAGAATAAATAGCGGCACACAACTCTTAGCCTGGATTCAAAGCAGTCCAGAGCTGTTGGTGTGTTTTCCGCAACGTGCAAGCGACCTCGTGCCAATAACGAATGAGGCTGTTGAATTATTGCTACAAGCTGGAAGTATTGCCATAACTCCGTCTGGCGAATTGCAAACTGTGAAAAATAAACGCACTTTGAGTATTACGAGATTTGCTGATAGTGAAGTAAAGCAATGTATTAACAAAAGCGAACATGTGGCGCGTTGGTTTGCAAAAGCCGGGCGCGTTGAGACAATTTACATTGGGCTGGGGGTAAGACCGTGATGCAAATACGTGAGCTTGTGCTGTATGGATACAATGGTAAGGTGAGGCATTTACCATTCAACATTGGTGCTGTAAATGTTATTACTGGAAAGTCCAAATCAGGGAAATCTGCAGTAGGTGATATTATTGAATACTGCCTAGGCGGAGATTCATGTCCTATTGCAGACGGCGTTGTACGTGAAAATGTTGCTTGGTATGGTCTGCTTTTGCAATTTGAAAATGAACAAGTTTTTGTAGCAAGAAAAAACCCTGAACTCGGCCAGCAATCAACAAGCTACTGTTACATGGAGACTGGATATAAAATCACTGTACCAGCATCATGCGATTTTAAGCCAAATACAAATGTGAGCAGCCTAGAAACTGCACTGTCGCAAAGGCTAGGTATTTCTGAAAACCAGCATACACCGCCTATTGGACAAAGCAGAGCTCCGTTGTCGGCTAATATTAGGCATTCGTTATTCTATTGTTTCCAAAGTCAAGATGAGATAGCAGGAAGGAACGTTCTTTTCCATCGGCAAGCCGAAGACTTTATGACGCAAACAATAAAAGACACGCTCCCCTATTTTCTAGGGGTAGTTAATGAAAATGCCTTGTTACTTGAGAGCGAACGCTCAAACTTGCGTCGTCAGTTTGTTCTTGAAAAACGAAAGTTGAATGAAACGAAGTCAATAGCTGGTGGGAGAACCCGTGCATTGTCGCTCCTTTCCGAAGCGGTACAAGTTGGTCTTGTAGACAATGAGGTCTATTCAGCCGAGGATGACTATGCAGTTTTATATGCCACGTTGAAAGCGGCAACAGAATGGAAGCCTCTTCCCATTAAGAAAAGTGCAATGGATCGTTTAAGCTATTTGCAAAGCAGCCTTGATGAATGTTATCAAGAATTGTCAGATTTAGAATTAAACATCCACAATGCAAAAACCTTTTCAGGAGAGACAAACGGTTTTGCTGCCGAGGTAGTACATCAGAAAACAAGGCTCGAATCAATCGGCTTATTTGAAAAACTCAACTTTGATCCAAAGGTTTGTCCCTTTTGCGCGGGTTCTCTTGAGTCGCCGCTTCCCGAAGTAGAGATGATAAAGGCAGCTATTGTCAATCTTGATGAGGCGATTACCGGTGTAACAAAAGAGCAACCTAAACTACGTGCATTTATTGATAGCCTTGAAAGCTCTCGTCAGAAGAAGCGAGAAGAAATTGCAAACCTTGAAGCCGAGATTGATGGCATTTATTCTCAAGATGATGCCGCATTGCGTGTAAGGGACTTAAATTCACGTAGAGCGATGGTAGTTGGACGTATAAGCCTTTGGATGGATAGCGTGGATGACGAGCGTGATTCCAAGCCAAATGAAGATCGGCTAAAAAAGATTGAAGCACGCCTTGCAGAGATTGATACGTTATTAGATGCTAGTGAGGCTGAAGAAAAAAAGCAGTCTATTTTAGCTAGAATTCAAGTCAATATGACCGAGTGGGCAAAGGAACTCGACCTCGAACATCACGATAATCCTTACAGACTGGATTTGAATAAAGTAACCGTCATTGTGGATAAACCTGACCGCCCCGTGTCGTTGAGACAACTAGGAAGCGGAGCTAACTGGGTAGGTGTTCACTTAATAACATATTTTGCTCTTCAAAAGCATTTTATCGAGGCACAACGACCAGTGCCACGATTTATGTTTCTTGACCAGCCATCACAAGTCTATTTCCCATCTGCCTTGGATGAGAAAAAAACGGACTGGGAAAGGGTGACTGAAATCTATCAGTTCATTTTAGATAGAGTCCAACAATCAAACGGATCGTTACAAGTGATAATTGTTGATCACGCAAATCCAGAAGAATTAGGTTTTAAGGGGGTTGTTGTTGAGAATTGGCAGGATGATGGATATTTGGTACCTAAGGATTGGTACAAGAGTTCTGGAGATTAATAAGAACTAAAAGTTCAAATCTAATGAATAAGCGATTAAGGAAAGAGACGACTACAAGTTGGCTCTTTCTTTTTTATATCAAGCATATTTCACAAAGGAGGACAACCACATGACCAAAGTAATCGCCCTGGCCAACCAGAAGGGCGGCGTGGGCAAAACGACTACGGCCGTTAATCTCGGTATCGGGCTTGCACGGCAGGGAAAGAAGGTGCTGCTCATAGATGCGGATGCCCAGGGCAACCTGACAGATTCACTTGGCTGGAACGAGCCGGACAAGCTCCCCGTTTCCCTTGCTACCATTATGAGCAAGGTCATCATGGAGGAGCGAATCGAGCCTGATGAGGGCATCTTGCACCATGCGGAGGGCGTTGACCTCATGCCCGCAAATATCGAACTCTCCGCTATGGAGGTATCGCTTGTAAATATAATGAGCCGAGAAATCGTATTGCGGAACTATCTGAATGAGGTCAAGGACAAGTACGATTATGTTCTCATTGACTGTATGCCAAGCTTGGGTATGGTTACGGTCAATGCGCTTGCTGCAGCTGACAGTGTAATCATTCCTGTGCAAAGCCACTATCTCCCCGCAAAGGGAATGAGCCAGCTTTTACAGACCATCAACCGCGTCAAAAAGAACATCAATCCCAACCTCAAAATCGAGGGCGCTTTGCTCACAATGGTGGACAACCGCACGAACTTCGCAAAGGAGATTTCGTCCTTGCTTCGTGAGAATTACGGGGATAAGCTCCGCATGTTCAAAACGGAGATACCGCTTGCTATCAAAGCCGCTGAAACGAGCGCCGAGGGCAAAAGCATCTATTCCCATGACGCGCACGGCAAAGCGGCGGCAGCATACGAAGCATTGACAAAGGAGGTTTTAAGCGATGGCAGAAAGCAAGAGAAGCATAAAGCTGACCTCGCTCGATGATCTGTTCTCCATGGAGGAAAGCCGCGCCGAAGCGGAAAAGGAGCGCGTACAGGATATTCCCATAGCGGAGATAGACGGTTTTCCCGAGCATCCCTTCCACGTGGATGTGGACGACGCTATGCGTGAGATGGTGGAGAGCATCAAGCGGTTTGGTGTGTTATCGCCCGCCGTGGCACGGCAAAAGGAGGATGGGCGATATGAGCTTATCAGCGGGCATCGGCGCAAAAAGGCATGCGAGCTTGCGGGCATTGAGGAAATGCCCGTCATCGTCCGCAATATGGATCGAGATGAAGCTATCATCTTTATGGTGGATTCCAATCTTCAACGGGAACGCCTTCTTCCGAGTGAGAAGGCGTTTTCGTATAAAATGAAACTCGACGCAATGAAGCGAAAACAAGGTGAAAGAACGGATTTAACCTCTGCACCAATGGTGCAGAAGTTGACTTCCCGTGAATTGCTTGCAGAAAAAAGCGGTGATAGCCATGAGCAAGTGCGCCGTTATATTCGCCTCACCGAGCTTACACCCGACTTGCTGAAAATGGTGGATGAGGGCAAAATCGCGTTTCGGCCTGCTGTGGAGTTGTCTTATCTGTCCAAAGAGGAGCAGACTTCCCTGCTCATGACGATGGAAAGCGAGGTATGCACTCCGTCGCTTGCGCAAGC
>ERZ773235.585-NODE-585-length-46604-cov-9.436186_pt1 | contig 46604 bp, 49 predicted proteins | sample MGYA00580522_ERZ773235 | MGnify/ENA primary metagenome ERZ773235 (study PRJEB29015, sample SAMEA2737797) | human gut metagenome | biome: human gut; feature: human-associated habitat; material: faeces | place: China | collected 2012 ...
AATAGGCCCTTATAGGGCCAGATCAAACCTCCGGCTTAGCCGGAGGTTTTGATTGTGCTGCTCCAGCGGCAGATTTCACGGGAAAACGATTGACTTATTTAAATATGGATACTATAATTTCAGGCACAAAATTTTTCTGCCGTGCCAAATGAACGGCGCACATTACAGAAAAGAGGGGGGAGATGGGTTTATGCTTTTCGGTTTCAGCGCTTATTTACCGGAGGATATCCTGACAAAGTGGGATAATCTGGAATTTCTGATTCGCATTCTCCTGGCAGCAATTTTGGGCATTTTGATTGGCCTGGAGCGTTCGAGGAGGCAAAAGGATGCCGGTACCCGGACGCATTGCATTATTGCGGTCACTTCTGCGGCGATTATGATCCTTTCAAAGTATGCTTTTGTGGATATTGCGTCGGTGGATGGCCTTCGCGGAGCAGATCCGGCCCGCATTGCGGCACAGGTGGTCAGCGGCATCTCTTTTCTGGGAGCCGGTGTGATTTTTAAAGACCGGAATTCGTCATCGATCAAGGGTTTGACAACGGCGGCCGGTATGTGGGCCACTTCAGCGGTAGGCCTTGCGGTGGGCGCCGGGTTATACTGGCTGGGGGCAATGGAAACAGCGGTGGTGGTGATCAGTCAAACCGTGCTGCACCGCTTTCCAGTAGCGAATGATGCGCTGAGTACGCAGGAGCTGTGCGTCCGCATTGCAGATACGGCGGAAATGCAGCGGTGCGTACACAGCTTTATTGAGCGGCATGGCGGGCATATTGAGCATCAGGATATTGTCCGTGAAGGCGGAGTGCTGGAAATGAAGCTGACGATCCGTTGCCAGGAGCCTGTCACACAGGAGGAGGGCATGGCGCTGATCGCGGAGAACAAGGATATTCTGCGCATCAGCGTTTGAACATCGTAAAAAAGCGCGGTTGCCGAAGGCAACCGCGCTTTTTTGCTTCATAGGGACTTCCTGTGCCTGCATAGCCTGACAGAGAAAGGAGGCGTTGTCATGTTCAGTGCAGCGCTGCTATTACTCTGTCAGAGCCTGTTTTGGCAGCTGCATCTGTCAGGCGGGAGCGGGTCTTTTCCTCGTCCATTGACAGCGGAGGAGGAAAAAGACTATCTGGAGCGGTGTGCACAGGGTGACCTGGATGCCCGTAATGTGTTGGTGGAGCGCAACCTGCGTTTGGTCGCACACATTATAAAAAAATACTATACACAGTCCGAGGATCAGGAGGATCTGATCTCCATTGGAACAATTGGCCTGATCAAGGCGGTAAATACATTCCGTGCGGATAAAGGTATCCGCTTGGCAACGTATGCCAGCAGATGCATCGAAAATGAAATTCTCATGTATTTTCGCGCGCGAAAAAAACTGCAGGGAGAAGTTTCGCTTAGCGACACGCTTGATACGGATGGCGATGGAAGCGAATTGTCAATCGGCGATGCGATAGGAAAAAGCGATACCATGTTGGAGGATCTGCAGGAAAAGGATGAGCGTATATTGGTGCGGCGTCTGGTAGCAGAATGCCTGACAGGGCGGGAGGCTGATATTATTTGCCGGCGCTATGGGTTACAGGGCCATCCGCCGCAGACACAGCGTCAGGTAGCGCAGGCTTACGGCATCAGCCGAAGCTATGTATCGCGCATTGAGAAAAAAGCGCTGGGAAAACTGGAGGAGGCGCTGCGGGAATTCCTGTAGGAAGAGAAAAAGAGACGCCCGGGCGATCAACCCGGGCGTCTTTTTATAAAAGCAGGCGCTACTCACTATATGTCTCGTCGTAGGTCTCGTCCGTATCCTCCGGCAATTCGCCGATCAGGCCATCATCGCTGATGGGTTCGCTTTCGGCAGCAGGAGGCTGCACAGGCGCGGCTATAACGGAGGTGGCCTGCGGATGGTGCAGTACCACACCGGCATAGTCATACTGGATCAGCAGTCGGGCATAGGAGTACTTGGCATCCACCAGCGATGTGACGGTTTTTACATAATCATCCGCCACGGAAACGCCGGGGTTGGCGGTAAATGTACCGGCGTGGGCGTCATAGGTGCCGGCGGCGGTGATCCAGCTGTTGCCCCGGTTGGTGGGCAGGATCACCAGCGGCATACAGGTGGAAGCCTGCGAGACATTGTAGTTCTGGGCAAAGACATCCCGCCCGGAAAGGAGACGGGAATCATATTCCAGACCGAAGAGGTTGCTCAGCGTCGGTACAATGTCGATGGCGGAGCAGGGAGTGTCCACCGTTACGGCCGTCTCCATACTGCCGCACCACAGGATCAGGGTGTTGCGGTAACGGGAAATATCCAGCTCGCTGTCCTGCAGGCCGCTCAACTCCTGATAGTAGTCCGCTTCGTCTGTGACCAGCGCATAGGGGTAGTGGTCGGCCGTCAGGCAGATCACGGTGTCGTCGGCAATGCCGGCGGCTTCCAATTGCTCCATAAGGTAGGTCAGCGCGTATTCCAGCTCCAGATTGGCGGCGATATAACCCTGTACCGGCTGCGAGGCATTAGGATATGCGGCCACGGCGGCCTCGCGGTTTTTGCCGGACATGGCGTTGCCCCAACCCCAGTTAGCGTGGCCGCTGACAGACATATAGTAGGTATGGAACGGTTTCCCATTTTCCACATAATCCTGAATATATGCCGGCGCTGTCAGCTGCATCATCTCCAGATCGGAATAGGGCCAGTTGCTGCCGCCGGTCATGGCCAGTCCGTTTCCAACGCCGTAGTAGTCATAACCCAGATTGGGATGGGTCAGATGACGGTTATAGTATGTGTAGGAATTATCATGGTAGGCCAGCGTAGTATATCCCAACGCCCGGAACTGGTTGCCCAGTGCAAAGGGCATATAGTCCTGATGACTGGCGTAAAAGCTGAGGTTGCTGTTGACCCAGGTGGGAAGGATGCCTGTCATGGCAGCAAATTCGCCGCCGGTAGTGGACTGGCCCCAGCCGGGTTGGTAGTAGTTGGTAAACACAAAACCCTCATGCGTCAGCCGGTAGAGAGTGGGTGTCAGTTCCTTGCTGATTACATAGGGGGAGAAAGCTTCGGCGGTAATCTGGATCAGGTTCTTTCCCTTGAATATGCCGGTATATGCATTTTGCTGGCTGGCGGTGATGCTGCTGAAATACTTGTGCATGTTGTCCAGCGTCTGCCCGCTGACCAGCTGAGAGGTGGCGCTGAAATCCAGATCCATCTTGTTGTAGCCGTAATTTACCGGAGTCTGTGTATCCGGCTCCGGTTCCACCATCTCCAACACGGGGGCCTGAGGCAGACCGAACAGCGTATATTGTACTTCCAGCCGTATCGCCGCCGTCAATCCGAAGTTGGACACGGCGCGGTCGGTCACATAATTATAGGTATAGTCGGCGCGGCTGCTGCCGGTATAGCACAGCGCCGAGCCGGCAGCCTGACAGACGACAAAAGCCGCCAGTGCCAGCAGGTGAGTCCGTTTCCCCAGCTTTTTGCCGGGCAGGACGCTGCGGCGAAAAATGATCATCAGCACCAGCGGAACAAAGGACAGCAGAATCAGGATGATCTTGCTGAAGATGATTTCCATCATGGAGGTAAAGAAATCCCCCATGACCTGTCCGGTCATCTGCGTGATAAAGCTCAGTCCCCAATAGGTTTTAAAATAGCTTTTGCAGCAGAATTCGATACATGTCAGCACGGCCCACGCGCCGCAAAGCACATATGCCAGCGCGTGTGAGAGCTTTTGCCACGGCAGGATATCCAGAATCAGGGCCGCTGCCAGACCGGCTGCGGCGGAGAAAAGCAGAATATAGATCAGCGGCATGCCCCAGAAAGCGGCGTCGGGTGCACATAGCCGCAGCAGCAGCTCATGGTAGATCAACGCCGCAGGAAGAAAAAACAGCGGCCACAATCCACCCTTGAAATTGGCTTGCGGAGCGTCCTGCGCCGCCGGATGTTTCTGTTCCATGAAAGGCCTCCTTGCCGCCTGCGGACAGGCGAAATGGTCTGCGGATTCTGCCGAAAAAGCAGGTCTTCACATCTTAGCACGCTTTTGTGTAATTTGCAATGCCGTTGCCTGCGGCTCGTAAAAAATTTACAATTGGTGGGGAAACATACCGGATTATGGCGCGGTGGCCGCGAAAAGAAGGGGGGATGCGTGCATTATTCATCATCGATGAGTTTTCCGGTGTTTCCAAACGTGATGGCGTCTTTCCCGTATTTGCGGCGGATCGTATCCATAGCCTGCTCCAGCCGTTCCTGCCTGTCGTTTCGCTGTGGCGCAGCGCTGTCCAGCAGATCCAGCTGCTGAAAGCTGTCGGCGCTGTCGCTGAGGTACAGGGCGGTAACGGTCAGGGCGCGGATGGGACTGGGCGCGTGCCATGATTGCTGGGCCAGTGTCAGCGCCGCGCGGTAAATATCCCGCTGCAGATGGGTGGGAGCGTCCAGCCGCACCTGATGAGAGAATTGATGGAATTGGGGGTCGCGGATGGTCAGCGCCACACCGCCGCAGTACAGCTGCTGGCGGCGCAGCCGCCCGGCCACGCTGTCACACAGCATGGACAGACCTGCGCGCACCTCCTCCCAGCGTGTCAAATTGCGGGGAAACGTGATGCCCTTGCCCACGGATTTGACCGGCTCCGACTCATGCTGCGGACGAACGGGACTGCTGTCCCGGCCGTTGGCGTAATCGTGGAGCTGCGCACCGTGCTTTCCCAGCAGCGTTTCCAGCGCGTGGCGGGGAAAGGCGGCCAGCTGGCCGATTGTTTCAATGCCGTATTGGCGCAGCAGCGTCTGCGTGGAGTGCCCCACCCCCAGCAGATCGCCGGCCGGCAGCGGCCATACGATCTCCTGCCAGTGATCCGGAGGTATGACCGTGGTGGCGTCCGGCTTTTTATAATCACTGCCCAATTTGGCGAAAATCTTGTTGAAGCTGACGCCCACGGAGATGGTCAGACCCAGCTCTTCCCGCAGCCGCTGCCGCAGCCGGTCGGCCACGGTTTTGCCGTCTCCACCGAACAGGTGCATGCTGCCGGTAATATCCAGCCAGCTTTCATCAATGCCGAAGGACTCCACAAGGTCGGTGTACTGCCCATAGATGTCATTGACCCGCCGGCTGTATTCCCTGTACAGGCTGTGATGGGGCGGCAGGATGATCAGATGGGGCGCTTTCTGCCGGGCCTGCCAGATGGTTTCCGCCGTTTTGACGCCAAGCTGCTTGGCCGCTTCATTTTTTGCCAATACAATGCCGTGGCGCGAGTCCGGATCGCCGCACACCGCCACCGGTACATCCTGCAATGCCGGATAGCGCAGCAGCTCTACCGACGCGAAAAAGCAGTTTAGATCGCAATGTAAAATGACCCGCGGTGCCATGACGTATCTCCTCTCGTTCATTTGTTCGAGAATAGTATACCACATTTGCCGCGGATTGAAAAGGGGGGGCGCTCTTGACAGATGTGGTATAATAATTCCGATTATAATTTTGAGAAATACGAGGAAAAACGCTATGGAGATCACCCAGGGGGTGTCGTTTGAAAGCTTCGGCCTGTCTGAAGCCACGCTGCGGGCCATCCGCAACAAAGGATACACCGTATCCACGCCGGTGCAGGCCGGCTGTATCCCGCCCATGATGGCGGGTAAAGACGTTATTGCCAAGGCGCCGACCGGTACCGGCAAGACCATGGCATTCGGTATCCCGATTATCGAAAAGATCGACCCGGAAAGTGAAGAGGTGCAGGCTGTTATCATGGCGCCCACCCGTGAGCTGGCCATGCAGATCACCGATGAGATGCGGGATATCGCCGTATATCATGAGGGGGTGCGGCTGGTGTGCCTGTATGGCGGCCAACCCATCGGCAAGCAGATCAATGCTCTCAAGCGCAAACCCCAGATCGTGGTGGCTACGCCCGGCCGGCTCAGCGATCATATGAAGCGGCGTACCGTGGTGCTGAAAGCGGTGAAAACCGTGGTGCTGGACGAGGCGGACCGCATGCTGGATATGGGTTTTATCCATGACGTGACCCGCATTCTGGACAAGATCCCCAGCCGCGAAAATCTGGGCATGTTCTCCGCCACCATCTCCCGTGAGGTGATGGATATCTCATGGGTATACCAGCGCGATCCCGAGGAGATCACGGTGCAGGCCACCAGGGAGAATAAACCTGACATTGTGCAGTACCGCATCGAGGTACCGGCGGATGGCAAGGTGGACGCCATCGCCAAAATTCTGGAGCACGAGGGTTATGAGCGGGTGATCTGCTTCTGCAACACTAAGGGCAATACCGAGCGGCTTACCAAATTCCTGCAGATGCGGGGGGTGGATGCCCAGTGCATCCATGGCGACATTCCGCAGAGCAAGCGCGAGGCGGTGATGCAGAAGTTCCGCGAGGGCAAGCTGCGGGTCTTTGTCGCCACGGATGTGGCCAGCCGCGGCATCGATGTGGACGATGTAGACGCCGTATTCAACTATGATGTGCCGGAGGAAAACGAGTATTACATTCACCGTATCGGCCGGACGGGCCGCGCCAGACGGCACGGCGTGGCGTATACGCTGCTCAGCGATTTCCCCAGCCGTATGCGTCTGGACGATATTGTGCGCAATACCCGCAGCCAGATCACGGCGGCAAAGCTGGCCGATGACGGCAGCGTGACGGCGGAGTAATACCTACGGCAATAAGGAGACCCTGTATGAAATCTTTGAAACGATTACTGGCATTGGTGATGGCACTGCTGCTGACACTGGCTGCGGCCGGATGCGGTACGGCGGAGCCGGAGACCCTGACGGTGCGCGCCGCGCTGCGGGGGACACCCGCAACGCTGGATCCGGCGCGGGCAGTGACGGAAACGGAGAAGACCGTGGCCGCCAACCTGTTTGAAAACCTGATGAAGCAGACCGCCTCCGGCGTGGTCTGCGCGCAGGCTTCCCGCTATGAATATGTGGACAATATGGATGGCACCGAGACCTATACCTTTACGCTGCGCAGCGACATCCGCTGGTCGGACGGCGGAAAAGTTACGGCTCGGGACTTCGTTTATGCCTGGCAGCGTCTGGTGGATCCGGAGACCAAATCGCCTCATGCCTCCATTTTGAATATGGTGGCGGGTTACGCCGACGCGGTGGCGGGGGATCCCGCCGCCCTGCAGGTGTCGGCTCCGGATGAGCGGACATTTGTGGTCAACATCAGCGGACACTGCTCCTACTTCCTCTCCGTGGTCTGTACGGCGGTGTGCACCATGCCGGTGCGCTCTGATGTGGCGGAGCCGGCGGCACAGGAGGGGGAGAACAGCGGGGACGGCAGTCCTGCCGATGCGGCGCCGCAGCCTGATTGGTCGATGGATGCCGACACGCTGCTGACCAACGGCCCCTATACCGTCGGCGGTATGGACGACAAGGGACTGACCGCCACGGCTGCCGAACGGTATTATGACGCGCGGCGTATCGGCCCGCAGGAGCTGGATTTCCTGTATACAGGCAGCACCGAGGAGGCCATGTCCCTGTATGATGCGGGCGAGGTGGACTTTGTGCTGGACGCCGGCAGTGCTGAGGGAGCGATAGAGGCCTCCTCGACCCGTGTCAGCACCGTGCTGATCAACCAGATGGCCACCAGCCTCAGTGAGCCGGTGCGGCAGGCCATGTCCATGGTGATTGACCGCAATGCGCTGGCGCAGGCGGTAGCCGGCGAGGATGAAGTGTACCGCGCAGCGGACGGCCTGATCCCCTACGGCATTACCACCTCGGATGGACGCTCGTTCCGCGAGGCCAACGGCGCGGTGATCGACAATGACCCGGAGACCTATGAGGAGCGCTGCAGCGCGGCGGTGGACATGCTGCGCAGGGCAGGCTATACACAGACAGCGCTGGAGCATTTGAGTACGGTTACGCTGCTGTATGAGACGAATGCTGCCGACGCCCGTGTTGCGCAGATGCTGCAGTACACATGGCGGGAGAAGCTGGGAATCCAGGTGACGACGCAGGGCGTTGCGCCGGAGGAGATGCAGGCCACGCTGGAAAGCGGCGAATTCTCTCTGGCGCTGACCTCCGTCAGCGCCGACCGGAATACGGCGCTGAGCTATCTGAACCGTTTCAGCAGCGGACAAAAGGAAAATTATGGCCAGCTGTACTCCAACGCCTATGATATGCTGATTCGCGTGGCGGCCAACTCCAGCAGCGATGAGGCGCGGGACGCCTATCTGGCGGATGCCGAGAAAATGCTGCTGGACAGCGGATATGTGATGCCGCTGTATCATGAGACCTATACATGGCTGCTGCGCAGCACGCTGACTGGCCTTCTGAACGATGGCATGGGCGTATACTACTTCCAGAACGTGGTAAAAGCGCCGGTATAATATTGTTTGCCGCAGAAGGTTTTTATAGGGATGTTTTCCCACCTGTCAAAGAAGGACATTGCTCTTTCGATAAAGCCAAAAAGCCGCCGCAGGAAATTCCTGCGGCGGCTTTTTCTTTTGATCGGCAGGGCGTAAAAAGAGCAGGCAGCGGCTGATTGCCGCTGCCTGCCCGCATTCAGGCCAGGTTCGTGATATCCGAAAAAGCTGACCGGGCATATCACACCATGCGGCAGGCTTCGCAGTCGTCGCAGGCGGGGAATTTACTCTTGTCGTAGGGGATGCTGTTGCGGTCGTAATAGTTTTTGACGGCGGACTTGATGGACTCCTCCGCCAGCACCGAGCAGTGCAGCTTATAGGCGGGCAGACCACCCAGCGCGTCCACCACCTGCTTGTTGGTAATGGCCAGTGCTTCATCAATGGTCTTGCCCTTGATCAGCTCCGTAGCCATGGAGCTGGAGGCAATGGCGCTGCCGCAGCCAAAGGTCTCAAACTTGGCATCCTCGATCACGTTATCCTTGATCTTCAGGTACATTTTCATGATGTCTCCGCACTTGGCATTGCCTACCTCGCCAATGCCGTCAGCATCGGGGATTTCGCCTACGTTACGGGGATTCATGAAGTGATCCATTACAGTATCGGTATAAAGAGCCATGGTATGATCCTCCTTATCTTGGTTATCTCAAAGAATGAATTGGCGCTGGCCGGAGACCAGTTCCTTCCACACGGGGGACATGCCCCGCAGATACTCCACCACCTGCGGAATGACCTGCAGCATATAGTCCACTTCCTCCTCTGTGTTCCATTCGCACAGGCTCAGCCGCAGGGAGCCGTGGGCCACCTCGTGGGGGCGGCCGATGGCCAGCAGCACATGGCTGGGATCCAGCGAGCCGCTGGTGCAGGCACTGCCGGAGCTGGCGCAGATGCCCTTGGCATCCAGCAGCAGCAGGATGCTTTCGCCTTCAATACCTTCAAAGCAGAAGTTTACATTGCCGGGCAGACGGTGAACAAGATCGCCGTTGACGGCGGAGTGGGGGATTTGGGAAAGACCGGCGATCAGCTTGTCCCGCAGGGCAGACACCTTGGCGGCATTTTCATCGATATGGTCGCATGCCTCCTTCAGCGCGGCGGCCATAGATACGATGCCGGGGATATTCTCAGTGCCGGCCCGCTTGCCCCGCTCCTGAGCGCCGCCCTCGATGATGTTGGTCAGAGGAATACCCTGACGGGTGTACAGCAGTCCCACGCCCTTGGGACCGTGGAATTTGTGGGCGGACAGAGACAGCATATCGATGTGCTGTGCCTTCACGTCAATGTGAAGGTGGCCTGCCGCCTGTACGGCGTCAGTGTGGAACAGGACGCCTTTCTCTTTGCATACTGCGCCGATCTCCGGAATGGGCATAATGGAGCCGATCTCGTTGTTGGCATACATAATGGTAACCAGACAGGTATCCTCTCGGATCGCATCTGCCACCTGCGCCGCGGTAACGGTGCCGCTGGGGCCAACGTCCAGCAGCTGAACGTCAAAGCCTTCCTTTTCCAGCTTTTTCAGGGTGTGCAGCACGGCGTGGTGCTCAAAAGCGGTGGAAATAATGTGCTTTTTGCCCTTTCGCTGGCCGATGCGGGCGGCGGAGACAATGGCCTGGTTGTCGGCCTCGCTGCCGCCGGAGGTAAAGGTGATCTCCCGGGCCTGACAGCCCAGACATTCTGCCACGGTCTGGCGGGCCTTTTGCAAAGCTTCCGCCGCCTGCTGGCCGACAGTGTGCAGGCTGGAAGGATTTCCATAATAGGTTTCCATATAGGGCAGCATCGCGTCGATGGCTGTGCGGCTCATCTTGGTGGTAGCCGCGTTATCTGCATAGATCTGCATGGCGTTCCTCCTGAATGTGTATCATTTGGTAGGTGGTTGCTTCTCTTTTTGCCCACCTGTCTTATAGGTTGATTTGATGATAGCATGTTTTACCCACTATGTCAATAGGTAATTTGCGTGATATAAAAACATCCGAAACCATATGGCTTCGGATGCTCTTATATCACAACTGCATCGTACCTGCTCTCTCCCGGCGTTACCCGGAAGAGGGCGGTGACCGTTTTGCCTCTGAAAAACGCTGATACAGTCTGGTATTGGGCCACGGCCACATCATCATGCTCGTTGCAGACCTCCACACCCGACGCGGTAACATGCAGCGCCGCCGTGTGCAGGCCCCGCGCTTCCTTTAGCAGCGACAGGGCGGTGTAGCTGCATATATACACACCGGGGACAAGTGCGCCTTTTTTGCAGGGGGTGCAGTCCACACCGTGGGCGGCGAAATACTCCGGCAGACGGCGGGGATCCGTGCCCAACGCGCCGCCCAGCAGCGGCAGACCGTTATCCTCGAACTCGCCGATCACATCCGTCAGCTCCTGCCATCGCTCCAGCAGGCACATGGCGTTATAGGCGGCAATGACCTCGCCGCCGTTATAGTGCAGCGGATAGCCGCCGTAGGTCAAGTCGGACAGTGCCGGGTCGCCCTGAGCGACGATGGGAAAACATGCCTCGTGGGAGGCAGGACGTGAATGCCACGGGCGTTCCTCCAGAAGGAACACCGCCTCTACCGGCACGGAAAAGCACCGGGCAATCCGCAGCGCCACCTCCAGCGACGGCACGGAGCGACCCTTTTCGATGGCAATAATGGACTGACGGGAGACCCCGGCGGCCCGGGCCAGCTCCTCCTGCCGCATATTCTGCTCCCGCCGCAAAAGGGCCACGCGGTTCTGCATCCCACTCACTCCGTTTCGTAATCGAAATCCACCGGCTTACCAGTCTGACGGTAGTAGAGCCGCCCATCCTCGGCATAATAGGTCTTGTTCCGCTCATCGCAGGTAATGACCCACCGCTGCCGCAGGCTGTAGCTTTCATCGCCGCTGCAATACCACACGGCATCGGGCACGCCCATATTCGCTATATGGGAAACATAGCGCCCCAGATGCAGGTGTACCGTCAGCGTAACGGGTGTGGCATTTTCCGGCGGCTCCAAATGGTATCGCTTCGCACCCCGGAAAGTCTGCGGCAGCGCCAGACCCCAGCCGTAGGGCAGCTTTTTGAAGGCGGTACCGTAAATAAGCCCGCCCAGAGACGTGACCTTTGCACCGTTTACCCGGTCGGGTATGACGTATTCCACCGTGTCGCCTGCGCCGTCCCATGTGTATATGCCGGCAAAGGCGTACAGCCGGTCGGCGCGGGGATAGAAGGTAACGCCGTCTTGCGCCACGGCGGCGCTTTCGTGATAGTCACGCCCTGCCATAAGCCATGCCAGCGCTAATATAAGCGCCGCGGCCATCGTCCATTTCATCCAGCGTTTCATAAAGTACCCTCCATAAAGTAAAGTATACTTTACTTTATGGTACCATGAAACCGCCAAAAAGTCAAGTGTGTTTTACATTTTTGCATGAAAAAAGGTTCCCCGCCGCGGCGGGGAACCGTCTGCTTACATGTAATGATATTTCTTCCGCTTGCCCAGCAGGAAGCTTAGCCCCACGCCGAAGGCGCAGATCTCCGCCGTCACACCGGCCCACCAGATGCCGTCCAACTCCCACAGGATGGGCAGCAGAAGCACGGCGGACAGCTTGAACACAAAGGTGCGCAGGAATGAGATGATGGCCGACACCATGCCGTCGTTCAGCGCGGTAAAGAAGGAGGATGCGAAGATGTTGAACCCCACCAGCAGGAAAGCCAGCGTGGAGATGCGGAATGCGTGCACCGTCATGGCGCACAGGGTGTCGTCATACCCCACGAAGAGCCTGGCCATCGGCCCGGCCAGTCCCTGCGCTATGCCTACCATCAACAGGCCGCCCGCGCTCATCAGCAGCACGCTTTTGCCCAACAGGTTTTTCAGCTCACCGTGGTTGCCTGCGCCGAAATGATAGCTGACAATGGGCGCGCATCCGATGGCATAGCCGATAAATACGGCGGCAAAGATGAATTCCACATACATCAGCACGCCGTAAGCCGCCACGCCGTTCTGGCCCGCCATGCGCAGCAGCTGAAAATTGTACAGCATGCCCACCACGGAAGCCGTCACATTGGATACCAGCTCAGATGCGCCGTTGCCGCTGGCTTTTAAAATGGGTCGAAGCTCCAGCTTTGTTTTGGTCAGCCGCAGCAGACTCCCGTTGGGACGCAGAAAATAAACAAGCGGCAGCACGCCGCCCACGCATTGGCTGATGCCGGTGGCGATGGCCGCGCCGGCTACGCCCCAGTGGAATACCGCCATAAACAGGGCGTCCAGTATCATGTTGGTGACGCCGGCGGCCACTGTTACCCACAGGCCCAGCTTGGGCCGTTCCGCTGCGATCAAAAAGCTCTGAAATACATTTTGCAGCATGAAAGCGGTGTTGAATGCCAGCACGATGCGGCCATACAGCACACAGTCAGGCAGCATTTCCGCATCTGCCCCCAGAAAAACGGAGATCGGCTCCATGTAGATCACGCCGATGGTGGAGATGACCACACCGCAGATCAGCGTGGCGATGATCATCATGGTAAAGTAACGGTTGGCGCGAGGCTTGTCGCCCTCACCCATGGTTTTGGCCACCAGCGCGCTGCCGCCGGTGCCGAACATGAAGCCGATGCCGCCAAAGACCATGATGAACGGCATGACCAGATTCACAGCGGCAAAGGGTGTTTTCCCCACAAAATTGGAAACAAACAGTCCGTCTACCACGCCGTAGATGGAGGTAAACACCATCATAATAATGGACGGCAGTACGAACTGCAGCAGCATTTTATAGGTGAAGTGGTCAGATAGCTGTATTTTCATCGTGTTTCTCCTGTGTTTCGATACACTGCGGCAGATATTGGCGCAGTGCTGCGGTATAGTGCCGGAACAGGGTCAGAAACTGCGCCTGTTCCTCTTTCGTCATTGTGTTCATGGCCTCCTCTTCCGCCGCCATGACCCGGCCGACCGTGCGTGTGGAGAGTATCTCTCCCTGCGGGGTCAGCATCAGGTATTTGCTGCGCCGGTCGCGGCCCTCCGCCAAACGGAGATAGCCGCCGTCCGTCAGTTTTTTCAGGGCGGAGTGCACCGTCTGCTTGGGTTGATAGACCGCGGTGCATACATCGCTTTGCGTTAGGGGATTGTCTGCCTCCCACAGTGTATAGAGGATCCAGAAGGCGCAGTCAGACAGGCCGCAGGTCTTTGCCACCGCCCGGTAAAGCTCGTCCTGTTCCTTGGAGATATCGTTATAGACTGCCAGCGGCATTTTCTCTGTGTTCATTGCGCACTCCTTTTGTGAAGAAATATCCGAAATCGGACTTTTGCATTATAGTCTGCTTTCGGACATTTTTCAAGGGAAGCCTGTGCAAAAACCGGCGGGCCATCTGCGGCCCGCCGTTTTCTGATCCTCTTGTTAAAACGATACTGTCAGCAGCATCTTGAAGCGCTCCTGTCCATAAACGGCGTGGGGCACGTCCTTGGGCATGACCAGCGTTTCCCCCTCGTTCAGCTGAAAGATCTCGCCGCCCACGGTAAAGCGGCCCGTACCCTCCAGCACCGTTACCATGGCGTCGCCGCCGCTGGCATGGGTGGAGATCTCCTCGTCCTTATCAAATGAGAATACGGTCACGCTGACAAGATCGTTCTGCACCAGCGTCTTGCTGACTACCTGCCCCTCCTGATAGGCCACAAGATCCTTCAGCAGCAGCTTTTCTTTCTTGGCAATATTTTTGTACATAACAATACCTCCATTGGCTTGCTTATTTTTTGCCGTGCCGGCCGTTCTTATCCCGACTGCCCAGCGTCAGGGTAAACATGATAGGCAGATCGATGTGCAGCGGCGTCAGACGCAGGTGCTTCACATATTTGCTGTAAAAATCCGAAAAGTCCATGGGACCCGGCGCGGCGGAGTTGGGGAAGGCATAGCGGCCGTCCTCACACCGGCGCACCAGCACATAGTGGCGGGAGCGCCCGGTGTGATACCACAGGATCCCGGCCCTGGCGTCTTTCAGATTCCGGTACCGCAGGCCGGTGACCTTCATGCCGAAGCGATAGACGCCCCGGCAAACGTGGCCGACAGTGGTGCCCATAACACCCCACAGGAACACATGGTCATGAAAGAATTGCCAGACCTCTGACTCGGTGACAGGCTGGGCGAAATAGCGTGCGGCATTGTATACCGCCATAAAGCCGCAGCCTTTTCCGGCCACCGTGCGGCAGCCGTAGGGAATATCGGTCATCAGGCTCTGGCGGATCAGATAGCCGTTCTCATCACGGCAGCGGGCGGGAATATCCATGGCGGACGCCTCCTTTTGGCCTATCATATCACCTTCGCGGTGAAAGGGCAATTGCGATTTCCCGGGGCATATGGTAAAATGGGCAAAAATGAGGAGGTGCAGGATGAAGCTTTCCTTTTTCATGGGCACCGCCATGCAGGCCGGCTGCGCCTGCTGCGCGGATACCGCGCAGGGCGGCATTTTGGTAAAGCCGCCGCTATATAACGGCCGTCCCTACGAAACAGCGGCGCTGAGCGAATGCTACCATCATGTTTTGGATGCGGCGCTCACCGGCGGCTACGGCAGCGTGGCCATTCCCACGCTGGGTGCGGAGGGTGGCTGGCCGCCACAGTTTGCCGTTCCGGCGGCGCTGGTGGCGGTGGAAAAATGGCGCAAGGCACACCCGGACGCTGCGTTGGCAGTAACGCTGTGCGCGCCAGACAGGCGGACCTATGACCTGTATGAGGAATTCGCCGTTACGGAAATGGACGCGCCGCTTGCCGGAAATGTGGTCGGCTTTTTTCATGAGTATGGCCCCAACGGTTGGTTCAGCAACTGGTATCCGGCGGTATTCACGGTAGATGGCGTGACGTATCTCAACGCCGAACAGTATCTGATGCATTACAAAGCGTTGTGCTGCGGCGATGAGGCCACCGCCGCCAGAGTAATGGAAAACCCTGATCCCAAAACGGTGAAGCTGCTGGGGCGGGCCATTACGCCCTATGACGACGCCAAATGGGCGGCGGCGCGGCAGGATGTTATCTACCGGGGACTACTGGCCAAATTCGGCCAGAACAGTGGCTTGAAGCACCAGCTTCTTGCCACGGGAGATGCCCTTATTGCCGAATGCTCGCCCAACGACAGGATCTGGGGCATCGGCATTGCGCTGGATGATCCCCGGTATCAGGATGTCTCCCAGTGGCAGGGGGAGAGTATTCTGGGCAAGACGCTCATGCGTGTGCGCGATGCGCTGCGGCGTGGGGAATAAGAGCATAAATGCCCGTGGAGCGGTGCTCCACGGGCATTTTGCGCGGATATATTGTCCCCTGACCCACCCTGCCGGGAAAATCGACGCCATGGTGGTAATCATGCAGTATTTTTTCATGCGCGTGTGCAGTATGCGGCGCGTGCGTTGTACAGTGGGGAATCGAACCCCGGAGCTGCGCCCGCTCCATCCATACAGCGAGGACTCATTCTCAGCCTCAGAGATGGCGTCCGCCTTTTCACGGTTACATCTACATATATCGCAGCGATTGCTTATTCCTGCAATTCGGTCGTCCAGTTCAGGCTCTGGATGGTTTCCTCCAGCAGCCGCAGATCGCGGGACATATCGTCCACCTGCTTCTGCATCTGGGAGACCTTCACAGTGCTGACGATGCGGATCTCCGTCCGCAGACCGCGGGGCACCACGTCGCTGGCATTTTGCAAAAATTCCCGGTAGATGCCCAGCTTCATTTTCAGGCAGTCCCGCCGTGCCAGCAGCGCTGTCAGGCTCTCGCCCGTTTCACTGCGGACGGCGGTATTGGTCAGGTTGATGCGGCGGATCAGCTCCTCCAGCTGCCGGCTTATCTCTTCCAGCTGTGTAAGCAGCTCCGCCGGCTCTTCAGCAGGCCGTTCCCCCTCCTGTACCTTGGCGTTGTTCATCAGGCGGGAAGCCAATTGGGCCATCCGGCGCTGCAGGTCGGCCCTCTGGGCCAGTGCGTTGGCAAGCTTCATGTTGTTTACTCCTTAATGATGTAACCCTGCTCCGCCAGATAGCTGTACAGCTGGCGGATATGGGCGTGGTTGCGGGTCTCCACCACCATGCGGACGCGGCAGGAGCCGACGCCCACCTTCATGCTGCTGCGCTCGTGGTATACCTCCAGCACGTTGACCCCTTCGTGTGACAGGACGGCCAGATAGGTGGCCAGCGCGTTGGGTTGATCGGGCAGCACGGTGGAGAAGCTGGCCACGCGGCCCTCTGCCGTCAGGCCATGCTTGATGATGCGCTCCAGCATGGTCACATCCACATTGCCGCCGGACAGCAGCGCGCAGACGTTTTTGCCCGTCACATCGATCTTGCCTGCCATAACTGCCGCCACGCTGACAGCGCCGGCGCCCTCGGTGATCAGCTTCTGCTTTTCCAGAATGGTCAGGATGGCGGCGGCGATCTCGCTCTCGCTGACGGTGACCACCTTATCCACATACTGCCGGCACATGTCAAAGGTCAGCGATCCTGCGGTTTTGACCTGAATGCCGTCGGCCATGGTGCCCACCTGCGGCAGAGTAATGATCTTGTCCTGACGCAGAGCCTCATACATGCTGGCGGCCCCCTCGGCCTGTACGCCGATGATCTGGCAGGAGGGTTTCAGTTCCTTGACGGCTTTGGCCACGCCGGAGATCAGACCGCCGCCGCCGATGGCGGTGACGATGATGTCCACATCCGGCAGCTGACTGAGGATCTCCAGACCGATGGTGCCCTGACCGGCCATAATGCTGTAATCGTCAAAGGGGTGAATAAAGGTATAGCCTTTTTCATCCCGCAGGCGGATGGCCTCGGCATAGGCGTCGTCATACACGCCGGGAACCAGCACCACCTCCGCGCCGTAGCTACGGGTGGCCTCGATCTTGGAAAGGGGAGCACCCTGCGGAATGCAGATCACCGCATGGATGCCCATATCACGGGCGGCATAGGCGACGCCCTGCGCATGGTTGCCGGCGGAGCAGGCAATCACGCCCCGGGCCTTTTCCTCCTCAGAAAGCGTGGCGATCTTGTAATAAGCGCCGCGCAGCTTGAATGCGCCGGTTTTTTGCAGACAGTCGGCCTTCAGGTACAAACGGCAGTTTTGGGTGATACCGGTGCTGGGGATGACCGGCGTTTTGTTGATTACGCCGGTCAGGACGCGCTGTGCATCATGCAGCATTGCCATGGTCAGCATAGTGGATCCTCCTTCACATTTGTACACAGGATGTATACATTATTTGCTTTTCTGTATTTCCATAGTAGCACAGTCCATAGATGATTGCAATCCTGTTTTCGCACAATTTGACAAACCGGAAAGATATGTCTATAATGTTACATTGGTTTTATGTTTTCTTGCACGGATTTATCCCACTTTTAAAGAAGGAGTTACATACACATATGGAGCAGCAAAAACGCCGCAGAGGCGACCGTAAGGACGGCCGACTGCTGCGGGAACTGGATTCCCTCCACTATATCACAGGCATTATCTACCCCAACCGCTGTGATAACGAGGCCTATATTTCTCAGCGCATCGACCTGACAGCGATCAACGCCTATCTGGCGGAAAAGAACAAGCAGGAGACAGAATTTCCCTATACCATGTTCCATCTGGTGGTGGCGGCGCTGCTGAAAACCATCACCCTGCGGCCGAAGCTGAGCCGCTTTATCGTCAACAGCAATTTCTATCAGCGCAACGAGGTGTCCGCCGCCTTTGTGGTGAAAAAGCAGTTTTCGGACAAGGGCGCCGAGGCGCTGGCCTTCCTGCACAGCCGGGAAGATAACACCCTTGCGGATGTACATGAATATATCCGCAAGCAGGTGCAGGAATGCCGCAGTGAAAACGTGGACCCCACCACCGGTGTGATGGATTACCTCAACAAGATCCCGCGTTTTATCAGCAAGGCGGCGATCCGCATCCTGATGTGGCTGGATAAGCATGGCTGGGTGCCGGCGGATATCATTTCCACCGACCCGTATTACAGCTCTGTGGTCATCTCCAATCTGGGTTCCATCAAGCTCAAGTGCGGCTACCACCACCTGACCAATTGGGGCACCTGCTCGCTGTTCTGCATCATTGGGGAGAAGAAGCTGTCTCCTTTCTATGATGCCGACGGCAATGTGACCATGCGCGAGACGTTGGATCTGGGATTGACCATTGATGAGCGTCTGGCCGACGGATACTATTATTCCAAGTCGGTGCGGCTTTTGAAGTACCTGCTGGAGCACCCCGAGGAACTGGAGAAGCCTTTAAAGGAGGAAGTACAGTATGAGTGAAGTCAAGACCCCGTGGAAGGATTATCTGGGCGATGTGCCCATGCATCTGGAGTATTTTCAGGGCAGCATGTTTGACGCCGTGGCCCGGATGGCGGAGCTGTATCCCAACAATATTGCCTTTGATTTTATGGGCCGGTCCACAACCTACAGAAGAATGGTGCAGGAGATCGAGCGCTGCGCCAAGAGCCTGAAAACCCTGGGCGTGCGGCCCGGCGACCGCATTACCATCGCCATGCCCAACTGCCCGCAGGCCATCTACATGTTCTATGCCGTAAATCTGGTGGGCGGCATTGCCAACATGATCCATCCCCTGTCTGCGGAAAAGGAGATCGAGTTCTATCTCAACGAGTCCCAGTCCACCACGGCCATCACGCTGGATCAGTTCTACGATAAGTTTGAGCATATCCGCCAGAATACCGGCATCATCAACATCATTATTGCCTCGGTAAAGGACGCGCTCAGTCGTACCATCCGGGCCGGCTATATGCTGACCGAGGGTCGCAAGATCCAGAAGATCCCCGAAGATGCACCCGTGATCCGCTGGAGGGAATTCATGGATATGTCCCGGTTCTGCTTTTATAAAAACTATCGCGTAGAGCGGAGCTTTGACGATCCGGCGGTCATTCTGTACTCCGGCGGCACCACCGGCACCACCAAGGGTATTGTGCTGACCAACGGCAACTTCAATGCGCTGGCCCAGCAGATCATTGCCACCAACCCCATGTTCCGTCCCGGCGACAAGATGCTGGCGGCTATGCCCCTGTTTCATGGCTTCGGCCTTGGCGTGTGCGTTCACTCTATGCTGGCCAACGGCGGTCGCTGCATTCTGATTCCCCGCTTTACCGCCAAGAGCTATGCCAAGCAGATCGTCAAGTACCGCTGCAACTTCATTGCCGGTGTGCCAACCCTGTATGAGGCGCTGCTGCGTCTGCCCAGCATGGACGGCGCGGATCTCAGCAGCCTCAAGGGCGTATTCTCCGGCGGAGACAGCCTGTCCATCGAGCTGAAGAAGAAGTTTGACAAGTTCCTGTATGACCACCATGCCGTCATTCAGGTGCGGGAGGGCTACGGCACCACGGAAACGGTGACTGCCTGCTGCCTGACGCCCACCAATATCTACAAGGAGGGTTCTATCGGCCTGCCTTTCCCCGATACCTATATCAAGATCGTGAAGCCGGGAACCGATGAGGAGCTGCCCTATGGCGAGGAGGGCGAGATCCTGCTGGCCGGTCCCACCGTCATGAAAGAATACATGAACCACCCCGACGAGACGGCAAAGACCCTGCGCAAGCACGACGATGGTCTCACATGGGTCTATACCGGGGATCTGGGCGTGATGGACGATCAGGGTTTCATCTACTTCCGGGGCCGCGCCAAGCGGATGATCATCTCCTCCGGCTACAATGTGTATCCTGGCCAGATCGAGAATATTCTGGATGCCAACGAAATGGTGCAGATGAGCTGCGTCATCGGCGTACCCGATACCTATAAGATGCAGAAGGTGAAGGCCTTTGTGATGCTCAAACCCGGTGTTGCCGCCGATGACGCGACCCGGCAGGAGCTGCTGGCGTATTGCCGCAAGCATGTGGCCAAATACGCCATGCCCTATGATATCGAGTTCCGTCAGGAACTGCCCAAGACGCTGGTGGGCAAGGTGGCCTATCGCGTGCTGGAGGAGGAAGAACTGGCCAAGATCGCCAGGGAAAAGGAAGCGGACACCGCAGAATGACATCGTGAGATGGCTGCCCTTTTGGCAGCCATCTCTTTTATAGGCAGCTGGCCGAAAATCGCGCCACTTTACATTTGCAACCGAAAAGCAACGGATACGATCGTGATAGTTGGTGGAGAAACCTACGAAAATTTGCTATGATAAGGCCATCAGGAGGTGATGATATGAAGTTTTTGTCAACAACGATTTTTCCTTTTATCCTTTTCATTGGCCTTGTGGTGATTGCGACCTTTGTGGTTTTGGGCATATTCCTGGTGAAAGCGCTCGGCAGATATATCAGGTCAACGGAAGTCAGAAAAGAAAAAGCAATGACTAAAAAATCTCTGGGCGAGGTTTTGAAGCAGCATCGTGAAGCGTGCAAGATGACGCAGGAATTTGTAGCAGAAGCGATCGGCGTAAGCAGGCAAGCGGTCTCAAAATGGGAGAACGGAACGGCTGACCCAAGCACCTCGAACTTGATTGCCGCTGCAAAGCTATTTGATCTTTCTGCTGAGGAATTGCTGCACGAGGTCCAGTAATCGGGAAAGCGGCTCGACCAGATTGGCGGTTTTTCCACAGGAAAAGCCGCCAATATAGGCGAGCTGAAAGCATATGCGCAGACAGTAGAAAAGCTCTCTCTGCCGCAGGATAAAAAATCATTGTATCGGGAGAGGCAACCCACGGGAATATGGAATTTCAGCAATTAAAGCTGGATATTTTTTTCGCCGAGATGAAAAAGGGCTTGCTTTTTTCCGCGTCATGCGGTATCATGTCGGATGAACACAACTGGATCATTTGTCTTCGGGGCGGGGCGTAATTCCCCACCGGCGGTATAGTCCGCGAGCGAGTCTTTTAAAGGGGCGAGCAGGAACCGGCGCAATTCCGGTACCGACAGTTACAGTCTGGATGAGAGAAGGCGTGTACGGCATTTTCGTAATGCTCTTTTTTGATGCGTGCACCTTGGGAGACAATCGCTTCCAAGGGTGTTACATCATCAAAAGGGAGTCTTTTTTTATGACACAACATCAGAAAACCCATCGCCTTGCCGTGGCTGCCATGCTGACGGCTGTGGCCGCCGTGCTGCAATTCATCGAATTCGCCATTCCGCTGATGCCGGCCTTTATCAAGCTGGACATCTCCGACCTGCCCGCACTGCTGGGCACCTTCTCCCTGGGCCCGGTATACGGCGTCGCCATTCAGCTGGTGAAGAACCTGCTGCACCTGCCCTTCGGCTCCAGCGCCGGTGTGGGCGAGCTGTCCAACTTCATTCTGGGCGCGATTTTCGTGTTCGCCGCCGGCATGATCTACAAGCGCAGCAAGAGCCGCAAGAGCGCGCTGATCGGCTCGCTGGTGGGGGCGGTGGCCATGGCTCTCATCAGCATCGTGGCCAACTATTTCATTGTCTACCCCGCCTATGTGGTGCTGTATAATCTGCCGCTGGAGGCCATTGTGGGCATGTACGAGGAGATTCTGGGCGGCGTGTCCCATATGCCCACCCAGAACGCCCTTTTCAACTGCCTGCTGGTATTCAATGTGCCCTTCACCTTCTGCAAGGGCATGCTGGATGTGGCGCTGTGCTTCCTGGTCTACAAGCCGCTGAGTCCGCTGCTGCACAGATAAGCAAAATAACGCCCCGAGACGGCTGCACCGTTTCGGGGCGTTAATGCTGCTATGCGCCAAAGTATTTTTCGCGGAAGGGAACCTGCGCCACCTCGAATGTGCGGCCGCGGAGATAGTTCAGGATTCCTGCATCGGTGGGAAAGTCGAAGGTAAGCTTATAAGAATAGAGCGCCTGCCGCGTTTCACCATAGCGGCGGTTTACATCGCCGCGGCCGTATTTGCCGTCTCCCAGCAGGGGACAGCCCATGTGGGCAAAGGTGGCGCGGATCTGATGGGTACGGCCTGTCTCCAACCCTACCTCCACCAGTGCCAGCTCACCGCGGCGCGCCAGCGTCTCGTAGGTGGTGATGGCGGTTTTTCCGCCGGGTACCGGTTTGGCGCGGACGGAGACCTCTTTTTTCTTCTCATCCTTCACCAGAAAGACCTCGATCCTGCCCTTGGGCGGCTGCGGCGCGCCCACCGTGATGCACAGGTAGCGCTTGTCCATCTCTCTGTCGCGGATCTTCTCGTTGATGATCCGCAGCGTTTCGGCATTTTTGGCGGCAATCACGATACCGCCGGTGTTGCGGTCAATGCGGTTGCACAGGGCGGGGGTAAAGGCGTTCTCCCATTTGGGATTCCACTCCTTCTTTTGATAGAGGTAGGCCTGAATGTGGTTGATGAGGGTATTGACCTTTTCCGTCTCGTCAGCGTGCACCACCAGCCCCGGCCGCTTATCCAGCAGCATCAGGTTTTCATCCTCATACACGATGGTCAGGCTGGGCTTGAACAGCGTCAGGAACAGATTATCCTCCCGGGGCTTGTCAAAGAACTCGTCGTTGATGTATAATTGCAGCACGTCTCCCTCGCACAGGCGCTGATCCCGCTGCGCTCGGGCACCGTTGCACTTGATGCGCTTGAGCCGGATGTACTTTTGCAGCAGCGCCGGCGGCAGCAGCGGCAGCGATTTGGATACAAAACGATCCAGCCGCTGTCCCGCATCATTTTTTCCAATGGTCAGTTCCCGCATGGGACATACCTCCCGCAGAAGAAAAATCTACCCTATTGTACCCAAGGCCGGCGGAATTGTCAAAGGGAATTCACCATCGGGCGGAAAAAGCGAAAAGTGGGGAATTTTTTGCAAAAAATGTTTGACAACCTTTTGCTTTCACGCTATAATACTATTTGTGTCATTGCGAGGTGTACTATGCTTTTGAATGTAAACAAGCTGCTGCATACGCCGGATGCGGCGCAGGATTTTTCTTTTGAAATGGACCTGAGCGATTTGGAATTCGGCGGCAGCTACCCCGTGTCCCTGCCGGTCACTGTGGAAGGCCGGATCAGGAACAAGGCCGGCGTCCTGCTGTGTACGCTCGAGGCAAGTACGACACTCCACTGTATCTGTGACCGCTGCGCGGAACCCTTTACCGAGGACAAAACCGTTGAATACCAGTGCGTGCTGGCAGAGGAACGGCAGTCCGATGATGATGAGGAGATCGTGCTGCTGGAAAATGATGAGGTGGACTTGGGCGAAGTGGCTCGCACTGCGTTTATCCTTGAGATGGACACGAAAACCCTCTGCTCTCCCGATTGTAAGGGCCTGTGCCCCGGCTGCGGCGCAAACTTGAACCATGAGGCATGCCGCTGCAAAAAGGCGGTAGATCCGCGGCTTGCAAAGCTGGCACAGCTTTTGGAAGATCGGTAAAGCGGAAACTGAACTATTATACTACTGCTCACGGCAGTTAAAAGACCAAGGAGGTGTCAACATGGCAGTCCCTAAGGGAAAAGTATCGAAGCAAAGACGCAATAAGAGACGCAGCTCCGTGTGGAAGCTGGCGACTCCCGGTCTGGTGGCATGCCCCAAGTGTGGTGCGCTGCATCTGCCTCACAGAATGTGCCCGGAATGCGGTACCTACAATGGCCGTCAGGTCAAGGAGATCAAGTCCGTGGCCGCTGGCAAGTAAGTCATCGACGTGTGTCCTTGTTAGGAGGGAAGAGCTATCTTCCCTCCTTACTTTTTTGCTTTTAACAGATTTTTTGCTTTATATCTTGCGTATAGGGGGGAAAATCGCTATAATGATTAAGTTACTATGCGGCCATGCGCCATTTTATAGGAGAGCTTTCACCATGAGTACCGTCATCACATCCATAGACCCTCATTCCCCGGCGGAAAAGGCCGGGATCACCGTGGGGGAGCAGCTGCTGGAGATCAACGGCCACAAGATTGTGGACGTGCTGGACTACCGGTTTTACGGCTATGATCCCAAAACAGTGCTGCGTCTGCGCCGGGATGACCATGTGCGCACGGTTACCATCCGAAAGCCGGAGGGGCAGGATCTGGGCCTGAATTTTCAGACCTATCTGATGGATGAGATGCACCAATGCGCCAACCACTGCCTGTTCTGTTTTGTGGACCAGATGCCGCCCAATATGCGCCCATCCCTGTATATCAAGGACGATGATGAGCGCCTGAGCTTTCTGCTGGGCAACTATACCACGCTGACCAACCTTTCCGAGCGGGAGGCCCAGCGGATCATTGATTTGCATATCAGTCCTATCAACGTCTCCGTTCATGCTACGGATCCGCAGCTGCACTGTACGCTGCTGGGCAACAAGAACGCGGTGCGGTCGCTGGAATATATCAAGGCATTCTGCAAAGCCGGGATCGTGATGAACGGCCAGATCGTGATCTGCCCGGGTTGGAATGACGGCGAACAGCTGCGCCGCACCCTGCGGGATCTGACGGAGTGGCAGTTTTCCAGCTGCTCGCTGGTGCCGGTGGGGATTACCAAGTACCGGCAGGGACTGGCTAAACTGACGCCGGTGGACAGCGCATGCGCCCGGCAGATCATTGCCGATGCCGAGGCCTTTGGCGGGGAAAACCTGCGCCGTTTCGGAACGCGCCGTTTTTTCTGCGCCGATGAGTTGTTTTTGCGGGCTGGAATGGAGCTTCCCGGCGAGGATTACTATGAGGGCTATCGCCAGCTGGAAAACGGCGTGGGTATGCTGCGCCTGCTGGAGCAGGAGTTCCTTGGTGCCATGGGCATGGAAGATCCCAACGCGGCGCCCACCCCCTTTACCATTGCCACGGGAACTGCCGCCGCGCCGTTCCTGCAAGGTCTGATGGACAAAGCAAAGGCATATTTCCCGCGGTTAGATGCGCAGGTGCAGGCGGTGAAAAACGATTTCTTCGGCCATACCATCGATGTGGCCGGCCTGCTGACGGGGCAGGATATTGCCGCGCAGCTGAAGGGCCGGGTGGCTGGACGGCGGGTGCTGCTGCCAGTGCACATGCTGCGCCACGGAGAAACGGTGTTTTTGGATGATTACACGGTGGACAGGCTGTCGCAGGAGCTGGGCAGTCCTGTGCAGATCGTGGGCGCCGACGGCGGCGAGCTGCTGGACGCTATTTTGGAAACGGAGGGATAAGTGATGGCAAAACCCCTGATTGCAATTGTAGGACGACCCAATGTGGGCAAGTCCATGCTGTTTAATAAATTGATCGGGCGGCGGTTGAGTATCGTGGAGGATACGCCCGGTGTGACCCGGGATCGTATTTACGGCGAAAGCGAATGGCTGGGCCGCAAATTCCGGCTGGTGGATACCGGCGGTATTGAACCCAGTACCGACAACCAGATTCTCTCCTTTATGCGGGAGCAGGCACAGATCGCCATTGACAACGCCACGGTTATCATTTTCGTTACCGATATCAAGACCGGTATGACCGCCGCCGATCAGGAGGTGGCGGGTATGCTGCAGCGCAGCAAAAAGCCTATCGTGCTGGCGGTCAACAAAATGGATGCCACCGGCACGGTGGATCCCGATTTTTATGAATTTTATAATCTGGGACTGGGCGATCCTGTTGCCGTATCCGCCGTTCATGGTCATGGTACCGGCGACCTGCTGGACGAATGCCTGAAGTATTTTCCGGCAGAGGAGGACGAAGACGATGAATCCGATGTGATTCAGGTGGCCATTATCGGCAAACCAAATGTGGGCAAGTCCAGCCTGACCAATAAGATTCTGGGCGAGCAGCGGGTCATCGTCAGCAATGTGGCGGGCACCACCCGCGATGCCATCGACAGTTATTTTGAAAACGCGCAGGGCAAATATAACTTCATCGACACCGCCGGCATGCGGAAGAAGTCCAAGGTGGACGACAATATCGAAAAGTACAGTGTTCTGCGGGCCACCATGGCGATTGAGCGCAGCGATGTGTGCCTCATTATGATCGACGCCAATGACGGCGTGACCGAACAGGACACCAAGGTGGCAGGACTTGCCCATGAGGCGGGAAAGGCCTGCATCATCGTGGTCAACAAGTGGGATGCGGTGGAAAAGGACGACAAGACCATGGATCGTATGCGCGAGAATGTGCGCCGCGACCTCAGTTTTATGCCCTATGCGCCCATCGTGTTCATTTCCGCTCTGACGGGCCAGCGGGTGAACCGCCTGTTTGAACTGATCAACTATGTCAATGATCAGGCTTCTATGCGCATTACCACCGGTATGCTCAATAGCGTGCTGGCCGACGCACAGACCCGTGTGCAGCCGCCTACCGACAAGGGCCGCCGCCTGAAGATCTACTATATGACGCAGGTGGGCATCAAGCCTCCGCATTTTGTGGTATTCTGCAACGACAAGAAGCTGTTCCATTTCTCCTACCGGCGGTATCTGGAGAACCAGATCCGCAGCGTATTCGGCCTGGAGGGAACGCCCATTATCATGACCATTCGCCAGAAGGGAGAGGACGAGGGCTGATGAGCATCGTGTTTTGTGTGGCGCTGACGCTGCTGGTTTCCTATTTGCTGGGTTGCTTTAACGGCGCGGTAGTGATCTCTCATTTCATTATCAAGGATGACGTCCGTTCCCATGGCAGCGGAAATGCGGGCCTGACAAACTTCTACCGCACCTATGGCGCCAAATATGCGCTGGGCGTGATCGCCTGCGACATGGGCAAGACGGTGGTGGCGGGCCTTATCGGCGGCTATCTGTTTTATTTTGTGTGCCGCGATTGGACGCTGGGCCTGCTGCTGGCCGGGATCGGCTGTGAGTTGGGGCATATGTTTCCCGCTTTTTATGGATTCAAGGGCGGAAAGGGCATCCTGTGCGGCGGCACGCTGGCGTGGATGCTGGGCTGGAAGGTGGGCCTGACTGCCTGGGGGCTGTTTGCGGTGCTGTGGCTGCTGAGCAAGTATGTATCCCTTGGCTCTGTGTTCGCAGGTGTGAGCCTGACCGTTTCCGTATTTTTGTTCTACGGCCACAACTGGCTGTATACGGCGCTGGCTTTTATGATCTCTGCGCTGGTGGTCTGGTGTCATCGGGAGAATATTAACCGCCTGATTCACGGAACGGAGCGAAAATTCCAATGGCATTCCGGCCCGCCGAAAGAAAACTAATGACGACCTTATGAGAGAAAGGATTATTCACAATGAAGCACAATCAAGTCCGTCAGGTGGTATTTCCCATTCTGGCTGCGTTTATCTGGGGTACGGCGTTTGTGGCGCAGGACATGTGCGCCGATGCGATCGGAGCGTTTGCGTTTAATGCTGCGCGCTACTTTATCGCGGTGCTGACGCTGCTGGTGGTTATTTTCATCAGCGACAAGCTGAAGAAGGACAAACCCAGTCTGACAGCAATTCAGCGCAAGGCTGCCAACAAAAGGCTGTGGCTGGGCGGACTGTGCTGCGGCGCGGCGCTGGCCATCGCCTCTAACTTCCAGCAGGCAGGTCTTGTGGCCGGCACCGAGGCCGGCAAGGCGGGCTTTATCACGGCGCTGTATGTGGTGCTGGTGCCGGTGTTCGGCCTGTTTTTCAAGCGGAAGGTGAATTTGCCCACTTGGATCGCCGTGGTATGCAGCGTTGTGGCGCTGTATCTGCTGTGCATCAAGGGCGACTTTTCGCTGGCTCCCGGCGATTTCCTGGTTTTGATGTGTGCCGTGTGCTTTGCGGTACATATTCTGGTGATTGATTATTTCACCGGATTCTGCGACGGTGTGAAGCTCAGCTGCCTGCAGTTCCTGTTTGCGGGAACCATCTCGGCGGTCTGCATGTTTATTTTTGAGACGGTGGACTTTGCCGCCATGCTCTCCTGCATCCTGCCGCTGCTGTATGTGGGCGTGTTTTCCTGCGGCGTAGGCTATACCTTGCAGATTCTGGCCCAAAAGGATTCCAACCCCACGGTGGTCACCATCCTGCTGAGTCTGGAGAGCGTATTCGCTGTAATCGCCGGGGCGATTATCCTGCACCAGCAGATGACCACCCGGGAGTATATCGGCTGTGTGATCATGTTTGCCGCGGTAATTCTGGCGCAGATCCAGTTCCCGGAAAAGAAAACGGCATAATGTTTCAACCTTGAAAAACGCAGCACTGACCGCATAAGCGCGATCGGTGCTGCGTTTTACACTGATTGGCCGGACGATGCCGTCCGGGTTGCAGAACCATAAAGCAGCCTCCGGCTGACTGGTCGGCTTGCTCAATGCCCCTCGGCGGCCATCATGTGCAGGGCATGTTCCAGCGTGCCGATAACGGCGGCGAGATTTTCTCTGGCGGCCTTTTCTGAGCCGGGAAGATTGACGATCAGACTGCTGCCTCTTGTGCCGGCAACGGCACGGGAAAGCATGGCCCGCGGCGTGATCTTCAGGCCTTCCACCCACATGGCTACCGGGATGGCGCGTATTTCGCGCTCCAGCACCGCCAGTGTCGCTTCCGGCGTCACATCGCGGGGAGACAATCCGGTGCCTCCGGTGGTCATCACAAGGTCGATGTGCCGCATGTCGGCACATTCGCGGAGTGCTGCGCTGATCTGCTCCTTTTCATCCGGCACGATGGCTGTGTGGACGACGGTGTATCCACTCTCCTTCAGCATAGCGCTGACGGCGGGGCCGCTGGTATCCTGCCGGAGTCCCTTGCTGCCCTGATCGCTGACGGTGATGACGGCTGCGGTATAACTCATAAATGCTCCTCCTGTTTTCGATAACCCAATGCGGTTGAGATCATGGCGGCGGTGGCGCAGACCTGCTCCACTGCCATGCGGAATTCTTCAGAGTGAATGCTGCGGAACATTCCGATCACACCGACGGTATAACGTACCTTACCCTCCACGGTGTAAATCGGTGCTGAGATGGAGCGCAGACCGATTTTATATTCGCCGTTTTCAATGGCGTAGCCGTTAGCGCGGCAGGTATCGGCCTCCCGCAGCAGCGAGGGAATATCGGTGATGGTATGGGGCGTAAACTGATCCATGCTCTGGCTGCGCAGCAGTGCCTCTGCACCGGTGCGGGACATGTGGGCCAGAAAGACCTTGCCCTGCGACGTGCAGTAGATGGGCAGCCGGGAGCCTGTTTCCGAAACGATACGCAGTGCGTTGCGGGCCTCCACCTGATCCAGCGTGATCACGCTGCCGCCCTCGCAAACGGACAGCATTACCGATGCATCGGTTTGCTGGCACAGGTGCTCCATGTAGGGCCGTGCCACCAGCGAGATATCCCATGAGCGTTCTACCTGCCGGCCATATTCAAAAAGCCGCAGACCAAGTGTGTATCGCCCGTCCTGTGTTTGCGTTACCACATCATACTGGCGCATGGTGGTCAAAAGGCCGAACACCGTGCTTTTGGGATACCCGCATAGATCGGTCAATTCCTTCAGCAGCAGGGGTTTTCCGGCTTGGCTCAGCATTTGCAGCAGCTTCATGGCCTTTGCTACGGAAAGGATAATATTGCCGTCCTCCATGCGGATCACCCCCCTTTTTTAAACAGCATAGCCGCGGCGTGATTTTTTGTCAAGAATAATCCGACAAAGATGACGTAAAATCCGATAATACCGAATGACATATTTGAAATGGAGGCACCTGAAATGATAGAATACATAGGAAAAGGAAGGAAAGCGTATGAACGATGTGTTAGGCAGAAGCATTACCTATCTCAGGCTGTCTGTTACTGAGCTTTGCGACTTGCGATGCCAGTACTGTATGGCGGAGGAGGGCGTATATAAACGCGGCCATGAAGAGTTGTGCTCCTTTGAAGAGCTGCGGGATTATGCGGCGGCTGCCGCAAAACTGGGTGTGACCAAAATCCGCGTGACCGGCGGCGAACCGTTGGTGCGGCGTGGGATCGTGGAGCTGTGCGCCATGCTGCGTGCCATACCCGGTGTAGAGGAGATTTGCCTGACCAGCAATGGCATCCGTCTGCCGCAGCTTGCTCTGCCGCTGCGGAATGCGGGCGTAGATCGGCTGAATATCAGCGTGGATTCCCTCCGCCCGGAGCGGTATCATGCGATCACGCGGGTGGGAGAACTGTCAGAAGTATGGCAGGGCATAGAAGCGGCGGAGGAGGCCGGCTTTCGGGAGTTGAAGCTCAATTGCGTGCTGCTGGGCGGCATCAACGACGACGAGATTGGGGATTTTGTCCGCCTGACGCAGGAAAAGCCGTGGCAGGTGCGTTTTATTGAGCTGATGCCGATGGGTGTCTGTGCGGCATGGCCGCGGGAGCGCTTTCTTTCGGCTCAGGCGGTTCTTGACCGTGTGCCGGAGCTGCGTCCTGTCGGCCGGGACGGCGTTGCAAGGCTGTATCGCCTGCCGGGGGCAAAAGGAACTGTGGGCCTGATCGAGCCGATGAGCTGCGCGTTCTGCGATGCGTGCACAAGGATCCGCATCACGGCGGATGGAAAGCTGAAGCCGTGTCTGCACTCGGAGACAGAGGTGGCGTTACGCGGCCTCAAGGGGGAAGAGCTGGCGCAGGCCATCCGCCGGGGAATCCTCATGAAGCCGGAGCGCCACCACATGGACGAGATCGGGCGGACGGAGACGCATCGCGGCATGTTCGAGATAGGGGGATGACGGCGCGTGGAACTGACACATTTTAATGAGCAGGGGCGTGCCCGCATGGTGGACGTCAGCGGGAAAGATGTGACGGATCGCGCCGCACGCGCTGCGGCGACAGTCCATATGGCGAAGGCGACCATGGACAAGATCAGGGAAGGCGCCATCGGCAAGGGCGATGTGCTGGCGGTGGCGCAGGTGGCCGGTATCATGGCGGCAAAGAAAAACAGCGAGCTGATTCCCATGTGCCATCCGTTGCTGCTGACGAAAGTGGATATTTCGTTTTCTATGGAGGATACCGCCCTTCATATTCAAAGCGAGGTGCGCTGCCGCGGCGAAACGGGCGTGGAGATGGAAGCGCTGACCGCCGTCAGCGTTGCGGCCTTGACGGTGTACGATATGTGCAAGGCTGTGCAGCGGGATATGTCCATCACCGATATTCATCTGCTTTATAAAGCGGGCGGGAAGAGCGGTGTTTACGAAGTGGAGGAATAGAAGATGGCCTATGTGACGGCTGTAAACATCAGTGAGAAAAAAGGCGTGCGCAAGCATGCGGTGCCATATGTGGAGCTGAAGCGGCACCACGGCATTGTGGGCGATGCGCACGCGGGCGACTGGCACAGGCAGATCAGCCTGCTGGCGGACGAGAGCGTGGATACCATGCGTGAGGTCTGTCCTATTGAGTTGGATGCAGGCGTGTTTGCCGAGAATATCAATACCCGCGGCATTGAGCTGAAAACGCTGCCTGTTGGGACGCATCTGCGGGTGGGCGAAACGGAACTGGAGGTCACGCAGATCGGCAAGCAGTGCCACAACGACTGCCAGATCAAGCGAACAGCCGGGAAATGCGTGATGCCGACGGAGGGAATCTTTGCCATTGTCATAAAAGAGGGCCGCGTAAAAGCGGGCGATGAGATCGAGGTGCTGAAATGAAGCTGATTCGGACGGTGGATGCCGTGGGGCAGGTGCTGTGCCACGACATGACGCAGATCATCAAGGATACATATAAGGATGCCCGGTTCCGCAAGGGACATGTGGTCACGCCGGAGGATATTCCCGTGCTGCTGAGCATGGGTAAGGAACATCTCTATGTCTGGGAGATGACCCCCGGCATGGTGCATGAGAACGACGCGGCGGAGCGCCTGCTTAAGCTGTGCGGGCAGGAGAATATGGAACGCAGTCAGGTCAAGGAGGGCAAGATCGAGCTGAAGGCCGCTTGTGACGGCGTATTTCTGGTGGACTCCCAGCGGCTGATCGCAGTAAACGGCCAGGATGAGGTAATGATCGCCACCCGTAAAGGCGGTACTGCCGTTCATAAGGGTGACAAGCTGGCTGGTATGCGCGTGATCCCTCTTGTTATTGCGGAAGAAAAGCTGCAAAAGGCGGAGCAGGCTGCGGGCGGCGAGCCGCTGCTGACGCTGCGTCCCTATGTGCGGAAAACCGCATGCATCGTCGCCACCGGCGGCGAGGTGAAGAGGGGACTTATCAGGGATACCTTTACCCCGGTGGTGGTGGATAAGCTGAAAACCTATGGCATCGAAACGCTGGAGGTGGTCTATTCCGGCGACGGTGTGGAGAATGTCCGCGATGCGGTGCTGGCCATGCGCCAAAAGCGGCCCGATATGATCCTGTGCACCGGCGGCATGAGTGTTGATCCCGATGATAATACCCCCGGCGGCATTCGCGCGACGGGCGCGCGTATCGTGGCTTACGGTGCGCCGGTGCTGCCCGGCGCCATGTTCCTGTTGGGTTATTTTGAGGACGGCATGCCTGTCATGGGTCTGCCCGGCTGCGTGATGTATGCCGGCGCCACGGTGTTCGACCTGATGCTGCCCCGGGTGGCGGCGGATGTGCCTGTTACCCGCGCCGATATTGCGGCGCTGGGTGAGGGGGGATTGTGCCTCGGCTGCGGCGAATGCCATTACCCCATCTGTCCCTTCGGCAAATAAGAAGCGTCATACGCCTGAGGGGGCGTATGATTTAAAAAGCGTTATCCTCACAAGAGAATTGCGATACGATAAAATAAGAAACACAAAGAAAGGAAACCTGAGTTGAAAAAGTTTATTTCCCTGCTGCTGGCGCTGGCTATGGCACTGAGCCTTGTGGCCTGCGGCAACGGCGGCAGCGCCGACACCAACCAGGACGCCAACAATGCGGATGATCAGCAGACCCCCGCCGAGACCGTGGAGCTGACGGTGTTTGCCGCCGCCTCCCTGACCGAGTCACTGACCGCTATCGGTGAGAAGTACATGGCTGAGAATGAGAATGTGAAGATCAACTTCAACTTCGATTCCTCCGGCAAGCTGTACACCCAGATCAAGGAAGGCGCGCCCTGCGACCTGTTCATTTCCGCCGCTCCCAAGCAGATGAATCAGCTGGACGGCACCCTGAAGGATGACGCCGACAAGAACCCCGACGGTCTGGACATGCTGGTCGAGGGCAGCCGCCTGGATCTGCTGGAGAACAAAGTTGTCTTGGCTGTGGCCGAGGGCAGCGACAAGGGTATCGACAGCTTCGATAAGCTGGCTGAGCTGCTGAAGTCCGGCGGCGTGACCCTGGCTATCGGCAACGAGGATGTGCCCGTTGGCCAGTACACCAAGAAGATCTTTGCCTACTACGAGATCGACGAGGCCGCCATTGCCGCCAACCTGACCTATGGCTCCAACGTGAAGGAAGTCACCACCGCCGTGTCTGAGGGCACCGTGGACTGCGGCATCATCTATGCCTCCGACGCTTACTCCGCCGGGCTGACCGTGGCCGCTGAGGCTACCGCCGACATGTGCGGTCAGGTCATCTATCCCGCCGCCGTGCTGAACACCTCCACCCAGCGGGAGGCTGCCGCCGCGTTCCTGGCTTACCTGCAGGACGCTGACGCTTCCGCTGAGTTCGAGAAGGTGCTGTTCACCCCCCTGAGCAAGTAATCTCTCATACTCCCACCCCTTTACTGGGCAGGGCGCGAAACGCGCCCTGCCCACATCCCGTTTCAGCTATGCAAAAGCATAGCAAAAAAATAGGAATGAAACCGATGGTATCAGGAGGTCCCCTCATGGATTGGTATCCCCTCTTAAACTCGCTGCGTATTGCCGCCATCTCGGCGGTGGTGGTGTTCTTCGCGGGCATCGCCGCGGCGTACTATATCGCAAAGCTCCCGCGTCTGGTCAAGGGTGTGCTCGATGTGATATTGACGCTGCCCCTTGTCCTGCCGCCTACGGTGGTGGGGTATCTTCTGCTGCGTGTGCTGGGCCCCAAGCGGCTCATCGGCGCGTGGGTGCTGGAGACCTTCGGCGTCCGGCTGGTGATGACCTGGTGGTCCGCCATCTTCGCTACCGTGGTGGTGGTCTTCCCGCTGATGTACCGCACCGTCCGCGGCGCGTTTGAAGCTTTTGACGAGACGCTGGCTTACGCCGGACAGACCCTGGGCCTGTCCAACACCTATATCTTCTGGCATATCCGCATGCCCTACTGCCGTCAGGGTGTACTGGCGGGCGCGGTGCTGGCCTTTGCCCGCGCATTGGGCGAATATGGTGCTACCTCCATGATCGCCGGTTATACCCCAGGCAAAACCGCCACCGTGTCCACAACGGTTTATCAGCTGTGGCAGATTAACAACGACGCGCTGGCCCTGAAATGGGTGCTGGTGAACGTGGGTATCTCCGCCGTGATATTGCTGGTGGTGAACATGCTGGAGAAAAAGAATCTGCTGACGGCGGCAGGCAGGGGAAGGAGGCAGACCGCATGAGCCTCATCGTGGATATCGAGAAAAAGCTGGGCAGCTTCACCCTGCGCTCGAAGTTCGAGACGGACAAGGGCATCATGGCCCTGCTGGGCGCCTCCGGCTGCGGCAAGAGCGTGACATTGAAATGCATCGCCGGCATCATGACACCGGACAAGGGCCGCATCATACTGGACGGCGAGACGCTGTTTGATAGCCAGAAACATATCGATCTGACGCCACAGCAGCGGCGGGTTGGCTATCTTTTTCAGCAGTACGCCCTGTTTCCCAACATGACCGTGATACAGAATATCCAGTGCGGCATCCGCACCGGCAGCCGCTCGGAAAAGCAGCGGCGTGCCGCGGAGCAGCTTCGCCGCTTCCAACTGGAGGGATTGGAAAAGAAGTATCCGGCCCAGCTTTCCGGCGGGCAGCAGCAGCGTGTGGCGCTGGCTCGTATTCTGGCATCGGAGCCGCGGGCCATCCTGCTGGACGAGCCGTTCTCCGCACTTGACAGTTTCCTCAAGTGGAATCTGGAGTTGGAGTTATCCGATTTGCTGTCCGATTTCGGCGGCCCGATCCTGTGGGTAAGCCACGATCTTGGGGAATGCTATCGCAATTGCCGCACTGTCTGCGTGATAGAGGACGGTACCTCTTCTCCGGTGACGGATATGGAGGCGTTGATCCGTCACCCTGCTACCCAGAGTGCGGCGCGGCTTACAGGCTGCCGCAATTTTCTGCCCGCTCATCGCTGCGGGGATGGTGTGCGTGTTGATGGCTGGGACCTTTATCTTCCGCTGAGGGCGGAAAGTGAGCAAATTATGATCGCGGTTCCCGATAATGCGGTTTCCTTGACAGGAAACGAATATGCCGCAGAGATTCACCGTGTTATCCGGGATTTAAACGCAACGGTTGTAGTGCTGCAGCCGGTACATGGGGCGGATGCGCCGCCGCTGCGCGTTGTACTGCCGGAGGGCATCCGTGCGGAAAAAGGGGATACCATTTCCTTCTCCCTTCATGCAGACCGGTGCTGGTCATGGGAGTCCGGCTGAGAGGCGGCTTTACAAGAACCCAATATGTGTGCTTGCTCTTTATGAAAGAGAGACTTCCATGCTATGTCGGCACCAGAAAGCATCTTTGATCCGGAGTGATAGAAAAGAAAGCAAAAAACACGCAGTGTACGGTGGACACTGCGTGTTTTTTGCTGCTGCACGTCCCGGTACTGCATCGTGGGAAATTAGGACGGCTATGACGCTATTTTGTGGGGTATCATGTATCGTTAAGTCTTTCAGAAGCGGGTTGCAAATCAGACCTGAGATTCCTCCGGCTGAAATTCATATGTTTCGGTATCTGTATTCCAGAACCACACCATCAGTACCTGTTGACCATCCAGTTCAAACAGCATAGCCACATCACCGTTGCCGTCGCCGTTCCGGTCGGCAAAGTCAATATACTGGAACGCCTTCCAGGGGTCGCTCTGCAGGGTGATGGGATAGCTCACATAACCGTATAAGGTTTGGGTTTCCTCATCCAGATAGAAGTCAGCGCTGTCAGAATTGATGCATACCAGCACATCGATGTCATCGCCGCTGCGGGTGATGGTGCCGCTGTCGCGGACAATACCGGTGACACGCCAGTCATCACCAACCACGTCATGGGGATCATCGGAGCTATTAGTGCCGCCGCAGGCAGCCATGCTCAGACACAGAAGCGATGCCAGCACCAGAACGAAAAGTTTTTTCATTGTTATGTTCCTTCCTGTATCAGTTACGCCATCTTCTGATAGTAATCGCTTTCGCCGCCCCAGTACATCACATCGGCACTGATAACCGTCATGTCATAGGTCACATCCTCAAACAGGCTGGAAACAGCAAAATATTGATCCTCACCGTTCGGATTTATCTCGATGGTGCCATAGTCAACCTCTGCGGGATCGCCGTCGCTGTCAGGCCGTTCAGCCAGCGACCAGTTGCCGAGGTTGTCGATCTCAATGATGCTGGCCGCATCGGCCTCGGCATCCAGAAACCAGACGCCTGACAGAGAAGAGAAGTCATCTACAGGGTCAGTGTCGCTATCATTGCCGTTGGACATATCGCCGGTTATCTGGGTAAATGTACCCAGTGTATCGATATGCAGTGCGCCATCCGCATCAGACCAATTGCGGTATGCCACGCCATCATGCTCATTATAGAAATAGTCAAAGCCGTACTCAGACACATACTGGATGAAGCCGCTGGCAGTTATATCCTCATTGACATCGTATAATGCGAAGCGCAGTTCGTCACCGCTTTCCGCCTGCTCCACCAGCAGCGTGCTGCCGTCCTCACCACGCCAGGCACCGGCGTATACGGCAAAGTCGGCCATATAAGCCGAGTCGCAGACCAATCCCTCGAAGGAATCCGGAATTTCGTCATTATCGCTGCCGCCACAGGCAGTCGTGTTCAGGCACAGGAGCAGCGCCAGCATCAGGGCCAAATACTTTTTGATCGTTCTCATTGTCTTCTCCTTTTTCGATACATGAAATCAATGTTCCTGTTCCGCCATGGATAATATCTCATTGTGGCTCAGCTCTATGTTTCCAAAACGGACGAAAATGCCGTTTGTTACGGCGCTGTTCCATATCTGTGGGTCAGAAAGCGCGCAGAACCGCATCTTGTCCAGATGCGGATTCATATCCAAAAGCAGGCGGCTGCCAGATAGAAAATCGACCTGCAAAATATGGTTGGCCAATGGCCTGACGGCTTCAATATATTTCCGATCCAAATGCGTACCTCCTTTCTGGAGCATATAAAAGATCCGCTGTACCTTCATGGTACAGCGGATCTTAAAAAATAAACATTAACAAGTTGTTAGTTTTTTGCTGCCAGCAGCTCCAAAAGTATCTTCCTTTTTGCCCGCGGCTGCCCATCGATGTGGAGCTTGCCATAGATTTGATTGACATACTGCCGGATACTGCCTTCAGAGAGGTAGAGCTTTTCTGCGATCTCACGGTTACTCAACCGCTGTGCCATCAGGTTCACGATCTCAAATTCCCGCGGTGTCAATGCGGCAAATGTTGGCGGTATGACGTTTTTCGTTTTTCGCTGCCTGAGGGTTTCGCCCAGCGCTATGATCGCGGATATCAGGCCGCTCTTTGTTTCCCGTGTCAGTATTTGCTCCAGATCATCGTAGTTTTCCACAAACGGCATCACAAGGCCATCCGGCGCTGCATCAAAAAGCGCCTGTGAGAGCCATATGTGGGCTTCGTCCGACTTGCCCAGCCGTTCGTAGGCTGCGGCGGTCTGAATCCGAATGTGCAGCGCTACCAGCGCATAGTGCATTCCCTCACACATGGCCAGCAGTTCCGTACTGCGTCCAATCACTTTTGCATAAGCGCCTTGGGAAAGGTATACCTGATTTTCGATCATCTCCACCATGGGTTTGCCCGGTGCGAGAAAATTAACGGTGGAAAGCCGGTGGCGTGCAAAGATCTCTGGGATTTTCTCAGGTTCGTCCCGCAGCGCATGGTAATACGCGCTGGTGGCGCTCCAAATATTGATCCATGACGCGTTATGCTGCCGCAGCAGCGCCGCGTACCGTTTATCAAAGCTGCTCCGCGGTTCGGCGTCCACATGCAAAGAGAGCCGCCATGCCAGAAAATCACAGCACAGCGCCATGTTTTCCTGCCCGTTGTCCTTGATTTGCGTGTAGGCACGTTCCAACGCAATATGTGCATCGGTGAAGCGCCCCTGATAAAACAACGCCTCCGCCCGCATGATGGTTTCCGCACCCTGCCCGTGATTGCCCGTAATTTTATAGTAGTGCGGCATACATTCGTCCATCTCGTTAAGCTCACTTTGCAGTTCTCCGGGCGCACGGTAGAACATCATCAGAACAGACGGCGAACCGAATGTCCACCCACCGCTATTCTGGATGCTGACAGCCGGCCGGGACATCTGTGCGCTGGCGTTGCGGTGCAGGCGGCTCATGGCGCTGATATCATTGTAGCAGAGAAAGCTCATAATGAGGTCACACTCGCCCAGCAGATTGCCCCGTTCTTCTGCGGACAGCTCCGGATGTTCCTCAATGGCAGTGAGAAGAAGCGCTTTAAGCTCCAGCATTTTGGGAATATTCCGCCAGTTGAACATGCTGCGCATCAGCACCAGCAGCGCCAGCGGGTGCGCTTTCAGAATCATGACGGGACATTCATTAAGAACGGCCAGCACCTCTGCCGGGTGCAAGGATGCGAGCAGAATACCTGCATCCGCACATACCATTCTCAGCAGTGCATCATGGTTTTCACATTTTCGGTAAGCGGTCATGGCATGAAGATATTGCTTATGCTGCTCGTACCAGAGGCCAAACCGCTGCCAATAACGCTGCTGCGTTTCGGCTCTCATTGTCAGGAAACTGTGCTTTGCACATTCCTTCATCATGTGGTGAAACCGATAAGTTATGCCATCCGGCAGGCATTTTACAAAAGCGTTTTGTTCCGTTAGTAGGGAGAGGATCTCACCAGCATCATTATCTTCCGTGATAAAACGTGCCATTTCAGTGGTAAATTCATCAGCCAGTCCCATTATCGCCAAAAACTCCCGCTGCTTGTCCGGCAGCGGATCGATCATGGCTGCGGTAAAGGTGGTATAGATATCAGAATTACGGCCCGGCAGTACACCGCGCTCGGAAAATGTCCGCAGATTCAGATAAACAGCGGAAAACCACCCCTCGCTGGAATAGAGAATGCTTTCAATCTGCGCCTCAGAAAGCTCTGTGCCGCATCGGTGGGCATAGACTGCCAGCTCTGTGTGATTCAGACGCAGCTGCTCCGTGCCCAGAGGGTAGACCCTTGCACCCAGCCGCACTGTTTCTGAGGCTGGCAGGAAGCGGTCACGGCTGGCCACGATCATATGTACATTGGCAGGCAGATGGTTTGCCAGCATACAAAGGAAATCCGATGCGCACCGATTCGGCAGCAGGTGAAAATCGTCGATAAAAATATAGCAGGAAGTTTCTCCTGCCAGTTCATGGCAGAGATCATCTGCCAGCAGTCCGCTGCCGGCTGCGTCTGTAGGGCAGGGATAGTCCCGCAGAAAATCGAAACCGGCGCGGGTAAAGGCCTCCTGTACGCTTTTCCAGAAAATCACAAGGTTATCGGAATAGACGCTGATGCGGATAATCTTCGCGGAATCTGTTCTGGCGCGCTCGGATAGATACCAGTTTACCGCAGTGGTTTTTCCGTAACCCATGGGAGCCACCACGGTGGTCATGGCACAGCGTGAAATGGGACGCAAACTCTCTTGCAGCCGCTCAGATATATAGATTGTATTCAGATTCCTTTTTGGCTTTGACACAGTTTACCTCCGGAATGCTCCAACAGATTTCAACATCCATCACAGCGGCAGATTATACCCAATTATACTGTTTTTACCGATAAGTGTAAACACTATTTTCTGCCCTTATCATTCGATGGCAGCTATGTCAAGGCATCTATTTTCTCAATTGAAAATAGTAGTTCGGAGTGCTGCGTGTTGTTGTGGGTATAGGTGATATAGGAGCGCAGTGCAGAATTTGATGCGAAGCAGGAAAATGGGACGAGAGGACAGAGTTTATCAGAGGAAGGCATTTTTACACCTTCCAAGCGGCAGCCGGTGCAGTTGAGCATTTCTGGGGTGATCATTACTCCGTTGAGCTTCGTCCACAGGACGGCAATTTTTTTGCGCAGGCTGTTATCGTTTGGGAGTGTTGCGATTCTGGCATCGCGGACTTTGCAGTCCAGCCAGCAGCTGATCAGGTGGTTCCCGTGTTTGCAGTTTGCTTCTGCATTTATGTTCTTCTCGTATTTTATGGCCGCCCCTTAAACTTTAATCCTTCCTGACCGCAAGGCAGTAATTGACATGCTCAAAGGCTTTCATATCTGCCCCGACCTTGTCGATAATATCCCTACTCCTTTTATCTTGCCGGCTTGCATATAAAGTTGGGAAAGGACGGCAATCCGGCACACGGTCACTGTGACGTATTTCAGCGCCGCTGGCGGGGAAATGATTGTCCTGACTTTTTGCAACATCTTTCAGGTTGTCCTCATATATGTCGCGCCCCATTATCGCATCCAGAATGTCATGGCCGCCAGCAAGACGGCCAGAAAGCCAAAGCTGATGGCGGAGAACAGCGCCATGAACCGACCCGCCTGCCCCTTGACATGCTTTGTGTACTCCCGAAAGGTGATGAGGCTGGCCAGTGATGCTACCAGCGTCCCGGCGCCGCCAATGTTCACACCCACCAGCAACCCGGGGTAGTCATCGGTAAAGCGGCTCAGCAGAATGGCCGCAGGCACGTTGCTGATGATCTGACTGGTCAGCACCGCTACCGGCATGACCCCGTGGGTCAGCAGCTGCCGGAACAGCTGGCGTACCGGTTCGATCCGTGCCATGTTACCCGAAAAGGTGAAGAATGCCGCAAATGTCACCAGCAGTCCCCAGTCCACGCCCAGCAGGGCGCGGCAGTCCAGTACCAGCAGCGCTGCCACGATGACGATTAGTCCCAGCCAGTAGGGGATGCCCCGCAGCACCATAGCCACCGCCACGCAGAACAGCACGCCGTATATCGCGGCGCAGCGTTTATCCGGCAGTACTTCTTGTTGAGGGATGGACAGCCTTTCGCAAGGCAGGAACAGGCAGCACAACAGGATCAGCGCCGTGGACAGCAGGAACGGCGGCAGCATAATGGACAGGAACTCCCCGCTGGGAATGTTGTAGTGATTGAACAGATACAGATTCTGGGGATTGCCGAAGGGCGTCAGCATACCGCCCAGATTGGCGGCACAGTTCTGCAGAATGAACGTCAGCGCTGTCCATTTCGTTTGACCGGTACGCTCCAGTACGAACCAACTGAGGGGCAGGAATGTCAGCAGTGCCGTGTCGTTGGTCAGCAGCATGGAGCCAACCAGTGTGATGCCTACCAGCGCCGTCACCGCGCCCCGGGTGGTGTGGAACACCTGCACCAGCTTCTGCGCCAGCAACGGGAACAGTCCCACGCTTCGCAGGGCGCCTACCACCGCCAGCACACACAGCAGACAGACCAGCGTTTTTACATCGTAATAGTCTAGATAGGCCGCGTCCGGCGGCACGAACACCGCCGTCACCGCCGCCGCCAGCACCGCGATTACCGGCATGGCGTTGGACTTATACCATTGCAATAGCTTCATAAATACCTCGCACAGCCTCATAAGAGGCAGAAAGAGTCAACGGCAGTTACATTAGCACATTTTCCTTTAAAATGCAAGGACGTGCCGAAACAAAGAAAAGATCTTTCAAAGCAGTTTTTCGTCCGAGCTGCTTTGCCGCTTTCCGCGCGTTTTCGCGTGTGTCAGGGTGTTGGTTAGCGCCGCCGTCAGCACCGGTGTGGGTCAACTTTCGATGACGCGTGAATCGTTGCATTTTGCGTTGCTGTAGGCAATAAAAGAATACTCCTGTAAAAGCATAGCGCCACCCAGCGGAGAACTGCGTTCCCGTCGGGTGGCTCTTTCCCCTTTATCTATCATGTGCATTAGATTTTTCGGTGCATACAGCTTCCATTCCTCGTGCCAGATGAAGCCTTGGCTCTCGCTTGATAAATAGGATTTTCCTTTCGGGAGGTGCGATTTGCACATGGCAAAAAACTATCAGAGAGGCCGAGGCTGGCTGCAAAGGCGGACAGAATATAGCCCGTTTTTTGATAGAGAAAGCCGCTTTCATACTCCGCGAGGCAGGCCGAAAGCGCTGCTTCATCCAGCGCGGGGATCAGCGCAAGGCAGCGCAAAAGTTCTTCCAGCCCACCGATTTTCTCAAACAGATTGACAGAATCAATCACCGTCCGCTCCAGCGTTGTGACACGGGTGCCGTTTATCTCGGTGATACCGCCGGTAATGCGCGGGGCAATCCGCCGGTATGTCACGCCGTTGTATTCAAAATCCCGGAACCGGCTCTCGCTGGTCACTTGCGTTTCGTAAAAGACCTGATTGCTGTAACCGTAAAACTCGAAAGCGCTGTGATACGATACGGCGGCATCGTTGCTGATGTGAGAGGCAATCACATAGCGGTTGGCAATGGGCTGTTGAGTTTCCAGACTGATAGCAACATACAAATCTCGCTTTACGCGCTCAATGTAGCCTTTCTTTTGATACTCCCGGCAAAGCCATTTGGCCGCAGCTTCGCTGCCGGTGATCTGCTCCAGATCGTTTTTGCTGAAACAGCCTAATTCCAGCAGCTTCTCATAGTGCTTCATAATGCTCACCTCTCTAACGTTCGTAGACATTATAGCACAGAGAGGTAGTTTTTACAATCTCTTTGAGTAAAATCAAAAACGAGATTTATGAGAAAACAAGCCGAGGCGTTCGCCCCGGCTTGCGCTTTAACTATGGATGAAGTTTTTCATGGCAGCGTTCACGTCTTGCAGCTTGCCAAGTCCCTGCACCGCCAGCAGCGGAAGTCCCATCGGGCTGATTAGAAACGCCAGCACAAGGAGGATAATGCCGTTTTTTACAGAGTAGGTAATCATCACGGCGATGGCCAACAGGGAAAGCAGGCCGCTTGCCAGCTTGAACGCGAAGCCGGAGCAAGACAGCAGCCCCGCGCACAGCCAGACGAACAGGGACAGGATAAGCGATAGCGGCACAAGGATAATTTTCAGAATAGACATTTGACGGCCTCCTTTTCAAAGACGTTATGCTTTTCTAATATCAGAATACCATGACAACACGCGCTTTGCAACAATGCAGGGCTTTTGTGCGGACAGGGGCGGCGGTCATTCCGCCGCCCCTGCGACTTATTTCAGCGCCGCCAGCGAGGAAACGATTTTCTCTGCCGCCGTCCATATCCGTTCCTGACTTTGCTGAATGTCCTCCAGATCGGCCTCATAGATGCGGCCTGTTTCGTGGGCGCGGCGGGTGAGCTGATTGAGGTTGTTGCTGGAATACCGAAGCAGGGACACCAGCTCCCGCAGCTCCGGGAGATCGAGCTTTACTACGTATCCGTCAATCGCCATCTTGCGGAGATACGCCGCCATGTTGGCGGTTCCAAACTGCGCCATCTTCGTTTCAATCATTTCCCGTTCCTGCGGCGTAACGCGGAATTTAAGCTGAATATCCCGTTTACGCTTTGCCATCGCTCAGCGCTCCGGGGCTTTGGACTTCGCCGAAATTTTCGGCGAAGTTGTTTCAGGCGGCTTTTTCAGCTTATCCCGGACAGAGGTTTTCTGCTGCTCCTGCGCATAGGCTTTGCGGGTCTGGCTGAGAAACAGATCCACCAGACCGGGATGGCTGCTGACGGCCAGATAGCAGTTGCGGTCAGTACCCCATGTGTCGGGATTGGCGGGGATGGACATGGCGTTTGCCCAAGCCCTGTTGTCGGGAGAATAGCGCCTGTCCCAGTCCGCTTGACAGACGGTGATGGCAAGGACATGGAACGTGCGGTCATAGCCGAACTGCTGCACCACCTGATCGACTGCCGCTGTATCCAACCGGTTATCCCGGTAGTGGTCGCGGATGGCGGCTTCGATAGCTTCCTTGCAGGCTGCGTTTGCCTGATTGGATGCGCGGTAGGCCGCAAGCTCGTCATGCTCTCTGGCATAGGATGCCGGGTGCTTGTAAACGGGGAGATTTTTCATTATCGTGCCTCCATTTCTTTTTTGTGGGGCTTTTCCGGTGCGCCATGAACAGGCGGCGCTTTCAGCCTGTCCAGAACGGAAGGCCGCGTCGATTTTGCAATCGCCTGCTCAGGCTGCGGCTGTCCCTTGCCGTCCAGATTCAGCTCCATATCCAGCTCAATCAGCCGCGCAGTTTTCGCGGCCAGCTCCTGCTCCTGTGGGAACGACTTACCGACCTCGGCCTTTGCCGCTGCCTGCTGGTTATAGAGGTTTTCAAGCTGCTCCTGAACGCTGCGCAGACGCTCCGGCATTTTATCCAGCGCGTTCTCGATGCGGACAAGGTTGCCTCTGGCATCCGAGCCGAGTTCAACGCGATGGGTCATCTGGCCTTTCAGCGTCAACGTGTACGTTTTCCACATGGAATCAAAAGCAACGGACATGGTAAAGCCGCGATAGCTGCCGATCTGTACTGGGTCTTTGCCCTTGACCTCCTTGCAGGTGTCCAGCAGCGCGGCACCGGCGTTTTCCTTATCGGTGAGCCGGTCGCCGCGAATCTCCATGCCGACAAAGCCCTCTGCCGGGAGCGGATGCGCCGCGAGGGTCTGCATATCCGCATCCAGCCCACGAACAAAGCCCTTGTGTTCTTCTATCTTTTCCGGGAAGTATTTCAGCAGACTGTCCTCCAAGCGGAATTGCTTGCTGTTGTGGTCTGCTTTCATAATTTTGAGCTTGGACACCTCAATGTCCAAATCCATGCGCTCTTTGATGCGGGGATCACCGGCACACAGCGCCTTGATCTCCGCAAAGGACAGCGCTGTAGCGTCCACATCCTCGCAGGAGCGAACCGGAGATTTTGAGGTCATGATCTGAGAGATGAATTTCTGTTTATTCTCCACCGTTTGCCAGAGGTAGGCGTCAAACGTCCCTTCGGTCACATAGCGGCAGACATGAACGAGCTTGTTCTGATTGCCCTGACGCTCGATACGGCCTTTTCTCTGCGTGAGATCACGGGGACGCCACGGGCAATCCAAATCGTGAAGTGCGACCAAACGATCCTGCACGTTGGTGCCCGCGCCCATCTTGGCCGTGCTGCCCATCAGGACGCGCACTTGACCGCTGCGTACCTTTGCGAACAGTTCCCGCTTTTTGACCTCCGTATTGGCATCGTGGATGAACGCGATCTGTTCCGGGGGCATACCGGCGTCAATGAGCTTTTGGCGCACATCCTCATAGACCGTGAACGGCGTTTCCGCGCTTTCCTCCAATGAAATCGCGCTCTCCAGCGCATGGATTTCCGGGCTGTCCAGCGTACCGGGGGAAGCCTTTGCCGCCCGCTGCGAGGGCATGGTCTTTGGCGTAGAAATGTCGCAAAACACAAGCTGCGTCAGTTTTTCCTCCTCGCCGTCGCGCCAGTATTGGAGAATGTTCGCCACGCACTGATTGACCTTGGTGGTTTCCTCGTCGGGGAGCATGGGATTGATGATGCGCTGGTCAAGCCCCAGCTTGCGTCCGTCCGAGGTGATTTTGAGCATATTGTCCACATCCGGGCTGACCGCACCGCTGTGTACCTTGGACGCTCGTTCCGAGAGGGCTTTCACCATGTCCTGCTGGATCTGTGTGGGTTTGGTGGCGATGGTGTGATACGCAACCTCCGGCGTGGGCAAGTGGAGCTGATCCGCCGTTTTGATGTCGGCGACCTCTTTGAACAGATTCATCAATTCGGGCAAGTTGAAAAACTTTGCAAAGCGCGTCCTTACCCGGTAGCCGGTTCCCTCCGGGGCAAGCTCCAGCGCGGTGGTGGTTTCACCAAAGCGGCTTGCCCAGCAATCGAAGTGGCCCATACCCATCTCTTGCAGCCGGTCATGCTGCAAATAGCGCTGGATGGTGTAAAGCTCCGTCATGGAGTTGGAAACCGGGGTGCCGGTGGCAAATACCACGCCGCGCCCGCCGGTCAGCTCATCCATGTAGCGGCACTTGGAGAACATATCCGAGGATTTCTGCGCATCGGTGGTGGAAAGCCCTGCCACATTGCGCATCTTCGTATAGAGGAAAAGATTTTTATAATTGTCCGACTCGTCCACAAACATCCGGTCTACGCCAAGTTGTTCAAAGTAAATCACATCATCCTTGCGGTCGCTGGCTTGCAGCTTTTTCAGCCGCGCCTCCAGCCCCTTTTTCGTGCGCTCCAAGCTCTTGATGGTAAAGCTGTTGCCGCCTGCGAGCTTGGTATCCTGAATACCATCGGTGATTTCCTCAATCTGCTGGTGAAGGAGCTGTTCCTGCCGCTCCGGACTGATGGGGATACGCTCAAACTGGCTGTGGCCGATGATAACGGCGTCATAGTCGCCGGTGGCGATACGGGCGCAGAATTTCTTGCGGTTGTGGGTTTCAAAGTCCTTCTTGGTAGTGACAAGGATGTTGGCCGAAGGGTAGAGCCGCAGAAACTCGGATGCCCACTGTTCCGTCAGATGGTTCGGCACGACAAAAATGGATTTCTGGCACAGTCCCAATCTCTTAGATTCCATCGCAGAGGCTACCATTTCAAAGGTTTTTCCCGCGCCAACTTCGTGTGCCAGCAGCGTATTCCCGCCGTACAGCACATGGGCGATGGCGTTTTTC
>ERZ773235.586-NODE-586-length-46602-cov-58.550777_pt1 | contig 46602 bp, 44 predicted proteins | sample MGYA00580522_ERZ773235 | MGnify/ENA primary metagenome ERZ773235 (study PRJEB29015, sample SAMEA2737797) | human gut metagenome | biome: human gut; feature: human-associated habitat; material: faeces | place: China | collected 2012 ...
ATTAAAGTTATCTATTGTGAAGATAAGCCATCGAAAGCAAGAATTGAACTCTAATTCAAATTGAATGACTAACATGGTATGTTTTGTGGCCTTTGCGGCATGAAACATGCCTGCATATTCAAACATCTGCCTCCACAGCGGGGAAAAGAAAAAAACCGCTGACGGGCAGAGGATTTCGTGCGCTTTCCTGTATCACTGACGGATACGGCGGTTTTGAGTAGATCAAGGCCGCCGTTTCTTTTTGCTTCGACGACCCCTGCACCGTGTTCTGGCATGGCGGCTTTAGGAGGGAGCCGCCATGCAACGAAAACTACTTCGACAAATTCCGACAGGGGTTAGCCTGTCAAAAAAAGCCGTCCCCCGGCAGCGGGGACAAGCGGCTGTGCGTATGTACTATACTATGTAGGAAAAGAACATATTGCTTTTTGTTTCGCCCAGCGGGTCTTTGATCTGCCGGGCGAATTTTGTTATTTCCTGCGGTCTGCTATCCGGCGCAAAAAGAAATTTCAAAAAAGTGAAAAAAGGAGGCGTTTAGCGGGCAGCCAGAGAGATTCCATTCGCTCTATTGGCGGAAAGGGAGAGAACCACCACATCCCCCATAGAAAGGGGGTGAGAAGATGGAAGCGATCCCCCGCAAATACGGTGAATGGGGCCAGTTTGACCGCTACTGCAAGCTGGTTCTGTACCATGAGGCGATAGATTATCTGCGGGAAATGAAGTGCCGCCGCGACCGTGAAGTGTCGCTGGACGCTCTTTCCCCGGCTGATTGGGACAAGCTCTCGACCGTAGATCGGTATTCCTGCGACAGCTTTACATTCAGTTCGCATGGCTATGACCTACATATCGACAACGAGCTTGTGGCCGAAGCGTTTGCCAGCCTGCCAAAAGACGAGCAGAGTATTTTGATTCTCCGCTTTGTTCTGGATTTGACTGACGAAGAAATTGGCCGCCTGATGGGAATGTCCCGCAGCGCAGTACAGCGCCACAGGACAAGCACCTTAAAAGACCTGCGTGTAAAATTGATGGCGTTCATGCCGGAGGGAGGTTAAACGCGGATGAAGCAATCCAGTTACAAGGGCAAAAGCCCTCTGCCTGATTTTGTGATCGACGCGGCCTGCGCCGGTAACGCCGAAGCCGTGGAGCGTGTCTTGCAGCATTATGACGGCTATATCAATAAGCTGTGTACCCGGACGCTCTATGACGGCAGCGGTCAGCCTCATATCTGCATTGACGAGTATATGAAGCGCCGATTGCAAATCAAGCTGATCCATTCCATCGTTAGTCCCATTGGCGACTGACGGTTAAGGCCCCGGCCATAGACAGGCGGCTTTCCCTTTCCCCGCCTGCCTGTTTTCCCGGCGGCCCCTTTGCTCCTTGACAAATACGCCCGCAGGACAATGGCGGCGCGTCATAGGGCAGACGGATACATTCTGTCTGCGCCGAGCCGGGCGGCAGGTGCGCCAAGAGGTTTTCCCTCATTGGGATAAGCGGAGCGATTTTACCGGGCCGTAAAGCAGGTGTGGCAGCCTGCGGGCGACGACGCGCAGACAGGACAATGATACTCCCTTGCCGTCGTAGTCCGAGCGTTTGAAGCGTCGCAGGCAACGAGCAGGGCCGCGTGAGAACCACGCAGGGGTGAGATTCCCGTGGAGCTGTGCCAGCAGCCGTCCGTTACTTTCTGCCCACTTTCACAACAATAACCTTTGTTTTGAAAAGAAAGGGGGCCATGTTATGAGTAATAACGATGTGCCTATTTGGGAAAAATACACGCTCACCATTGAGGAAGCGTCTAAATATTTTCGGATCGGGGAAAACAAACTGCGTCGGCTTGCCGAGGAAAACCCCACCGCTGGCTGGGTGATCCTGAACGGCAACCGCATCCAGATCAAACGGAAGCAGTTTGAAAAAATTATTGATTCCCTTGACACAATATAGTGAAAAAGGGCCTTGCTCGTGTTATAATAGGTTATAAGCGTGTCAAGGCTCTTTCCGTCATGGAAAGGAGCATGACGAAATGCCAAGAAAAGAACGAGATGAAAAAAGACGGGACAACAAAGGCCGCCTTTTGAAGTCTGGAGAGAGCCAGCGATCAGATGGAAGATACGCTTACAAATACATTGACACCTTTGGAGAAACCCAGTTTGTTTACTCATGGAAGTTAGTACCTACCGACAAAGTACCTGCCGGGAAACGGCCCTGTCTTTCCCTGCGCGAGAAGATCAAGCAGATACAGAAAGACCTTGACGACGGGATAGACACCATCGGCAAGAAAATGACCGTGTGCCAGCTTTATGAAAAGTACACCCGGCAGCGCGGGAATGTGCGGAAAGGAACCCAAAAGAGCCGCCAGCAGTTAATGAAACTTCTGTCCGAAGATAAGCTGGGCGCGGCCAGCATTGACAGCGTGAAGCTGTCCGACGCAAAAGAATGGGCCTTGCGTATGCAGGAAAAGGGCGTTGCCTACAACACCATCTGCAACAGCAAGCGTTCCTTAAAAGCCATCTTTTATATGGCCGTACAGGACGATTGCCTCCGCAAGAATCCTTTTGACTTCCAGATCAATGAGGTTATCAACGACGATACCGTACCAAAGGTGCCGCTTACCCCTACACAGGAAAACGAGCTTTTGGACTTCATGCAGAACGATCCTGTCTATGCCAAGTATTATGACGAGGTGGTGATCCTGCTGGAAACCGGGCTTCGTATTTCCGAACTCTGCGGCCTGACGCCAGCCGACCTGAATTTTGAGAAGCGCTTTGTGAATGTAGACCACCAGCTTTTGAGAAGCACCGAGGACGGCTACTATATCGAAGCGCCAAAAACAGAAAGCGGATTCCGTCAAGTGCCGATGAGCGCAGCCGCCTATGAAGCGTTTGAGCGCGTGTTGAAGAAGCGCAGGGACGGCAGGTGCATTAAGGTTGATGGTTATAAGGACTTCCTGTTCCTGAACCGGGATGGCCTGCCCAAAACCGCCGTCAACTATGACGCCATGTTCAAGTGCCTTGCCAAGAAGTACAACAAGTGCCACAAGGAGCCGCTGCCCGATGTGATGACGCCGCACACCATGCGGCATACATTCTGTACCAGAATGGCAAACGCGGGCATGAACCCCAAAGCATTGCAGTACATCATGGGACACGCCAACATTGTAATGACGCTGAACTATTACGCCCACGCTACTTTCCATTCCGCACAGGAGGAAATGGAACGGCTGCAAGCCAAGGCAAAAACCACCACAGAGGCCAAGCCGGAAACTGCGGCGGAAAACGCCGAGGAAACCAAGGCGGCATAAGTAGTACGCAGAATTTACTACTACTTTTACTACTTTTGAGAGTGAAAACATGAGGGGTAATAAAAAGATTTGTGAGGTTCTTCCGATATGAAAAGTGCCGGAAAAGCCCGAAGTAACGGGCTATACCGGCATATAAGAACATCTAAAGAGATAATTAGAAATCTATTAAATTATTATAATAAGCATTAAATGCGGCGCGATATTACGCAAAGGGGGGGCGGGAAGGGAAAAGGCCGGGGGCGGTTCCTTTCCAAACCTTAATGAAGGACGGAAGCAGGCTGAATGGGAAACAAAAAAAGGACGGTAAAAACGGCATGGCTGTGTGCCATTGCCAGCATACTCGCGCTTGTATCGGTGGCAGTGATAACCGGTGATGTGCTTTTGTATACCCTGTATGCGCAGCAAAAGCAAAGCAAGGACGATTCAGCGGGAGCCCTCCCGCTGCCTGTGCTGCGCGCTACGCATACGCCCGGCCTTACTTCCGCCCCGACTGCCGATCTTACCCCCGCGCCGGAGCCCACGCGCGCGCCGGTTTTCGGAGATATTCAGAATGTTAGTTTTCCCGAAGAGGACACGGGGGCAGGCGCGGATTACAGCTATCAGAGCGATGAGCTTCGCATTGCTGTTAACAAGGTTCAGGAGTTTGGCGTTACTTATTACGTTGCGGACATCTGGATGCGCAACATCAGCTGCTTCCGCACCGCCTTTTCCAGCGGAAAATACCGCGGAAAGCGGGAATCGCCGGAAAAGATATCCCGGGATAATGGCGCTGTGCTGGCGGTAAACGGGGATTTTCTCGGTGGGCTTGCCATACGCAACGGGGTGAAGTACAGTGTTGCTACCGAGCGGGCGGTTGAACCCACGCCAACGCCAACGCCCACACCCACACCCACGCCAACGCCCACACCGACGCCAACGCCATCACCGACGCCAACGCCTACCGCTGAAGCGAGCGCCTCCCCGACTCCTAAGCTGAGGCCGGAGCGATCCACTTGCGTGTTGTACCGGGATGGGCGCATTGTGACGGAAGAATACGAGACGTTTCGCACCACGCGGGCAATGAAAGACGGCGCTTGGCAGGGATGGCAATTTGGCCCCACTCTCGTCAGGGACGGAAAGCCTGCGGAAGATGTGAAAAAGCAGAGCCGCAATCCCCGCTGCATGATAGGTTACTACGAACCGGGGCATTATTGTCTTGTGGTTATAGACGGAAGGCAAAAGGGGTATTCCGTTGGAATGAACTTTAAAGAAATGACGGATTTGGCAATGAGCCTCGGCCTCAAAGAGGCATATAATCTGGATGGAGGCGGCAGTGCAGTGATGACGTTCAACGGTGAGATAATCAGCTCCCCGTCCGGCAAAGGCGAGGCCCGCAGGTTGAGCGACATGATCGTTATAGGGGAATATTTGGACGAGGAGCATCTGGAGATCTTTGCTCCTTCGCCTGCTCCGAATGAAACGCCCGCCGCATAGTAAAGAGAGGACTGCGTTTTGGAGAGTTCAAAAGGAAAGCTGCATAAATGGCTGATTAAAGCGATTTGTTTTTTTTGTGGAGTCATACTGTTGGGGATTGCCACAGGGGCTATATTGCTAAACCGCATATACGATCTTTCCGGCTGGAACTTGAGGCAGTCGCAACCATCGGCTCCGAACGCCCCAATCACAGACGGCGCGCAAACGGACAAATATATCAGCAGCCTGCTGGTGGTGGTGCAAAACGCTCCGCTTTCCACCGAAAATGCATTTGCGGACATGGGTTTTATCGTTTCGTTCAATGCTCTGGATCAGGAGCTTACCACTGCGGCGCTTTGGCATGGCTTGGAGCTCAAGCTTGAAGACGATCGAACGGTAACTGTAGGCGAACTATATGCATCCGAGGGGCCTGCAGCCCTTTTAGATGCCATAAATACTACATTCGGCCTTAATATCGCAAGCTATGCCTGCACGGATACTTCTTCTCTTGCGGCAATGATAGACCTGTTGGGAGGGATAAACGCTGAACTGACCGCAGAGGAAGCGGAGTACTTAAACCGTGCCCTGGGCAGTTCTGAGCTAAGGGCAGGGGAGGCTATGCTTACCGGGACCCAAAGTATGGTGCATGCTATGGATGAAATAAGCGGAGAATTTGCCTTTGGCGGGCTGCAACGCAGCCTCAAGCTGGTGGATTCTGCTGTGCTCAATATGCGGCGTACCGCTACAAAAGAAACAATGCTGCCGCTGCTTGTAAAGGTTATGGGCAGCATAAATACCGATTTGGATATAGAGACGGTTCGCGGCTTTGCCTATGAAATACTGAAAGCTGAAGAATTCAGCATTCACAGCCTGCCTGTCCCATGCGAGGGCAGCTTTGAATGGCTGGAGCAGGGGGACGCGCGCTGCCTTGCGGTTGACCTGGAAGCGAACAAGGCGGCGCTCAGGGAATTGATATATTAATTCTAAAATATGGTGGGGGCTGCGCCAAACTGATTTTTCTGCCGCGAAACTGAAAACTGCGGCGGACAAGGAACGCATTCCCATAAACCCTACAGCCGCATATACTGTACTGAGCCTGAACAGGCTCAGAAAGGATATGTGAGTTCAATGGGAATAACCAATTCAAATAAAGAGTTAAACGTCTCCAGCATCGATTGCGGAGGAACGTTCAGAGTCAAACTTTCTTTGACTGCGGAGCCGAATATTTTGACCAATCCGACGGATATCGTCCTCGTCTTGGACCGCTCCGGCAGCATGTCGGGGAGCCCGCTCGCAAATTTGAAGAACGGCGCAAAGAAGTTCATCGATATTATTGCGGAAGCGACTGATGGAACGCAGGATGGACAGATTGGGTATGGCAGTCATATTGGGATTGTCAGCTTTTCCGATACGGCAATGCAAGACACACAGCTTATTACCTCAGTAAATGACCTGAAAGCCGCAGTGAACGCTTTGACGGCCGGTGGCAGCACCAATCATGCCGATGCATTTACGAAGGCAACACAGATCTTTAATCCAGCCTCTTCAAACGACCGCGTAATCGTTTTGTTTACGGACGGGCGGACAACGGCTGGAGGAAACCCAACGCCGATTGCAGCTGCCGCGAAGGCACAGGGAATCACAATTTACTGCATCGGGCTTTCCGGCAACGGCGGCATCGATGAGCAGGCGCTGAACGCATGGGCATCTGCTCCGCCTTCCTCTTATGTGGCAATTACGCCGGATGATGAGGAACTGGAGAGGCTGTTTGAAGACCTTGCGCAGAACATTGTAAAGCCTGGCGCAAAGAATATTGTAATCGATGAAAAGGTGAACAGCTGCTTCAAAATTACAGCAGTATCAAACCCCACGAAAGGTACGGCCAGCCTTACGGGAAATACTTCGCTGCAATGGAAAATTGATGAGTTGGGCGTAAATGGCAGCGAAGGCGCTGTGCTGGAATTCACAGTCCAACACGTCGGAGCCTGCAGCGGCATGGTGGAAGTAAACGAAAGCATCGTTTACAGTGACAAAGACGGGAACCAGGTCGCTTTCCCTTCGCCTGAAATTGAAGTCGATTGCGGAACCACTGTTTTTCCGGAGGAATGCCCGCAGCCTGTGGACATCACCATCGGCGGCTGCGAAGACACAGTGGAATTCGATGCCGGCACCCTTGGCATGGAGTCTCCCTTGGACGCGTTGTCCAACTTGATGTTACGCTGAAAAATGTTTGCCCGCAAAAACGCGTTGCGCTTGCTGCGATCGTGACGGAGGTTGATGCCTATGGCATTGAGCATAAGCGCGGCATGAAAACGATGACCATTCCAGCCCATACAGGGGCAACCTGCCACGATGTGACTGTGCGGTGCATTAAATTCGTGCTGCCTGAAGACTTGGATGTTTCCGGCGGCTCGAGCACTGCGATTTGCAACAACCGTAAGTTCAAAGCCAGATTTGTGGCACACTATATTGACAACGATTTTGAATGCTGCAACATAGTGCTTTGAATTACGGGCTTTAGCATGATCTGAAAACGGTGTGCGCCGATGCCCGCAGCCTTTCAGGGCTGCGGGCTTTCAGCAGGATAAATGTGCTGTGCAGGCACGGAAACAGGGTGCAATTTATTACAAGTTAATACATGGAAACAAAATATTAAATTATACTATTCCCATTGACTTCCAAAAAGGCTCGGGTATAATAGAATTAAGTAGTGGAAAAGATACTTGCGAGATTGAACCTTTTCGTTTCCCCATCATTTCACTTAGGAGGTATTCATATGGAACTTACAAAGTTTTATCGTTGTGCACACTGCGGCAATATTGTGGAATTTCTTACGGCGTCCGGGGTTCCTGTAGTATGCTGTGGAGAGAAAATGCAGCTTTTAACGGCAAATAGCACCGATGCGGCCGTAGAAAAGCACGTGCCGGCCGTGACCGTCACAGGCAATGTGGTAGCGGCAGTCGTTGGCAGCACGCTGCATCCCGCAACTATGGAGCATCACATCGAATGGCTGTATTTGCAAACGGAACAGGGAGGCCAGTTCAAAAAGTTGGATCCGCTGGCTGAGCCAAGAGCGGAGTTTGCTGTGACGGATGGGGACAAACCCATTGCCGTGTTCGCTTACTGCAACCTCCACGGTCTTTGGGTAAAAAGCCTGTAATAACCGTTGAAGAGAATGCTTCAAACCATCGGCCTCACGCCGGTGGTTTTTTGTTGAAAAAGAGAAACACAAAGATTAATTCTAAGTTAGCCGGCACCGGTCAGCGCAATAGATCGCGTGCAATCCGGATAAAAGCCTTGGCTGCGGGGGAAAGCTGATGGAGGTCTTCATAAGCGGCAACGAGGTTGCGCGTGGCATTAAGCCCGTTGATATGATAATAAACTGCACCGCCATTATCGGAACGCGTTGCAAAAATCATGTAGGGAATGAAGCTGATGCCAATCCCTGCTGCCACAAGCGCATTTGCAGAATCTACATAAGAGGTTTCAAACACAATGTTTGGTTCAAAGCCTGCGGCCCTGCAGGCATCCATTCCCAGTTCCCGCAAGCGCTGACCGGGATAAAGCATAATAAAGGCATCTTCTCGAAAAAAGGCCATATCAACTCGCCCGAACTCCCCTGCAGGAATGTGCGGCATTATCCGGTTAATCCGGTGGTCACTGGGAACTGCAAGAAACGTTTCTTCTGAAACCATCTCTTCATATTGAAATTTATTGCTGACAAAAGGCAAGGGCATCAGCGCCAGATCAATCTTTCCTGCTGCTAAAAGGTGTTCGAGCGCAATAGAAGTCTGTTCCTGAACGGTAATCACTACATTGGGGTAAAGCGCATGGAAGGTGTTGTATGCTTGTGCAAAATAAAACCTTCCAAACAAAGGCGTCATTCCAATGCAGAGACTACCTTGCTTAAGGGACTGGACGTTTTCCATTTGCGTGCGCAGATGGCTGCTGAGCTGCAAAATTTGCCGGGCATCCTGCAAAAACAGCTCGCCGGCTCTTGTTAAAAGCACCTTTTTCCGCTTTCGGGCAAATAGTGCTACGCCAATTTCCTCTTCCAGCCTTTTGATGGATTGGCTAAGCGCCGGCTGGCTGATGAAAAGCGCTTCCGCAGCTTGAGAAAAGCTCTGCTTATCGGCTATGGTAACCATATATTCAATATCCCGCAATTGCATAGCATACCTCATATCAAGTTTTGTTAACTTTAAGTTATGAATTTTATTATAAAATAATATTTTATTTTTATCAATCCTGTATGTATACTATATGCGTACGATATCCATGATTTTGATGAAGGAAAGAACGAGTATGGAACAGGTCTTTCAATATGTCGACCAGATGTTCGAACAGTATGTAAAGGAGGTGGCAACGCTGTGCTCCTTCCGCAGTGTGAAAGGGGACAGCGCAGGGCTGCAGGCGTGCCGAAACTTACTGAAGAAAAAGCTTGATGCCCTTGGCTTCTGTCCCGGAGAATACGGCGGGATGCAGGAAGCGGCGTTGCTGCACGGATACCGGGGAGTAGCTGGTAAAAAAACGTTGCTGTTTTACAACCATTATGACGTGGTTCCGGAAGGCCCAAGCAGCGCTTGGACAACCTCGCCTTTTGAGATTGTTTCCGAAAACGGCCGCCTTTGGGGCAGAGGCATTTCCGACAATAAGGGCGCGCTGTTGGCAAGGCTTCAGGCCGTTGAAGCGATCTTGGCTGTGAAAGGCGAGCTGCCCACAGGCGTTGCATTCCTTTTTGACGGAGATGAAGAAACCGGAAGTGCGGCGATCAGCCGCATGGCGGAGGAGGAACCTGGGGCGCTGCGAGCGTTGACGGATGCGGATCTCTGCATTTGGGAAAACGGCCGGACCCTGCCGGACGGCAGCCCGGAAGCGGCGTTTGGCGTGCGCTCTACCCTCACCGTGGAATTGAAAGTTAAAACGTCCAACGGCGACGAACATGGGCGCATGGGCGCTGAACTGCCCAACGCAGCATGGCGGCTAAGCTGGGCTCTGGCCTCCCTGAAGGACATGAACGAGCGCGTGCTGATCGATGGCTTTTATGATGACGTACTTCCCGCAACAAACGCGGATTTGGAAGTGCTTTCCCAATATCCTTATGATCAAGAGGGCATGCTTGCCCGCAAGGAGATTCCGGAATTTCTTTTGGGGTTGCGGGATCTTGAATTGAAAAAGAAGATTTTTTTGCAACCGTCTCTCAACATTAACGGGCTGGAATCCGGTGAGCCGTGGAAAGGCTTCCGCAATATCGTACCACATACTGCTTCGGCTCGGATCTCAATCATTCTGGTGCCGCAGCAGCATGCCGAAGATATTCTGCGCAAGCTGAAGCGACACCTTTCCAAGAAGGGGTTCGGGGATGTTGAGGTTATCGCCGACCCAAATGGATTCCCGGTACGCACCCCCGTGGATACTCCCTGGCGCACCGTGCTTACCCGGGCTGCTGCAGCGGTTTACGAAAGGCCGCTGACCGCTTCCATTACCCAACTGGGCAGCGGCCCTGCCTACCTGTTGCGCACCGTGCGCCCCGAGCTTCCAATTGTTTGTGCGTGTGGCGTTGCGGCGCTTGATTCAGGGCATCATTCCGCAAAAGAGAATGTTTTGTTGGAAAACTATAAGAATGGAATCAAGTTTACGATTGCAATGCTGTACGAAGCAGGAAAATGATCCACCCACCAAGACGGCTATGATATGCTTTCCAAAGCATCAAACAAAATAATACCATAGCAAGGAGACTAAACCCATGCGCAGATGTTTCAAAACCCTGTCCCTCATCCTCGCACTGCTGATGCTCGCCGGTGCCTTTGCCGGCTGCGGCGATCAGCCCGGAACTGCCGGTGAGTCCACAAAAGATTCATTGGTATTTAGCATTAATGCGGACATCGTCACTACCGACTGCCACATGGCGCGCGATACCGTTACAGGAATTGTGCACTATCAGATCTATGAGACGCTGGTGCGCGACCAACCCGGGGAAGGTCTTGTTCCGGCACTTGCGGAAAGCTGGGAGTTTTCAGCTGACAATACGGAAATTACCTTCAAACTGCGTGAGAATGTTAAGTTTCATAACGGCGACACCATGACTGCCGAGGATGTTGCATTCTCGCTCAACCGTGCGATTGCTTCCTCGTTCACCGCGAGTTACAGCGGCACGATGGATCATGCAGAAGTTGTGGATGACACCCACGTCAAGCTTTGCATGAAGCAGGCCTTTGGCCCCGTGCTCCAGTGTCTTTCCGTACCATGTCTTGGTATCGTAAGCAAGCGTGCTGTGGAAGAGCTGGGCGATGAAGGGTTCGCGGCGGCACCTGTCGGCACCGGCCCTTATAAATTCGTTGAATGGAGCAGCGGCGAAAAGATTGTCCTTGAGGCGTTTGACGAATACTGGCGCGGCGCTCCCACAATCAAAGACCTTACGTTCATGATTATGACCGACCGTAACACCGCTGCCATTGCGCTTGAAAACAACGAAGTCGATGTGCTCTATTCGCCGGATCTTGCCGACCGTGAACACCTTGAATCGCTTGAAAACGTTCAGTTTATTGCCGGAGACGGCTCAGTTTACATGTGGGTCATTGCTTTCAACAATGAAAGCGAAATTTTCTCTGACAAGCGAGTCCGCGAAGCGATCAGCTATGCGATCAACCGCGATGAAATCGTTGACGGTGCGCTTAACGGCTTCGGCGAAGCGGTTGAAATGCCCATTGTGCCCAGCGTGTTTGGATATGATCCCGAATTTAAGGGCCATGAATATGATCTTGAAAAGGCCAAGCAGCTCATGGCGGAAGCCGGCTATGCGGATGGCCTGACCGTAACCATCAAACTCAACCAGTCTTCCACCTATACCCGCCCGGCGGAGATCGTCCAGGCACAGCTGCGCCAGATCGGCATCAATCTTGAGTTTGAGCTCATGGAGCGTGCAGCGTTCCTCTCAGACGTTACGACCGATGCAAATTATGACATCACACTGTTCATGTTTACTGCCGGATATCCGGATGCTGACTACGTGCTCTACGGCCGTATGCACAGCAGCAACATCGGCGGCACCAACTACATTAAATACAGCAATCCCGAAGTGGATGCACTGCTTGACCAGGCCCGCGCCTCCAGCGACGAAGCAGAGCGCAAGTCCCTGTATTACAAGGTCAGCGAATATGTGCGCGACGATGTCCCATTCATTCCTTTGATGACAGACAATGTATGCATTGCGGCGAACAGCGCCCTGACCGGCGTGCGTGCCAGCATAGGCGAACAGCATTATGTTTTTGACTACGCCTGGGCTGAATAACTTCTCTGAAAAACAGCATCCCTCGTGCAGGCAGGAGAACCTGCCTGCACGGCTTTACCTAGGAGGATTTCATGCTGCGCTATATCTTTAAACGTTTATTGATGATGATCCCCGTAATTCTGGGAATTACCTTCATCATTTTTGCCATTATGAGCTTCACGCCGGGCGATCCTGCCAGGCTGATTCTCGGCGAAGACGCTCCCCCTGAGGACGTTGCCGAATTGCGCAATGAGCTGGGGCTTGATGATCCGTTCCTCGTCCGCTTTGTTCGCTACATTTCAGATGCCGTGCAGGGTGATTTCGGCACTTCGTACCGCAACCAGAAACCGGTTTTTGATGAGATTTTTGACCGATTCCCAACCACGTTTAAAGTTGCTTTCTTTGGCATTCTGATCGCGGTATTCATCGGCCTTCCGATCGGCATTTTGTCCGCGGTGAAGCAATACAGCATCATCGACACCATCAGCACGGTCGGCGCGATGCTGCTTACGGCCATGCCGGGCTTCTTCGTCGGCATGCTCCTGATTCTGCTTTTTGCCCTGAAGCTGAATATCCTGCCTGCCACCGGCATTTCAAGCTGGAAGCATTTCGTGCTGCCTTCGCTCGCGGTGGCTTCCGTTACGATGGCAACCTTCATTCGCATGACGCGCTCCACCATGCTTGAAGTCATCCGCCAAGACTATGTCCGCACCGCAAGAGCCAAGGGCGCAAGCAAGCCGCGTATTGTGTTCCGCCACTGCCTGCGCAACGCGCTCCTGCCCATCGTTACGGTCATCGGCATGAACTTCGCACATCAACTCGGCGGAACGGTCATGATCGAAGCGGTTTTTGCGATTCCTGGCCTGGGCTCCCACATGGTGACTGCAGTGCGCCAAAAGGATACGCCGGTTGTTATGGCGTCCATCATCTTCGTGGCCATCGTTGCCGGCCTTATGAACCTTCTCGTGGACATTCTTTATACCTATATTGATCCGCGGGTCAAGACGCAATACACCAAAGGATAGGAGGCAAAAAGAATGGAAACCACAGGAACGGTTACCCACCGCAAGCGCAGCCAACTTTCAATGATCTGGTTTCGCTTCCGCAAAAACAAGCTTGCAATGCTTGGACTTATCATTTTCCTGATGATGATTCTGATGGCGGTTTATGTCAGTATTTTCGGTGATTATGAACGAGCAATCACCATGGACATGCCAAACAAGCTGCAGACGCCAAGTGCTGCGCATCCTTTTGGCACAGACCAGTTTGGCCGTGACATCCTGATGCGCATGATGTTTGGCGCGCGCATCTCCCTTTCCGTCGGCCTGCTTACGATGGTGCTTTCCCTTGTTGTGGGCTCGCTCATCGGCGCAGCTGCCGGGTATTATGGCGGCCGGGTGGACAACCTGCTCATGCGCATTATGGATGTGTTTCTGGCGATCCCCAGCACACTTCTTGCCATCTCCATTGTGGCCGCACTCGGACAGGGTATGTTCAATTTGCTGTTGGCGACGGCCATTTCACAAATTCCGGCGTTTGCCCGTGTGGTGCGCTCTGCAATCCTTACGGTAAAGGGGCAGGACTACATCGAAGCGGCCCGGGCCTGCGGGACGCGCGGAGGCCGCGTCATCCTGCGGCACATCCTGCCTAATGCCATGGGTCCCATCATCGTGCAGGCTACGCTGAACATTGCGCGCACAATTCTGGGCATTTCGTCGCTTAGCTTTGTTGGCCTTGGAATTTCTCCGCCAACGCCGGAATGGGGTTCCATGCTTTCCGAAGGCAAAACCATGATGCGGTATTATCCTCACTTGATTTTGATCCCCGGCGCGGCCATCGCACTTGCGGTGATGTCGCTCAACCTGATCGGCGACGGCTTGCGCGATGCGCTGGATCCCCGCCTGAAAAACTGAGGAGGATATGAACATGGAAGAACCAATTCTGAAAATTCAAGACCTTCACGTTGTTTACCGCACGGATGAAAGCACCGTTTATGCGGTGAACGGACTTAACCTGGAGCTTTTTTCAGGCGAAACGCTCGGCCTTGTCGGAGAGACCGGGGCAGGAAAGACCACGACTGCGCTCAGCATTATGGGCCTGCTTCCGGAAAAAATTGGAAAGGTGACAGAGGGGAGTATCGTTTTGGATGGTACGGATGTGCTCTCTGCAACGGATGCTGATATGCGCCTGCTGCGGGGCAGCACGGTATCCATGATTTTCCAGGACCCAATGACGAGCCTGAACCCTACAATTCCCGTGGGGGACCAAATCGGCGAAGTGCTGCATCTCCACCGCAGGGACATAAGCCGCGCAGAGCTTGCCGCCGGAGTGGATAAAATATTGGAGATGGTCGGCATCCCGGCCGGCCGAAAGGGAGACTACCCCCACCAGTTTTCCGGCGGGATGAAGCAGCGCATCGTCATCGCAATTGCGCTTGCCTGTGAGCCAAAGCTGCTTTTGGCGGATGAACCCACCACAGCGCTCGACGTCACCATTCAGGCACAAGTGCTCGATATGATGAGCGAGCTTAAGGAAAAGCTCAACACCTCCATGGTCCTCATCACGCATGACTTGGGTGTCGTGGCGCAGACCTGTGATAAGGTTGCTATCATGTATGCAGGTGAGATCATTGAATTTGGAACTGCGGAGGATATTTTCAATGGGGAGAAAAGGCACCCGTACACCGAAGGCTTATTCGGCTCCATTCCGGATTTGACGAAACGCACGCGCCGCCTTTCCCCGATTGAAGGGCTGATGCCAGACCCGACCGACCTTCCAAAAGGATGCAAGTTCCATGACCGCTGCCCAAACTGCATGGAAATCTGCCGCACCACAGTGCCGCCGGAAGTGCAGACAGAAAGCCACCTGATCCGCTGCCATCTGATGGCGGAAACCAGCGAAGGAGGAGCAATACGATGAGTACGCCGTTAATTGAAACGCGCGAGTTAAAAAAATATTTCAAGACATCAAAAGGCATGCTCCATGCGGTGGACGGAGTCAACCTTTCCATCAGTGCCGGCAGTACGCTGGGGGTTGTTGGCGAGAGCGGCTGCGGAAAATCAACGCTGGGGCGTACCATCCTGCGCTTGATTGAACCTACAAGCGGCGAGATTCTGTATAATGGGCAGAACATCGCAGCCTATAATACAAGGCAGATGCTCTCGATCCGCAAGGAGATGCAGATCATCTTTCAGGATCCGTTCTCTTCCCTGAACCCCCGCATGAGCGTCCGCGATATTATTGCAGAGCCGATCCGTGTTTGCAAGCTTTGCCACAGCAATGCTGAAATAAACCAGCGGGTCGACAGGCTGATGGATACCGTTGGTCTTGCGAGCCGTTTTGAGAATGCATACCCGCATGAACTGGACGGCGGCCGCCGCCAGCGCATCGGCATTGCGCGTGCGTTAGCCGTTGAACCCAAATTCATTGTATGCGATGAACCGGTGAGCGCGTTGGACGTTTCCATTCAGGCGCAGATTTTGAACCTGCTGATGGATCTGCAAGAGAACATGGGACTGACCTATATGTTCATTACGCACGACCTGTCCGTAGTCAAGCACATTTCAAATGAAATCGCCGTTATGTATCTCGGGCAGTGCGTGGAACGCGTCGCATCTGAGCGGTTGTTTGAAAATCCGCTGCACCCATATACAAAGGCGCTGCTTTCAGCGATCCCGATTCCCAAGCTGATGCCGCGGGAGCGGGGCGCAGGCGTTATCAAGGGGGAGGTTTCCAACCCCATCGATCCCAAGCCGGGCTGCCGCTTTGCCGCCCGCTGCCCGCTTGCAAGCGCCCGCTGCCAGGAGGAGGATCTGCACCTCATAGAAGCGGAGCCCGGTCATTTTGTGGCATGCACGCTTTATACAGGAGGCGCGAAATGAGCGAGGCCGAAATGAAGAAAGAACTGTTCCAAGCCATAGATGTGAGGAAAGAGGAACTCCTGCGCATAGCAGATTATATCTGTGACAACCCGGAGGTGGGCCTCAAAGAATATAAAGCCAGCGTTTTTCTTTCGGAATATCTGCGGCAGAACGGGTTTTCAGTGGAGCTGGGCGTCGGCGGTTTGGACACGGCTTTCCGCGCCGTATGGGAAAACGGTACGGGAGGCCCCTCAATTGGATTTTTGTGTGAATACGATGCACTGGAAGGCATTGGCCATGGGTGCGGACATCACCTGCAGGGCCCCTCGGTTGCCGGTGCGGCCGTAGCGTTACGCGAAACGCTCTCTCCGGAGCAGCCCTGTACGATTGTCATTTACGGCACACCGGCGGAGGAGACGGAGGGCGGAAAGATCATCATGCTCGAAAACGGATGCTTCCGCGATATCGATATTGCCATGATGATGCATGCAAGTTCCAGTGGCACGGGTGTGGATCTGCGCACGCTGGCGTTAAGCACGCTTGCTGTGGAGTACCGCGGAAAGAGCGCGCACGCGGCAATCCATCCGGAAGATGGCCGCTCCGCATTGGATGCCCTGCTTCTGGCATTTCATGGAATTGAGTGCCTGCGTGAGCATGTGCCGGACGATGTTCGGGTTCATTATGCCATCACCGATGGCGGCATGCCGGCAAATGCGGTTCCGGCTCATGCGGCTGCGCAGATCATCGCCCGGTCTTATGACAGGGTAGCGCTTGAAAACGTGCTGGCTCGCATCAAAAAAATTCTTGATGGCGCAGGGCTTATGACGGAAACCGAATATACCCTAAAGCGGGGGCGGGACATTGACAACAGCATTCCGGTGCCGGAATTGAATGCGCTGCTGATGAAGAACGCGGAACTGGCGGGCGCGCCAAAACTTGCGCCACCCCGGCAAAAAACCGGATCTACAGATTTTGGAAACGTATGCTATGTAATCCCAGGCGCCTGTATCCGCGTTTCGAGCGATGGCGATATCCCCGTTCCCGGTCATAGCAGGGAGGCTGCCGCGCAGGGAAAGAGCAAGGAGAACCATGATGCGGTGTTGTATGCGGGAAAGATTCTTGCGGCAACTGCTTATGAGCTGATTTCCGAGCCGGAAAAGCTCGCGCAGATCCGAAAGGCGTTTGCCGAAAGGAAGATGCCTCAGGGAAAATAGAAGGCTTCTTTTGAATATCACGACAGCATAGGATCGGGCACTCGATGCGCCGGATGCTATGCTGTATTTTAAAGCTGGATGGAGTGGAAACAAATGAAAACAAAGTTGGATCGCCTGCTGCTCAATGGAGTGATTCATACGATGCGGAATGAAGCCGAGGTCGTTGAGGCCTTGGGAATTCAAGCTGGAAAAATCGTTTTTGCAGGTTCGGACGCGGAGGCATTGACGCGATACGAGGCGGATGATACCATTGATCTTGCGCGAAAAACTGTGATTCCCGGTCTGGGCGACAGCCACATGCATTTTTACGCTGTTTGCCAAGCCCTCACCACTGTGGATTTGGGTGGTTGTACGTCTAAGGCGGAAGCGATTGCACGGTTGCAAAACAAAGCGGCTGAAACACCGAAGGGGGAATGGATCAGAGGCTCTAATTTTGATCAATCAAAATGGGATGATGGGGAAGACAGGCTGCCGACGCGCCATGACCTGGATTTGGCCAGTACAGAGCATCCAATCGTTATCAAGCGTGCTTGTCTGCATACCGCTGTGGCTAATACTGCGGCGTTGGTGCGTGCCGGCATTGGGAAAGGCTATCCGGCAGGACCCGGCGGGGAGATAGAGATTGAAGCGGACGGGTATCCAAACGGAATCCTGCGGGAGCAGCTGACAAACATTTTTGATGCGTTGATCCCGGATCCTCTGTCGGATCCCGAGCTGAAGCGAAAGATTATGGCAAGCCAATTGCAGAAAATGGCTTCTCTTGGCATGACAACCATGCATACCTATGCCGCCGATATTTGGAAGTATTTCGAGGATGTTGACGTGTATGCACAGTTGGATCAGCAGGGGCTGCTGCCCCTTCGGGTGACGGTGTATCAGGACAGGCTTGAAAAACTTGAAGGGAAGCTGGCTGGCGGTCGGGAAGGGCAAAAGGTTTCTTCGGCTAAGGTTTGTTTGGGCGGATATAAATTGTTTTGCGATGGAAGCCTCGGTTCCCGCAGCGCAGCGCTGTATGAACCGTATGCCGATGCTCCCGAAGCGCTGGGGATCGTCGTTGAAGATCAGCAATCGCTGGAAAGTAAAATGCTCCGCGCTTCGCGTCAGGGCATCCAGTGCGCGGTGCATGCAATCGGGGACAGGGCGCTTGACATGGTGGTGACTGCTGTAGAACATACAATTGCGTGCCTTTTTGCGGAAGGATGGACGCAGGAGCGTATTGCGGCGCTGCCACCATTCCGAATCATTCATGCTCAACTTGCCACGCCAGAGCTGATTGCCCGCATGGCTGTTTTGCCGGTTGTGTTGGATGTGCAACCCGTGTTTTTTCTTACAGACATGCATTGGGTGCAGGAACGGCTTGGGTCAGAACGCATGAAGAACGGCTATCTTTGGCGCACCTACAGGAAGAACGGCCTTTTGCTTACCGGCGGATCTGATGCGCCCGTGGAAAGCTGCGCACCCATGCCGGCGATTTACAGCGCAGTTACCCGAACGGACTTGGAGGGCTGGCCAAAAGGCGGCATGCAGCCCGAAGAAAAGCTCAGCGTTTATGAGGCGCTCTGCCTGTTCAGCAAGAATATACCCTATGCGGTGGGGGGAGAGGTATGCACAGGCACGCTGGAAGTCGGCAAGTTTGCAGATATGGCTGTGCTGGACAGGGATATTTTTGCAATTCCCCCGGAGGAGATTCTGCAGGTGCAGGTGCTGCGCACCATGCTTGCCGGGAAAGATACATGGAAATGCGACGCAGCATTTTCAGAGGAAGAAGTATAAAGGATACAACATGAAAAGTAAAAACACTATGGGGCATCTGGCAGCCCTGTTTACGGTTGCGGTTTGGGGAACAACACTGATTTCAACAAAGGTTTTGCTGAATGCATTCCAGCCGGTTGAAATTCTGTTTTTTCGCTTTAGCTTAGGGTTTCTGGCCCTTCTGGCCGTCTGTCCGCACCGTTTAAAGGGGACGAGCCTTAAACAGGAGTGTACGCTGGCTGCGGCAGGCCTCTGCGGAATCTGCCTGTACTATTTGCTGGAAAACATGGCGCTTTCTTATTCGCTTGCTTCAAACGTTGGGGTGATTCTTTCAGCGGCCCCGTTCTTTACAGCGATTTTGAGCCATTTGGTTATGAAGGGACAGGAAAAACTGCCAGGTACGTTTTTTGCGGGATTCATTGTTGCCATGGTGGGGATCGGCCTGATTTCTTTCAATGGCGCAAAGCTGGAGCTGAACCCGCTCGGGGATCTGCTCGCGGTGGCTGCTGCTTTACTTTGGGCCTGTTATTCCGTGCTGACGAAGAAAATCGCCAGCTTTGGATATAATATCATCCTCACAACAAGACGCGTATTTTTTTACGGTTTGCTCTGCATGGTGCCGGCCCTGTTCTTGTTTGACTTCAAGCTGGGGTTGTCCAGGCTGGAGACCCCGGCCTATCTGTTCCACATTCTCTTTTTGAGCCTTGGAGCCTCGGCACTTTGTTTTATTACATGGAACACAGCCATAAAGTATTTGGGCCCTGTTTCAGCCACGACCTATATTTATGCTGTACCCGTGATCACGGTCGTTATTTCGGCCTTGTTCCTGCACGAGCAGATCACCCCGCTTTCGGGCTTGGGAACTGCGCTGACTCTGGCGGGGATGCTTCTTTCTGAATGCAGGACAATCCGAAAGCGCGAAGTGCCGCAAGGGCGGAGCTGACGCGGAGAACACGCAAAAGCCAAGCGGAAACGCTTGGCTTTTGCAGCTATATGCGGGAATAAAACGGATATTATATATTTGTTGAAGAACGATTGACAACAAAAAGGGGGAGTGTATAATTAACGGCGTATGTAGGGACGCACATAAATGCAGCCTTGTGCAGACCCGGGAAAGGCGGTTCCTGGGTTATGTTTTGAAAATAAACGATGGGGGAAGCGCCGATGAAAAAGCATTTGAGGACATTTGCCGGAATTTTTGCCGGGAACGTGAGCAACGCTTTGGCGGTGGCTGCGTTTATCGTTCCAAACAGCATTTTGATCGGCGGTTCTACCGGCATCAGCCTTACGCTTCAACATGCTTTTGGGTTGGAACTTACCGTAACTGTTTTTGCCTTTAATGTGCTGTTCTTTGTTCTGGGTGCATGGGTGCTTGGAAAGAAATTTGCTTTGAGTACGGTTGCAAGTACGTTGCTGTATCCAGCGCTGCTTGCCTTGTTTCAGCGGATTCCGGGCATCGATGCTTTGACGGAAAACGATCTGCTTGCCGCAATTTTTGCAGGGCTTTTGTTGGGCATTGGCATTGGCCTGATCGTGCGGCAAGGCGCTTCGACCGGCGGAACGGACATCCTTGCGATGGTTTTGAATAAGTTTACCCATGCTCCGGTTGCGGTACTTCTGTATGTGGTTGACTTTATCGTGCTTGGTATGCAGGCTTTTTTCTGTACTTCGGAGCAGATACTATATGGCGTGCTATCACTTTTGATTACAACTGCGGTCATGAATCAGGTTGTGCTTTTTGGGCAGGCGCAGCTGCAGCTTTTGATTGTTTCAGAAAAGTACGAGGCGCTTCGTGAAAAGCTGCTGCGTGACCTTGACGTAGGTGTCTCCATGATCTACATTGAAACGGGCCTTGGAAAAAAGCGGCGCATGGCAGTGCTTTGCGTCATCCCACAAAGGAAGCTCTATGCCGCAAACGAGCTGATCCGGCAAATCGATGTAAACGCATTTACCATGATTTCCCGTGTAAAGGAAGTGAAGGGGCGTGGCTTTTCGCTGGAGCGCGTTCCGGCGACGCAGGAAACACAGCAAAACGAGGAATTGTCCTGAGCCTTGAGCATAATGAAAACACCCCTGTGCAGCACAGCCGCGCAGGGGCGTTTCAGCAAGAGAAGGAGCGGGGGGGAGAGCCCGCAGCTTATGATGGGCGCAGCCCATTTAAATTTTATTCAAACGATATACATCAGCCCGGCGGTTCTCAAGCGTAATAACCTGCCGCTTGACCTTCTGACGGTAATTTGAATCGATTTCCGCAGTGATGACGCAGGGCTTATCCGATGCTTTGGCGATGATGTTCCCCCAGGGGTCGATGATGAGGGAGCGGCCATAAGTCGGCCCGTCATACTTTACGCCGCACTGCGCGCCAGCCAACAGGTAGCAGCTGTTTTCAATAGCTCTGCTCTGAAGCAGGATATCCCAATGATCTTTGCCGGTCATCAGATAAAAACTTGAAGGAACGAAGAATACCTCCGCACCGTCCAGTGCCATTAAGCGGAAAAGCTCGGGGAAACGAAGGTCGTAGCAAATGGAAAGACCAAGTTTGCCGACCTCTTTCGTATCATAAACTACGATTTCCTTGCCCGGGCATTTATGATCGGATTCCCGGTAGGCATGCGCACCGGCAACATCCATGTCGGAAGCATGTACTTTGCGATACTTGGCAACCAGTTCCCCTTTGGGATTAAAGAGCATGCTGGTATTATGAGGCCGGGGATCGCTTGGGTTCTCATTCTTTTCGCTTGAACTGCCGCTGTGAATCCACATGCCATACTTTGCGGAGAGTTGGCTCAGCATAGCGGCCAGACGGCCTCCGGGCATTTCTTCCGCATAATCAAGGTAGTCGTTGCCCTGATAGGTCCAGTTTTCCGGAAGGGTAACGAGCTTTGCACGGCGGGCATGGGCTTCGCCAATGAAATCTGCGGCAGCCTTCAGGTTATCTTCATAGCAGGTCGTAGTATCTAATTGAATGACTGCTGCAATGTATTTTTCAAACATGATCGTATTTCCTCTTTTGGATTAATTTATGGGATGTGCGCAAGGAAAATCCAGTTCCAAAATACATCGCCGCGCAGAAGGGGATGCCCCGCTCGCTGCGGCGATGTATACTTGGAAATGGGGATCAGACCTTGGTAAGGCTATAGACGTCTTCCCGCCTGTTTTCTAGCGTAATGACCTGCTTCTTGACTTTCATGCGGAAAGCGGGGTCGATCTCGCCGGTGATAACGCAGGGGTAATCCGGCGCCTTGGCAATTACGGTGCCCCAGGGATCGATGATGAGGGAACGGCCATAGGTCGGTCCATCGTATTTCACGCCGCACTGATCGGCCGCGAGAAGGTAGCAGCTGTTTTCAATCGCACGGGCGCGCAGCAGCACTTCCCAATGATCCTTGCCACTCATAAGCACGAAGCTTGCGGGGTTGAAGAACACGTCCGCCCCCTCCATCGCCATCAGGCGGAACTGCTCTGGGAAGCGAAGGTCATAGCAAATTGCAAGGCCAAGTTTACCGATGTCGTTCGTATCATAAACAACAATCTCTTTGCCCGGGCACTTATGCTCGGACTCACGGAAGCTGCCGCCACCCACGATGTCCACGTCGAACATGTGAACTTTGCTGTACTTGGCTACCAACTCACCCTTTGGGTTAAAGAGCATGCTGGTATTGTAAGGACGATGGTCGCTGGGATCCGGATTCTTTTGGCTGGAGCTGCCGCTGTGGATCCACATATTGTATTTAGTGGAAAGTTCGCTCAACATGGTAGCCAGACGGCCCCCGGGCATTTCTTCCGCATAGTCAAGGTAGTCATCACCCTGATAGGTCCAGTTTTCCGGAAGGGTAACGAGCTTTGCGCCGCGCGCATGGGCTTCCGCAATGAAATCTGCGGCAGCCTTCAGGTTGTGCTCATAATCGGTGTTGGTGTCCAACTGGATTACCGCTGCAATGTACTTCTGGTCAAACATGGTCGATTCTCCTTTCAGCAGCCGAATTTCTCGTGCATATACTCTGCAATGCGGTCTACGCAGCGCTCAACGACAACTTTGCCCTTTTCGGCAGTGGCGATGGTTGCATCGCCAAGGATGCCGCACTCGGTGGTCTCGTTGAAAACGGTGTAGTCAATAAAATCATCAAACTTGCCGTATTCTTCGCCTTCCTTGGGGGTTACGCGTTCCGCCTTGGACATGTCTACGTATTCGGGATGAAGGTGAAGCATTACGGAAGTACCGCACTCGCTTGCATGGCCATGGCACATCCAGCCCGTGGTTTCGCAAACGCCAAGCGCCTTTTGCTGCGTGAAACGCCACCAGTCAACCTGAGCGGTCTTAATGCCGAGCTCACGCTCAAGGGGGCGGCAAACCTGGCCGACCATGGGGACGTTGCCGGCATGCCCGTTGATGAACATGAAGTTCTTAAAGCCGAGGCGCAGCAGGGAAGCCATGAAGTCCTCGATCACAGCCATCCAGGTCGTGGGGCGCAGGTAAAGCGTGCCGGGGTATTTGGTCAGTGAGTATGATTCGCCGACTTCGAGGGAAGGCCCGATCATGGCGTTGGTTTTCGCGGCAACGAGTTCAGCCACATCCTGCGCAACGATGATATCACTGCCCATGGGCATATGCGGTCCGTAAACTTCCGTTGCGCCGACAGGGATGATAACCGTGTCGCAGGTTTTCTTGCGCTCGGCAAACTCGCTCGAGCTCATCAGTTTGATCCAGTTTGTGTTTTCCATAGTTGTTTCTTTGTTTCCTCCGTTTCAGCTTAAAGCTGATTGATTTCCTTAACGTTGTGGCAAGCCACAAAATGTCCTTCAAGCACTTCATCAAGCTGCGGATTTTCCGCATGGCAGATATCCGTAGCATAGGGGCAGCGCGCAGCAAAGCGGCAGCCGGGCTTGGGGTCGATGGGCGAAGTAATTTCGCCGGTAAGCAGCTGGCGCTTCCGGCCTTCAATGATTGCCGGGATTGGAACCGCGGCAAGCAAAGCTTTGGTATACGGATGCAGGCGATTCTTGAAAATCTCTTCCGCACCTGCAAATTCCACCATGTTGCCCAGATACATAATCATGATATTGTTGGAAATGTGTTTCACAACGCTCATGTTATGCGTAATGAACATGTAAGTCAGGTGGAACTCATCCTGCAGATCCTGCATCAGGTTCAGAATCTGTGCCTGAATGGAAACGTCAAGCGCGGAAACCGGCTCATCGCAGACGATGAATTCCGGGTTTAGCGAAAGCGCGCGGGCGATGCCGATGCGCTGGCGGCGGCCGCCGTCCAACTCATGCGGGTAGGAATTCGCAAAGCGTCTTGCAAGGCCTACGGTGTCCATCAAACGGCCGACTTCTTTGCCAAGATCCGTAGAACTTTTGGATGCCTTATAAATGAGCAGCGGCTCAGCGATGAGCTGGCTGACGCTCATGCGGGGATTCAGGGAAGAGAAGGGATCCTGGAAAATCATCTGAACGTGGGAGCGAAACTCCTTGAGCTCATGCTTGCTCAGATCGCTTACATCCTTACCGTCAAAGAGAATCTGGCCAGAGGTGCGCTCGTGCAGATGGATTACGGTGCGGCCCAAAGTGGATTTTCCGCAGCCGGATTCACCGACGACGCCGAGCGTTTGTCCCTTTTCAATCTTAAAGTTGATATCATCCACCGCGTGGAGAAGGCCGCGCGGGGTTTTAAAGTATTTCTTAAGGTTTTTGACTTCAACTAAGGTTGACATGTCAGCACTCCTTTCCGGCGAACTTTATGCAGCGCACCATGTGGCCGGGCTCAATTTCAACATAAGGCATAACGCCCTTTCCGCATGCTGCGCAAGCTTGGCTGCAGCGTTCCGCAAAAGCGCAGCCATCCGGCAGCTTTGTGGGGTCGGGCATCAGGCCGGGGATGGGGGAGAGCCTGTGCACAGTTTCGTTCAAGTTCGGGATAGAACCGAACAGGCCGATGGTGTAGGGGTGGGACGGATTCTCATAAATGTGTTTGAGCGTGCCATACTCCACAATCTCACCGGCGTAAATGATCGCTACCTTGCTGCACACTTCGGCGACAACACCAAGATCATGCGTGATCAACAGCAGGGAAGTGTTGAACTTGCGCTTGAGCTGCTCAATCAATTCGAGCACCTGCGCCTGAATGGTGACGTCAAGCGCCGTGGTGGGCTCGTCCGCAATCAGCAGCGATGGGTTGCACGCCAGCGCAATCGCAATTACGATCCTCTGCTTCATGCCGCCGGAAAACTGGTGCGGATATTCGCCCGCGCGCCCGCCTTCGATGCCGACGACTTCCATCATCTCGCAAGCCTTTCGCATCGCATCCGCACGGGAAATCTTCTCGTGCAGGCGAATCACCTCTGCGATCTGGTCGCCCACGGAAAGCATGGGGTTGAGCGCAGTCATCGGATCCTGAAAAATCATTGAGATTTCATGACCGCGGATTTTCCGCATCTCCGCCTCACTCTTTTCCATCAGGTTTTCGCCGCGGTAAAGGATTTCACCACCGGTGATTTTTCCCGGAGGGTTTGGAATCAGGCGCATGATGGACAGCGCAGTTGTGGTTTTGCCCGCGCCGGTTTCCCCCACAAGGCCGAGGGATTCCCCCTCTTCCAGTGTCAGGTTAATGCCGTTTACCGCCCGGACCGTGTCCCTGCCGGCGGAATATTGCACGAACAAATCTTTAATTTCCAAAATATTCTGACTCATTCTCTTCACCTCTCAGCTCTTAAGCTTGGGATCCAGGGCGTCGCGCAGGCCGTCTCCAAAGAGGTTGAAGGAGAACGCAGTCGTCATAATTGCGAGGCCAGGGAAGGTCACCAGCCACCAGTAATCGCGGATGTATGCGCGCGAGGACGATGCCATGGCGCCCCATTCCGGCGTGGGCGCGGGAACGCCTAAACCGAGGAAGCTCAGGCCCGTAGCGGCCATAATGGTCGTTGCAACGCTCATGGTTGCCTGCACGATGATCGGCGCAAGGCAGTTGGGCAGGATGTACTTGAAGATGATGCGGAAATCGCTTGCGCCGGTTGCGTAAGCGGCCTCCACATATTCCGTGCCTTTGGTGGAAAGCACGCTCACGCGAACCACGCGCGCATAGCCTGCGATCGAACCAATGGAAAGGGCAATGATCAGGTTCGGGATGCTGTTTCCTAGCGCAGCAACAATGGAGATGCCGAGCAGCGTGTTCGGGATTGCCATCAGCACATCGATGAAGCGCATGAAAAGGTTATCCGTGATGCCGCCGTAGAAACCGGCGATGGCGCCGATCACAACGCCGATGATGCAGGAGATGGCCACGGAGATCAGGCCGATTTCCATGGAGGTGCGGCAGCCATAGATTACGCGGGAGAAAATATCGCGGCCGTACTCATCCGTTCCAAAGAAATGCTCTGCACTGGGAGCTGCGAAACGGTCACGCAGGTTTTGCTCAATGGGATCATACTGCGTCAATGCCTGCGGGAATATCGCGCAGAACAGGAGAAACAGCACGACTACCATGCCAAATACGGCAGCGCGGTTGCGCAGGAAACGCCCAATAATTTCTTTCGCCTGACCATGCCCGCCAATGGATATGGTATCCTGAGACAGGGAAGCATCTTGTTTGGTCGATAACATCAACATATCAGCTCACCGTCGCTTTCTTGCTGGATTTCCGCTTAATGCGCTTGCCGCTGGAATACTGGGAGCGGATGCGTGGATCAACAAAAGCGTAAATCACGTCGATCAGAAGGTTAATCAAGGACATTGCAACCGCAACGAACAGGATTCCGCCCTGCACCAGAGGCGCATTTTTCGTATTAATTCCGTCTACGATCAGTTTGCCAATTCCGTTGATGGAGAATACGGTTTCAATGACGGCCGCACCGCCAAGCAGCTTCGCAAAGTCCGTTCCGGCAACCGTGATGATCGGCAGAACGGCGTTACGGAATGCATGCTTCATGATGACGACAAACTGAGTCTGTCCCTTTGCTCTGGCTGTGCGTACATAATCTTCGCGGATTGCCTCCAACATGCTGGAACGCGTCATGCGCATACACGCGGCAAGGCCCCATGTGCTCAGAGTGAAAGCAGGCAGGATCCAGTGCTTCCAGCTTGTAAGGCCGGAAGGCGGCAGCCAACCGAGAATGACGGAGAAGAGGATGATCAACATCAGGCCTTCCCAAAAGCTCGGCAGCGAAACGCCAATCATCGCTACAATTCGTGTGAAGTTATCAATGAAGCTGTATTGCCGCACGGCTGAAACAACGCCTAGCGTTACGCCGAGTACAATTGCAAACAGTTCGGCATACAGGGAGAGCTTCATCGTTGTCGGGAAGCAGGAGAGGATTTCTTTAATGACCGGCTGCCTGGTTGAATAGGATATACCAAAATCGCCTTGAACAGCATCGACGACATAATTTACGAATCGAACCAAAAAGGGTTTATCCAGCCCGTTTTGTTCATTGAACAGGGCTTTGTCCTCTTCCGTAGCTAATTCGCCAAGAATATAATCGGCGGGTTCTCCAGGCGAAAAATACATCATGGAAAATGTAATGAGCGTAACACCGATCATGACCGGAATCATCATCAGGATCCGCTTGAAGATGTATCTTAGCATCTTGTTTCCTCCGGAGTTTAAATCTTAGAACAACCGGCTGCCAAGGCGGCAGGGCCCGGCAGCCGGTTTCCCGCGGCGTTAACCGCCATTTCGTATGCTTTTCAGCAATCTTTCCGTAATGTTGATGTCAACGTAAGTTTATTCGTAGACAACCCAGTCCGTAATGTGCTTTATGTGGTCGATCGCAGGATGGAACTCGAAGCCTTCCAGCTTGTCGCTCACGGCGTAGTTGATCGGCATGTTCATGTACGGATAGGAGTAACGCTGCTCGTTGAGGTAGGTGTAGATCTCATCAAGGCAGGTGGTGCGCTGCGGATCGTCATAATAGTAGGTGCGCAGCTCAAGGAGCTTGCCATCCAGCCAATCATCGTTGCCCTGGATACGGGAACCAAACGAGGATTCGTAGATGATGAGCATGTTGGAAATTTCGGAAGCCGTGCTGTCACGAATGCAAGCCTGGAACTGGCCGTTGTGCTGCGCATCGTAGGTGGCAAGCGCGCTGGAAACGATGTTCGCAGTTACGCCAACTTCAGCCCACATGGACTGGATGATCTCTGCAGCCTTTTCATAGAGGGAGATAGGCTCAACATGAAGGTCGATCGTGAAGCCGTCCGCGTATCCGGCCTCAGCCAGGAGGGACTTTGCCTTCTCAACATCATAGGGCCAGGGATCAAGCGCCTTATAGCCGGCAGTAGGCGTGCTGCAGAAACCGGTGATGGCGGTGCCGAGACCGTCGGAGGAAGCTTCGACGAGAAGTTCCTGATCGATCGCATAGCAGAGCGCCTGGCGAACACGGGCATCCTTCAGAATTGCATCCTGCATGCTGAAGGTCACAACAAGGTAACGGTATGCGTCACCGGACTCAACATGATAGCCGTCCAGAGCGTCAACGCGGGCAACGTCATTGCCTTCAATGTAGTAGGCGATGTCGGCAGCGCCGGTTTCAAGCTCGATGACGCGGGAAGTTGCTTCGGGGATGAACTTGATGACGATGTTTTCAGTCTTTGCGGGTTCGCCCCAGTAATACTCGTTCCGAGTGAGGGTGATGGAGGTGCCGGGAATCCATTCAGCCACTTTGTAAGGGCCGGTGGTCACGGGAGCGCGGGAGAAGTCGGCTTCGCCCATCGCTTCAAAGGCGGCCTTGCTGACGATGGTGCCGCGGCCGGTGGACAGGGTGTTCTGGTACGGCGCCCACGCCTGGTTGAACTTTACGATGATGGTGCGGTCATCAACGATCTCGGATTCTTCCGCATTGACGAAAGCAAAGTTGGAAGCGCTGCGCGGGGCTTCCTTCAGGCGGGAGAGCTCCCAAAGAATGTCTTCGGACGTGAGGTCGGTGCCATCGGAGAACTTAACGCCCTCTTTCAGAACAAACTTAACCGTCACATCGTCGATCTGCTCGTAGGATTCGCAGATGCCGCCAAGGGTAATGCTGCCGTCGGCCTGAAGGTCAAACAGATGGTCGCCGATCATGCCGAGGGTGAGTGCGATCGCATCGGTGTTGGCGCTGGCAGGGTCGAGGGTCTCCGGCTCAGATTCCGTTACGATTGTGATGGTGTCCTTCGCAACGCGGTCGGTATTGTCACCGGCGTTGGAAGAATCAGGGGTCGGTGTCTGTGTGTTGTCACCGGTGCTTGGTTGGTTGCCGGCTTGGGTGGGATCGGGCTGCTGGGTTGCCTGGCAGCCGAAGAACACGCTTACCAGAAGCATCAGTGCCAACAGCAGTGCTAGCTTACTCTTCAATGGTTTTTCCTCCTGTGGATGGTATTTTTATTGCGGAAGTCCGCAAACTTTGTTGACTTTTGGTACCTGTATTGGTATCATCTTTTTAAACGCGATTGTGTTAACGAACTTAACTTCTTGTTGGTGTTAGTATAATAGCGGATTCGGGAAATGTCAACATAATAACTTAAAAAATCAGTTCTGAATTCGCGTGGAAGAAGTTAAATGCATTAACACGGTTTGCTAAATTTGCATTCAGCATGATGCTGAGGCAGTATCTACCATAATATAAAGGAGCATGAACAAAATGGCGCTGACAAAAGAACTAATCGAACGGTTTATGAAGGTTGACCCGGCAACGATGGGGCATTACATCGGCGGTGGCTACATGAGACCCGAGATGAAGCCCCTCAACATCGGGGAAAAGCGCATGGTCGGTCCGGCCTATACGCTGCGTATCCCGGGCAAAGATTCTTGCGGCATTTATTATGCGATCAGCAAGGCGCCCAAAGGTTCCGTCATCGTTGTGGATCGCTGCGGGGATGATACCTTTGCCTGCTGTGGAGAGATGGTCGCTACCTATGCTCAGGGCTGCGGTATGGCCGGCTTGGTTATTGACGGGCCTGCAACGGATTCTGTTGCCATTAAGAAACTGGACATTCCCGTGTTCTGCACCGGTATTTCCTGCGTGACCACCGTGATCCTTGGCGTAACGGGCGAAGTGCAGATTCCGATCACCTGCTCTGGCGCTATCGTACATCCGGGCGATATCATATTTGGCGATGCAGACGGCGTTGTTGTTCTCCCGCCGGATGGTTATGAAGACGCGCTCCAGAAATCAGAGGAGTCCGTTGAAGCCGAAGTCACCCAGCGTAAGATTTTTGGCAGCGGCCAACTTCCCGGCTGGGATATCGAAAGGCTGTTTGAAACGAATACCGTTCCCATGTTGCTTGCACTGCGGAAAAAAGATTAAACCGAGATTCGTGCCGGGCGGCAGTGTTACCGCCCGGCATTGTTAAAAAACGGCAAACGATGCGCCGGGTTTATATTCATGCTGGGCAAGTTCGACAAGATAACACAAAATATGGTATCCTATTTGCGATTCCATACTGAATTTGATATAATTACAAAATGCGAAAAATAGGGACATGCCGTATTTTGGGGAAAAGTTGATGTATTGGGAGGAGCTATGTTAATAATTCGGGAAGAAAATATCTGGGAGACTTGGCCAAATTATAAAAAGAGCAGCCTGATACACGACTATGTTACGCTTTATGTAGATAGAAACGCGAAACCGCATGACTATGGAAATGGTGAGTTTTATTCTGCAATCGAAATGCATATTCTGGAAAAAATATACTTTAACCCGGGCATTACCGTCACTGAGATTGCAAAGACAAATAAGCGAACCAAAAGCGCTGTTTCACAGAGCGTTTCCAAGCTGGAAAAGAAAGGGCTCATCACGAAAACTCCGCAGGAATTTCATGGAAAGCGTATTTCGCTTTGGCCAACGGCCAAGGGAAAGCAGCTGACAAAACTGCATATAAAATACGATGATGAGCATACAACGGAATTTTTCGGAAAGATTGCCGAATACTATACCAGCGATCAGTTGGACGCTTTTTTCAAGATAATGGAAGCGTGCCTTTGCATGATCCAATCTGAGGGTGAAACGCCTTGATGCAAGGAGTAAGGTGCACCGATGTTCCGCATACTGCAATATATATATGAAGTTCACAGGGAGCAGAGTTTTTCACGCGCTGCGCAAAAGCTCTATTTGTCGCAACCGTCATTAAGCCTTACCATCAAAAGATATGAAAATGAGATCGGGGTTCAGATTTTTGACCGCAGCACTGCGCCCGTAAAGCTCACGGATGCAGGGGAGGTGGTGATGGAATATATCCAAAGGATCCTTGCCACTGAACGGGACATGCAGGCTTATTTGGAAGACTACCGCGAACTGAAAACGGGAAACCTGACCCTGGGGGCAGCGCATATGTTCTCCAGCTATCTCTTGCCGCATCTGATTGCCAGGTTTTTGCATGTGTATCCGGACATTCACGTAAGCATAGCAGAGTCTGATTTCGTCTCCCTGCAGGGAATGACTTTAAACGGAGATGTGGATTTGCTGATCGAAAGCCATGATTTTGATCAAGAGCTTTTTCAGGTTTATCCACTGTTTGAGGAATATATCCTGCTTGCGGTTCCGACAAATGACACGGTCAATAGTGGCAAAGCTGCCTGCGCACTTACTGCTGCGGACGTGTTGCGCAACCGGCATGTGGACGAACAATGGCCGTGCATCCCTTTGGAACTGTTTCGTGAACGTCCGTTTTTGATGCTGGAAAAGGGGCATGACATGAACAGCCGTGGCTTGCGCTTTTGTCGGGAAAGCGGGTTTGAGCCAAAGGTATTCATGTATCTGAACCAATTGACGACCGCTTGCAGCCTTGCGGCGCAACATTTGGGGGTGACCTTTGTTTCAGACACGGCGGTGAAGCTTACCAATCCGGGAGAAGAATTGCTTTATTATAAGCTTACGGGCCCAAATGTAAAGCGCTGCATCAACCTGGTTCACAAGCGCAAACGGTATGTTTCCAAGGCGGCCGAAGCATTCATCGCCATGGCGATGAATCTGAGCAGCCAGGGAATTTCCGGCGTATGCAAATCGAATGAAAAACAAGGGGAAGACCTGTAAGTTGAGGGAGACGTTGCTTCCTGTATTAGAATCGTTATTTAAAAGCATAAATAAGGTTTATTCGGTTATTGATATTTGACGATAACGATGTTTTGACAGATGATGAACAATAGGCAGTGCGTTGCGGCGCAGACGCCACATAAACAATGCGGAGGTAAAACCATGTTTGATCTGAAGGGGATTTATTGCCCAATCGCAACTCCATTCATCGACGATAAAATCGCGTACGATAAGCTGGACGAAAATTTGGATTTCTGGATTTCTTCAAAGCTGGAAGGCATTGTAGTTATGGGTTCCAACGGCGAGTTCGTATCGCTGCGGGAAAGCGAGAAAGAGGAGTTAATACGGCATTGCTGCAAACGCATTGCGGGAAAAAAGCGCGTTGTGGTCGGAACGGGCAGCAACTGCTTTGATGAAACGCTGCACCTTTGCAACTTTTCCAAGGAATGCGGCGCGGATGCGGTGCTGCTTGTAACGCCATTCTATTACAAGGGCAGCATGAAGGACGATGTGCTGGAGGAATACTTCACCGCCGTTGCAGACCGGTCTCCCTTGCCGGTCATCCTTTACAACATGCCTGCGAACACCGGCGTAAACATGTCCTCGGCGCTGCAGACAAAGCTTTCGCGTCACCCGAACATTGTGGGGGTCAAGGATACGTCCGGCAACATCGTGCAGATCACTGAAACCATTCGGGACACTGAACCTGACTTTTCGGTTCTAGCCGGAAACTGGGCGTTCCTGCTTCCAAGCCTTTACCTTGGCGCAAAGGGCGGGACGCTTGCGCTGTCAAACGTGCTTCCAAATGAATGCGCAGAGCTGATTGAGCTTTTTGAGGCAGGGAAGGCGGAAGAAGCAAGGCAGCTTGCTTTGCGTCTCATGCCTGTAAACGCTGCTGTAACAACGAAATACGGCATCGCCGGGTTGAAGGCGGCAATGGAATATGTGGGACTCTTCGGCGGTGAACCACGCCTGCCGCTGCGGCGTGCGAGTGAGGAAGTCCGCGCTTATGTCCGCAGCACCCTGGTGAATGCAGGGATCGCCGTGCGGGATATCGACTGAAAAACAGTTAACGGGACTGCGAACGCAGCCTTAGTTTATAGACACAAAGGAGTAAGAAAAATGGAAAAGAATGTTCTTGTCATGATCCCTGGCCCTACGCCGGTGGTAAAGTCTATTCAGGAACAAATGGGACGTGAAATTCAGGCATTTGGCGACCCGCGTTTTGTAAAGGACTATAAAGAACTGATTGATGACCTTGGCAAGTTGTTCAATTGCTCCGGCCAGACGTTTCCCCTTGCCGGAACAGGCACTTTGGCCATGGAAATGGCAATTTCGAATGTGACCAAGCGCGGTGACAACATTTTGATCGTAAGCAACGGTTTTTTCGGGGATCGATTCATCGATATCTGCAAAAGAAAGGGTTTGAACGTAGACGTGTTGGGCGCCGAGTGGGGAACCGCAGTTTCACCGGAAGCTATTGACCAGAAGCTGAGCGAGAAGAAGTATGCTGCGATGACCGTAACGCACGTCGATACTTCCACTGCAGTGCTTGCGCCTGTTGCAGAGATCGGCAAGATGATGAAGAAACATCCCGAAACCATGTTCATCGTTGACGGCGTTGCGGCGACTGCGGCGGAATTCACGGATGTTGACGGCATGGGGATCGACATCCTGTTTACCGGATCTCAGAAGGCGTTCGGCGTTTGCCCGGGTATGCTGATCCTTTGGGCAAGCGAGCGGGCGCTTGCACGCCGTAAATCTCTGGGCACCATCCCGGAATACTATGTCGATTTTGAAAAGTGGCTCCCTATCATGGAAAACCCTGCAAAATATTTTGCGACGCCGGCGGTCAACTTGGTGTGGGCAATGAAAGAAGCGACTGCCATCATTAGCGAAGAGGGGCTTAAGGCACGCGATGCACGGCATCATAAAAATGCACAGGCGATCCATAAGGCGCTCGAAGCCATTGGATTTTCCATTCTGGCAAAGCCGGAATGCCGCGCAGACACCCTCAGCGTTTGCATCTATCCGAACGGGGTCGATGATGCGAAATTCCGTGCTGCAATGTTTGAAGAAGGCGTTGTTGTTGCGGGTGCGCTCGGCGCATATGCAGGGAAAGCATTCCGCCTTGGCCACATGGGCAATATCGATCAAAATACGATCGTGCAAGCGCTCAGCGCTGTGGAACGCTCTCTGAAAGCATGCGGTTGTGACATCCGTTACGGTACGGCAGTCGGCGCTTACATGGAAGCGATCAACCAATAAGACGGGCTACACTTTTGAAAAAGCGGCAGCATGCGGGAAACCGCATACTGCCGCGTGATCGTTTTGCAGCATATTTAACCTTAAGGAGGATAAGGTGAAATACGGACAACTCGGAAAAACCGGCATTGAGGTCTCACGCCTTTGCGTTGGGTGCCTGAGCTTTGGACAACCGTTCAGCGATTCTCACATGTGGACGCTCAATCCGGAGGAAACGGAAACCATTGTCAGAAAGGCGTTGGACTTGGGCTTTACTTTTTTTGATACCGCAAATACGTACTCCCACGGCACAAGCGAGGAATATTTGGGCAGGGCGATCAAAAACAGCGTATCACGGGATAAAGTGATCCTTGCGACAAAGGTTTATTTTAATGAAGGGCATCTTTCCAAAAAAGCAATTCAGCGTGAAATAGATGGTTCACTCAAACGGCTGAACACGGATTATGTTGATCTTTACATCATCCACCGGTTTGATCGAACGACGCCGATTGAGGAAACCATGGAGGCGCTGGATGGCCTCGTAAAATGCGGAAAGGTCCGCGCTTTGGGCGCTTCCGCCATGTACGGATACCAGTTTTACAGTATGCAGGTTGCTGCCGAGCGGAATGGATGGACAAAGTTTTGCTCTATGCAGAACCACTATAACCTCCTTTATCGCGAGGACGAACGGGAAATCATCCCGCTTTGCAAGCAGGAAGGCGTAGCTTTGACGCCGTTTAGCCCTCTCGCGGCGGGTCGCCTTGCCCGTGTGGAGTGGAAATCGGATAGCCCGCGCAGCCAAATGGACAGAACCGCTTCCCAAAAATATGACGGAACGCAGGAAACGGACTATGAAATTGTGCGGCGTGTGCATGAAACGGCCGAAAAACATGGCGCCACCATGACACAGGTTGCGATTGCATGGCATATGGCGAAGGGCATGACGGCGCCCATCATCGGAGCTACAAAAGCAAAGTATCTGGAGGATGCGGCGGGAGCGCTTGAACTATCACTTTCCGCTGAAGATATCGCTTATCTGGAAGAACCGTATCAACCGCACAAAGTCGTGGGGCTGAAAACGGATGACGATCCCAAATAAAAAGCGAAAAACGGGCTAAAAGAAGAAAACGCGCATCGGCGCTGCGTTAGGGTGGCTTTGATGCGTTGCAGGAAAAAAGGCATGATTAAAAAATCATGCCTTTTTGTCGCAATCTCCTCCGTTTGCGCATGTTATATAAAAATGCGTAGGTGGCATAGGAGGGGAGACTAAAACCCTGTTTTGAATATAGCCTGAGAAGGACTAAAAATCCGTTTCGGATTGCTGCTCCTTATGCCATTATGGACAGCGAATCAACTCTTTCCCCGCTTCTTCGGCTGCCTCGGCATCTTCACTGCCCATGGCTCTTTTGAGCCAGTATTCCGCCTTCTCACGGTTCCGGGCAACATAGATTCCCTGATTGTAAAACCGGCCGACCAGCTCCATTCCTTTGCCATACCCGGAATTGGCGCTTTTCAGGTACAGATAAAACGCCATGGGCAGATCAACTTCTGTGCCGTAGCCATAGTGATGGCAAATTCCAAGGTTATAGATGGCTTCCGTATGGTTCTGTGCGGCAGCCTTCCGCAACAGCTCAAATGCGGCGATATTGTCTTCCGCAACACCGTCGCCATAAATATGCATCATCGCAAGACGGTACTGACAATCCGCATTTCCAAGTTCGGCACACTTTTGAAGTTGTAGGATTTCATCTTGTGTCATATGAAGTATCCTCGGGCGAATCTCATCCGGCCATATAGAACGGTGCTTTTCTTACAATGCAAAACATAAAAGGCCATCATCCGCACGATAGCCACAGAAAGGTGGAAAATGCTCATAACTTTGATACAGGAAACCTTTCCACGATTCTAGCTTGATGGGTGCGTTTGGAGAAAAGGATGCAATGGCTGAAAACGAACGACGAAGTATTATGACGATCGCATCCAATTAACCCTCTACAGTTTGCTTTTCGTCATAATACTGGGCCTGAGCATGCCAAAGCGCATGATACGTACCGGTTGTGTCGGCAACCAATTCATTGTGTGAACCAAGCTGGACGATTCGACCTTCATCAAAGACCGCGACGTTGTCGCAGAAACGGCATGAAGAAAGTCTATGTGAAATATATATGGCGCTCTTGCCGCCTATGGGTTCCACAATATGTTTTCGCCGCTTTAAAGGTAGCCTTTGGTTATGGCGAATACCCTAATGATGACACTCAAACCACTATGCTTTCCAGTAAATCTTCTAAGAACACTTTCTCTTGAAGATGTATTTTTTGAACCTTTTCCAACAGTTTAGCGTCAATATTACTAACAATATCTGATTTCTGCGATAATATGCGAGCCTTTAAATACTGGTTTCTAAGAGCTTCAGTCATCTTTAATAACTGATGCGCCTTGTCCATAAGTGAGGGAGCATCGCGTAAAAAATTATGCTCTGCAAGTAGATTGACTCGCTTGACCATAAAAAACTTGTGCATATAGAGCAATTGAAACAAACGTGAACGAGGGTCTAAATAAGATCCATCTTGTATGGTCGTTATTAAATAATCATAAATATTCAAACCAAAGACATACTCTTCTTTTCGTTTTTCATATGTAACATAATCGAAAATATTGTTCTTGTGACCATCGTAACACGAATCCGGAAGACCTTGCATATGCTCATCGAATAAGTTTTTTGAATTGTAGTGATATTTAATGCGTCTCACAAGTGGATCAAGCTCAAATTGATATTTTGCATTAACAACTCGGAATGCGCGAACCATATTAAAATAATAGGGGTTATTAGCTTTGAAGACGTCTAAACTCACATGAAGTTCATCATATGTGCATACTCGTGCTGAGTATAGGCCGTTACGGGAGAAATGATCTGCTACATAAAATACTTTGTCCGAATCATCAAAGCCATATATAAGCATATTATGCGAATAATTAGGATCGCAAAACTCATCTTTATCGTAAGCAGATATGTAGCCGGTTTTAACTACGACATAAAGATAATATCCAAGTTCTAAACATTTCTTGAAAAAGGTGATAGGTGAACTTGCAAGCGATTCTATCTGATCCATATTGATGACACACATTTGTATAAATGGACAATCGACAAAGAAATTACGTCGCGAGTAAAACTGATCTTCGCAGGTGACTTTATTCACATAGAGATTTATGTAATTACTTAAAAACCACTCATTATGCTTCGCATTATTCTCTGGTTGAAGTATTGCCTGCATAAGTGAAATTACTGGGGAATGACATTCCTTTGGTTGTTCGAAATCTAAAATAATACTAGCCATTACGATTTCCCTCACTTTCCGAAAAAAATATAGTCAATTAACCATACGAAGAATTTCAATATCATAAGTTGTTTTGCATCGGTTTATTTAGTCTACAACTAATTACTTGCAAATTATACCACAATATGCTACAATCTGTAAATAGATTAGATGATGAAAAATATGAACTTCCAAATGATGAAGAATCATACATTAAGACAATATTGAGTAAGTTTATGTTTATCGTGATAATCTAGTCTTGTTTGAGGGACAGGGTGTAAAGGAGGGGCAATTTATGAGTTGGCAGCAGTCAAAGTACAACATTATTCAGCGCGATTTAGACGGTAATTACATTTTGTATAACTGTTTAACAAACAATTACTGTATCGTAAAAGAAAAGACCAAACTGGATAGTATTTTAGCGGGAGAGAATATAGAACCATGCTTGGTTGAAAAAGGCTTTTTGGTCGAAGATTCTATAAACGAAAGTGCTCTTGCAGAATATTATTTGAATAACAAAATCAACCCTAATTATCTTAATCTTTTCATAGTACCAACACGTTTTTGTAATTTTGACTGTGCATATTGTTATGAAGAGCACAAGCAGTTATATATGGACAGGACAATACAAGAGAATATACTGAAGTATGTAAAAAGCAATTTGCCCAAGTATAGCGGCCTGATTATTACTTGGTTTGGAGGTGAGCCTACAGTTGCCTTAAAAGCTGTAGAGTACCTCTCTAGTGAAATAACCAGTATATGTAAGGCTTTAAAGAAGCCATACTACGCTGCAATTAATACCAACGGGTATGAGCTAACTAGGGAGGTTATGGAACGCCTATTAACATACAATGTTAGATACTACCAAATATGTATTGATGGCACGAAGTATACTCATGATAAGCATCGCAAACACATAAAGAATAACGATTCATATGATAGGATAGTAAATAATCTCGTTGATATAAAAAACAATGTAAAAAGAGGGTTTAAAATCGTTATTAGAACAAATGTAACCAAAGAGATTCTCGCTGTAATGGATGAATACATAGATATGCTTCATAGGCACTTTGGGGGAGATGATCGATTCTGGTATTATTGGGAAATGGCTAAAAACCACGGCGGCGATCGAGTTAAGCTGATTGCTGATACTTTGCTACCTGACGAAACTCAGTTTATAAGATATGTAATTAAAGCGAGCAAGCTTGGAATGAAGTTTGATTTCAATCAATTTGTGTCCCCGGGAGGCTTTGTCTGTGCCGTGTATCCTAATAACTACTGGTTAATTGATTACAATGGTGATGTACAGAAATGCACTGTCAGCTTTGATAACGATAGCGTAAAACTTGGCAAGCTGTCCGGAACAAGACTTAACATCAATGAAGCTGCATTAGCTGAATGGATGTACCGTGACAGCAGCAATTGCAGTAATTGTACGATTTATCCGGCATGTGGTGCCGCCTCCTGTCCATATGGAGAGAATGATAAATGTAAGGTACGAGACTGCGATCAACTACGAAGCATATTTAAGAATATTGTTATTATGAATTACTATAATAAAAGGGAGATTGAGAAAATATGTACGATTTAATGCAAATTAAGAGTGTAATACGCGAGGCAATTGAGAATAGGGGCATCGATTATGTAGAAGATGATACACCATTAGACTTGGATTCATTACAGTTCATTAGCTTGATAGTAGATATTGAGTCAGCACTGAACATTACTATCGAAGATGAATATCTCGTCCCGGAGCGATTTTTATCATATGCTAGCATCGAGCGGACAGTAAGTGATATTCTTGGGAAATACGAATGCATCGGATGAGAATGGTTTAATTCAACGGTTAAAAAGCGATGAATTAATATATGTTAAATATAGGGAGGAGGTGATTGTATGAAAAAGCTGCTAAAGAAGAAAACAACCGTGAAGATAAAAGTTTCATTGTACATGGGCGAAGGCGGCGGGAACCAGTGCTGCTCTGGCTATCAATGTTGCAAGCCGTAAGTTAAACTTACGTCCAAATTGTTTTTCTAGCTGGTCCGTTTTTTATTGCTTGCCAGCTACTTATTTGGAGGAAGCATTGTATCATGATTAAAGAAAAAGCAAAACTTTGTTTTTTTGTGTTGAGGCTCGGTAAATATCCAGCTATTGTTTTCGTCTGCTTTAAAGTCCTATCCGGGCTGTTACTCCCATTTACAGCATATGCTTTTCAGAGAATTGTCGATGACATTATACTATCGTTCCAGGCAGGCCAGTTTGCTGCCACAATTATCACATCATTAGTGATGATTACGGCGATTTACGCATTTCAGGCAATTGACGAACCGATTGAACGATATTGCGATCTAATTATTCGGCAGAGGCTCAACCATTGGTTTGATTCCAAGAATATTTATAAAATATCAAAGATCGAATACACTTATTTGGAAAACAGCAAGGACTTGGATTTGATAAATAGAGTCACAGAAGCCACGGGTGATGAAGCAGTAGATTTCTTCAGCAATTGTTTAAAACTATTTTCTGGAATAATTACGATTATTGGCACGTTCGTATTGCTCTCAACGTATAATCCCATTATAGCGATTGCTGTGATCATCGTCGCAATACCTATCATGATTATTGCCGCGAAGTATGGCAAAACAATTCATGATTGGTATCAAAAAAGCCGCAAAAAAAGAAGGTGGCTAGACTACCTTTCGTCTATATTTACCGACAGGGACGCTTCAGTTGAAATAAAGGGGTATGGCTTCTTTGATTACCTCAACCACAAATGGAGCGAACAGTATAAAGACCTGAGAAATCAAGATTTCAAGCTGCAAATTAAAGCATGGAAAAACACGGTTGTTTCCAGCCTGCTTTTAAACATGTTTGAATATGTTACATATATAATAATGCTGATGGTGACTGTCGGCGGTACTATTACGATTGGCGCGTTTATTGGATTGTCTAAAGCTATAGCCAATATAGAGGGGCTTATTCTTTGGCAGTTCAGCGCTCTTTTTACATTTTTCAGCAATAGCGCTGAATATTGGCGCGATTATAATAAGTTCTTAAATTTGCCGGAGATTGCTGATTGTAAAATGGATTCTTTAACGAACAGCGCTTTTGATAACGATGCAAACGACTCCATAATGGAGTTTAGAAATGTTTCGTTCCGTTATGAAAATATGGAGAATGATTTATTGAACAATGTGAGCTTCAAAATAAATTCTCGTGAAACGGTAGGACTTGTTGGCATCAACGGGGCTGGTAAATCGACAATAACCAAGATAATGCTTGGCCTATATAAACCTAACTCAGGTGATATATTCATAAATAATCGCAACACAAAGGAAATGCCCTTTAGCGAGCAGGCAGGGTATTTTGGCATCACATATCAGGATTTTATACAGTATAATCTTTCAGTATTGGAGAATATCGGGTTGCCATCGGAACCTATTGACAGAACAAAAGTACAAGAAATATTAAATCAGTTGGAATTTGATTATGAAAGCTTGCCGATGGGTCTTGACACAGTTTTGGGGCGAAAGTTCGGCAATGGAGTGGAATTATCAGGGGGTGAGTGGCAGAAAATCGCCTTAGCGCGAATGCTGTACTCGGACAAGCCATTTTATATAATGGATGAACCTACCGCATCGCTAGATCCAATTAGCGAGGTTGTGCTTTATAAGCTCATGAAAACCGTACTATCAGATAAGCCATCATTGATGATTACGCATAGATTGGGAGCAACAGTTATATGCGATAGAATCATGGTTCTCGACAACGGGAAAATTGAAGAGTCAGGGTCCTTCTCGGAGTTAATGGAAAGGGGTGGCAAGTATGCAAAAATGTTCAACGAACAAAAGCAGTGGTATACAAGGTAAAAATCTGTTTAGGATGACACTTTCATCAATATATCGAGCTGCCCCAACTGTGTTTCTCATTGTGATGGCCGCTGAGGTTCTGGTCGGGCTGATTCAAACGGGCACACTTATTGCGTGGCAATATGTTGTCAATGCAGCAGAGGACTTCCTTATCTACAGGGATAGCTACATGAATTTGCTGCTGGCATTAGCAATCAGTCTATTGGCATATATTGCTATGGATTTATTCCGCCTTGTGCTAGAATCGCTCCACACTTGGTTAAACAGCCGAGTATCTGAGTCTATGCAGTCCACACTATACCAGAAATGCATGAAGATTAGTGCAATAAATTACGAGAATTCCGAGCTGTATAACAATATTGAGCGTGCAAATAAATCAATACAAGGTATGCTCTCAGTGATTAGCATAATTGGGATTTTCGTTATGGCAGCGAGCCGAATAGCTACACTGGGGCTCTATGTTTTCTTTATTAAGCCAATTTTGATAGTAATCATATTATTGCCCATCGTACCGATACTAATAACAAGAATAATTCGGGGGAGAGATTTATATCAGCTTAACTTCAAACAGAGTGAAAAACGCCGCGAATGCGATTATTATCAAAAGTGCACACATAGTAGAGAAACAAGAACCTTACAGGCTATTCCTTTCTTTGCATCTAAATGGGATGACCTACGATGCGAGATAAATAAAGAAGAAAAACATGTAAACGGCAAGCACTGTGTGATTTTCAGCTTTCTAAACTTGCTTAAGTTTTCAATTTATTTTGTTGCAATTCTAGTATCTGCCATATATCTATTTGATGGCTCGATAGATGTTGGAACATTTGCATTAATTACCGGCATGTTAGGAACAACTCATGCCACAATCGAAGTTGTCGTATCGCGAAGCAGTGATATTGCGGGTAGTTTGCGATATGCAAATGACTATTTCAACTTTTTAAATATTCCGGACGAGGTTTCACAAGAAAGGCCGACGTTTAGCCAATCTATGGAGTTGAGGAATGTGAGCTTTACATATCCAAATTCAAAGGAATGTGTCCTAAAGGATATTAATTTGCAAATTAAGAAGGGCGAAAAAATCGCTTTGGTCGGACTAAATGGAGCGGGAAAAACCACACTGGCAAAAATAATCTCCGGTCTGTATAATCCTACACAGGGAGTTGTTTTGCTCGATAATGCTATACGCAGCAGCAACACTTTGGTTGACTGTTCCATGGTCTCACAGGCATTCTGCAAATACTATTTTACTTTGCGCGAGAACGTTGCAATAGGTAATCTAAAGCAACTTGAAAATGATCGAGAACTGCTGCATTACCTAGGCGAATTTGATTTTACCCCCGACGAAAACCGTTGCTCCCTAGACACCCAATTGGGAAGGGAGTTTGACGGTGTTGAACTTTCAATAGGTGAATGGCAAAAGATTGCACTAGCAAGGGGATTTATCGGAGAAAATGATTTTATTATTCTAGATGAGCCAAGCTCGAGTTTGGATTCATCAACTGAGAACATGATGTTTTCCCGCTTTATAGAGTTACTTGATAACTGCACAGGCATAATAATCACTCATAGGCTAGGCATTGCAGCAGTAGCTGATCGCATTATTTTACTTGATAAAGGTCAGATTATTGAGGATGGGACACACGACGAGCTGATGAAAAAGCATGGCTTTTATAGTACCTTGTTTGAAACACAAACAAGTCTGTATACGCAATGATTCAGCTACAACTCGCCTGATATTATTCTAACGAAAATAAGAATTGTACTACAATAAACTTGATTATTTGGAGATATGTATGAAAGAAAGGCAAAAAGAGTATTATGCGAATAATGGAACTGGAGTAAAAATTGTAATTGTTGATAGTGGGGTGCGGCTATCACATCCGAAACTGTCGCATTACATAGTAGATGGTTACAATCCCATTGACAATTCTTCGGATTTTGATGATCATTTAGGACATGGCACTGCTGTTACGGGAATCATAAAACAACACGCTCCGGAGGCAGAGGTATTCGTTATCAAATTGTTCGATGATGATTTTACAGTGCAATTCGAGGATTTGTGCAAAGCATTAGAATACATAGACGAAAAAGTGGAGTTTGATATTTTGAATCTTAGCATAGGTGTTACTGAGTGCCCTGATCATGAGCGTCTTAGAGAACTGTGCGACAATTTGTCTCAAAGAGGGGTAGTTATAGCTGCGTTCGATAATTTAGGTGCAATATCCTATCCTGCAGCATATTCAACTGTCATCGGAGTTGACAGTCATCCAAGCTATTCAAACCCATATGATTATGACTATATAGAAAGCGATATAATAAACATAAGGGCTAAGGGCAATAGTCAACGCGTGATCTGGAGTAATCCTGATTATTTTATTCAAAGTGGTTCTAGCTTTGCCTGCGCACATATCACAGGACTTGTTGCAAAAATGATGCAAGGTAAAAAGCTCTATACAAAAGAGGTAATGAATTGCCTTCGCAGGTATGCAACAGAGGTATTTTATACGAGACAATATAGGGATAACAGGCCTAAATTTCAAATCACAAAGGCAATTTGTTTCCCATACAACAAAGAGATTGACACATTATGTCGCAATATGGATTTGTTATCGTTTAAACTTATGGGAGTCTATGACTCAAAGTATTCTTTCAATATTGGAAAAACAATATATCCAAATAAAGAAATAAAAAGTATCGAACGGTTGGATTGGACCGATGATTTCGATACAGTCATTTTAGGACATGTTGGTGATTTAATTTCTGCTACTAGAATGAATTATCGCGAATATATTATTAAGTGTTGCAAAGAGCATAAAAAGAATTTGTTTCAATTTGACGTTGCTATGCAAGATGAAAGAATTTATACTCCAAATATTCAGGCTGATTATATTCCACCGCTAAACTATGGGAAATTGTATCTGGTGGGGAAACCGGTTGTTGCGGTATTTGGGACAAGCTCTCGTCAAGGCAAGTTTTCATTACAACTAGCTATGCGCAAAGAATTTACTTCTCTCGGTTATACTGTTGGACAATTAGGTACTGAACCACAATCATTACTGTTTGGCTTCGATGAGGCTTTTCCATGCGGATATGGCACAGAATTAAGCTTAGATGAACAAACGACGATTAGTTATATAAATTACCTGTTACATAAAATTGAAGCAAAAAATCCGGATATAATTATTGTTGGCGCTCAATCAGGAACTATTCCGTACGCCATGTATAACCTTAGAAACAATTCTCCTTATCAGCATGAATTGTTACTTGCATCAAATCCAGACGCAGTAGTACTTTGCATTAACTTTTTTGATGAACTAGAATACATAAAGAGAACGATAACTTATATTGAAGCACTTAGCGAAAGCAAAGTGGTTGCCTTATCAATGTTTCCATTTGACAGAGCATTCTCATGGAATGCTGCCTCGTCAGTTATGAAGCCTGTTTCAGAAGAAATGCTCGAGACAAAAAAACTACTCATTGAAAGAGAGATTAATATTGATGTTTTTCTTCAGAACGATACTGCTCAATTATGCACAAAAATAATAGATTGCTTGTCATAATGGGCCAATATACCGTAAGTGTCAAACACGGGATATCGTAGCAGTATGAAAGCATGATAAGGTACAATAAGGGACCTGTTGACAAAAGCGAAACTTGAGTTGAGGAATTACATTCTCAGCCCAATTTCTACAGGATTCCAGTCTCAAAAAGATGGCGTTCACCATCCTTTTAAGGTTTAATGCCATGACCGACAGGAGGCATTCCTCTGTTGCGGCGAGAATGCCCCGTTTGCGGATGGAAGAAAGATTGTGTTCCCGCTTCATCACGGAGAAACTTCCTTCTATCCATATCTTTCGTTTTTTCATCATGTCCCAGTATTTCGGTGTGCCAACACGGTTATGTCCGCGATGGAAGATAAGGTACAATAAATTTCGCAAATAGAAAAGCAGACAGAAAGAGACATGGTTTGCAGATCTCTGGTAGAATGAAGTTACCACACACCATTCGAAAGGAGACAGCAAACCATGTCCGAGAAAATTGTACAGCTAAACGAGGAAGTAATCAAGGGGCAGCTCAAGGAGTTGGTGCGGGGCAGCGTAGAGGAAACCCTCAACGAGCTGCTGGAGGCCGTGGGCGAGGTGTTCCCGGAGGCCAGATACCAGCGGTGTACCGTTCACTTCTACCGCAACGTGTTCTCGGTAACGCCGCGCTCCAAGGTGAAGCTGGTATCCAAGATGCTCAAGGCGATCCGCGCCCAGGAGAGCAAGAAAGCCGCTCGGGAGAAGGCCATAGCCGTGATGGAGGAACTGCGGGCAATGAAGCTGAAGGAGGCGGCAAGACCTATCTGGCCTGTGCATTGGGCATGGCCGCAGCGAGGCAGTTCCTGTCTGTAAAATACATCCGGCTGCCTGATTTGTTGGTAGAATTCAGCATCGCCCGAGGTAATGGCACCATCCGCAAGCTCATGGCGCAATACAAGAAGTTTGCGCTGCTCATTATTGACGAGTGGTTGCTGTATCCTCTGAAAGAGAGCGAGTGCCGGGATCTGCTGGAGATCATGGAATCCCGTTACAAACGGGCTTCCACGATTCTATGCTCCCAATTCGACATCCCCGGTTGGCGGGACAAACTGGCCGACCCTATTCTGGCAGATGCAATCTGTGACCGCATTGTTCATGACGCATACACGATCATAATTGGCGGTCAGGAATCTATGCGCAAGCGTAAGGGCCTCAAGGAATAGCCGAGCCTTCGGCTCATCGGGCTCTGCCCGAACCCGAGGTTTTTCGCTTTGAGGTTTTCCAGGGAGAGTGATACGGAATGGTGCAGCGCATCAAAAAGAGAGCGATGTGGTAGCATCACTCTCCCCGCCAACCCCGTACACGGCGCTCATGTCGCTCCTCAGCGTTGCACTATCCTCCGTTACGGCTAAAGCAATTTTATAATACCCTTGGATATGCCTGGAGTCAATGTTCAACCTGCGCGGAAACACTGCTCAATCTGCACGGAAGCCATGCTCAATTTAAGCGGAATCGATGCTCAAACTCAGCGGCTTTGGTGCGCATTTTGGACGGTGTATGCAGATATATCCGCACTCCGGATCTGTCGTACTGGTTGTGACCTTCTTCTTGATCGTACGGGTCGGTGGTTTTTTGAAACCCGGTTGTTCAGATAGTTCCTGATCCAGAGCATCTAAATAGCTAAACATACTCTGTTCCACCGTCGTTTCCAAATCTATCCAGCTATTTCTGGATACTTGTGCGGGAAGGTAGCTGCCATCCGCAGCCATCTCTTTCCCGTCAACAAGACCAGCCTCTATGCACTGCCGGA
>ERZ773235.589-NODE-589-length-46389-cov-3.749471_pt1 | contig 46389 bp, 38 predicted proteins | sample MGYA00580522_ERZ773235 | MGnify/ENA primary metagenome ERZ773235 (study PRJEB29015, sample SAMEA2737797) | human gut metagenome | biome: human gut; feature: human-associated habitat; material: faeces | place: China | collected 2012 ...
TGAAAGGTAGTAGTACCCTCCTGCGGCATTTTTTGCCTAATAACATAAGGAATGCCTGCATCCAGCTTTGCCTGAACCTCTTCTTTGGAGAGATTACGGCAATGACCGTCGTAATGCGGAGCAATGCCGCTTGCTTGCTGAATAACCTTGACTTCTTCCAGACGCTCTTTGTCGCAGAAGCAATAATAAGCGGCTCCTTTTTCTATTAGCTGCAGCGCATAGTCTTTGAACATACCCATTCTCTGACTTTGAATATAGGGACCTACCGGACCGCCGATATCGGGGCCTTCGTCCCACAGCAAACCGGTCTGACGGAGTGTGTTATATATAATGTCCACAGCGCCTTCTACATATCGTTCCTGATCGGTATCCTCAATTCTTAAAATAAAGGTGCCGTTATTTTTTTTTGCCAGCAAATAAGCATAAAGCGCTGTTCTCAGATTGCCCACGTGCATATAGCCAGTCGGACTGGGCGCAAATCTGGTTCTAACCTGATCGAATGTCATTAAAAATCCTCCATATTATTTTTTCTTTTTAAAGATGATGAGACAAGCAACCATAGCTGCAATTGCAAGTATGATTAAAATAATAAACAATGGCAGCAGTTCTACTGCGCGGTCACCGGTTGCGGGGGTGAGCGATTGGGCAGATGCTCCGAAAACAGTAACGGCAGTGAGATAACATAACGCTATAAAAGAGGAAAATATCTTTTTCACAGACAGACACATCCTTTCATCCGTGTCAGCGCATGCAGACACGATTATAATTACCCGTATTCAGCTTTTGCAATCAAGCTTATCAACAAAAATGAATCAAAACGCTGTTTTTATAACCGCCGCAGGCGGTGGCGCTGCTTTGCTTTTTATTATAATACTTCTTTTTATGAAAAACAACCGTTTTGTCAACAATTATGAAAAATATCAAGAAAGCGGGAGCCAAAGCATTTCGGCAATCGTGAAAACTGGACAATTTTAGATGTTACGTGTATAATAAATATAATCGTAAATTTTGAAATCTTTCAGTTTGACTTTAAAGGACATTATATTTGGAAGGGAATTGTCATAATCATGAAAAAATCCCAAAAATCATTGATGAAAACAATAATGCTTCTATTTAATACCTTGCTGATTACTTTTTCTGTAAATTGTTTTTGGCCAATTCGGGATACCGGAAAGTTTTGGCTGATTCCGGTGCTGTTAGTCGTATTTTTGATTGCCAATATTATGCCGATGTTTTTCAGAAAGCAATTTCCGAGCTTTCGGTTGCGTGTTTGTAATCATGGCATGTTATGCTTGAAAATATTTTTGATATCATCCCTGTTATCTGTAATTTACCATATTGTTGCAGCTTTTTATTTGCTTCCTGAAAAATGGTCGGTGTGGGTTTGGAGCGCGGTGGTTTGTATTTGCGCTGAATCAGTTGTTTTCTGGAACGGTATGATCTGCGTATATTGTTCTTCCATTCAGCTTGGTGTCAAGCATCGCGTAGTTGGCATTTTATTGGGATGGGTTCCGATCGCCAATCTGATTGCTTTAACACATATTATTCGGATCGTTTCCGGCGAGGTAGAGTTTGAAATGCAGAAAGCAGAACTGGATTTTGGCCGGAAGGATCAGCGAATATGTCATACAAAATATCCTTTGTTATTGGTACACGGTGTATTTTTCAGAGATTTTAAATATCTGAACTATTGGGGAAGAATCCCGGAGGAATTGGAGAAAAACGGAGCGCAGATTTTTTACGGAAATCATGAGTCGGCTGCTTCGGTAGTTGACAGCGGGAAAGAGTTGGCTGCAAGAATTAAAGATATCGTAGAGCAGACGCACTGCGGTAAAGTGAATATCATCGCTCATTCCAAAGGCGGATTGGATTGCCGCTATGCTGTGAGCTGCTGCGGAGCGGCACCTTATGTGGCATCGATTACTACCATTAATACACCGCACAGAGGTTGTGAATTTGCCGACTATTTACTGAACAAGCTGCCTGAGGCAATGCAACAGCAGATTGCGGGAATGTATAACGCGGCGATGAAAAAGTTGGGAGATCAACATCCGGATTTTATGGCGGCAGTTCGTGATTTGACCGCAGAAAGATGTGCCGAACGCAATCCAAGGATGCCATATCCCGAAGATATTTATTGCCAAAGTGTAGGATCTAAACTTAATCATGCCGGTAATGGGAAATTTCCGCTGAATTTTACCTATCATCTGGTCAAATATTTTGACGGACCGAATGACGGTTTAGTATCGGAAAAATCATTTCGGTGGGGACAGGATTATACTTTCCTGACCGTGAACGGCAAGCGCGGAATTTCTCATGGGGATATGATTGATTTGAACAGAGAAAATATTCCGGATTTTGACGTGCGCGAATTTTATGTTCAATTGGCGGCCGGATTAAAACGACGAGGCTTGTAATTTGAAGAATTGACGCGGTAATGCAGGTTTGATAATAATATCTCAATTTATTATTATCAAACCTGCGGAAAAATTTAATAAATATTGGAAAAATGTAGGTTTTGCAACACTCATCTGAATCACACACAGGCAAAACGGATGTGACAGCTCCGGTTTCCTGTGTGTTTTCTATGTAACCGGTTGCCCGGAAGAAGTCATCATAATCTTCTTTCGAGTAACCTTTGATGAAGATGTGGCAGTGACGCTCATCATTTTCATCGGTAATATAAATGCGCTCCACAAAGGTTTGTATCAGCGTTACAAGCACATCGGGTGCGGCATTTTCAGCATACTTCCCGAAGGAGAGCAGCCGTTCCTTGATTTCTTCAATATCACGGATAGCATACATCTGACTTTGTCTGCTGTCCTCTAACTTTTGGAGCAAAGTATCGGTTTCGGAAAGCTCATCGGTCAGTGCCTTTACATCTTCTTGTATAAACCGTTTCAGACTATCATCCGCTTCCCGAAGATTTTTCACCTGATTGGCTATTGCCGCTTCAAGCTGTGCTTTTTTCTTTCTGAGGTCGGATAGCTCTTTTTCATTTTGCGACGAACTAAAAAAATCGGACGCTTTCTGGTTGAGAAGCTTTTCAAAGTATTCGCTGTCCTCATCGGCAAGGTGGGATAACTGTTGCACAACAAATTCATCAAGCAAAACGCCGTCTACAGCCCGAAAAGTACATTCGCCTACACGGTAGCCGGGACAAACATATTTGAATCTCGGTTTGCCGTTAGTCCAGCGGTTGGATTCGGAGATAACCCGCAGGCGTTTCCCACAATGCGGGCAGTAGACCAGTCCTGCAAGCAAAGCGTTGGTCTTTCGGTGCGGGCGGTTGTATTTCTCGGCAATATCGTCCAGCATATTCTGCGTGTCGATCCATTTCTGACTTGAAATAAAGCCCTCGTGTCTGCCGACCGAGATAATCCATTCGGAAAGCGGCTTTGTTGACATCAACTGCACAAATTTCGGTGAGATAAATGTGCTGTCCGCATCCTCGAATTTCTCCTGATCGGTCTTGTTGTAGGCAGAAATGCCATGCTGACCGTCAAACTCGGATACATCCCCGCAAAGACCTCCGTTATGCTCCAAGAAATAATTGTATGCACTTTCGTCGGCGGTGCAGTAAACGGGATTTTTCAAAAGGAGTCTTGTTGTGGAAGTATTGAACTTACTACCGACTTTTGTGCGATAGCCAAGCTCGTTCATCGTGTCTGCCGTTTTCTTGATAGACCGAGTAGCGGCAAATATCTCATAAAGCTTTTGTATCATCGCTTTGTCCTCGGGAATGCTCTCCAAATAGCTGTAAGCCGATTTGTTTTTGCCGCTGCCGGTTTTCACACGCTTCACCATAAAGCCTGTGGGTGTATTGCCACCCAGCCAGCGCCCGTCTTTGGCAAGCTCCATCATATTATCGATAATACGCTCAGTTAAGGTGTCACGCTCAAATTCAGCAACGACGGCGAATATCTGAATAAATATTTTTGATACGCCGGATGCCGTGTTGATATTGTTGGAACATATCAGCAAATCTACCTTGTGCTTTTCAAGGAAATCAAGCAATCGCAGCAGGTCGCTTGTCTTTCTGCCAATGCGGTCTAATTTGTAGCAGACAACGGCACGGATCTTGCCCTTTTCAATATCGTGAAGCATACGCTGGAAATCAGGACGGTCGGAATAGTAGCCGGAAAGTCCTTTATCCTCATATTCAAGAAAAGTGTATTCTTCATCGAGGTGCAATTCCCGTTTGGCATATTCCGCACATTGCTTGAACTGCACGCCGATACTGTCGCCCTTGTTGGTGATGCGGGATTTTCGGGCGTAGATGGCTACGCCCCGGTTATCCTCAGCATTGTATTTTTGTTTCTTTGTCATAATATCAGTCCTCCTGCTTTTTCATTATACAGCCAGACCGGTGACGCTTTCCAATGTGCGGCCGTTTTTGCAAAGCTGGCGTAAGAGTAACCACAGCGTTTCGCTGTCAAGCGCTCGGATTTCCTGTTCCAGAAATTCCATTCGCTTGTGCTGAAAAGAACGGAGGGCGTTATTGTAGTTGTTGCCACGGTGAATGACTGCATTCATCTTAAAATCCATAAGCGCACCTCCTCATCGTTCTCGGTCACGGTTGCGAAGATACTTACGGTAATGTTCGCAAGCCCGGATAATGAAATCTTCCGTCTTTTGTGAGTCCATTCCTTTTGGAAGAACAGCTCGCAGACGCTCAGCAGAAACTTTGATTGTTTCCTTTTGATTCGCTTTTTCCTCGCACATAATACCTTCAATACAGGCTTTGGTGAGCAGTCCTTCACGAGCTGCCTTGTGCATACGGAAAGCCTGCGAATAGGACGGCGTGCAATCGTTGATTCCGCACTGCTCCAAAACATCGTACTGGCTCTGCTCATCAAGGAAGGAAAGCTCCACACCAACGGACAGTGCCATTTTACCTTCATCCATAAATTCAAGAAGTTCGGGAATAAGGTTTGTTAGGCGAATATAGCGGCGCACCTGAGTTTTGCTGTCATCTGACTGATGTGCGATTATATCCGCTGTTTCTAACTTCCGACCGACTTGGTCGGAAGTTAGGTCTGAACGAAATCCCTGTCGGCGCATTGCATCAAGTTTCAGCTTGTAAGCAAACGCCTTCTCGCTTGGCAGGATATGCTCTCTGTGCAGGTTGCTGTCCACTAAAGCTATAGCGGCGGAATCTCGGTCGAGGGCATAAATTAAGGCAGGGACTTCTGCAATCCCTGCCTTAACTGCGGCGTGTAAGCGGCGATGCCCGCTTATTACTTCATATTCCTCTGTGTTTTCAATCGGTCGAACAATCAGCGGCGAAAGAATTCCTTGCGTCTGTACGCTTTCAATCAAGGTATTCATTTCCTCATCGTCCTTTACTTTGAACGGATGCCCCTCAAACGGGCGAAGTTTTTCTACCGGAATATTTACCGGCTGATTTCTTGTATTTTTCATTTTCATCTACTCCTATCTAAATATCTCGCACGGGCTTTTCTTTCAAGCTCATGCTCTTGTTTTAATAATTCATACAGGTGCGGAGACTTCTCCAAAATCTTCTCCGCACAGCGAAGCCTTTCACGAACAGGCTTCATTTGTTTGCTGATAGCCTTGCGGCGCTCTTTGTTTTTTCTCTCATCCTCCAGCGATTTCGGACGGCGGATACGGTTGCTAAGCGTTTTGCGCTCACGCTCCAAATCGGACAACTGCGCTTTGTTTTCGTCGATATTTGCTTGCAAATCGGCTGCGGTGTGAATATCCTGCTCTTGCATAAAGCGGTAATCGGCGATAAACTCTTTCAAATCCTTTTCCGCCGCTCTTAAATCGGGCGACAACAGTATTACATCGGCAAGCTCGGCGGCAATTTGGATAACCGTTATAACGAGATAGAAAATCGTATCTATCAACACGATTGCCGCGTCATAGCTGTGGTCAATGGCAAACTCAAGCTTTCGCAGTTCGTCTTCCAGCGGAAACTTTTTCGGTCTGTAAGGCGGTCGATACTCCAAAGTGAATGGGTGATATCTGCACTCGGCGTTTCTATCCAACTGCGCCTGGACGATTTCTTTTGTAAAACCGATATTCGCAAGTCGAACAGAACGCTCCCAATGCTTTGCCTTTACAGAAAAACGCACGGGGTCGAGAGTATATCCGAGCGAATATAACTGGCTCTCAAACTCTCTCGGAGTGGTTGCAAAAGTCAAGCAGTATTCCACATCCTCACGGAGATAGTCCCGATGTGTTTTCTTGCCGGCCTTGTGCCGCCAATAGTCCTTTTTGTGTCCTCCGTAGAAGCTGCTGTTTTCAAGAACAGACAGACGATGCTCCCGACAGATTGCGTCAGATACTTTCCGCAGCTCCTTGTGATCGCCGATTTTGTTCTGAAATTTTGTACCGTCCTTAAATGAAACGGGGTTCACAACGAAATGGCAATGAACATTATCTGTATTCAAATGGACGGTCACCAACACTTGATATTTGTCGCCCCACATCTTTCGGGCGGGGGCTTTGCCGATTTCAAAAGCTTGCTCCGGTGTAACTTCGCCTGTCTTAAAGCTCTGTATCCCGTGATAACCGACAACCTTACCACGAATCCCGAACCGCCGCTGTACGGCAACCATTTCGGCATAGGCATTCTGCTTTGAGCAGTTGATACCGCCAACATACATTTTGCGGTCGGTCTTATTATCGTTTTCGGCGTAAGAAAGCGCCGCATACAAATCATCGTCAAGATATTCTCTTGCAGTGGTCTTGTCTGGATTGTCGGCATAGTCAAGCGTTGCTTTTAGGTTTTTGTATATCGGCCAAAAGCCTGTAACGGCCACGTTGCATCACCCTTTCCCCGGCAGTAAAAATTCCGCCGTAATTTCTTTGAGTACCGTGCTAATTTCCACATCCAATTCCGGTGAAGTTGCTTTATCTGCAAGCTCACCGAGCTTTTCAAGGCAAAGAAAAAGCAACTTCACATACTCAGTTGTGCTCAACCCGCACTTTCGGGCTTTTGATTTGATTTTATCTTTTTCTTTTGCCGTGACACGCACGGCGATTCGTATATCTTTCCCCATAATATCATCTCTCCTTTCCGGGGGATTGGGGGCGGTAAGCCCCCAAAGAGCAAAGCCGCAAGAAAATCTGCGGCTTTTGATTGGGACTTTGGCACACAAAGTCCCTGCTTGTTATAGTATGAGACAAACCCAGTAGGGCATAAAGAAAATCAGTTCTCAAACATCATATTTCAAGGTGGTTCTTTCGATATACGATAAAGAAAACTGCTTGTCTGTCCATCGTGGAATATCTCATTTTTGAGCCAAGTTGGATCCGATTTCTCTGCAACACTTCTGTGTTGAGCCAAATACCGGTGTTTGGGCTTAGCCCAATTTGCCTAATAAAATCTGTTGCGAATTTTGTAAATAAGCATATTGATTTTTGTTCGTTGCTTCGGTGTAATTTTTGACACCATAAGTTTTCGCCTCCTTTCCGTTTTTTGGACAGCAAAAAAGCCGCCGAGTGCGACCTCGACGGCTCATTTCCTGCCTTCTGTATATATAATAACGGAAAACAGGGATTTTTTACGAAACAGCAAAATATATTAAAATGAAAAAACGCAACAGGCGTAAAACTTTGAAAATCAGCGATGTTTACGGTATAATAAAATATATGATATTTGAACAAACATAATTTTTGACTTTATACAACATCAAGTACAGTTTTTGGTACAGCGCTTGTGATAGAATAGAATAAAGGAGCCAAACAAGATGATATCTGCGTTTTTTACTGCCGATTACCGTGACGACAGAGCGATATTCGGCGGCAAAAGCTATCCTGCCGAAGTGTTTGCCACACACCTACTCAATCAGTTTTACATAAACGATACCGCCGCACCGATTGCTGTATTTCGGGATGACTTGAATTTTCATATCCTCACACAGCTAAACAATGGCTACTTGAATATCACGAAATTTGTGAAAATGGGAGCAAATACTCTTGAAGCCTTAAAAGCATTGCCAAAACTGCGACCGTTTGATAGGCTGAATATTGAAGAAATCCGCAATGCAGTTACAACGCTTTTCGCGCAAGAAGCCGGACAAAAGATTTGGGAATACTTTGCCGACAAAGCAAAGCTCAGTTTATTGCCGTAGGTACAGCGGACAGAATGAAAAACGCAACAAATTTTGTGTCAGTTGAAAATAATATTGCAGAGATTAAATCGATATTGTTGTTCTTTGACTCTTGCTGATGATCTGCTCATTGCTCATGACAATCTTACAATGTTCTGCAACGCGTTGATCTTAATGGCGTTCCATTTGACATTGTCTGTGATGTTATTTCCTACTATGAAGTAAACAAGAGTGACTATTCCGATTGGATTATACTACCTATAGCAAACTTTGACTGCTATTACGGAAACACCAATTCCAGCAAAAAGTGGATCAGCAAAATTCCCTATACTGTGCTGACAAGAGAAGTGAGCAATGGTATATGCAGGGTGAAGTTGAATATATGAAAAAACAAAATAGCCCCGTTGGAAAAGCAGAAAAACCTGCAATTCCAACGGGGCCATTCTTTTGCTTGAAAATTCGCACATTCGACTCGTGCTACACATTCAACTAAAATCGTGATGATCAAAAGAAACAGCATATTGCATCGGTGTCATTGATTACGCCAGTTGTAACCATGGTTTTGCCAGCTATGCCGCTTATTTGATTGATCAAAACAGTGAATGGTAAGATTGCAGAAGCGAGCAGATATTTTAGCAGATCTTGCGAATCGTATCCGCTTATTGTTTCTGAAAAGGGCATCTAAAGCATCGCCACGCCGATGCTTTAGATGCCCTTTTTCTGCCCATTTTCTATACATATATCTGCCGGCGCTTTTGCACCCATCACTGAAGAATGATCCTTGCCGTTATACATTTGTGCAGTGTTGCTTTGATTTTATTTAAACCGTTTCGGGCGATTCATTGCGTCGCTTTTCAAATAAATTCCTTCGGTATGAGTGAATTTGGTTTGTAAAAATTCGCTCGGCGTCAATCCGGTGGTCTTCTTGAAGATTGCACTGAATGTGTAGATGCTGCGGTATCCGACGGAATGGGCAATTTCAGTGACATTCATTGTCCCCAGTGCCGCAAGATGTTGTGCAGCCTCTATTCGTATTTGATTCAGATATTTATGGATCGAGAGCCCGGTTTCATCCTGAAAAATATGGGAGAGATATTTAGACGATACGCCGATACTGGCAGCAATTTGATCGTTATTCAGCTCCGGATTATCATAATTACGATGGATATATTCAATAGCGCGTTGCACATTTGTGCGCACCTTTGGGCTGCTTTTTGAGGCAGAAATATAGGTCTTGTTTTGATTGCGCAAGCAAATCACCAGAATTTTAATACAGAGCGCTTTCATGCTCAGATGATATAATGGGCTTTTATCTTTGTATTCGATGAGGAGTTGTAAAAAGTTATTTTGAAATTCCAGCAGCTCTTGACTGTTGAGATGTACGACCAGCGGTGTGTGATTCATTACTTTTTCTGTTTCCGGAACGATATCATTCGGATGATTTTTTTCATCGAACATGGTTTCGGAAACGCTGGAGCGGGACTTGTAGTAGGCAAAGTCAAAGTGGAAGATATATTGTATGAGAGGCGTTTCGGAGGAAGAGATGATTTCATGTCGGCATAAGGGCGGGATAATGATAATATCTCCTTTTACCATATGATACTTTGTCCCTTGCATAATGAAATCGGCTTCTCCGTTTACGATGCCGGTAACACAGTGATCAAAGTCTATCCATTTTCCGGACAGATTTTTTGTCTGCATGATACGCGCAACGCGGACGAACGGAGAAATCGTCATCAGAAAATCTTCATTCATTGGCAATTCATCCTTTCCGTTGTTAAATATTATCACATCAATTCCATCAAAACTTTGCATGGATTGCCGCTGGTTAGCAGAATTTCATATGGCGCACAGATGTGAAACATCTGCTTTTGTTTTTTAATATAACATTTCCATATTAATCCAGCGAATAGTATTTTTCAACAAATATTATAGCATAAGTCCACTCTGCTGTCACTGCTTTTTTAACAGTAAAAGTTCTTGTTTTTTTGCAATTTGATTTTTATATTTAGCAAAAACGCTAAAATAAATAATATGAACTGCTGTTTTTGACAAAAATAAAAAGTAATAGGCCGATAAAATAAAAAAGCACTTTTCAATAAATAATCGAACATTTGATGTGTATACAAAAAGCGATTATAATGTTAATATATATGTGTAAATTGCCAAAAGTTCGATTTTAAAACAAGCTGTTGAAAAGGAACGGTTTGGATCGTATAGGCCCTTGATTTTACTGATACAAAGATGGAAAATCCATTTTATGTTGAAAGGCAGAATAATTATGGAAAGCAAAAAACGATTGAGAGTTCTGTTAGATACTGATGTAGGAGACGATATCGATGATGCATTAGCCATTGTTTTTGCACTGAACTCTCCGGAATTGGAGATTGTGTCTGTTACGACCGTGTTTCGCAATGCTGACAAGCGTGCTAAAATCGCCAGCGCCTTATTAGAGTCCTGCGGTAATCGTACCGTTCCGGTTTATGCCGGATGTGACGCGCCGCTTGTCCAAAAGATATTTGCACATGAGCACGACAGATATGATGAAACAGGAAGATACATTCCTTGTCAGTTTGACGATAATATGGAACGATTTTCTTACGATAGAAATACACATGCCGTGGATCAGATCATACATATGGCGCATTGCTATCCAGGAGAATTGGATGTGGTGGCGATTGGCCCGCTGACCAATATTGCTCTCGCTATCCGCAAGGATCCGGAAATCATACGCTTGATAAAAGGCTTGACTCTTATGGGAGGCTCGTACGCAGAGCCTTGCACTGAGTGGAATATTCTTTGCGATCCGGAAGCGGCAGAAATCGTTTTTACTTCCGGTATTCCGATACGGGCTATTGGATTAAATGTGACGACCCAATGTGTGCTTTCACGAGAGGAGTTAGGGCTTTTTCAAAGAGAAGGAACTTCTTCCTCTCTGCTTTTAAATAATATGCTGGAGCGTTTTTTGAAACATTATGAATACGATTGTTCGGTATTGCATGATCCGCTGACAGTAGGGACGTTGATCGATCCGGGATTTGTACGTTTTGAGGATAAGCAGGTGAGCATCGGGCGCAGCAATACTGACAGAGCCGGTCAAACGATTGTGCATTCCTTGGAAAACACAGAAAGATCGGAAAACATTGGCAGAGCGGCCTGTGCGGTGTCGGTAGATGCCGAACGGTACATCGATTTTTTTTTAAAAAGAATTTTTGCTAATACATTACAAGAAGGATGAGAAAGGAGAGTTTTGACGAATGAAAGAAGCGAAAAAAGGCTTTTGGTCGAAAACATTAAGTATGCTGATTGCGGTAACCGTATTGTTAACTGCAGTTTTTAGCGCGATTGGCGTGGTGAGCGCGGAAGAAGAATGGGAGCAAATTGATACCAACAAGTTGGTAAACGGTTGGTATCCATCGCAGAACGGCGGCTGGACAGGAACCACATACAGTGCGATGAACACAGAAGTTGTGGGAGATTTCGGTGTCAAATTTACCGGAGCAGGCAATCTGGATTACGATGCCATGATCGCCCAGAAAAAGATTCCGAACGGAGTCGGCGGCGTGTTTGCAACACCGCAGTCGTTGGACGGCCTGGATTTGCGGTTGACGGTTAACGGAGATGTTCCAAAGACCAACGTAATCATCTTGTCATTTTCCACTACCCCGACGGGATTGTATCACAGTCAGAATGACGGAAGCAACGGAAACGGATTTTATATTCTGTTCCAGCAGAACGGAGATGCGTACAGTTCTTTCTTTGACACCAACATTTTTGCCAAAAATCAAACAGCCCATTGGGCAGTACCGTACGGTATCCGATATGCATTGAACGAAGAAAACGTGATCCGATTTGTGAAAACGGACAGCGGCTATGAGCTGCGGATTTCCAACGCTTCTTGGATGAAGGTCGACGGCGAAGCAGACCATGTGAAAGAGCAAGTGGTTGCACTGCCGGATATGACAGCTTATTTGGACGGACAGGATAAGGTTTATGTATCGGCGCGGTATTTCTGCATCGATGCCAATTCTCTGGGCACAGAAGTGTCTTACTCGATGGCGGTGAATCCTGGTGTTGAGACGTTGACACCGGATAAGGCACAGGTCGCCATTGATGCGACCGCTCATTTGAAAGAAGAGGACTATACGCCGGCTTCTTGGGCTGCTTTTATCGACGCCAGATCAAAGCTACAAACAGCAATTAACAATCAAAGCGATGATTTAGAAACGGCATATAACAGTTTTCAGAAGTCTATTGCAGATTTGCAGCCGGCAACATCCGATTTTGAGGCGATAGATACATCTAAACTAATCAACGGTTGGTATCCGTCCCAAAAGGGTGGCTTGGTAGGATCGGAATATAGCCCTTTGCAAGCAGAGCCGATGAGATATAACGGCATTACCTTAACCGGAAAAGGTACGACGGATTATGATTCGAGTGTAAGTCAAAAGAAATTGCCAAATGGTGTAGCTGCAGTGTACAGCAAGCCGATTCAGCTGGATGGCTTGAGATTGGGCTTCGCTATCCATTCGGAACTCCCGAAAGAGAATGTTATTATGCTTTCTTTTGCGACAACGCCTACCGGCTTGATGCATACTTCTGCTGATAGAAGCGATGCCAACGGATTTTATATTACCATGCAAGAAAACAGGGATGCATACAGCTCTTATTTGGGCACTTTGGCATTCGGAAAGAACGCAGTTGGGCTGTCTGATCCGGTTTACGGCATACGTTATGCTTTGAACGAGATTACTAATATTAATTTTGTTCGTTGGGAAGATGGAAAATATGAGATTCATCTATACAATAATACTTGGATGAGAGATGATCCGAGTCAGCCGGCACACCTGCAAAAGCAGGTAATCGGCCCATTGGATTTGTCCAATGTGGTGAATCTGAACGAGGATTTGTATTTATCTGTCAAATATTTCTGTCTGGACGGAGCAGAAGGTTCTTCGGCAGCACAGGAAGTATCGTATTCTGTGGATATTTACAGTTTGCCGGTATCTGTTCGGGAAGCGCAGGATGCTATCAACGACAGCAAGACACTGGATCCGCAGAATTATACCGACGCCAGTTGGAAATCATTTGTAGAGGCACGTGAAGCATTGCAGACGGCCATTGACGAAAATGCCGATGATCTGCAAACAGTATACGATGCTTTTGTTGAGGCACAAGGCAGCTTGATGTTCCGATTGGATGACCTGCCGGAATTGGAGGAATTAAGACAGATTGTGAAAGCCCTGCTGGAGGCAGATAAGACGTTGCAAGCTGGAAAATATACTGATACTTCATGGTCTGCATACAGTCAGGCACGGGAACTTCTGCAAACGGCATATGACAACAATGCCGGTATTTACGAGCTGATGGGACGTTATGAACGGTATCTGGAAGCCAAAGCTGCGTTGGTTATTGTGGAACAAACAGAGAGCAATAACAATCCGGAGAATGCCGGACAACTGGATACTGGCGTAGCATTTCCACTGATGTTTTTGCCGGTCGTTTGCTTGAGTGGAGCAGTGCTTTGGACTACAGCAAGACGGAAAAAGAAGAATGCTTAAAATATGCACGTTGTGATTCATTTCATCTGAAGGAGAAAAAAGTTATGAAAAAATTTATCAGTGCTTCGGTGGCTATTTTGATGGCTTTGGCTTGTACGGCTTGTTCCGGCGGCTCCAACACTTCATCGGTGCAGCTTGAAAGTCAATTTGTTTCTTCCCAGGCAGACAATGAGATATCCGCATCTTCGGAAGTGACACCCAGCGAGTCTGCCGTTTCTTCCGGCGATGTAACCGCTTCGGAATCAAGCAGCACTGCGGCGATTGCCTCCGGAAAGGCAGAGCAAACCAGTCAAGCCGCTGTGCCAAGCACAAGCAGCAAGGCTCCGGCAACAAGTTCTTCCAGTTCTGACTCGGGACAGCAACCGGAAAATACCAAAGGGCTGATTGCAGCTTTTGCCTTAAACAAGGGAAGCGGCAATACGATTACCGCGCAGAATGATGCAGGCTTTATCAGTTCTCCGGTCACTATGAGCAAGGACGGGAAAACCTGGGTGCGTTGGGACAAAGATGCGAAAATGGGGAATTTTATGCATTTCCTGCGCTATGAGTCAGCGGCTAATTTTTATGCCGGAGGTCTGGTGCAGGTAAAAAGCAAGCCGATCGTGATTGGTTCCGAAAACGCTCCGTTTTCCATCTCTGCATGGATCAATCCCTCTGAGTATCAGGTAGATGATACCAATTCTCATGACTTTCGGGTTATTTTTGCCAAGGGTGGAAATGAAACACTGGCGCATTGGGATTTTAAATTGCTCAAAGATAACCGCCTGTCTTTTTATGCGCACGCGATGGCGTCCGCGGACCGAAAAGATTCTCCATACGTTGTTCCGAATAACAAATGGACTCATGTTATGGTAGCGTGCACCGGAAAACGGATGATCTACTATGCAAACGGCAAAGAGGTTTATGCTTATGATCTGACATCGGATTATGATATTATCAGCCAACCTACCGGCGCATATTCGATCGGAGGTTTGATTGAAAACGTGTATGGATTCTGCGGCGGAATTGCCGAGGTCAAGATTTATAATCAGGCAGTGAAGCCGGAAGATACCACCGATCGCCCTTTTAACTGATTCACGGCAGATTTCAGACGGGTATACATAGGCGGGAAACGGTCATGCCGGTGAGCGTTTCCTGCGCAAGTTTATTGCAATAGGAGGATACATATGAAATTGTCACGGCATCGTATCATTTCAATTTTGTTGGCAATATCTTTGTCGGCTGCTGCGATAACCGGATGCAGCCGATCCGGTTTGTCGTCTTCGGAAAGTAGTTCTTCCGATCAAACCTCGTCATCCATCAGTCCATCGGAATCCCGAGAAGAATCCGATGTATTAAACAGCAGCGATGCGATATCCAGTGAGGACGCAGCAAGTATCGCTTCGGGAACGTCTTCCCGGGAAACAAGCAGCAAGACATCAGGAAGCAGTTCCGCCAATAACGTAAGCTCTAATAATACCGGTAATCAGACGGAAGTGTATCCTACTGTAAAGGAAGATGAAAAATTGCTTCAAGGATTAATAGCAGGATGGAATCTCAATGAAGGCAAGGGCAGCATCATATCCGATGCCAATAAAGGTTCCTTCAAAGGAAACGGTATCTATACCGTTTGGCTCAATGATACTACCTTTGGAAAAGTATTGGATTTCAGTACCGAAAAATCGCTGGTAGAATTTTCCGGACAAACAGTAACGCTTGGCAACGAGTTTACTATTGCAGCATGGATGAAAGCTCCGCCGCGTGAAAATGATTATCGGATTATTCTTTCTCAGGGTGCAAACGGTGCAGAGGATTACTGGGATATGAAACTGGAAAAAGACGGTACATTCTCTTTTTATGCTACTGCACTGAAAGGAACAGATTCCAGCGGAGTCAAACTCAATGATGGAAAATGGCATCATACTTCGGTAACCTTAAAAGGTGGAAAACTGACGTATTATATTGATAAAAAGGCGGTTAAGACCGTCACGGTATCGGGTACGATCCCTGCGCCAAAGGGAAATTTGATTTTGGGTGCAGGAGAAGCGGGAACGATGCATTTTGACGGAAGTCTTTCCCGTGTCCGCATTTTTAAAACGGCAAAAACGCCGAATGAAATCACGAGCATTGCGGTTCCGAACAGCGGCAACGAAATGAAAACGCCCACCTTCCATTATAATCACGGCATCGTCATTGACCGCCCGCAGCGCGGTACGATTCCGCCGCCGATGTCACAGCAGATTACCAGTGAAGATGTTACCTTTATCAAAAATATGGGCTTTGATCATATCAAAGCGATCTTTACTCCTTCTTATTTTATGAATGCTGACGGCAGCGTTAATCAAGATACCATCTGGTACGTGAAGGCATTTGTTGATTTGATTGTGGAACAAGATATGCCATGTTTGATTTGTATCCACCCGGAAGCAGACTTCAAGGAAACTTATCTCGGTAATTTGGATAATTTCGAGATCATGCTGAAATTTTATGAGGAATTTGCGCTCTTTATCGGCGAAAACTGGACCGAGAAGCAGGTGGCATTCCAGCTCATGACAGAGCCGTTTGCCAATGTGGGCGATTGGACGTATATGTCTGATAGAATGTGGGGAACAGTGCGCAACGTGCTGCCCTATCATACGTTGATCACCAGTTCGGACAAATCCGGTAACATGGAACGGCTAAAACTGATGTCTCCGACTAGTGATTCCAATCTCATTTACAGCTTTACGACCTATGAGCCGTATGCATTTGGATTTAACAGCGGCAGCACCGCGATGAATGGAGTTACTTCGTTCTGGAATTATCTTTCCGAGATTCCGTGGCCGGCTAGTCCTTCCGTGATTGAGGCGAACATGGATCGCATTTTGGCAAAGGTTCCGGATTCTATGAAGAATGAAGCGAAAGCAGCGATGATCCAATATGGCAAAGGAGATTCCTATGGCTTGTATAATCGTGAGTGGCATTTTGCACGTGCGCGTTCCTTATATAAATGGAGCCAGAAATATGGAGGAAGCATCCATCTGCAATGTGTAGAGTTTGGCGCTCTTGATGCAGTGATGGCAAAACGTTTCGGGCAAACTGACGGCGTAGGCATCACAAATGCTGCAAGACTGCAATATATCAAGGATATTCGTGAATCCTTTGAAACATATCATATCGGATGGTCTTACTGGTCCTACAACGAGACGTTTACCGTATTGAACACAGAAAACAGGCAGAACAACACATCACCGGTGCTTGGACAAGATGAGAAAACGTGGTACGACCGCGATATGCTTCGGGCGTTGGGTGTGACGCCGTTGGTATAAAAACGGAGAGCGAGGAAAGGAAAATTCATGTCTAATCAACGCATAAAAAACGGTTTTGCAAAATTTCGCAAACAGCTCGGCTTGCAGTGTATGGTGGTTCCGTGGGTGATCTGGCTATTGATTTTCTGCTATATTCCCATGTACGGTATTATCATTGCCTTTAAAGACTATCGGGTTGTAGAGGGCTTGTTCGGCGGAGACTGGGTGGGTTTTAAGCACTTTATCCGGTTTTTCTCAGATGATCAGGCGTGGCGAGCGATTTGGAATACGTTGGGAATCAGCTTTTTCAAGCTGATCATCGGATTTCCGGCACCGATCCTGTTTGCATTATTCTTAAACGAACTGATTTCGGTTCGATTTAAAAAGTTTGTACAGACCGTTTCTTATTTGCCCTATTTTATTTCATGGGTCATTATGGCGAACATTATCCGATCTCTTTTCGGATTACAGGGGCCGGTCAACGACCTCCTGGTTCAGCTTGGATTGTTTCAGGAGCCGTATTCCTTTATCGGAAGTCCGAATACCTGGTGGGCCATGATTGTCGGGACAGATATCTGGAAAAATATCGGATGGAATTCCATTATTTACATTGCCGCCATTACGGGAGTCAACCCGGAATACTATGAATCGGCCATTATTGACGGTGCAAAGCGATGGCAGAGAATTTGGTATATTACTTTGCCGGCAATTATGCCCACCGTCACCATTCTTTTGGTACTGACGGTAAGCGGAATTCTGAACTCCAATTTTGACCAAATGTATCTGATGAATAACTCCGCAACCATAGAAGTCGGAGAGGTGATTGATACCTTCGTATACAAGTTTGGCATCACCAATTCCAGATATTCCTATGCGACGGCAGTCAGTTTGTCCAAATCGGTTGTCAGCTTTATTTTGCTGTTCGGTGCTAACTTTGCGGTACGAAGAGCAAGCAAAGGGGAATACGGTTTGTTTACCTGATGCAGAACTGCTGTATAGCATAGGTCGCAAAGCTGACCGAAATAATTCGTAAGCTTTTTTGAAAGGAATGATTCTCCGGAATATGAAACCGAAAAAACGTTATTCTATGAAAACCAGGGGCGAAAAAATAGTTGATGTGATTCTGTTGATCGTATTTGCGTTGATTACCTTTGGCTTTTTATATCCTTTTGTGTATATTTTGGCTTTATCCTTTAATGACGCTGCGGACGCGGTGCAAGGAGGTATTTACTTTTTCCCTCGAAAATTCAGCATAGAAAGTTATAAAGCCGTTTTTAAAAACGATCAGTTGTTGAACGCGTATGGGATCACGATTCTGCGGACGCTGATCGGAACTTTTACCAGTGTTTTGGCTACCGGAATGTTCGGCTATGGACTTTCCAAATCCAAGTTGATGTTCCGGAAGGTGTATTTTAATCTTGCTCTGGCAACCATGTTTTTCAGCGGCGGTTTGATTCCGATGGTTATTTTGATCAAGAACCTGCATTTGACCAATAATTTTCTGGTTTACATCATTCCGAGTTTGATCAGTGTCTTTAATATGCTGGTGATGAAATCCTTCTTCCAGTCCCTGCCGCCATCACTGGAGGAGGCGGCTACCGTAGACGGCTGTAATGATGTGCAATGCTTTTTCCGAATTGTCATTCCGTCCTCTATGCCGGTGATCTCTACGATTGCCTTGTTTAATGCGGTGGCGCAATGGAACGCCTGGTTTGACGCCTATCTGTATATTACTGATCAGAAGCTGATTCCGCTGCAAACACTGTTGCAGCGCATCATCAATCAAAATGAGGCCTCCCAGACTATGACCGCTCTGGGAATGGACGCAGCCATGCAGAGCATGGCGATCACACCGTATTCGATCCAGCTTGCCACCATGGTAGTATCCATCGGCCCGATCGTATTGATTTATCCGTTTTTCCAGAAATACTTTGTCAAAGGGCTGATGATTGGAGCCGTAAAAGAATAATGTCTGAAAGGAATGATTGTTTGTGAGATTGAAAAGATTGCTCTGCGGGGTAAGTTCCGCATTGATGCTGATTTCTTGCCTGTCCTCGTGCGGCCAGGATACTGCGAGCAGTATAAATCCGCCGGTAAAGCCGGAAGGGGCTTCGGAGTATGTGCAGCAACAATGGGAAAAATGGGCGATCGGCAGCGATATTGAGCTGGATTGGTACATCAATTCGACCGCCATTACCTCGTTAAAGGATTGGGACAACTATACTTTATTAAAAGAAGTAAAGCAGATCACCGGTGTTTCTCCAAAGGTACGAGTGCCGTCCGGCGATCTCACCGAAAAGGTCAATACCATGATCACTATGGAAGATTGGCCTGATTTGATGACATTGGCATTCGGCGATCCAATCATTGAGACACTGGTCAATGAGGGGCTTGTTTATTCCATGGATGAGCTGTGTGAAAAATACGAATTAGACTGGATGAATGAGATGCTACCCGAAATGGTTGCGGATCATAAAGCGGATGACGGCAAGCTTTACGGTATTCCCGGCGGCTATTTTGCCCCGTTTTTGGTGGAATCTAAGGATGATATCGGTGCGTATACTTATAGTGTGAGAAAAGATATTTACAAGGAGCTTGGGGAGCCGTCTATTAAGACTCTGGATGATTTTTATAACACATTAAAGCTGTTTAAAAGCAAATATCCGACTATGAATGGCAAGTCTTCCATTCCGCTGCATTTGGGTGTAGCCGGTACCGAAGCCTTGGGAGTGATTCAACATTCCTTCGGCATCGAAAAATACTATGTCAAAAACGATTCTTCGGTTACCATCAATGTATTTCACCCTAAATACCAAGAGTTTATGCTGTTTATGAACAAGCTGCAAAGGGAAGGACTGTTGGATCCCGAATCGTTGCTGAAGGACAAATCTACCACCGACACCGAGCTTGCAACCTGTTCCTTTATGATCCCTGCTTATTTCTGGGCGTTGGATAATGCCAACAGCACACTGACCAATGATCAGCGGTATATTTCCATTGAGCCGCTGAATGCGACAGGCACCGACACGGTGAAATTCCCGAGTCAAGCGAGAATGGGCAGTATGTTTACCGTCATTCCAAAGGGAGCGAAAAATCCTGAAGCGGCGGTCAAGTTCTTGCGGTATATGCTGAGCAAGGACGGCAACCTGCTGATGATGTACGGTCATGAAGGCAAGGAGTACGAGATCACCTCTGACGGAAAGATTCAACGAACCAAAGAGGTACAGGACGCATGGACGAACGATTATACGGGCTATCGCAGCCGCACGGGTATGTTTGAATTTACGGCAGCTTTTCTGAAGCCGATGCCGGAGATCAACATGGAGCATCCCGATCGTCAAAAATATGACCGAGCTATTGCCGACAAGTATTGTTATGATGAAACACTGCTGACTTACTATATGACGCCGGAAGCATCATCAGACGCCGGAATTGCCTTAACCAAGATTAACGATGCGATCACCCGTGCACAGTATAAGATTATTACTGCTGCCGATGAGCAGACAGCAAAGCAGGAATTGGATAAACTGAAAGCAAAGATCCAAGAATCGGGTCTGGAATCGGTAGAGATATTTCTGACCGAACGATATCAGAAGAATCTGAAGAAATTTGGAAAACCGGCGTATTGATTATCAAATAAAAATGAGGACAGCTTATATGAAACAAAATTATCGCGGTATGCAGATGAAGACTCCGGCGGAGAACTGGAGAGAGGGAATGCCCTGTGGAAACGGCTCCCTTTGCGCTTTAGTATATGGGTCGATATCACCCGAAACGATTCTGTTTAATCATGATCGTTTATGGTATCAGGGGCATTTTGCAGAGCTGCCGGACGTTTCGGATTCTCTTTCGGAGGTTCGCAGACTGGAACAAGAGGGAGATTTGCGCACAGCCAATGATGCTTATGTCAAACGGCTGCAAGAGCTGGGATTCGAGGCGGCAGAGCCGATCTTTCATCCGGCATTTGACCTGAAAATCAAAGCAGATACCAAAGAGGCTTTTTCCGATTATTGTCGGCAGGTGAACTTTGAGACCGGAGAGGCAATCGTCCATTATCGGGACGGTGACAATGCTGTAGAACGCCGCTTTTTTATTTCCCGCGCTGATCAGATCGGTGTGTTGCGTATGCAAAGCGACCAACCGATAGAAACACTTTTGCAGCTTTGTGAGCATAATCTTAGCGACAGCAGGGAGATGGGCGGAACACCCGCTCCGATTCCGCTGCAATTTGAAACCCGTGTGGAACGGAATATGCTGATTTTGAATGTAACAGGCTCCAACGGAGGAGCATATGGAGCGGTACTGCGGCTGATTGCTGAGGACGGCGAAGTGTCTCATGCCACAATGGCCAGTTTTACGGATCAGCTATCTTCTTTGCCGATCCTATGGGGGTTGGGAGTCGATACGCGGGAAACGTTTCGGCTTTCCGCCAGCAGTCGTTGGACAGCCTTGATCGGCGTTTATGTCAATACCACCGATGCGGCAGCAGCACAAAACGAGTTGATTTCTCGGTTGGAAGGACTGGAGGGGGATTACGATATTCTGCTGGAGCGGCACGTGAAGCTCCATGGAGAGCTGTTTAATCGCTTTCGACTAGTGTTGGGAGATCATTATGTCAATGAAACGGCAAACGAACAGTTGCTGTTGGATGCCTACGGAGGCACGCCCTCTTTGGAATGGTTTGTCAAACAGTTTGACTACGGCCGGTATCTGTTGATTTGCTGTTCCGCCGAAAACAGTCTGCCGCCGACGCTGCAAGGAAGTTTTAACGGAGAGTACTACCCGCCGTGGAATAGCTTTTATGTGCACAACGAAAATACGCAGATGTTTTATTGGCAGGCGCTGCCCGGACAGATGCCGGAGGTTATGGGTGCCATGTTCCGGTATTTTGAAGGCTTTTTGGAGGATTATCGAAAAAACGCTCGCAATCTGTACGGCTGCCGTGGCATTTTCATTCCTTTGGTAGCTTCAGCATCAACGGGACAACTTCAGGATGCCGCACCTCATGTCATCTATTTCACCGGCGTTGCAGCATGGATCGCCTCCATGTTTTATGATTACTGGCTGTACACCGGTGATAAAACGTTTCTCAAGGAGCATGCGATTCCGTTTATGGAGGAAGTTGCCGCTTTTTATGAGGACTATTTATATATCGATCAGGATGGTTACGTTAAAATTTTTCCGTCCAATTCACCGGAAAATTCTCCTGCCAACAGTATGGAAAACGAGGACCTCAGCATCGTTATGAATCCCGGTATTCCGTTGACTGTCAATTCGACGATCGATACGGCATTGGTGAAAGAGACTTTCCGTAATTTATTGAGTGCTTATGAGGCTTTGGGGATAGAGCACGAGCGTGCCGTCCGCTGGAAAGAATTACTGACAAAGATGCGTCCCTATCGTATCAACGAGGATGGCGCTTTGGCAGAGTGGGTTTACGAGGGTCATACGGATAATTATGCACATCGTCATTTGTCCCATATTTATCCGCTGTTTCCCGGCAATGAATTGGTAAACGGGTCACCCGAGCTGAAAGCAGCCGTAGCAAAAGCAATTCAAAAGCGTACATCAATCGGGCTGGCATCTCAGACGGGATGGTCATTGGTACATTTGGCAAATGTTTATGCGCGTTTGGGCGATGCAAATCAGGCAATGAACTGCTTGCGTATTCTGGCAAGCAGTTGCGTCGGTAAAAACCTGTTTACCTATCATAACGACTGGCGGAACATGAGTGTTACGCTAAAAGTCGTGCTTAGCGGAAGCGCGCCATATCAAATCGATGCCAACATGGGATTTACTTCTGCAGTTTATGAAATGCTCGCATATTCTTACGGCGGCCGCCTGAAAATTTTTCCGGCGTTGCCCGCTGAATGGACAAAGGGCAGTATTTCCGGATTGGGCTTACGCGGCGGAGCAAAGCTGGATTTACAATGGAACGCAGAGGAAGGTTGGGCAGATATTACCTTGTGCAGCAAATGGGAACAGCAAATTGTTGTGGAACTGCCGGATTATTTGGAGTTGTCTGGCGCTCAATCAGCGGTAACGCTCTTTCCGAATCAGCCCCAAACCTTAAAAGCGGTTTTTAAATGTTCATAACCAATAAACATTTACCCGGATACTTCAACCAGTATCCGGGTAAATGTTTGGTGTCTTTAGACGTGGAAATAAAGGGAGTGTGTGATAATGAAAATATTAAATTTTGGTGCGTTAAACATTGACTATGTTTATCAGGTCCCACATTTTGTTTTGCCGGGCGAAACATTATCCTCGACCAAGATGGAGATGTTTTGCGGCGGAAAAGGGTTAAACCAATCTTTGGCGTTGGTCCGGGCCGGCGCTACAGTGTATCATGCGGGATGTGTTGGTACTGATGGAGCTGTTTTAACAAACACCTTAAAGGAGTCAGGGGTCGATATCAGCAGAGTACAGACTGCTTCATGCAGTAGCGGACACGCTATTATTCAGGTTGATCCCTCCGGTCAAAATAATATTCTTTTGTATGGTGGTGCAAACAGGGAGATCAACTCGGCACAAATTGCTGCTGCTTTTGAAGGAATGGAATCAGACGATCTGTTGCTTTTGCAAAACGAGATTTCCGGACTGCCTGATATTATGCGGCTGGGCACGGAATATGGAATGCGGATTATTTTAAATCCATCCCCGATCGATGAAAATTTGGAGCGCCTGCCGCTGGAACAGGTGTCAGGCTTTATTCTAAACGAATTGGAGGGGGAAGCATTATCCGGACATTCTGAGGCGAAAAAGATTTGCAAAGAGTTGCTAGAACGGTATTCGGCAGAGTTTGTTGTTTTAACACTGGGGGCGCGTGGTGCCATGTACGCCGATCGGAATGGTATGGTAGAACACCCTGCATTCCATGTCCCGGTGGTGGATACAACCGGTGCAGGAGACACTTTTACCGGCTATTTCTTGTCTGCTTATGCAAAAGGACTGCAACCGCAAAAATGTTTGGAGTTTGCTAATGCAGCGTCATCACTGGCTGTGGGAAGAAAAGGCGCGGCTTCCGGCATTCCATGGAAAAAAGAGGTAGAAGACTTTTTATACTAAAATCTAATAAAAGGATTTAAATATAACAACAGATATGGTATAATATATTTGGGTGATAAAAATGGCTTCGAGATATAAATTCAGCAGTGAAGAAATAGCCGCAATAAAAGCAGCACGCAAAAATAATAAAGACAAACGCGCGGACGCAAGATCGAAAGCACTGGAACTACGTGCCGAGGGCATGAAATCCAGCGAGGTTGCGCAGGCAACAGGTTTCCATGCAGCATATGTGACCACTTTGGTGGCAAAATACCGGGACAAAGGACTTGACGCTATTGCCGGAAATCATTATGGCGGCAATCACCGTAATTTGAGCGTTGAAGAAGAAGCTTCGATTCTTGCACCTTTTAAGGCGAGGGCCGAGAAAGGTGAGCTTGTGGAAATCAGCGAAATTGAGGCAGCATACCAACAGACAGTAGGCCACTCAATCGGCACCAGCCAGATTTACTATGTACTGCACCGTCATGGCTGGCGAAAGGTTATGCCACGCAGCCGACATCCTAAAAAGGCCAGCGAAGAGGTTATTGAGACCTCAAAAAAATTAACACCAAAATTGAAAAGCTGAAAGTTTTCCACAAGGGCTGTGGAAAAGTACGCCTTATGTTCCAGGATGAAGCGGGCTTTGGCCGAATCAACAAGCCGAAATACTGCTGGTGTGAGAAAAGCATCCGTCCTAGTGTTCCATGTCATCACATTCGGGAATACCGGTATGCCTATGGAGCGGTTGAGCCTCTTACAGGCGAATCGTGCTTCCTCGTCATGCCCTATTGTAATACTGAGTGTATGAATTTGTTTCTCAGGGAATTATCCAAACAATTCCCACAGGATACCATTCTAATGTGCTGCGACGGAGCCGCATGGCACAAATCCGGAGCACTTGAACTACCCGATAATATTGTTCTTTTCCATATTCCTCCATACACACCGGAAATGAATCCAATAGAGCAGATTTGGAAGGAGATACGCAAGCGCGGCTTTCGAAACGAGGTGTTCGCAACCTTGGAGAAGGTTGTTGATCGTCTCTGTGATACGATTTGCTCACTTACCCCTGATACTATTTTCAGCATTACACGGCGTGATTGGATTCTTAAAGCGTTTAATTAGATTTTAGTATTAAACCAAAGAAAAGTATAGCGACTGATGAAGAGGGGCTGTAGCAAAACAGCCGAAGAAAGAAGGAGTCCGGAAGACTGAACAATAAGAAGAACCTCGTGTATAATAGTAGTGATTTGGCGACCGCATTAGGCAGAGTAATAGTCGTATGTACCGACATAAATACAAAAAAGGGCAAGAAAAAAGAGAAAAGCATAAACTTCTCTCAATTCTCTTGCCCTTCGCAATGCTCGTATCTTTAAGCTACTTGTCCTTAAGGGTACGATTGCTTCCAATGCGTTTGTTTTTTCCATCAAAAAATGGAACGAAGAAATGGGAGCAATCGGTCTTATATCAAAATCCGGACGATATGGCGGCGGTATCTATGCTCATATGGATATTGCGCTGGAATTTGCATCTTGGATTTCGCCGGAATTCAAGTTGTATATTATCAAAGATTACAAAAGACTGAAAACCAGCGAAAGCAGTCATCTTACTCTTGGTTGGAACTTAAATCGTGAAATTGCGAAGCTGAATTACCGCATACATACCGATGCAATCAAGGACAATTTGATTCCGCCGGAACTTACTCCTGCTCAAATTGCTTACACCTATGCCGATGAAGCAGACATTTTGAATGTAGCTCTGTTTGGACAGACAGCAAAGCAATGGAAAAATGCAAATCCTCGCAAAAAAGGAAATATGAGGGATGAAGCTACCTTGCAGCAGTTACTGGTACTCGCAAATATGGAAAGTTATAATGCCATTCTTATTGAACAAGGGAAACCACAGTCAGAACGACTCGTGTTGTTGCGAGATTTAGCAGTCAAGCAAATGCAAACGCTGGAAGCCTTGAATTTTGCCGATCTGCCGCAGCTTCCCGATAGAAAAGAGTGAGGTAAACAAAATGGAAAAAGCAAAAGTTTATCTCTATACTCGTGTATCTACCACTATGCAAATAGACGGTTATTCACTGGAAGCGCAAAAATCTCGTATGAAAGCCTTTGCTGAGTATAACGATTATGTTATTGCGGGCGAGTATGAGGACGCAGGAAAATCCGGTAAATCAATCGAAGGTCGGGCAGAGTTCAGCCGAATGATGGATGACATTAAATCCGGCAAGGACGGCGTTTCCTATGTGCTGGTATTTAAGCTTTCCCGTTTCGGAAGAAATGCCGCAGATGTTTTGTCTACGCTTCAGATTATGCAGGATTTCGGTGTAAATCTTATTTGTGTAGAAGATGGAATAGATTCCTCTAAAGATGCCGGAAAGCTAATGATTTCTGTTTTATCTGCTGTTGCGGAAATTGAACGAGAAAATATTCGGGTTCAAACAATGGAAGGCAGAATCCAAAAAGCGAGAGAGGGTAAGTGGAACGGTGGCTTTGCTCCGTACGGCTACTCGCTTAATAATGGTAAGCTTGAGGTTAATGAAGAAGAGGCGGTTGCAATACGCACAATTTTCGACCAATATGTAGATACAAGCGCCGGAGCGAACGGAGTAGCAAAATATTTAGCAGACCACGGAATAAATAAGCTGCAACGACAGAACGGAAAGAATCCGTTGTTTGATGCTTCCTTAATACGAAGAATTCTCAAGAATCCGGTTTACTGCGGAAAAATCGCCTATGGGCGCAGACGGACCGAAAAGGTTCACGGCACCCGAAATGACTATCAACTTGTAGAACAAGATAACTACATTCTTGTTGATGGTTTGCACGAAGCGTTGGTTTCCGAAGAACTGTGGCAGAAAGCGCAGGTAAAGCTACTTGCACAAGCGAAAAAATACGAACATCCAACCCGTAGTGTAGACGGTCATATTCATCTTTTGTCCGGTATTGTAAAATGCCCGATTTGCGGTGTCGGAATGTATGGTAACAAAAGTATTAAGCACAAGAAAGACGGCACGAAATACAAGGATTTCTTTTACTATGGATGTAAGCACAGAACGATGACACGAGGACATAAATGTGAATACAAAAAGCAGATTAACGAGGAACTGCTTGATGCCGCTGTTGCGCAAGTCATAGTAAAGCTGGTGAGCAATCCGAAGTTTGCTGCAGTAATGCAGCAAAAAATCAATATGAAAGTTGATACTTCCGCAATTGAACAAGAAATACAGAATTACGAAAAACAACTTCGTAAAAGTTATTTAACGAAATCAAAGATAGCGGAAGAAATTGACGGACTTGACCCTGATGACAAGCATTATGTGAAACGCAAATCCGACCTTGACGACCGCCTTTATAAGATGTATGATAAGATAGAATCAATTGAAAATAAGCTGATTGAAGCCAGAGCAAAAAAGGCCTCGATTGAAACGGAAAAAATTACTGCTGATAATATATATAAAGTTCTGATTTGTTTTGACAAGCTTTATGAAAAAATGAATGGGGAAGAGCGGAGGAGGCTTATAAAGACATTGATTTCCGAAGTCCACATCTATGAAGAGCGTCAGCCTAACGGTCAATGGCTGAAATCCATTAAATTCAATCTTCCAATCATTGAGGAAGATATGGATTTGAGTTTGGACTCTGCTTCACATGTGGAGTGCGTGTGCTTGCTGGAAACAGCGGAACGATAAATCAAAATAGGATGAACGAAATTGTTTCTTTTAGTCCATAGTATCAAGAAATGAACGACGCACAAAGGAATGAGGATTATTATGCATGAGCAAGATTTAGAAAAGCATGTAAAGGATCGATACAATGAAATCAATGCACGATGGCTGAAGTTTCATCTGTCTGTTACGATAGGATCTGTTGTTGCAATATTTTGTGTGGAGTTTATTATGCTGTTGATCCTTTGTCATATCGGGAATATAGATTGTTCCATACCGGTGTTTTTGCTGAAATATATTGCCGTTCCATCCTTATGCAACGGTATGATTTTGTTAATAAGCTGTGTTACATATATTAGCAAATCAATATCGGTTCGGACCAAACAATTTGTTATTTCTATTATATTAACCATCTTGTGTTTTATGTTATCCTTTATACACGGTGTTTTTGTCGTAGTTTTAGCTGCGGCAGTTTGTCCTATTATATTGACAGTGATGTACGAGAATCGAATTTTGACAGGAGTAACTGCAGCATGTAGTTTTGTGCTGCAATTAATCAGCGGATATATTGTATGCTGGGACCCTACTAAAGTCCGTGATGACATGTATATAATGAATGTTATTGTTTTATTAGCAATTTTGGTATGTGTATGGCTTATCTGTCATCTTATGATACGCTTCATGGGAATGAAACGTAAAATTGTGATCCAAAATGATATAGAACGATATTTGCTGAGGCGGGAAGTAGTCACAGATATGCTGACCAACGTCGGCAATAAAGCCGCATTGGAAAAAAGCCTTGAAAAAATTGCTACGGATTCAACCAGTGACTACTATTTGGCGATGCTGGATGTGGATCATTTTAAAAAAATTAATGATAGTTACGGTCATGTGATGGGAGATGTAGTCCTGCGGTGTATCGGTCAAGCGTTAAAAAATATCCCTGTTCAAAGTGATTCATTCCGCTTTGGCGGAGATGAATTTTGTATTCTGTTTACTGATTGCGGCAAGGGGTCTATTTTAGAGTCGCTGAAACAGGTACAGGATGCTGTCAACTGTTGTATTTTAGAACAAACCGGACAGTCGGTCAGTGTCAGTATTGGAGTTGCAAAATATTGTTCCGGCTTTTCGGTGTCCCAGTTGATTCGTTTCGCGGATGAGGCTATGTATCGTTCCAAAAGGAAAGAAGACAATTCGATTACTGTTTATGAAACAAATTAATTGCCTATAAAATATTTTCTGCTGAACAATTAAAAATTTGATTTGCTCTAATGGCTATTGTTGTATAACCCAATTGAATTAAAAAAGCGCAAACAGCTTGTGGAATTATGTTCTGCAAGCTGTTTGCGCTTTTTTGTTTTTACGATCATCATTTTTATATTGATGGGCAAATGCAGGGCGATTTTATGTATGAATGAATAAAAATACGGATATAATACTTTCGTAAAATGAAATAAAAATGATTTAAAACTTATTTTTGTCCGGTGAGTTTTAACATGAGATCATATAGCGTAGTTTGATATCCCGTTTGTTTTGCCTCAGCAAGAAAGGCAAATATAGCAAATGGAGTAAATACCGGATTCATTTCAGAAAGGGATTGGTGATGATAATGTCGCAAAAATTAAGCAGATCTACTATCCGTCTTACCGGCTCTCCGTCTATTGTCGGATCGGCAGCCGTGGGAGGGAAAAAAGAAGGCGAAGGTCCTTTGGCACGATACTATGATATTCTATGTGACGATTCCAGCTTGGGTGAGCAAACGTGGGAAAAGGCGGAAAGCAGGCTGCAAAAAGATGCGGTAAATAAAGCGTTGGAAAAATCCTGCTTATCTACTACCGATATTGATTTTTTGTTTGCGGGGGATTTACTCAATCAATGTATTAGTTCCACTTATGGTTTGCGGGATTTGGAAATACCGTTTTTAGGCGTCTACGGTGCTTGTTCTACCATGGCGGAATCACTGGCGCTTGCTTCTCTTTTTGTCGATAACGGAATCGCAGTGCATGCCGCCGCAGTGACATCCTCTCATTTTTGTGCCGCAGAGCGCCAATTTCGCTTGCCATTAGAATATGGCGGACAGCGCACACCGACCTCGCAATGGACGACTACTGCATCAGGTGCTGCTGTTGTCGCTCATGGCGAGAAAGGCCCCTTTGTAAAGGAAATCAGTATCGGAAAAATCACTGACATGGGTATTACCGATGCCAATAATATGGGTGCGGCAATGGCTCCTGCTGCCTATGAAACGATAAAAACCTTTTTACAGGATACCAATACTGCACCGTCCGATTATGATTTGATCTTGACCGGTGATTTGGGACAAGTCGGTACAAAGGTTCTGTTAGAGCTATTGCAAAAGGATAATATTGATATTTCAGGTGTTCATAATGACTGCGGCTTAATGATTTATGATATGGAAAAGCAGGATGTTCATGCAGGTGGTTCCGGATGTGGTTGTTCCGCGTCGGTGTTATGCGGATATATCATGCAGGAGATTACAGCAAAGCGGCTGAATGAAGTTTTGTTTGTCGCGACAGGTGCCTTGATGTCTCCAACCAGTGTGCAGCAGGGAGAAAGTATTCCCGGTATCGCACATCTGATTCATTTGTCTTCCTCAAAATAAAAGCAGTGTATGAATCACAAACGCAGCGGAAAGGAATAATCAGTTATGGATTTTTTAATGTATTTAAAAGTGTTTTTGGTAGGAGGTGCGCTTTGTGCAATCGGTCAAGTGCTAATTGATTATACAAAGTTGACTCCCGCGAGAATTTTGGTGGCTTATGTCGTATCCGGCGTTATTTTGGGAGCAATTGGTGTATACCAGCCGCTTGTTGAGTTTGCAGGAGCGGGAGCATCCATACCGCTTACCGGATTTGGATACTTGCTTTCAAAAGGCGTCAAAGAGGCGGTTGCTGCAAACGGATTTATGGGGATTTTTACCGGCGGATTGTCTGCAACCGCTGCGGGAATCTCTGCCGCAATTATATTTGGATTTTTAATGGCGCTTATTTTTAAACCGGGTGATAAAAACGATTAATGTTTGTTTGAGTTACTTTTGAACCGTTTATTGAGCATACATTCGAGGTAATATATCAAATAAATAATCTCTTTCATCGTCGCTGATTCGCATATAAAAAAGCCTTAACAAGTGCAAATGCCGCTTGTTAAGGCTTTTTAATAAAAAGCAAAAAAGGAATTTTTTTATAGTTGTTTTCTATTTGTGTAAATTTTTGATGTTTTTCTGTAATTTATTGTATTATTTTTTCGATATGCCAATGATATAATAAGGACAACAAAAGCAAACGGCACACAAAATATGGAAATTTTGATAGGGGGGATACGCAATGGGCGAAACTATTTTGGTAATGGATAAAATTGAAAAACGCTTTTCCGGCGTACATGCACTGAAGTCTGTTAATTTTGAGCTTCGTGCAGGAGAAGTTCATGCATTAATGGGGGAAAACGGTGCAGGAAAATCCACTTTGATGAAAGTACTCTGTGGTATTCATCAGCGGGATGGCGGCGAGATCACTTTATTTGGTGAGTCCGTACATTTTTCAAACATTGCCGAATCACAGGCGGCAGGTATCAGTATTATTCATCAGGAACTTAATATGATGAATCATCTGACTGTTGCTCAAAATATTTATATCGGCAGAGAACCACTGAAAAGCAATTTTTACATTGACGACGCACAGATGGAAAAAGATGCCAAATTGCTTTTTGACAGAATCGGCGTGGATATTGATCCGTCCGTTGTATTGGGAACATTGACAGTTGGTAAACAGCAGATGGTTGAAATTGCGAAAGCTATTTCGCATGATTCCAAACTGCTTATTCTGGACGAACCGACTGCCGCTTTGACGCAAACAGAGGTCGAAGAGTTGTTTAAAATTATGAACGACCTGCGCGATAAGGGAATCGGTATGATTTATATTTCCCACAGAATGGATGAAATCAACCGGATTTCCGACCGTGTAACCGTTATGCGTGATGGGGAGTATGTCGGAACGTTGATTACCAAAGATACAACCAAAGATGAAATCGTTAAGATGATGGTCGGACGGGTGATCTATGGTGATAAAAAAGAAAAAAGTATGGTTCCGGAAGATGCAGAAACTGTTTTAGAGGTTAAGCATCTAAATAGCGGTACTACCATTAAAGATGTCAGCTTTAAGTTGAGAAAAGGTGAAATTTTAGGCTTTTCCGGCTTGATGGGAGCAGGCAGAACCGAGGTTGCCAGAGCAATTTACGGTGCGGATCCATTTGACAGCGGCGAGATTTATATTAAAGGTAAAAAAGTTAAAATTACTGAACCAAGCGTTGCAGTAAAAAACGGTATTTGCTACCTTTCTGAGGACAGAAAACGATATGGTTTGATGTTGGATAAATCAGTAGCGGAAAACTCAGTGCTTGCTTCATTAGACGATTACATTCAATGCGGTTTTATTAATGACAATAAAATACGCGAAGATGCGGCGGCTGCCAATCAAAAGCTTCGTACGAAAACTCCTTCTATGGAGCAAAAGCTAAAGAATCTGTCCGGCGGTAACCAACAGAAAGTAATTATTGCCAGATGGCTGATTAAAGATTCCGATATTTTTATTTTTGACGAGCCCACTCGTGGAATTGATATCGGTGCAAAAAGTGAAATGTATGAATTAATGGAAACACTTGCTTCGCAGGGGAAATCCGTTATTATGATCTCGTCGGAGTTGTCTGAAGTGCAGCGCTTAAGCGATCGGGTTATTGTGATGTGTGAGGGCAGAATTACTGCTGAACTTGATATTGAAGATGCAACTCAGGAAGAGATTATGAAATATGCTACAATGCGGGAGGGATCAACATATGGAAAATAGTAAAGCTTTGAAGATGCCTGCTTCCAGAAAAATGAGAAACTCAGGCGTCAAGATGTTAAACATGTTAGGCACCAAAGGAAAACAGAACATGATTGTTATTGCGGCTCTGATTGTTCTGGTAGTGATTTTTGCCGCTTTGAATCCGAGATTTGTCAGCACCGGAAACATTGTCAGCATGGCGCAGTCACTGGCTCCGTACGCGATTATGGCTTTAGGCGTTACTTTCGTTATTGCGACAGGCGGAATAGACTTGTCAATCGGTACCGTATGTATCGCTTCAGCGGTAGTTGCCGGTAAGATGTATGAGGGCGGTATGCCGTTGTGGCTTACCATTCCTGTTATGATCCTCATCGGTACTTTGTTCGGTTTTGTGAATGGTCTGTTGGTAGCAAAGTTAAAGCTGCCTGCCTTTATCGCTACGCTTGGTACCATGATGTTTGCTCGCGGCTTGAGCGCGATCATCGTAGCAGTTCCGAATATTTTCTTCCCGAGCGGAACATGGTTCAATAAGTTGTTCTCTAATGTAAATGATATGCCGGTTGGCTTGTTCTGGGTAGTCGGATTCGGGATTATCTGTATGTATCTGATGTATAAATGCAAGATCGGAAGATATATTCTTTCCATCGGAAGTAATGAAGAAGCGACCAGACTTTCCGGTATTAATACCGACAAGTATAAAGTAATTGCTTATACACTCAGCGGTATCGGCGCAGGTATTGCAGCGATCTTCTGGGCAGCGTCCTTCCCGACTGTTGCAGCGGCAACCGGAAACGGAATGGAATTGGATGCGATTGCCGGTGTATATATCGGCGGTACCAGTGCTGCCGGTGGTGTCGCGTCGATTGCAGGTTCTATTATCGGCTCCATTATGCTGGTTGTTATCCGAAGCGGATTGAACTATGTGCTGGCAAGATTTGATTTGACGGTAAACGCCACCTATGTTACCTATGTTTTGACCGGTATCATCGTTGTCGTTGCAGTTCTGATGGACGTTATCAAAAATAAGAACGCCAATAAGGTGAAAATCGAGACTGAAGCAGATAAGTACAAGAGATTATACAAAGAGCATAATTATCAGCTTGAATCACAGATTGATGCTGCTTGGGTAGATGCTTCCTTAAACGACCGGGAACGTAAAAATAAAATTGAAGCGTTGGAAAAAGAAATTGCTGCAAATAAAGTGACCTTTAAAGCAGAATATGCAAAATTAAAACAGGCAAAATAATAATGTTGGATGAATGATGGTTAACCCCCGAAAGGGTTAAAATATGAAAGTGAAGAGAGGTATTGTTTTATGATTTCAATGAAGAAAATGGGCGCATTGATGCTGTCCGGTGTTCTGGCAACTTCTATGGCTTTTGGTTTGACCAGCTGCAGCAGCGGCAGCGGAGAAAAAACAATCGCAGTTGTGGCGAAAGGTGAGTCTCATGCATTCTGGCAGTCTGTAAAAGCCGGTGCAGAAGCAGCAGGAAAAGAAAAAGGTTATAAGGTTACTTTCCGCGGTCCGGCAAGTGAATCTGCAAAAGACCTTCCTTCTCAAAAAGAAATGGTTGATACCGCAATTAATAACGGACCTGCAGGTATGGTTTTGGCCACCATCGGTGAAGGCTTTACCGATTCCCTGAAAAAAGCGAAAAAAGAGGGCATTCCTGTTGTTCAGTTCGACAGCGGTATTTGGGCGAAGGATATTGAAGCTTTGGGCGGGGATAATCCGATTGTTTCTTCTGTTGCGACCAGTAACAGAGATGCTGCGGCAGTGGCAGCGGAAAAATTCTTTGAAGCAATCAAGGCTGATATCGCCGCATCTGATAAATATGTCGTCGGCGTCATTCAGCACGACGAGACACAAACCGGTATTGACAGAGCAGGTGGCTTTACAGATAAGTTTAAAGAGTTGGCAGAGGCTGATGCAACCACCAAGGGAAAAGTAACCATTGAATCACAGGTAAAACCCGGTGATGCAAATAACGCTTATAAAGATGCTTTGGAAGCTTTAGAGCAAAAAGGCGCAAAAGCAATCTTCATGTCTAATGAAGGTGTTGTAAAACAGGTTTATGATGCAATCGGCGCTGCCGGTACGAAATATGACGCCATCAAATTCTGCGGATTCGATGCAGGCACGAAACAGATCGAGTGGATGAAGAAAACCACCGGTGCGAAATTAATCGGCGCTGTGGCACAGGATTCTTATCAGATCGGTTATAACGCAGTATTGCAGGCAATCGCGGCGGTAGAAGGTACTGCTGTTGAAAAAGAGGTTGCTATTTCCGGTGCATGGTGGGATGCTTCTAACGTAGATGAGATGATTTCCAAAAATCTTGTTTACGAAGGATAAGATATTCCAAAAATGCGTTAATGATAGAATAACGCATAAATGAAACAGACAGACTTCTTTCCATATTTTGATATACCCTCTCCGGATTTATCCGGAGAGGGTACCCCCTTTTTAGGGGGATTTTTATTATTCGACTATTTTCTATTGCGTTGCACCGAAGTGTGCAAAAGCAAAATAAAAATAATACTTATCCCTTGCGTTCTTCTTCATTTTCAAGTATACTGTTTAATGGAGAACAAATAATCATTTTGCTGAAACGGTTTTGATATATTCCGATCAACGCAAGAAAGGTTGGTTGTAAATATGGCTGATTTGACGGTGAATGTAGCCGGTGTTACTTTTAAAAATCCGATTATCCCCGCATCGGGCGCTTTTGGATTTGGGCGGGAGTATGAGGAGTTTTATCCGCTGTCCAAATTGGGCGGAGTTGCTGTGAAAGGAATGACTTTGCTGGAAAAAGCCGGAAATCCGCCGCCGCGTATTGCAGAAACGCCTTCCGGAATGCTTAACTCAGTTGGTTTGCAAAATCCCGGAATTGACTATTTCATTGAGCATGAGCTGCCGAATTTAATACACAAAGATACTCGTATTATTGCAAATGTCGCGGGCTCTACCGCCGAAGACTGCGTTACCATTGCGCAAAAGTTGGAGCCTACCGCAGTGGACATGATTGAGCTCAATATATCTTGTCCCAATGTAAAACAAGGGGGAGCGGCGTTTGGAATTTCCTGTTCCAGTGCCGCAGATATTACTGCAAAAGTTCGTAAAGCAACCACCAAGCCTTTGATGGTTAAACTCTCTCCCAATGTTACCAGCATATCTGAGATTGCAAAAGCCGTAGAGGCGGCAGGTGCAGATGCGGTATCGTTGATTAATACACTTCTCGGAATGAAGATTGATATCAACACTCGCCGTCCTGTACTGAAAAATAATGTAGGGGGACTTTCCGGACCTGCTGTATTCCCGGTAGCACTTCGGATGGTATGGCAAGTGGCAAATGCGGTGTCGATTCCGGTTGTCGGCATGGGCGGTATTGAAAAGTGGCAGGATGCAGTTGAAATGCTGTTGGCAGGTGCTTCGGCGTTACAGATGGGTGCCGCAATTTTCGCGGATCCTTATGCTCCGTTAAAGGTAATAGACGGACTAAACGAGTATTTGGATTCCCATAATATTGGCAAAGTTACCGAACTTGTGGGTAAAGTTCAACCATGGTAAGCGGATAGAAAGGATTATAAAAACAATGAAAATTATGGCAGTGGATTTCGGAGATGCTCGTACCGGGCTTGCCGTTTGTGATAAAACAGAGTTTTTGGCTTCTCCCGTTGGGGTTATTCACGAAAAAGATTTTGATACTACCGTTCAAAAAGTGGCTTATGCAGTGCAGGAATATGCGGTGCAGGAGGTTGTTGTCGGATATCCCAAAAATATGAATGGAACAATAGGGGAGCGGGCGGAAAAGTGTCAAACGTTTGCAGATAAGCTTGCAAATCTGGTCGATGTTCCGGTTAAAATGTGGGATGAGCGTTCGACAACGGTTTCTGCGCATAATTATTTAAACCAAACCAACACCCGCGGTAAAAAACGAAAAGAGGTTGTTGACGCAGTAGCTGCAACCATTATTTTAGAAAGTTATTTAAATTACAGGAAGAATAATAAAGATGAATAAAACGGTGTTGATTACCGGCGCTTCCCGCGGAATTGGATACTGTACGGCAGAGTTGTTTGCTTTAAACGGCTGGAATATGGCAGTTAATTATCTTCATACTCCTGAACCGGCGATAAGTCTTTCAAAGCAATATGGAAACGTATTGCCGATAAAAGCGGATGTTTCGAAGCGCCATGAAGTTGAGGCGATGACTGAGCAAATTTGTCGGGAGTTCGGCAAAATTGACGTGTTGGTGAATAATGCGGGAATAGCCCAGCAAAAGCTGTTTACCGATATTACAGATGATGATTGGAATCAAATGTTTGACATTAACGTAAAAGGTGTTTTTCATTGCTGCCAGGCAGTATTGCCGGGGATGATTGCTCGGAAATCGGGAAAAATCATTAATATTTCTTCGGTGTGGGGAGAAAAAGGTGCTTCCTGCGAAGTACATTATTCTGCCTCCAAAGCGGCATTGATCGGTTTAACAAAAGCGCTGGCAAAGGAAGAAGGTTTGTCGGGCATTACGGTTAATTGCATCACTCCCGGTGTGATTGATACCGATATGAACGGGCATCTGAATGCTGAAACGCTTTCTGCGCTGCAGGAAGAAACGCCGCTCGGACGAATCGGAACACCGCAGGATGTTGCTCATATGATTTATTTTTTGGCATCGGATGCTGCAAATTTCATTACCGGTCAAGTAATCGGAGTTAACGGCGGTTTCGCAGAATGATATAACTGAAACACGGAACAACGGGGGACTTTTATGGACAAGCAGATTGATGTTTTAAAAAAGCAAAGACTGGACTGGATTGACGGATTAAGAGGGATTTGCTGCATTCTGATTTTTGTTCATCATTTTCTTTTAATTTTTTATCCGGGCACTTATTCGGGAAATGCGGTGCCGTCACATATGATTGCAAAGCTGGATATTTATCTCGCGCAATCTCCGTTTGCCTCCTTATTTAACGGTAATTTTTTAGTGTGTATTTTTTGTGTTGTCAGTGCAGTATCTATTAGTTACTCCATATTTAGACGAACGGATTTGAACCGACTGTCAAGGTCTATGATAAAACGGTTTCCAAGATTGGCGCTTCCCCTTTTTGTTACATCATTGCTTGTGTATTTTATGATAAAACTATCGTTGTTTGAGAATGATGCGGCAGTCCGGATTACGCAGTCGTGGTGGCTCGACCTTTATTATAAGAACGATCCGGAATTATGGCAGGTGTTTCGGACCTCCTTTATTGATGTATGGTTTGTAGGAAATTCTGAATTTTCAACAGCGTTCTGGATGCTGAAATATATTTTTTACGGATCTTTTGCCACATATATTTTATCGATCATGGCGTGGAATAAAAACAAAAAAATACTGTTCGTGTATCTTTTAACTGCTGTTGCTTTTTTACTTTTAGATAATTTGATTTTTAACTTTATCCTCGGAACAATTTTAGGGTACTTTATTTCAAATGAAATGAAACCGCCTCATTCAAAAACAATAGGAGTTTTATTGATATTACTAGGGATGTTCTTAGGAGGTTATCCGACGGGAATCACTCCGGATAATGTATACCGATTTTTTCCGGTTGTCTTAAAAGAAGTAAAGCCATATTTTGTTTATCACAGCATCGGTGCGTTCTTAGTAGTGGCAGGGCTCTATTACCTAGATTTAAAGCTTTTAAAGCGAAAGTTGTTTTTATTTCTGGGGAAAATATCTTACGCAGTTTATCTGCTTCATATTCCGGTTTTATTTTCATTTTCAACTAAATTGTTTGTTTGCCTCTATTCGAACAACGGACATTATCAGTTAAATTCTGTTGTGGTTTTTATCCTGTCGTTATTGCTTTTGTGCGGAGTTGCCTTTCTGTTTTATATCACAGTAGAGCGAGGCTGCTATTTCCTAATCGATAAGATATTGAATAAGTTATCCATACAAACGGAAGCAGATACGAAGCAGCAGGTTTGAAGTTAATGTGCGTTAAAAATCGGCGGTACGAATTTCGTACCGCCGATTTTAATAACAACTTTATTTTCCCAATAAGCCGACTTTTTTCTGTACTTTTTGCAAAGTGCGGGCAGAGATAGCGGCTGCTTTTTCCGCTCCTTTGCGGTAGGTTTCTTCTAAATAGGCTTTGTCCTGTGTCAAACGGGCAAAATTTTCTCGAATGGGGCGAAGTTCTTCAGCAACAGCTTCTCCCACGGCGGTTTTGAAATCACCGTATCCTTTTCCGGCAAAATCATCGGTAATTTGTTCATTGGAAAGTCCGGTGATAGCAGAGTAGATTGACATCAGGTTGTTAATACCGTCTTTTCCCTCACGATAGCATATTTCCGCTTCACTGTCGGTAACAGCGCGTTTGAATTTTTTCACGATTACATTCGGTTCGTCCAAAATAAACACCGATGCATTGGCATTAGTATCCGATTTTGACATTTTTTTGGTAGGATCTTGGAGAGACATTACACGAGCTCCGGTTTTGGGAATGTACGCTTCGGGTACATTAAAAACGTTGCCATATAGATTGTTAAAACGGATTGCGATATCCCGTGTGATTTCCAAATGTTGCTTTTGATCTGCTCCGACCGGAACAAAATCGGGTTGATAGAGCAGAATGTCGGCAGCCATGAGGGCAGGGTAGGTAAAAAGACCGGCATTCACATTGTCGGCATTTTTGGCAGATTTGTCTTTAAACTGCGTCATTCTGGAAAGTTCTCCAAATTGGGTGAAGCAGGATAAAATCCAGGACAATTCGGCATGAGTCGGAACATGGCTTTGAATAAAAACAAGACTTTTATCCGGATCAATACCACATGCCAACAGCAGTGCAAAAGCATCCAAGGTTTGTTTTTTCAGCATTTTAGGATCCTGTCGTACAGTTAACGCGTGAAGATCTGCGATGAAATAAGCACATTGGTATTCTTCTTGTGTTTTGCCCCAGTTGCGTACTGCACCGATATAGTTTCCGAGTGTAAACACACCGGTTGGCTGTATGCCGCTGAGCATAACTTTTTTTCTTTCAGCTTGAATGTTTTCCAATTATAAAACCTCCATTGGTTCAATAAAGAATCATTGTCATCAAATTTTCAGTGTAAGTATGAGTTATATTTTATAGGTAAGTTTCCCCAAAATTTCAACACCTTTGATAATCTGCTCATCGGTAGGCGTGGAAAAATTCATACGGAAAGACTGTGTTTCATAAGTTTCATAAGGCATAAAAGCAATACCGGGTACGACTGCAACTTTGTTTTGAACGGCTGTGGAACAGAACTCCATCATATTTACGTTGTCCGGCAAGGTGCACCACAAAAAGAGACCTCCCTCGGGAGAGGTATGTGTTACAGCAGGATTAAAATGGTCTTCTATGCAGGAAAGCATTAAATCGCATTTTTTGCGGTAAATTTCTTGTAATTTTTGAATATGTGCCGGCATATCATATTCTGTCATAAAACGCTGGCAAATCATCTGCGCTAAAATATTGGTATGCACATCGGAGGCTTGTTTGCCGACAACCACTTTTTGGATTAAATTTTTATCCGCAATCAGGTATCCAACTCTTAATCCGGGAGCAAGCACTTTGGAAAAGCTGCCGCAATAGATCACGATATTATCTTCATCGAAGGACTTTATGCTGGGAATATTTTCTCCCCCAAAACGCAAATCGCCGTATGGGTTATCCTCAATAATAAATACGCCGTATTTTTTGGCGAGTGCATAAGCGCCTTTCCTTTTTTCGAGACTCATACAGGTTCCGGATGGATTTTGGAAATTCGGAATCAAGTAAATCAATTTTGTATTTGGATTTTCTTTGAGTGCAGCTTCCAATTTCTCCAAACTGATTCCGCCGTCTTCCACCGGAACACCCACTAATTTGGTGTTAAAAGATTTAAACGAATTGAGTGAACCGACAAAACTCGGAACCTCAACGATGACGGTATCTCCCTCGTTACATAGTGTTTTAGCGGAAAGTTCAATTCCCTGCTGCGCACCGGAAATGATAATCAAGTCATCATTTTCTCTGCCGATATTGTATTGATCTTTCATATATGATTTTAAGGTGCTACGCAAAGCAGGATATCCTTCTGAAACGCTGTATTGCAGTGCAGTGATCGGATCGTTTTGAAAAATATCCGCTGTGATTTTTCCCACCTCTTCGCAAGGAAAAGCTTCGGGGGCAGGATTTCCTGCTGCAAATGGAATGACCTCAGGATCAGCGGTGAATTTCAAAATTTCTCGAATTGCGGATGCTTTTAAGTTTTTGATACGTTCGGCATATTGTATTTCCATACTGTGTTTTCCTTTCGCATAGGCTTTGCTTTTTATTATACAACATCCGATTGCCGATTTCAAGCGCAGGATCAACGATTCTGCCTTTTATTTTATGGGTTGACAGGGAATCTGTTTTATATGATGTACGGCAGAATAAACTTCATATTAATTTTTTTACAGTATATGCTTGACAATAATACGAATCCGTATTATGATACTCAGTACGAATCCGTATTGTGAAATTTCGATGCAAAATACAGTTTTTCATATTTATTTTTCGCTTCTGCTGTAATTTTGAAAAGCCAAAAATGAATTTATAAGGAGCCGGTGCTTGTGATGCAGAATCATTTTGAAACAGTAATGAGGCTTATGGTTGCAATTAATCGAATTGATGGTGCCTATTACCTTTGTGCGCGTAAGTTGGGAGTAAAAGGGAATGCTTTGGCTTTGCTGTATGCACTGAATGACGGTCGGGCACATTCTCAAAAGCAAATCAGTGAAGACTGGTTGATTCCTAAAACAACCATTAACACGATTGTTAAGGAATTTACTGACATCGGCTATGTCACGCTTTTGGCGGGGGAGCATACGAAGGAAAAGGTGATTTCTCTTACTGAAAACGGCAAAGCATATGTGGACCGAATTATGAAAAGCGTTTATGAATCAGAGCAACAAGCAATAGAACAGACTTTGCAACAGTTTTCTCCTGAATTTGTTGATGCTTTTGCTTGTTTTTCTGATTTACTGTGCGATGAATTTCAGAAACGAATATTGAAATAAACGGATCGGAAGGAAATACAGTATGAGTTCCCAGACTTTATTTATAAAAACTTCACCGCTAAAATTATTTTTCTTGGCTTCTGTTCCGGGAGCAATCAGTATGCTGGCTTCAGCGCTCTACCAGTTGATCGACGGCGTATTTGTCGGACGTTTTCTGGGAGAAGCTGCCTTTGCGGCACTAAATCTTGCAATGCCCTTTGTGATTATTAATTTTTCTTTAGCAGACCTAATCGGTGTAGGTTCGTCTGTACCGATTTCTATCCATTTAGGGCGGGGGCAGGAAAAGGAAGCTAACAATATTTTCTCTTGTGCTTGTCTGATGATTGTGATAACGGGTGCTCTGATTGGCAGCATCCTATTTGTCTTGGCTCCGTGGCTGATTGGAATGATGGGGGCAAAAGGCGAATTTGCTGATTTTGCGATACAGTATTTAAGGGTATATGCTCTTTGCTCTCCTATTACTACAATTGTATTTGCAATGGATAACTATCTGCGAATATGCGGTAAAGTGAGAAGCAGTATGTTTTTAAATATTTTCATGTCTGCTGTCAGTGCCGGACTGGAATTTGTATTTTTGTTTATCTTTCGTTGGGGTATTTGGGGAGCAGCGCTTGCGACATGCATTGGTATGTGTGTTGCTACCTGCCTGGCGATGATTCCTTTTTTCAGAAAGACGATGCTGCTGCATTTTTGTAAGCCCCATTTCACCTGCAGAATGGTCAAACAGATTATTGCGTGCGGCAGTCCAAACTTTCTGAATAATATTGCGGGACGAATTACCTCCATTTTAATGAATGTTCTTCTGGTACGTTTCGGAGGAGAAGCAGCGGTATCCGTTTACGGTATTCTGATGTATGCAGAGGGCTTTATACAGCCGCTTTTATACGGTATGTGTGATTCGCTTCAGCCGGCTGTCGGCTATAACTGGGGAGCCGGAAAGTATACCAGGGTAAGAGCAATTGAAAAATGCTGTTTTACTGCAAGCGGTATTTTGTCCATGATATCGACTGCCGTTATATTTTGTTTTCCGGAACAAATCACCCATTTGTTTATGGACCAAGCAGACACAGGGTTTATGGAAACCGCAGCTTTGGCATTAAAGCTGTTTAGCATCACTTATTTGACAAGGTGGTTTTCCTTTGCTACACAAAGCTATATGCTTGCCATAGAAAAGCCTGTTCCTGCGTCTGTTCTTTCCGTATCTACCGCGTTGGTGTTTCCTGTGCTGCTGGTTGCAGTTTTATGGCCTTTGGGCTTGACAGGGATTTGGTTGAATTTTGCCGGAACTTCTGTACTGGCGGCGGTTTTATCTGTTTTTATCTTAATAAGATTTCATCGTGACATAATGAAACAAGATACAGAGTGAAATAGGTGTTTTCACTCTGTATCCGGATTGTATTGTCATATTTTTATGGATAAAGCAGGTATTACATCAAAAGCATCGTTTGATTATTTTTATGCTATTGCTACTCATCCTTTTTTACGAAAAATTCCGCGAAAGAAGTGTACAACTTGGCGAACATCCAAGGAATGATATAGCTGACGATCATTAACATATCTTGCAAAAAGAATAGAAGAAAGATATATTCCGATATCGGATAGGCAGTTTGATCGGTAATATAGAGTATGATTTTAAAAAAGCAGAAATAGAAAACCAGGAGAACCATCATGAAACCGAACAAAAAAAGAAGTTTCTTTTTGATAAATAAAAGCATTTCTTTTATGAATGCTCCAAGCCGCAAGGACAATACGGATGCTTTGGCACCTAATCCTTTATAAAACACATAAATTGATAAAAAATAGCCAATAAAAATTTCATACGCTGACAGGACTATCCGATATATTGTCGAATCCAGAGGAGAAAAAAGAAGGGGAAGCACGTTTTTCGCCAAATATATGCTGAGATTTAATAAGGAAATCAAAGAAGCAAAAGCAATACTTCTGCCGAGCTGAAAGTGTCCGATATCGGTGATTTCTTTGTTGATATATCGGTTCATCCAATAAAACAGGAAAAGTCTGTTGATGAATCGGTAAGGAAAAAAGATCAGATTTCTAAAAGCATCGATGGAGGACAGAAATTGATTTGCTTCGCAAAATTGAAAAAAACTGTTTCCGAGTGCAAATTTTTCAAAATAAAATAGGATGCTCAAAGTTAAAAGTGAAATAGCCATACCAAGCTGTACATTTCGGGTTGGGGATTTTTGATATAATGTCATGTTGTTACTCATCCTTTTTTATAAAAAATCCCGCAAAAGAAGTGTACATCTTGGCGAGACACATAGGGAAAATGAAAGTGATAATTTGAAGAATAGAGTTGCCAACATATCTGATACAGATTTTATCTGAATCCAATATGTTATTACCGCTCCGGTGAAAAGCCAAGTAAAAAACAAAAGAGTTTATAATGTATAGCACGGTTTGAATGCCAATCAAAGCAAAAATCCAGCCCCCTTTTTTTATTAGGAAGGATAATGCTTTCTTTAAAAACTGTTGATAATTCAGAACATTTTTCTCTGTTTCTATATCCAAACCTTTATAAAGAACAAAAGGAAAGACAAAAATACGGATTAGAAATTGATATGCAGTTGTAACAGCGGTCCAAATAAAGCCGTTATAGGTTCTGAAAAAGATTGGCATGATTTCCTTTACAAAGCAACAGTGAAAATTAAGCAAGGTTAGAATAACAGCAAACAAGAGGCTTCTTGTAAGATCAAATGTACCGATTTTCAAAAAATATTCATTTGTGTATCGGTTCAACCAGTAAAGCAAAAACCAATAACCGACGAAGTCAGTAGGCAGAAGCATTAGATTTTCAAAGGTAGAATTTCCAAAATTGTTTAGGCGTACTTCGCAAAATTGAAACAGTATATTCTGGAAAACAAATTTTTCCAGACCAAACATAAGAATACAGGCTAGTAGTTGCATAGCTATACCGAGCTGCACATTTCGGGTCGGGGATTTTTGATATAATGTCATGTTGCTTCATCCTTTTGCTTTATTTTGAGCATCGATACCGAGAAAATTCTCTCGGTATCGATGTATCATTTTAATAATGCTTTTTACTGTAAAAGTTAAATCGTTCATCCAATCCGAGAATTGTTGCCCAAAAACCCATTCCTTGTTTCCATGCTTTTTCCTCAAAAACGATGGTTACTTTCTCGTTGTCTGAATGTCCTTCCAACTGTTTTAAAATATATTTCATTTGCGGCGGCGCGTCTCCCAATAAGGATGGCAATACGCTGAGTCCAAGATTTAAAATGTTAGATGCATTGTCGGGTTGAGAAAATTTTTGACCTATGTATCCGGATAATTCATCAAATGCCAGACTGTCTCCGCCCAGTTGTAAAAATTCTCTAAGCTTCATACTGCTCTTAAAGTTTTCACTTATCCAATCTCGCCACTCTTTTGCGGTTTTTTCTGCAACAACAATTTCGGCAGTATATTGCGTAGAAGAATTGGAATCGGAACGATATTTCAAAACCTGAAAACCACGAAACTCCGGTGAAATATATTCATTCACAGGCTCAGAACCAATATATTTCATATTGTGTTTTTGGATATGCTTGAAAATTCCCAAGGAGGGTAAGATTTTTTGGCTTTCGGAAGAAGATGAAAAGACATCTCCCGCTAATGTGCGATACTTAGCGATAAGGAGGGGATTTCCTTGCCATAGATAGCCCTTTCCGTTTCGAATATCCTCTAAATATTGTTCTACTATGCGATCCATTTCGTCATCGGTCAATTGTTCTTCATTGCCAAATCCTACTTTTTGTGCACATCTCCAGCCGTAGAGAGCATCGGGGTCTTTTAATTTTCGTCCGCAGCGTAAACATTCGCCCATTTTTCTCTTCCTTTCCTATTTTATCATAGATTTTACAGCTTGTAAATTGAAAATTAACTGCTGTCAGGGAATTTGGCGTTATCCATTTTAACACCTCCTCCCTCTTAGTTTATAATAAGTAAAAAGGGACAAACAAGGACAACCCGCCGACACAATCAGTACCGGCGGGTTGTCCTTGGGATTTCTGCTGTTTACTTTTCTTCTCCATAGTATGCCTTGATATAGAGCTCTTTTAATTCGCTGATCAGCGGGTAACGCGGATTTGCAGGGGTGCACTGATCTTCATGTGCTTCGTCCGCAAGGTCATCTAAGCTGTCCATATACACTTTTTCGTCAATGCCGCATTCTTTCACACTGCGTACCTCGTTGACTGATGCTTCCAGATCGCGAATCGCTTTGATCAGGCTTTGTACGCCTTCTTCGGTGGTAGAGCAGGGAAGTCCCAGCATTTCTGCAATTTCAGCATAACGGACATCGGCAATAAATTTCTGATATTTCGGCCAGGTTGCAAATTTTTTCGGTTTCTGCGCATTGTATTCAATAACATATGGCAGTAAAATCGCATTGGCGCGCCCATGCGGAATATGATAAGCGCTGCCCAGCTTGTGAGCAAGAGAATGGTTGATGCCGAGAAATGCGTTGGTGAACGCCATGCCTGCGATACAGGAAGCATTATGCATTTTTTCACGTGCTTCACGGTCATTGCCGTTATCATAGGCACGTTTGAGATATTTAAATACCAAACGGATTGCATGGAGCGCAAGACCGTCCGTGTAATCGGAAGCAAGTACCGATACATACGCTTCAATTGCATGGGTCAATACGTCCAATCCGGTGTCGGCGGTAACCGATTTCGGCACGCTGAGTACAAACTGCGGATCAACGATAGCCACATCGGGAGTCAACTCGTAATCGGCAAGCGGGTATTTGATGTTTTTCTTTTTGTCGGTAATGACTGCGAAGGAGGTCACCTCGGAGCCGGTACCCGAAGTCGTCGGGATAGATACCATCTGTGCTTTGGTGCCCAA